>Ga0137340_1000135_pt1 | contig 16793 bp, 11 predicted proteins | sample EasRivERMLT400_2_FD_102295 | JGI IMG/M metagenome (GOLD analysis project Ga0137340, IMG submission 102295) | Soil microbial communities from meander-bound floodplain in the East River, Colorado, USA - East River MetaG ERMLT400_2 | ecosystem: Environmental > Terrestrial > Soil > Floodplain ...
GCAACGGCTGGCGGCGCTGGAGAAAATTATCCTGAAAACGGAAGACTGAGGGCAGCCTCATACTAATCTTTCGATGAACTGCGGTCCTCCCTTGCGTGGGGGTTGTGGCTGCGCGTAAAATTCTGCGACGATGAGTCCCGAGTTTGTCCATCTGCATTTGCACACCGAGTATTCGCTGCTCGACGGCGCGTGCCGGCTCGACAAGCTGATGGACAAAGCCGCGGAGCTGGAGTTCCCCGCCATTTCCCTCACAGACCACGGAGTGCTCTACGGCGCAATCGACTTTTATCAGCAGGCGAAGGCGAAAGGGATCAAGCCGATTCTTGGCTGCGAGGTCTATGTCGCGCCCGGCTCGCGCAAGGAGAAGAAGACGGTGAGCGGCGGGAGCCGCGATGTGTACAACCATCTTGTGTTGCTGGCGAAGAACGAGGCCGGCTACAAAAACCTGATCAAGCTCGTCACCGACGCGCACCTCGAGGGGTATTATTACAAACCGCGCATCGACAAGGAACTGCTGACCGAACATCGCGAGGGGCTGATCGCGCTGTCGGGTTGTTTGGCGAGCGAGGTTCCCGAACTGATCCTGAAAGACGATCTGCAAAAGGCGCGGGACACCATTGACTGGTTCAAGCAAACGCTCGGCGCGGACAATTTTTATCTCGAACTGCAGAACCACGGCATTCCGGAGCAGGCGAAGGTGAACCGGCAACTCATCCCGTGGGCAAAGGAGTTTGGCCTGAAGCTCGTCGCCACGAACGATGTGCACTACGTGGAGAAGGGCCACTCGCACGCGCACGATTGCCTGATTTGCATCGGCACGCAGACGGTGCTTTCGGAGAGCAAGCGCATGCGGTACGTGCCCGAGCAGTTTTATCTGCGCTCGCCGAAGGAGATGGCCGCGCTGTTCAGCGAAGTGCCCGAGGCGGTTCAGAATACGATGGAAGTTGCCGAGAAATGCGACCTGACAATCGAGTTCGGAAAATTGCACTACCCGATGTTTGAGCCGCCGGCGCATTTCACGCGCGAAGGTTACCTGCGGCAGTTGCTCGCGGAAGGGTTGAACACGCGCTACGGCCTGCGCGCGCGCGCGGTCGACAAGGACTTCGTCGTCGAGTCGATCCAGGACGCGCGGCTGCTGCCGACTTACAATCCCAGCCCGATGCCGGCCGAACCGGTGACGGACCTGAACGATACCGCCGTGGCCGAAGCGGTAAAAACTGTAATCGACCGTTTGCAGCTGGAACTCTCGGTTATCGAGAAGACCGGGTTCATCAGCTACTTCCTCATCGTGGGCGACTTCGTGCGCTACGGGCGCAGCCAGGGCGTGGCGTGCGTGGCCAGGGGTTCTGCGGCAGGATCGATCGTCACTTACCTCCTTGAGATCGCGAACGTCGATCCGATCCGTTACAACCTCCTCTTTGAGCGCTTCCTCAATCCCGAGCGCGTGAACCCGCCCGATATCGACATTGACTTTGCGGACGATCGCCGCGCCGACGTGATCGAATACGTCCGCAAAAAATACGGCAGTGATTCGGTCGCGCAAATCATCACCTTCGGCACGATGGGCGCGAAGTCGGTGGTGCGCGACGTGGGGCGGGTGATGGGGTTGAGCTACGGGGAAGGGGACCGGCTCGCGAAGATGGTCCCGAACGAGCTGAACATGGACCTCGCGAAGGCTATCAAGCAATCCACGGAGCTGAAGCAGGCCTATGAGAGTGAGGAGGTCACGCGCGAACTCATCGACACAGGGTTCATTCTTGAAGACCTCACCCGCAACGCATCAGTGCACGCGGCGGGCGTGGTGATTGGTGATCAGCCGTTGGTGAATCTGCTGCCGCTCAAGACCGACGAAGACGGCACCATCGTCACGCAGTACGCCATGAACCCCGTCGGCGATCTTGGCCTGCTCAAGATGGATTTTCTGGGGCTCAAGACCCTCACCGTGATTCGCAATACGTGCGAGATGGTCAAGGCGGACAATGGCGTCGACATCCCGATCGACCGCCTGCCCCTCGATGACGCGAAGACGTACGAGATTCTTAACAAAGGAAACACCGTCGGCATCTTCCAGTTGGAATCTGGCGGGATGCGCGATTTGTGCCGGAAGTTCCAGATCAGTTCGATCGAGCACATTACAGCCTTGATCGCGTTGTATCGACCCGGTCCGATGGAACTGATTCCCGAGTTCATCAAGCGACGTCACGGCGAGGTAAAGATCGAATACGAGCATCCATTACTGGAGCCGATCAGCCGTGAGACCTACGGCATCATGGTCTATCAGGAGCAGGTGATGCAGGCGGCGCAGGTGCTTGCCGGTTACACACTCGGCGGCGCGGACTTGCTGCGCCGCGCGATGGGCAAAAAGAAGCCCGAAGAAATGGCCAAGCAGCGCGACATTTTCGTCAAGGGTTGCGCGAAGGTGAACAACATTCCCGCGCCGAAGGCGAATGCGATCTTCGATTTGCTCGAAAAGTTCGCGGGCTACGGCTTCAACAAATCGCACGCAGCCGCGTACGCAATCGTCGCGTACCAGACCGCATACCTGAAAGCGAATTATCCCGTCGAATTTCTCTGCGCCCTCATGACCAATGACATGGGCAACACCGACAAGCTCACCGTGTTGCTCAACGAAGCCCGCGCCATGGGCGTGCAGGTGTTGCCGCCGGATGTGAACGAAGGCCAGGTGACCTTCGCCCCCGCGCAGCATGGCAAAGTCGTTCGCTTCGGCCTGGCGGCGATCAAGGGCGTCGGCGAAGTGGCCGTGCAATCGATCCTCAGCGCGCGCGAGACCGGCGGGAAATTCAAGTCGCTGGCCGACATGTGCGAACGGGTGGACACGCGCACGGTGAATCGAAAGGCGCTCGAAGCGATGATTCGCTCCGGCGCGTGCGACTGCTTCGGCGTGTCGCGCGCGGGGATGTTCGCCGCCATCGACCGCGTGCTCACTCGCGCGCAGAGCATCGCGCAGGACCGCCAGCGCGGGCAAAGCTCGCTCTTTGGCATGCTCGAAGAGAACGCTGCGCAAAAAGACGATCACATCGCAAATCTGCCCGAGTGGCCGCAGCATGAATTGCTCGCCGCCGAGAAAGAGTTGCTCGGTTTTTACGTCACGGGCCACCCGCTCACTCCCTACCTGCCGTTGCTGGAAAAATACGCGCTGACGAATTCCCAGAGCGCCGCGCAATTGCCGTCGCGCACCCTCACGCGCATTGGTGGCCTGATCTCGGGCGTGCAGCAGGGATTTTCGAAGAAGAACGGCAAGCCATACGCCATGGTCACGCTCGAAGACCTGCACGGCAGCATGTCGATGCTCTGCATGAACGAGAACTACGATAAATACCGCGAGATGCTCGCGCCGAACAAAGCGATTCTGATCGTCGGCGAAGTGAACAACGACGAGGACAAGCCGAAAATTTTCCCGCAGGAAATCATGGCGCTCGAAGACGCGCCCAAAAAGTACACGAAGCAGGTCCACTTCCGCCTGAACACGGCGCAGCTCACGCAGGAACATCTCCAGAACATTCGGACGCTCGTCGAATCGCATCGCGGAAAAGTCCCGCTGTTCCTCTGCCTCATGCGCCCGGCCGGCGAGCGAGTGTTTATCGAGGCGCACGAGCGCTACTCCGTCCAACCATCGACCGATCTCGAAAAGGCCGTGGAATCCGAACTCGGAGAAGACACTTACTACGCAAAGGTGGACACGAGCCTGCCCGAGCGACAGAAGCGCGCTTGGGAAAAGCGCGAATCCGCTATGGCGGAGTAGAACCGTCTCGCATTCGCTTGTCCATCGAGCCGTGGGTGGAGCAGATTGGGTTCTCCTGAACAGAGTTCAGCGAGTAACTCCCGCCTGCGGGACACGCAGGCTTCTCAGAGAGGTTTTTTCCGGCCCCGAACAAGTCCGCGTCCATGGGCACGGCGTCATCAGCTTGGGCATTGTCTTTGGCCCACATCTCTTTGGCAGTCTGGATCGATGACATATTCATTTGGCAGCCGTGGAACTGAGCCTGGTTCCGTGCCTTCACGAAATTCGGAATCGCGACCGCAGCCAACAGCCCCACCACGAAAATCATAAGCACCGATAAGTAACCTGTAACCAGACCGGCCGTGGCCATCCCGCTGCCGCCAAGTAAGCCGCCGGACTTGCGAATATCCGAATTTGCTTTGTGCCCCATGATCACCGCGGGGATTCCCGCCAACGGACCCAGGCAAAGCACGATGCTGCAAATACCTAGAACCAGGCTCGCGATCGCCATACCGGATGTTTGTTGATTTGATCCGGCGCCGGATGTGACTGGAGGAGCTGTATTCATGCGTTTACCATAAAAATGATTTGTGCTCGGCAACCTGGAGATCGCCCTGGTGCAGAGTGGCGCGCCACGCGACCACCTCGCCCAACTTCCGATATTCCTCATCGCTCAGCTTCAACTTGGTCCACCGGCTGAACGGACCGCTCTTCTTCAGGCGCCCCTGGACGGTTGCAGTCGTGTTGGTCGCGCCAATGGCCCCGCGCATTTCGACCCGCAAAATCAGATTGGCGCCGGGTGGAGCGCTCCATTGCACATCAAATCGCAGCCCGGAACGTTTTGTCGGATCGCCGCGCAACTCGGCCTGATACGCGTCGCGATCGAACAGACTCGGGGAAAGACTTTGCCGCCCTTCCTTGTCGACATAAAACCAAAGCACCTTCTTGATCTTCGCCGAGTCAGCGCAAGCCGGTGTTGAAACACCGACGAACCCGACCATCGCGAGCATGCAAACCCAACGCAACACGCCGCGCAAACTAGCGGTTCAACGTCAAATCACGCCAGTTCCATTTTCGGTCCCGATCCATCGGGGTCCCGGCTCGCCGCGTCTCGGCATCGAACTCCCGTCGGCTCACTTTCCCACCCGCCTCCCGCCTTCCTCCCTTCCTGCTTTCCTTATTAATTTCCCTCCGCTTCTCCCCTCCGGGTTGCAGTTTTCCCCCACACGCAGTACGCTCTGGGGCGATGCAGAAATGGGACAAGCCGCCGGTCGATCCGGAATTGCGGCGGCGAATCGAAGAGCTGGTTGAATACAAGGGAGGCGGCCACAACCCTGACCTCGTTGTCGATATTGTTGAGAATGCCCTCAAATTGCTCCACGACGTCGAGGCGCGCGGCGACGTGCGCGTGATCCAAACGGCGGTGCGTGAGTTGCGCTACGCGTTCAAGCTGTTCGCGCCCCACGCAGCCTCGCGCAAAGTGACCATCTTCGGCTCGGCGCGGACGCTGCCGACCAAAGCGGAATATCAGCACGCGGTCGAGTTCGCGCGCAAGATGGCCGCCGAGAACTGGATGATTATCACCGGCGCCGGGCCGGGGATCATGCAGGCCGGCCACGAAGGCGCGGGACTGGAAAACAGCTTCGGCGCGAACATCCGCTTGCCGTGGGAACAGAGCGCGAACCCGATCATTCAGAAAGACAAGAAACTCATAACTTTCAAATATTTCTTCACGCGCAAACTGACCTTCGTCCGCCATTCCGATGCGTTTGTTCTTTTTCCCGGCGGCTTCGGCACGCTCGATGAAGGCTACGAGGCCCTGACGCTAATGCAGACCGGCAAGAGCCGCATGATGCCCCTCGTCCTCATGGACCGGCCCGGTGGCGCCTATTGGAAGACCTGGGACCGCCACATTCGCGACCACCTTCTGCGCAACGGGTTCATTTCGCCGGACGATCTGGACCTCTACAAAGTCACCGACGATATCGACGAAGCCGTGCGCATCATCACCCGCTTCTATCGCAACTACCATTCGATGCGCTTCGTCCACGAACTCCTGGTCATTCGCCTCAAGCACGCCCCGTCGCAACACGCCATTGACAGCCTGAATCAGGACTTCAAAGACATCATCAGCGGCGATCCCGTCCAGGCGATCGAGCCGACGCCGGAGGAGCGCGAAGACAACGCATACCTCGAACTCCCCCGCATCGCCCTCGGCTTCAACCGCCGCGACTACGGCCGCCTCCGCCAAATGATCGACGTCCTGAACAGTTTGTGACACCCCCCAGTCTTAATCTTAACTCTTAATCTTAAATCCCGGTACGGTCGGACTTTTCGGGACTGGGGCCTGCGACGGCACTTTGTTCGGGATTTGCGAACTTTTTGGGACTCCAGTCCCCTTTTGTCCAGTACGTCCGACCCGCGATCCGTCAGGGGAACTCCTCGCTATGCAGAGAAACCTAAATAAATCCCTCCCGGGAGCGTCTTATGTGTGGAGTGCTTGCGGTACAAGTACTTGAACGGGTATTCTAACGAGTCCACTGTATTAACTGGAATGTTGCGATTTGCCAAAACCGCGCTGGTTCTTGGGGCGTTCACGCTCGCCCTCAACGGCTTTGCCGCCGCCCCCAAAACAGGGGCCGGCGCCGCCAAACCTATCGATTTCAGCCGGGATATCCGGCCTATCCTCTCTGACAATTGCTTCGCTTGCCACGGCCCCGATGACAAGGAGCGCAAGGCCAAACTGCGGCTGGACCGCCACGAAGATGCGCTGAAGCCAGGCAAGTCCGGCGACTACGCGATCGTCCCGGGCGACACGAAGAAGAGCTTGCTCGTCGAACGCATCACGACCGACGACGAGGACGACGTGATGCCGCCGCCGAAAACGAAGAAGAAGCTGTCGGCGCAACAGAAAGAGTTGCTCACGCGCTGGATTGCGGAAGGCGCGAAGTGGCAGAGCCATTGGGCATTCGAAACGCCGAAACGCCCGACCCCGCCCGACGTGAAGAACGAAAAGTGGGTGCGCAACGAGATTGACCGGTTTGTGCTCCAGCGCCTTGAAAAGGAGAAGATCAAGCCATCGACGGAAGCTGACAAAACGACACTGGTTCGCCGCGCGACATTTGACCTCACCGGCTTGCCCCCGACGCCCGAGGAAGTCGACGCATTCCTCGCCGACAAATCGCCCCAGGCTTACGAGAAAGTTGTCGACCGCTTGTTGAACTCGCCTCGTTACGGCGAGCACATGGCCAGGTACTGGCTCGACGCCGCGCGCTATGCGGACTCACACGGCTATCATATCGATTCGGAACGAAGCATGTGGAAGTGGCGTGACTGGGTCATCAACGCGTTCAACGACAACATGCCCTACGACCAGTTTACGGTGGAACAACTCGCGGGCGACTTGTTGCCCGAAGCCAGCGTCGATCAGAAAGTCGCGTCCGGTTACGTGCGCTGCAATATGTCCACGGGCGAGGGCGGCGCGATCACCGAAGAATACCAGGCGAAGTACACCTTCGACCGCATGGAGACGACGAGCACCATCTGGATGGGCCTGACGATGACGTGCGCGCGCTGTCACACGCACAAATACGACCCCATCACGCACAAGGAATACTACGGGCTGTTTTCGTTCTTCAACAACCTGAACGAAGCGGTCATGGACGGCAACAAACCGAACCCCGACCCATTCATCAAATTGCCGTCACCGGAACAAAGCGCGCGGCAAGCCGACCTGAAGAAGTTGCTCACCGAGGGGCAGAAGAAGATCGAAGCGCCAATGCCCGAACTCGACAAAGCGCAGGAAAGCTGGGAAGCGAAGTGGCGCGAAAAACTGAGCGCAGGATGGACCATTTTGGCGGCAACGAACGCGAGTTCAACCAACGGCGCACAGTTCAAGGTGTTGGAGGACCAATCGGTGCTCGTCGAAGGTCCGAACCCCGAAAAGGACGTGCACGAATTAACCATCACTGTCGCGCCGGGAACGCTCGCGGCACTGAGGCTTGAGACCATTCCCGATGAGTCGTTGCCGAACAAGAGCGCGGCCCGCGCCGACGATGGTGGGTTTCGATTGTCCGAGTTCGAGGCCGAACTGATCCGTCCCGAGAAAGAGCCGAAGAAAATCAAGTTTGCCCAGGCGCTCGCCGACTCGGCCCGCGATCAGTACGACGCCGCCAAAACAATCGACGGAAAACCAGAGACAGGCTGGCAGGCTGATCCGGCTGCAAATGCAGAACCGCACGCGATTTTGTTTTTGGCGGCGGACCCTCTGACACTCTCGACCAACTCGGAAGTGAAGATTCGCCTGCGTTACGAGGCATCCACGAGCAAGCGCGCGATTGGCCGTTTCCGCCTGGCAGCAGCGCAGGATGAGCAACTGGTCCGTTTCCTCGCGCCGCCAAAGCCGGAGCCATGGCAGGTGATCGGGCCGTTCAAACGAGACGATTTGCAGAGCGGCCTGGCGCGCGTCTACGAACCGGAGAAGGAAGTGGACTTGAAGAAGGCCTATCCGGGCGTGCGCGAAGAAATCAAATGGAGCGCGAAACCGGACTTCGAGGACGGCAAAGCTAACGTACTCGTGCAGGACCTGCATGGCGTGCACGGTGTCTATTATTTGTATCGCACGATCAAGGCCAGCGCCCCGCGCAAGATGGAAGTACAGTTGCGGGCCGACGACCTGTTCCGATTGTGGGTGAATGGCGAGCAGGTCGCGGAACGTACTGTAAAGGAAAAGGTCGGCGAAGAGCCGACCACGGCCGTGGTCAACTTGAAAAAGGGTGAGAACAAATTGCTCCTGAAGGTCGTGACGCAGCAGGGAGAAGCTTACTTCACGTTCCGCAAAGACCTCGACGAAGTCGAGTCCGTGCCCGCCGATATCGCCGCGCTTTTTGCGGCGACGAAGAAATTCAACGACGCCCAACAAACCAAAGTGCGAAATCATTTTCGCCAACAAAATTCACCTGGGTTGAAGAAGGTTTTCCAGGATGTCAGCAAGTGGCGCGATGAAGAAGGGGCAATCGAGCGCGCGATCCCAACCACCATGGTCGCGAAGGACATGGAGAAGCCGCGCGAGACGTTCATGCTCATCCGCGGCGAATACGACAAGCCCAGCGAGAAGGTCGGCCCGGGCGTGCCCGCGATTTTGCCGCCCTGGCCGAAGGACGCGCCGACCAACCGGCTCGGCCTCGCGAAGTGGCTCCTCGATCCGTCGCATCCGCTCACCGCGCGCGTGACCGTGAATCGTTTCTGGCAACAGTATTTCGGCACGGGCCTTGTCAAGACGACCGAGGATTTCGGGATGCAGGGCGAACACCCGTCGCACCCCGAATTGCTCGATTGGCTCGCGACGGAGTTTGTCCGCACGGGCTGGGATGTGAAGGCCATGCAGAAATTGATCCTGACCAGCGCGACATATCGCCAGGCATCGAAGATGACGCCGGAACTCTACGCCAAAGATCCCGAGAACCGGTTGCTGGCCCGCGGCCCGCGCTTCCGTGTTGACGGCGAAGTCTTGCGCGACTCGGCGCTCGCCCTCGGTGGTTTGCTGGTGCAGAAGACCGGCGGTCGCAGCGTGAAGCCGTACGAGCCGGCCGGTTTGTGGGAAGCCGTTTCGTTTAACAACTCCCAAAAATACGTTCCGGACAAAGGCGAAGGCCAGTGGCGCAGAAGCCTCTATACTTACTGGAAACGGCAGAGCCCGCCGCCGAACATGCTCTTGTTCGACGCGCCGACGCGCGAGTATTGTGTCGTGCGCCGTCCCCGCACGAACACTCCGTTGCAGGCCCTGGCGATGTTGAACGATCCGCAGTTCGTCGAGGCCTCGCGCGCGTTCGGTCATCGCATGATCGAGCACGGCGGCACGACGGCGGAGGCGCGCATCGCCTACGGCTTTCGATTGGCCACCTCGCGCAAGCCGAGCAAGAGCGAAGTGCAGGTGCTCGCCGAAGTCTTGAAGCAGCAGCTGGCGGAATTCCAAGCCAACAAGGGCGCCGCCGAAAAGTTGCTGTCGGTCGGCGCCTGGAAAGCCGGCGATTGCGATCCGGCGGAGCTCGCCGCGTGGACCACCATCGCGAGCATGATTCTTAACCTCGACGAAACTGTGACCAAGGGCTGATATGGATTCATTACGCGAACGAAGTTTATTGATGACCCGCCGCCACTTCTTCAGCCGCACGGCGTCAGGCATCGGTGTGGCGGCGCTGGGGTCGTTGTTGAACCCAGGAATCTTCTCCGCCTTCGCGGGGTCGAGCGAAGTAAAGTACCCTCTCGCACAGCCGCACTTTCCCGCGAAAGCCAAACGGGTGATTTACCTTTTCATGGCCGGCGGCCCCGCCCAGATGGATTTGCTCGATTACAAGCCGACCCTCGACAAGCTCCACGGCGAAGAACTGCCCGCGTCGGTGAGGATGGGCCAGCGCCTGACCGGCATGACCTCGGGCCAAAAATCGTTCCCGGTCGTCAAATCGCTGTTCAAGTTCGCCCAGCACGGCAGCTCAGGCACGTGGGTCAGTGAGTTGTTGCCGAACATTTCCAAAATCGTCGACGACGTTTGCATTATCAAGACCGTCAACACCGAAGCCATCAACCACGACCCGGCGATCACGTTTATCCAAACCGGTTTCCAGCAACCCGGCCGCCCCTGCATGGGCTCCTGGCTCAGCTACGGCCTTGGGACCGCGAACCAAAATCTGCCCGCGTTCATCGTCATGATTTCCAACGGCAAGGAAAGCGACCAACCGCTTTACACGCGCCTCTGGGGCTCGGGCTTCCTCCCTTCGGAACATCAGGGTGTGCAGTTTCGCGGTACGGGCGATCCAGTGTTGTATCTCTCGAACCCGCCGGGCATCAGCCCCGACGCGCGCCGCCGCATGCTCGATGGCATGGCGAAGTTGAACAAAAAGCAGTACGACAATTTCGCCGACCCGGAAATCAACACGCGTATCGCGCAATACGAGATGGCGTTCCGCATGCAAACTTCCGTGCCCGACCTCGTCGACGTCTCGAAGGAATCCGAAAGCACGCTCGAGATGTACGGGCCCGACGTGAAGAAGCCGGGCACCTTCGCCTATAATTGTTTGCTCGCGCGCCGCATGGCCGAACGCGGCACGCGCTTCATCCAGCTTTATCATCGCGGTTGGGACCAGCACAACAACCTGCCCAAGCGCATTCGCGAGCAGTGCAAGGACACCGACCAGCCGAGCGCCGCGCTCGTGCAGGATTTGAAGCAGCGCGGATTGCTCGACGACACGCTCGTGATCTGGGGCGGCGAATTTGGGCGCACCGTTTACAGCCAGGGCAAACTCGAAAAGGAGAATTACGGCCGCGACCACCATGGCCGTTGTTACTCGATTTGGATGGCCGGCGGCGGCGTGAAACCCGGGATCAGCTATGGCCAGACTGACGACTATTGCTATAACGTCGTCGAGAACCCCGTGCACATCCATGACCTGAACGCGACCGTGCTGCACACGCTCGGCATTGATCACGAGAAGCTCACGTATCGTTTTCAGGGCCGCGACTTTCGCATCACCGACATTCACGGCGAGGTCGTCAAAGGCATTTTGGCCTGAACAACCGAGGCGCAACGGCCCCGCTTTTCCACGGGCTCTTTTTTCTCTCGGGCGCGGCCGGCCTTGGCTACCAGATTATTTGGATGCGCTCCTTCGCGGTCGGGCTCGGCCACGAAATGCCCGCGCTTCTCGCCGTCGTCGCCGCGTTCATGGCCGGTATGGCCATCGGCGCCTGGTGGATTTCAAAACGCGCACGCCGCAGTCCAGCGAAGTGGTACGGCGGGCTGGAGATCGCGGTCGGCGTTTGGGCGTGCGCGACAACCGCGCTCATTCCGATCGCCAACGGCGCAGCGTTGAAGTGGATCGGCGTTCAGCCTTCCGTCGCGTGGCATTGGTTCATCGCGTTCGCCGTTCCGTTCGTCGTGCTGCTCCCCGCGACGGCGGCGATGGGCGCGACTCTGCCCGTTATCGAACGCTTCGTCACGCCGCTCACGCGCTCGGGACGGAGCGTCGGCACGCTCTACGCAGCCAACACGCTCGGCGCCGTGACCGGCGTGCTCTGCAGCACTTTTTTGATCCTGCCGCAGCTCGGTTTGCGTCGCACACTTTTCATCTTTTCCGCTGCCAATCTTGCCTGCGGATTTATCGCCCTGCTGGCTCGTGACCGCAGGCAGGATATAGATTTACTTCGCAAAGATGCCGCCGCTCCGCGACGGCTTTGGGCCACGCTATTCGTCACCGGCCTCCTCGGCATCGGTTACGAAGTCGTCGGCGTGCGCGTGCTCGCGCAGGTTCTCGAAGGCACCGTGTATACCTACGCGGCCATCCTCGCGATCTTCCTGCTCGGCACTTCGCTCGGCGCGGCGCTCTATCATCGCGCCGGCCAGCGCTGGCAACTCGCCGATCTGCTTTGCGTGACCGCCCTGGCGTGCGTTGCAGGAATATTCGCCGCAACCGCGGCAGACGATCTGTACCGCGCGTGCCGCCATCAATTCGACGCGACCGTCGCGGGCACGTTGTTCGCCGAGATGGCCGTCGCCGCTGCTGTGTTTTTGGTGCCGACGATCGCGATGGGCGCAACCTTCAGTCATCTCGCGCAATGGGCCGCGACTGCACGCAGTGGCCTCGGGCGCGCTGTGGCGATGAACACTGTTGGCGCTGCTCTCGCGCCGCTCATCTTTTCTGTCGTGCTGCTTCCGAGCGTCGGCAGCAAGTGGGCATGGTCGATCGCCGCTGCCGGATATCTCCTCGCGCTGCCGAGCGTGCGCGGCTGGCGATGGGCTCCTGTCCTGCTGGTTCCGGTGTTGCTGCTCGCATTGCCCGTGCAAATGAGGTTCGTCACCGTTCCCGCAGGCGGGCGCCTGGTCGAGTTTCGGGACGGCGTCATGGCATCGGTCGCAGTGGTCGAGGACGTCACGCAACACCGCAGCCTGCGCGTCGATAATCGTTTTCAGATGGGCGGCACGGGCGTCGCCGATGCCGAGTATCGTCATGCGCACATTCCACTGTTGCTGCATCCGGCGCCTCGACGCGCTCTCTTTCTTGGCCTCGGCACGGGTATCACCCTCGCAGCCGCAAGATTGCACAACGACGTCTTCGCCGATGGCGTCGAATTGCTGCCCGAGGTTGCTGTCGTAATGCCGCAGTTCAGCCCATACAACGACGCGGTGAGGACAAATGAGCGCGTGCGCGTGTGTGTCGCCGACGCCCGCCGGTTCGTCCAGGCCGCTACGAACTCGTACGACGTGATTGTCGGGGATTTGTTCCATCCGGCGCGCGACGGCGCGGGATCGCTCTACACGCTGGAGCATTTCAAAGACATTCGCGAAAAACTCGCGCCGGGAGGTTTGTTTTGCCAGTGGCTGCCGCTGCACCAAATCGACATAGAAATGTTCCGCGTGATTACACGCACGTTCCTCGCAGTTTTTCCGGACACACAGGCGTGGCTGTTGCGCTTCAACGTCGATGCGCCGGTCGTCGCGCTCCTCGGTCGCACATCAGCAATTACTTACTCGACGAACTGGCTCGAGACGCGCGCCGAATCATCGTTGCTCGCCGAGCGTCTACAACGCCTCGCGCTGGGTGACTCGCTCCGGCTCCTGGGAAATCTGCTGGCTGGTCCGGCTGAGCTTGAATCGTTTGCGAGAGGCGCGCAGATCAACACGGATGACAACTCAGCGGTGCTCTTCGGCGCGCCTGTATTTACCTATCGCGATGATGCGAAACCGTACGGAACCCTCCTGGCGCTCCTGGACGTGCAGCCTGCTAACTCTGTGGCCGTGCTCGGCCTCGATTCACCGGCACTGAATTCGTTCATGGCGGCGCGCAACGTGTTTTTGCGCGGGCTGATCGATGAAGCCGAGGGCCGCGTCGACGCGGCGTTCGCGCGCTACGTGGAAAGCGCCCGCATCAGCGCGGATTTTACCGCGGGTTACGCGCGGGTCATCACAGCTGCCACAGCGGACGCGAACGCTAATCCATCGCGCAGTCGAAAACTTCTGGAGCAGTTGGTCGAAGCACAGCCTTCCCGGCCCGTCGCGAAGCAGTTGTTGGAAAAGCTGTTTTCGAATCGCTAGTACATTGCCGTCTTCGCTTTGTGCAGTTTGCCGCCGGGTGGAGGCAGTTGCTGGATAGCGCGGTCGTAATCCACGACGTAGCGCCACCAGTTGTTGTAGAAGCTGTCGGTCACGCCCGCATTTTTAGGCAGGTGATTCAGCCACCATTTCATGAAGTTCAGGTGGTGCGGCTTGCCCCATGTGTCGCAATTGACCGGCTTCTTTTCGCCGGTGAGGTGCGGATAGTTGAACCAATCGTCCGCGGCGGACATGACGACGTTCGTCCGACCATAGTCGTAATCGGACCTTGAGTTCGGCGCGTAATGGACATTGCCGACGTGCGCACCATCCGGGAACTGCTTCGCATGCCGCGTGAAGCGGTTCCATGCGTTGGTCTCGCCCGCGGCGCCTTGCCAGATACCACGGCCCACCGTCAGCGAGAGAATGCCTTCGACACGATGGCCGTAGCTGTGCAGCGCGTTGTCCTCGCCGACCTCGTAATTGAATCCCATCACCCACACGGTGCGGCCGCAGTCGGGGATGTTGTAGGGCCGATAAAACCATGGGTTGTCGGTCGGGTAGAAGACCTGGTCGCCGGGGACCTTCATGGCGTACTCGTCGGTGCCGAAATATGGGGCACCCCAAATCCAGATTTCATTCAGTTCTTCAGATTTGATCCGTTCGACGAGGTTGTTTTCCTTGAAGATCGCTGCGTAACTGACCGCGTCGGGCTGGTGCGCCTTCTCTTTGTCTTTCCACATTTCGCGAAAGCTCTGTTCGTCGTAGCGGAAGCCGTCACGCTTGGCAGGAAACGCGTCTACATCGATAAAGTTCACCAATTGGTAACGGGCGAAGCCGCCGCTGGACTCGCGCAGGTAACGCAGCAGGTTGGTGGTCATGGGTCGGGGATCGTTCCACTTCATCGCCTTGCTGAGCCGCACGCCGTTGGAGAGGACCGGATCGTAATTGATCGCCAACACGCGGACTGTAATGCCGTTGGTATCGCGTGCCACAGGCGCTGCTTGCGCACACTGGCAAAGAAGCGACAGGGCGACGAAGCAGGCGGATTTCATGGGGGGAGCTTTTCAAAGGTGCGGGAGATTGGAAAGGGCCCAGGTGAGCAGACTCGGCGGTCTGCGATAAAGTCCCGACAGGTTGGGAGAAGCCTGCGCTACTCCTCGGGGCGGTCGCGGTCGACGGAGCGATACATCAGCCAGAGGGTGACAATCACCGCGAGCAACAGTGGGATGAACCAAAACAAGAACATGCGGAAACGTCATGGGTGGCAGGGTAAATTGCCACGCGGGTAAACCCCCAGAACTCGCGGCACGGGCCGTGCTAAAGGCTGCTGCGACGCACCATGGAGATGGACGACAACAGTTACCGGGTGTTGGTGGGCGATACGGAGGGCGGGAACGCCGAGTTGTTTGAGCGGGCGTTGCTCTGTTGTCCTGCGTTTACGCTCGCGCACAGGGCATCGAGTATTCCTGAGTTGATCAGTTGCCTTGCAGGCGACGGTAAGTTTGTTTGCAAACCGGATTTCTGCGGACCCGATCTTGTTCTTCTCGATCTGGATTTGTCGGGGGCCCGCAGCGGGTTTGAAGCGCTGGAGTGGATTCAATCGCAACCGACGCGATTGTTTCGCGTAGTGGTGTTCTCCAGCGCGGCGAACGAGCGGGATTGCGCGCGCGCTTACTCGCTCGGCGCGGATGGCTTTGTGACCAGGCCGCGTTCGGTGCCAGAAATGATCACGGTGCTCACGCGCATCGAAGGCTGGTTGAAGAATTCGGCGATCGAGCGCGCTGACGATTTTTGCGCTGCGTGATCCATTTCATTTCGGTCTTGCCGAAGACAAATAAGGAAGTCAGGAAGGAAGGAGACAAGGAGAGTGGCGTGGCGGTCCCCGGCATCGATTTCAACGCGCGCTGGCACTTTAATTGGGTTGCCCTTTTTCAGGGCGGAAGGTTGCTGGGCAATTGTTGGTCCGAGGGCGTTGCCCTCGGCTAGTCTGGTTGAGGCCTTCGGCCTCTAGAAGATTCCCGGGCTCGCGGAGCTCGCCCCTCCAGTTATTTGGTTCCTTCAATCACCAACAAATTCTGGATGCGGCCGTCCGCGTACAAATAATTCACGCCGCGCGCCGGGCCGCGGGCCTTGTGAAATGATTCCTTGTCGAACACGACAGGAATGTTGTGCGGATCGAATTGGATGCCGAAGACCTGGAGTTGGTCGGCGTCCTGCCCATTGAGGAGTGAATTCCACGCGTAGCTCGAGCTGGTTTTTTCGAAGAGATCTTTGTCGTCGGAGCGGCAGCGAAGGATTTTCGGGGAACCGAGATAGTTGCTGAGAACGATGTCGATGGTGGCGGTGTTGGTGGAGGGGCCGTTGGTCGATATCAACGCGTCGTACATGACGGGGAGGCGGTTGTCATGATCCTGCACGTAGAGTTGGAGGGCGGTGCCGACCTGGCGGAGGTTGCTCAGGCAAGCCGTGGCGCGGGCGGATTCTTTGGCGCGACCGAGCGTGGGCAAAAGGAGGGCGGCAAGGACGCCAATGACCGCGATGATCACCAGCATTTCAACCAGAGTGAAAGCGACGCCGGTGCGTTTCATCGCCGCCCCCGGAAGAGGCGACCGCTTTCCATGGAGCGCTGCATTTCTTCGAGGAGCGGCGCGAGTTCGGCTTTGGTTTGCGCGGAGCTGTCGCTGTAGATGGATTTGAGCCCGAGCGTGACGACGCGCTGCTGGAGTTCCTCGCTCAATTCGGGCGGCTCGTTCGTGCTGCCGGTGCGAAGGATGAATTCCGGTTCCTCTTTTTCGATGGTCGCGCGCGCGCGTTTCAATTCGCGGATCGCATCGTCGACCGCGCGCCGCCGTTTGTCTTCCGGCAATTGTTCGAACGATGTCAGCATCTGCTTGAACCCCGATGGTAACGTTGCGTCGAGGAAGGCGGCTTTCTCGGCCTCGGTCATCACCGCGAACCATTTGTCCC
>Ga0137340_1000138_pt1 | contig 16746 bp, 14 predicted proteins | sample EasRivERMLT400_2_FD_102295 | JGI IMG/M metagenome (GOLD analysis project Ga0137340, IMG submission 102295) | Soil microbial communities from meander-bound floodplain in the East River, Colorado, USA - East River MetaG ERMLT400_2 | ecosystem: Environmental > Terrestrial > Soil > Floodplain ...
CTCTTTCTATGCGATCTCCAACCGCAGCTACGTCGTCGAGTTCAATGACGAATTGGATCCGGGCACGTGGGCCAGACTCACGGTCGTGCCCGCGCCGGGAACGAACGGCGTGCAAACGGTCACCGATCCCACGGCGTCGCCCTCGCGGTACTACCGCCTGGGAACGCCGATGACGCAGGATTAACGTGGATCGGTTATCGCGTAGTGTTCTCCAATAGCAACACCGCGGGTGCGCCGTTCGTCCACGCCGCGCGAATGGTTGGTGGAATGGGAATACTGGGCGGGCCGAGCACCAGGGATCCGAGCACAACGTCGTCGTCGCCATCGCCGTCCAGGTCGCCGGAGTCCATGGTGATCCACCGCCCCGCGGCGTGCTCGGGAATCGACGCGGGCTGAAAGTCAAAGTTCCCCTTGTTCTCAAGGTAAACGAAACTCTCCTCCGGTGAGGTCGCGTAATCTGGAAAATACGAAATGGCGGCAATGTCCAGATCGCCGTCCCCGTCGAAGTCGCGCGCGCGCGCGCCGTATGCGCCGTGCAGGGGAAAGAACCAGCGTTCCGTGAACCTGCCACCGTCATTCAAGTAGATGCGAAGGCCGTGATACGGCTTTGGCGGCGCGGCGGACTCGCCGTTGTCACCGTTCGTGGTCAGGAGATCGGGGTCGCCATCCCCATCGAAGTCGGTCATCTCAAAGTAACTGTACCCGAAAACGGGATGTTGCTCGATGAGGGCCGACTGTCGAAAAGCCCCGCCTTCGTTGATAAATAGATAGACCCCTTCCCATGCCTGGCCCGTGATCGCCACGATGTCGGGCCGTCCATCGTTGTTCATGTCGCGCACTTCGGTGCGAATCGTTCCGGGGCGATCCAGCAACACGTGCTCGACGAATGAGCCGGCGGCATCCGCCTCGAACCACGAGAGGCGGCCCTTGCGATGGCCAAATTGCGACACGATGTAGTCCGCGCGGCCATCGCCGTTCAGGTCGGCGCGCGTCGTGTGCGCGGGCCGACGCAGATCACCGAGCACCTTGCCCATCTGCATGTCGTCGCTGCCTGGACGCAACCGCACCACTTTGCCTTTCAACAGGTCGGACGGAAACGCGCGCCCGACGAGGGTCACGTCGAGCGATTCCCCGTCGCGCGAGATACTCACCGGGCCGCTGTCGAATTGAACGCCGAACACGCGAGTGCCGTTGGCGTCCCACGCCTCCAGCGTGTGCGTCATCGCATCTCCGATGTAAAGACGCCGCTGGGCAGCGTCGATGTGCACCATCAACGTCATTGGGATCGCGCGGCGGTACGGGAACGGCCTTACGCGGAATCGGCTTGTGCCCGACTGGATTTTGGGGCGTTGCGGTGGGGGCAATTTGTCGGGCGCATTCGCCGCATAGTACTGGACGATTGCCCTCCAGTCCTCCGGCCCGACGAGCGGCGTTGTCGGAAACACATTTGAATCGGGAACAATTTGATCATTCGGCAAGCGCTCGAGATCGGGTGGCGTGAGGCCGAGCCATTTGGCCATCTCGGGCAGCACTCCATTTGTCCATGAGGCTTTGTCGAGCAGCGCGGGTTCCGGAAACAAGTGGCATGACTGACAGTAGGCTCGCGCGACCTTCTCGCCGTTCTCTCGCGACTCGCCCGGCGTCTTGCGCGTGAGCAACCACCCGACGCTGGCGACGGTGGTCGCGGCGACGACGAGAGCTATGGTGTGCGTTCGTTTCAGGTGTTACCACGCTTTCGAAGACACATCGGCTCCATAGACGAGCTGTTCCCATTTCGGCGCGTCGCGTGCGGGGGCGACGACTGTAACGATGTTTGTTCCACGAGTTCCGAGGCGGACGAAATCAACGTTCAAGGTCCCGCGGCCTGCCCGATATGCCGGCATCACGATGGCGTGAGGTGAACGATTTGAAACGTAGCATTCCCGTTCTTCCAAATAGCCGAGTTCAATCAACGCGTTCTCGTGCGATTGAATTTTTTCCGCGGGGATCTCTGCCTTGAACAAGCTCCAGCCTGTCGCGCGACTGACGGCACGTTGAATTCGATTGAGCGCGCCGCGTCCATTTTGCGCATCGAGGTAGGCCCGCTTGTGGTACTCGATCGAACGTTCCTGCGTCTTAAACAGAACAACTGCGACGGAACCGATCGCGACTGCGGCAATGGCTAATATGGCGATGCGCTTTCGCACAGTTCGAACCTAACAAACCGCCGTTGGTTTGTAACTCTCGAGAGCTTGCGCGCGTCAGGTCTGCAACCCGCGACACAGTCCCGACAGGTCCCGGAAATCCGCACTACAAACGCGCTACAACGATCAGATGAATTCGTTGATCAGATTTTCCAGGTATTCCTGGCGGCCGCTGGTGTTCGCGGTGACGTCGCCTTTCTTGAGCATGTAGGCTTCGAGTTCGCGGAAGCCGGCTTTGCCGCGCTCGATATCGCGACCGATGCCGGTGTCCCATGAGCTGTAGCGCTGCTTGACGAATGCGGCAAGGCGGCCGTCTTTGCGAATCGCGGCGGCGATTTTCAGGCCGCGCGCGAAGGTGTCCATGCCAGCGATGTGCGCGTGGAAAAGGTCGATCGGCTCGAAGCTTTCGCGGCGCACCTTGGCATCGAAGTTCGTGCCGCCAGTAGTGAACCCGCCCATCTTCAAAATCGTGAGCATTGCGTGAGCGGTCAGGTAGAGGTCGGTCGGGAACTGGTCGGTGTCCCAGCCGAGGAGCACGTCGCCCATGTTGGCATCGATGGAGCCGAGCGCGCCCGCGGCGGCGGCGACTTCCAGTTCGTGCTGCATGGTGTGGCCGGCGAGCGTGGCGTGATTGGTCTCGATGTTGAGTTTGAAATCGTCGAGCAGGTCGTATTCACGCAGGAAGTTCAGACAGGCCGCCGCGTCGGAATCGTATTGGTGCTTGGTGGGTTCCTTGGGCTTGGGCTCGATGTAGAACGGGCCTTTGAAACCGATCTCGCGTTTGTGGTCGACGGCCATGCGCATGAACGCGCCGAGGTGGTCCATCTCGCGCTTGAGGTCCGTATTGAGAAGCGTGGTGTAACCTTCGCGGCCGCCCCAGAAGACGTAGCCTTCGCCTTCAAGTTCGTGGGTGGCTTCCATGGCCTTCTTGACCTGCGCCGCGGCAAACGCGAAGACATCCGCGTTGCAGCTCGTGCTCGCGCCGTGCATGAAGCGCGGGTGGACGAACAGGCAGGCGGTGCCCCAAAGCAAACGGATGCCCGTGCGCTCCTGTTCTTCCTTCAGAACATTCACGACGGCGTCGAGGTTCTTGTTGGACTCGCGAAGATTTTTGCCTTCAGGCGCGACGTCGCGATCGTGAAACGCGTAGAAAGGGACGCCGAGTTTTTCGATGAATTGGAAAGCAATGCGGGCGCGCTTCTTCGCCATCTCGACGGAGTTCGTCCCGTCCTCCCACGGGCGCAGTGCCGTGCCGACGCCGAACATGTCCGCGCCCATGCCGCGGAACGTGTGCCAGTAGGTGACCGAGAAGCGAAGGTGGTCCTTCATGGTCTTGCCCTCGACCTTCTCGTTCGGATTGTAGTGCTTGAAGGCGAGTGGGTTTTTGGACTTCGGCCCTTCGTATTTGATCGTCGGAATCTTCGCAAATGGCGACGGTGCAGGCATAGTATTTTGGTAAAATCGTTAGCCGGAAATGGTAGGAAGAGGCGGTGCCAGTGTCGAGAAGATTGCTGGGACGCCAGCGACCATTGAGACGCGGAGACCAATCGGAGCAAAAATTCAGTGTGCCCGCGTCATTCAATGGAAAGTTGTTCGATGTCAGAGACGGCGTTGCCGTTGACGAAGAGGCGCACTCGGACAACGGCGGCATCAGTGATAACAATCGCTCCTGAATACTGCCGCGAATCGAGTGTCGGTTCAGAGCCGTCAGTCGTATACCGGATCTCGGCCGTGGTGGCAGGCGTGGTGATGGTTACCAAACGGCGGCCGGTTTCGATGGGCTCAACGTTTATTTGAAGCAAGCGCGCGCGGACCATGTGAATCTGGCGGATGCGATGGTTGTGGAGATCGCTAATGAGGATGTTGCCGTTGGCCAGGAGCACCGGGGAAAAGGCGTACCTGAATTTGGCCGTCGCAATTGGGCCGTCCTCCAATCCGACACTCTGGGCTGTGCCACCGACAGTCCAGGCAAGGGAGCCATCGGGACGGTATTTGCTCAGGGCGGTGATGGGACCGGGCACTCCCCACGTGACATAAACACTCGAGTCATCGCCAATAATCACGCGATGCGTGTACCGCAAACCGGAAGCGAAAGTGGTGACCATGCCATGGCGGTCAATAACACGAAGCAATCCATTGGCCCAATCGACAACAAACATGTCGCCATTGGGAGCGAAGGCCATGTGGCCGGGCGTTTCAAAAGTTGCCTCGAGGCGGTGGCCGTCCTGCGAACCGCGCACGCCCGGGATGCCGGCGAAAAGGCTGACTTCACCATTGGGTGTGATCTTGCGAATGCAAATGTTGTCCCAGTCGGCGACGTAGAGATTGTCGTGCTTGTCGACGCAAAGACTTTGGACGGTATGAAACTGGGCGTTGGTGCCAGTGCCGTTGCGGAATCCGGCGTCCCATCCCGCAAAGGTGGAGACGATACCGTAGCGACTAATTTTCCGGACGCGGTGGTTGTTGATGTCGGCGATGAAGGTGTTGCCGCGTGAGTCAAAGACAGGCGTTTGTGGAAAGAAATACCGGGCGTCGCGCGCGGGTCCATCCTGCGACCCCGGTTCTGCCGCGCCGGAGACGGTCGAGACAAAACCGAAAGGGGAAATGACGCGAATGCGGTGGGAGGACCCGTTGTGATAGTTGGCGTCGCCATTCTCGGTGAACCAAAGCCGGCCATAGCGATCGAAAGCCATGTCGCGCGGCGCGAAGAGCAGGGCGGTGGTGCGGAACCCGTCGCGGTGACCCTGTTCTGATCCTGCCCAGGTGCTGACGTAGGCCGGACTGCGGTCGTAGGAACGGGGGTCGAGCGGGTCAGTGCCGGTGATGTATTCGAGATAATTGTTGGCGCCGTCGCGGTCGGGATCGGCGGTGGCGGCGGCGCGAGCGGTCCAGCGGCTGCCTCCGAAGTGCTCTTTGCGCCAGCTGTCAGGGATGCCGTCGTTCGGGCGGTTGCGCTGGGCAGAGGAAGACCAGGAGGCCAGAAGGATGACGGCGAAAGAAACCGAGCGAACCGGTAATGTCATATGCTTAAAAACGTGGTAAAACCGTCCTTCTTTCAACAAGCCTGTCCTTAAGGGTGCATCTTATACTGGAAACTGGCGGAAAACAAGGAGAACACGGGAGACATCCCTCACCTCCACAGGTGTTCATTTTTTGTACTGGAAATGTTCATTTCATATTTGCGCCGGAAAAATGACGCACCCCCCTACCCTTTTTGCGCTCATTTCATTTTTGATTGCCGATTTGCAAAGGGCGAAAGAGCGCGGTCAGCTGGGGCTCTGAACGGACGGTGGCATGGCGACATCTCTACCCCACAGGAGTGAGCGGAAACGGTGGGTAGACCCCATGGAAGGCGTGGTCGTGATCGGGATTACTGGCATATCGCAAGTAAGGGAGTCGGACGATTTTGTACTCGGGCGGAATGGTGGGTTATGAGATCACGAATGGTGGGTTGGCTAGGGGCGGCGGGTGCGCTGTGCGCGAGCGTCGCGCAGGCTGAGATTACGCGTGAATACGGCTGGCATTACGATCCCGCGTTTCGGCTCGTGGGCGAATTGATTGCGCAGAGCACGTGGAGTCATCCGCGTTATTCGCTTAACGGTGGCCACATGCAGTATACGAACGAGGTAATTGCTTGTGCGACATTCACGCACAATGCAGGGACCAACCGCGTGCTCGCGAAGCTGGGAATGTGTTCGATGGCGCCGACGTATTATATTCTGCATGGAGGGCTGCTGGATGCGGAGACCGTGATCATGGACCCAACCGGCAGCCCGTGCAGCTTCAATCAGCACGGCGGCGTGCATCGGGTCAATCGGCTGATAATGCAGACCTATCGAGGCAGGGAGTTTTTCCAATCGATTTACACCATGGAATGGGGCGAGTTGGAAGTGCGGGATGTGACGCTGCTGGATATGGTGCTGTTTGAGCACAAGAACGGAAATGTGCGCCACACGGGTCTTCTCACGATGGCTGGAGGGACGTGGCAGGCAAAACCCGGAACGCAGGAGTTTGGGCAGGTGCTTGTCGTGCGGAGTCCCTATGGCAGTTCGAACTCCAGTCTCGCGATGCCGGCGGCGCCGGCCGTCGTACGATTCGCGGACAGCCGCGCGCAAAACTGGGAGACCGGTGCGACGCTGTTCATCCATGCCTGGGATGGATCGACGAATGGAAGTGGAGACCAACAAGTGTTCTTCGGCGACGGGAGTGGGATCACGACGCAGCAACTCGCGCAGATTCGTTTCGCGAATGTCGTCGGCCAGTTCCCGGGAGTGTTTCCGGCAAAGCAAACGCCGACCGGCGAGGTTGTCCCGGTGATCGGGCCAGAGGAACCGCCCGTCCTGCGCATTACATCCAGAACTTCCAACTCTATTTATCTCACCTGGCCATTCGGTTACACGCTGGAGTCCTCAACCAACTCGACTGGGCCATTCCAGGATATGTGGAGGTTCTCTCACACCGCACCGAACCGTTCAGGCGCCGGGTGGGAGTGGTGTCATCGCGACGATCAAATGCGGCTGTATCGGTTGAGGAAGTGAACCGATTGCCGATTTATGTTTTGCGATTGGGGATTGTCGGCGGGCCGGTGCCAGGCGCTACCTACGCAGCGGGTTCGTCGTAAAGTCTGATTAAGACTAAGATCATGATTAAGAGCGGGAAAGTTTACGCCGCCGCTTCGTGGTGGACCCAGTGGAAGGCGTGCTGGACCAACTCGGTCGCGTTTTTGAGGTTGAGCTTGGTCTTGATGTATTCGCGATATGCCTCGACGGTGCGCACGCTCAGATGAAGTTGTGCGGCGATCTGGCGCGTGCTGTTCCCCTCGCCGATCAGGCGGAAGACCTGGAGTTCGCGGTCGGTCAGTTGTTCCAGGGGCGAGATGACCGCCTTGGCGCCGGTGGCAAGTTGATGAAGCATTTTGGACTTCATCTTTTCGCTGAGGAAAATCTCGCCGGCCTTCACACGACGAATAGCGACGACGATTTGTTCGCTGGCTTCCTCTTTCATGATGTAGCCGCGGCTGCCGGCGCGCAACGCGCGTTCGGCGTAAAGCGATTCGTCGTACATCGAGAGCACGAGCATGATCATCTCGGGGTAACGGGCCTTGACGTTCTTGACGAGTTCGATGCCGTTGCCGGTCTTGAGGGAGATATCGATGACGGCGACATCGGGCGCGAGGGTGCCGACCAATTCGAATCCTTTGCCGGAGTCCTCGGCCTCGCCGCACACGGTCATGTCGGATTCGGCGTTGATCATTTGCGCGAGGCCGCGGCGCAGGACCGGATGGTCGTCCACCAGCAATACGCGAATCTTGCCCTTGCGAATCCCGCTTTGATTCTGTTTTGACATAACTAAGTGTTGTTGTTGGAAAACGCGCAGGTGACGACGGTGCCGCCGTTGTTGCCGGGCGCGATTTCGAGTGTCGCGCCGATTTTCTGCGCGCGATAATTCATGATGCGCAGGCCGAGCCCGCCGACTTTCGGCCCTTCGTTGCCGAAGCCGACGCCGTCGTCCGCGATCGAAAGGGATGTTTTGTCCTCAGTGCGAGAGGTTGACGCTGACACGCTTGGCCTTGCCGTGCTTGACGGAATTGTTGATGGCTTCCTGCGCGAGGCGGAAAAGATGGTTCTCGGCGGCGCGATTGCGGACGATGAGTTTGTCTTCACACTCGACGACACAGGTGATGTTGAAAAGTTTTTCGACAGTCGTGGCGAGTTCGCGCAACGCCTGCAGGAGGCCGTTCTCCTCGAGCTCGACGGGAAAAATTCCGCGGGCGAGATTGCGTGTTTGCGAGAGCGCCTGCATGACGAGTTTGCTGATCTCGGCGGCATCCTGCGCCTCGGGAACGCCGAGGGAGACGAGCTTGTTCTCCAGCGCGCGGCTCAGGAACGTGATGCCGGTCAGGTGCTGGCCGAGGCCGTCGTGCAAATCCTGGCCAATCTGTACGCGCTCGCGATTGGTGATCTCGAGGATCTCGCGCTGGAGGAGTTTGCGGTCGGTGACGTCGCGCACGAGGGCGAAGACTTCGTCGGGCCCGCAAGGGCTGATGCGCGCCTCGAAGACGCGGGTGCGATTTGGCAGCGCGTGCTGGATGCTGAAAACCTGTGTCTGGCGGGTGCGGACTGCTTTCTCGATGTAATGCATGGCCTGCTGGCCGATCTGGGTGGGAAGCTGGTCCTTGAGGCGTTTGCCGACAGCTTCGCGCGCGGAGGCGGCGAGTTCGTTGTCCCTGGGCGCGTGGACGTCCTGGACCAGACCGTCTTTGCGCACGGTGAAAATGAGGTCGGGACCAATGTTCAGCAACGCTGCGCGGAGCGCTTCGCTTTTTTGGAGATCGTGGACCGCGGCAGCGGCGACCGTGGCAGGTTCAGCCGTGGTTTGGCCGGGAAAAGGCACGACGTTGGAGCGCGGCAGGGCGGTGCGGGCTGCGCGAAACGTCGTTGTGTCCTCTTTGGCCTTCATTATAAAGGGGGCAAAGAGGCGCCAGTGGAACCACGGTCCATATCAATGGAAATCGGCAAGTTACAGCGGAACTCAAGGGGAAAATGGGAAGATATCGGCAGTCGAAAACGCCGGACCAGTCTGTCCTCACCCCCAACCCCCTCAACTGCTGTTGGCTTTGCACGCTTCTTCAGAAGTCGGCAGATACGAGAAGCTTAGCTCGACTTTGCCTTTGCCGGTGAACAGACGCGAAAGCAAAGGATTGAGACGATGCGGAGTTCACCGGGGCCGAGCGGCTCGATGAGGTGCGGGACAAGGCCACCGAACATCACCATTGTATGTCCAACCGATAAGCGGATGCGGGCGGCACCGTCGCCGGGAGTCGCGCGGATGCGGGAGAGCGGCTCGTGCTGTCGCCCAGGGTAAAAGCGTATTTGGCCGCCAACGCTGCCCTCGCCGTAGCGGTCGAGCAGGCAGGTGATTACCGCAATGTCGCAAGTCTCGATGTCGCGATGGAGAGCCAGGTGGTCTCCGAGCCGGGCGTAGTAGGTGTACGTGCCACCGTCGCCCGTCGGGCGCACCGGTGCGTTGATGAGTCGCCCAAGAAATCGTGCCGTCTCGGGATCATGGTAGAACGCGGCCTGCTCTTTGCCACCCGCTGCGCTGATGAAACGCCGTGCAGGAACGCCGCCCCGCACTTCCTCCGCATCCGACTTTGCGACGGCGGTGACCGTGGCCCTGCTGAGGGCAGCACGCGATTCGCCAAGGAGACCCTCGCAGACGTCAGCGCCGGGGAAGTGAGCGTATGTGGCGCATCCCCCTTGCTTCATTAGTGCAGAATCGCGAACGGCGCGAGGGACGTCCGAACAGGAAACGTTACGGGAATGTGTTCCGTGCATGAGATTCACGCAAAGCTCGCCGCCGGGCTCGGTCCAAAATCAGGGGGGGGCGGAAAGGTAATCGAGGCAATGACGTCTCGGAGCGAAGCGGGGATTTTCTCTGCCGCCAACTCGTCGCCACCATCCTGAAATTGCAAACCGCCGCCGCGGGTCTTCCGAAGTTTTGTGTCGAAGGTCGACTCGAAAAGCGCCGTCGGGCCTGTTATGGACATGCTATTGCCAACCAATTGACCAACCTGAAAACCTTTGCCGCGCAGATAGTCAGAGACTCGCCTGATGTTGTCGGCAGAAGGGGTCCATTCATGAATGTTTTCCGACGTAATTCGCGTTTGCGGGCCGGGGCGTGCGCCGCCCGGGGCGGCCAGGACAACTTGAGCGGACACGATTTCTTCCGGCCTCATCGAATTTGAGAATAGGCGTTGTCACGCCGGGACGGCATCATAATTTTTAATCCATGGACGGGCTTGCTGGCAATCCTCCGCCCTGGCGCGCGCCACTTCGCGGACCTTTACGGCAAGGCTCAGCCAATTGTGTCCGTCGGTAAGCATGAGCCTGTTCGCCGCGAGCGATTCAAGAAAGGCGCTTAGCCCCTGCTCCGTGATCTGCTCGTCCGGCCACCGCTCGCGCAAATGACGCAGGACGGCAGCAAATGGACGGAACTCATCGCAAAACTCGTAGGCCACAGCCTCGATACCGGACAACTCGACCTCGCGGATCGCCGCGTCCGGTCGTGTGTCACGCAGCACCACTGACCCATCAGGTCGGCGCACCGAGCAAAGCAGTCCCCGCTCGTCCTTTTGCCGCCACGCCTCGGCGAAACGGATCACCCCATCCGCGAATCCAGCAGGCGACCCGGCGCAGTAGTCGAAGTCGAAATGGTACGCGATCCGCATCAGGCTCGCGTGCGGGAAAGGATACAAAAACTTGTAGGGAGCCATCGGCCGGACGTTGGTCATCCCAAACTCCTCCGGCTTCTCAAAATACGGGCTGAACCGATCCATCCGGATTGGCCCACAGGCCACAGGCGGATCGAGGAATTCGATCGCTGGAAGGACGGCCAGCATCTTCTCGTAATCCTCGCGCGTCTCGCCGGGGAATCCGTAGAGGATATTCCAATCCACCCGAACGCCCTGCTCCCGGCACCACTTCAGCAGTTGCACGTTGCGCAGCCCGCAAGTGCCTTTCCGCATTAGCTTGAGAACATGATCATTCAGGCTTTCTATGCCCGGCTGGATCCGAGTCACGCCTGCGGCCTTCAACGCGACAACCTGCGCGCGAGAAAGATTCGCCTTTACCTCGTAGAAAATTTCCCACGGCCTCCCATCCGCCGCCAGCGCCGGCAGGAGGTCGGAAAAATAGCGCATGTCCAAAATGTTATCGACCACTTCGATTCGGTCTGTCTGCCAGCGATCTGACAAATACTGCATTTCCTCAAGCGCCTTCGCCGCGCTTTTGCTGCGATACGCCAGCGTCGCTCCGTTCAGTCCGCAGAACGTGCAGTGCGACTTGTCCCCCCACCAGCATCCGCGCGACGTCTCGACCAGCACCATGGGCAGCGTCTCGAGTGACGCGCTGCTCTCCGACCAATCACGGAAATAATCCGCAAAATCCGGCACCGGCAGAGCGTCCATGTTCCGCACTGGCGCGGAGCGGCCGGTAGAAACACAACGTCCCTTCTCCCGATAAATAATCCCAGGCGGTAGCGTTGCGCCCTGCACGGCCCCCGCCCGCAGCAGGGCAACGAGTGCAGGGAAACTTTCATCGGCCTCGCCGGGGCAGACGTAATCCACAAAGCCGAACTGCCGGTGCAATTCCTCGCCCATGTCGCCTTCCCAGTTGGCGCCACCGAACACGATGGCAATGTGCGGATGCGCTGCTTTAAGACGCTTTGCCAGCGCGAGGGACGCGAGGTTTTGCTCAAACGTCGACGTAAAACCAACGACGGCGTAATCTTCCCACCGGATGCACTCCATGCAGTAATCGAGAAACTTTCCGGCCATGGCTCGCACTGCTTTTATCCGCGCGATATCGTGTGGACCAAGGCACCACGTGGTTTGCAGGACCTCCTTAATGTAGGCTGCATCCGATTCGGGGCGCGGGCCATAAATCGCCTCCGCGAAGCACCAGTCACCGGCAAAGGCGATATAGGGCAGCGTGGAGGAAATCCAGTGGTATTCCTCCACGCCGAGCAGATCCACAAACGCGAACGACAGGTATCGCACGTCGCACGGAATCGCGTCTTTCGTGAGACGAGCCTTGAGCAAGCTGAGGCCGAGGGCCGGGCGCTCCATTGCTCCGAATGGCATGCTGATTAGAAGTATCTTTTGCATACCTCTTCGAATTGGCGGCCCGCCCTGCCGACTGGATCATCAGCTTAAGTTGGCTCGAACTCTGATTTTGCAATCAAGTCCTGCAGCGCCGCCACATCTTCCTCTGACAAACCGGCCTGGCGCTCTTCCGGCCCCGTTTCCCCGGCCCGCTGTGGAGTTCCCTCCATGGATTCGGCAGGGACTGGCGGCAGGACGACAGGCGCTATCGGCTTGGGCTGGATCGGTTGGATTGGCCCCGGCTGAATCGGCTTGATCGGTCCGGGCTGCACCGGCGTGATGGGTCCCGGCTGTACAGGTTTGATGGGCCCGGTGATGGGTGTGATCGGCGGCTTGATGGTGATGGGCGTAACTGGCGGCTGCACCGCGATCGGCGATGGCTTCACAGTAATCGACAAGCATTGCACCTTCGCCGAAAGAACTGCCCTGTGCGCATCGACAAGTCCGTTGCCAGTCGAGGCATCCGGACCGACGACCGAAGCGGCGCCCCCCGGCGTGAGGGCGGTGGCGTTCGAGGTGCCCGTTGTAACGTCGCGCGCCGTCTTCATCATGATGTTCTTGATCTGTTTGGGTGTGAGCTTCATGCAGGCTTGCTTGATGAGCGCAGCCACCCCGGCGAGCTGCGGCGCGGCAGCCGAAGTGCCGCTGAAGGCCGCCCAGCCGTCATTGTTTGCCGTCTCGTCTCCGTTCGGGAATGTTCCGCCGGCCTTGAGCACGTCAATCTCGTCTCCCGGCTCAAGGGGCAGCATGATGTAATTCGCGCCCGGTTTCATCCCCACGAGGCCCGACAAATCCGGAACCCGGCGGCCGGGGTAGATGACACTGTTGAAACCACTCGCATAGTTGGACGCGCGCAGGGTCTCATCCACATTCATGAAGACACCGCCGGCTGAAATCACGTCCGGATGTTGGCCGGGGAAGCCCACGTGGCCGTTGCCGGCCGAGAATACGACCGTAATCCCCGCTGCGACTGCTGCCGCGATGGCTGCGGCCAGCGCCTGGTTGGCAGCGCTTAGCACCGTGCTCATGCCGGTGTCGCTGCCCCAACTGCACGTGATGATATGCGGGTTCAGTCCCACCGCAGCGTTGAACGCACCCAGTGAGTTGACGAAGTTGATCTTGACCGGGAGCAACTCGATGTCCGGCGCACAGGCGAAAATGTTCGCCGATTCCCCGGTTCCATGTCCGCTCTCGTCTCGCAAGGGGTTGGAGGCAGCTGGCCCAAGCACCACCGGCGCTGCGCGGTAGCCGCGATTTACGAAGAACGGATGCCTGAACCAGCCACTGTCTACCATCGAAACCTTGATCCCCCTGCCTGTGATGCCTGACCGGTGTGCCCTGTCGGCATTGCAGCCCAACGAAACGCCGGCCGGCACATCGAGATGCCAGTAAGCTTTGTGCGGAGCAAACATCGATGCGGCCATCGGATACCTCGGCTCCTCAATGGCGATGCCTTCTATCACGTCGGCCATGGTGCCACCGGACGGCGCAATCAGGCCGGACATATCCGTCTCAGCGCAGTCGATGAATGTTGCAGTATCACGCTTCGCGCCCGGCTTGATAACCGGCCGCTCCTCGGCGAAGAGCTTGGTGTTGAAGGCCCTCTCATACGTCGCCTGCGAGCCGGCGATATTGATCGTCAGCGGCGACACCTGGAGGATTTCGAAACCGGCATCGCGTAGTCGGTTGACGGCACGGATCACGATTTCGTCCTCTGAGAAGAAATTAGTTACAGTTTCGCAGTTAATTTGATTCCCCGCATCGAACATCGATACTCCGCCCACAGATCGCGGTGAGGCGTTCGCGTAGATAATTTTTGGGATGACGGACTTCGTCTTCTTCCTTATCAGGATGTTCGGCCCCTTGGTTTTTTTCGTGCTCATATTTCGGATGTTGGTTTGATTTGTTCTACCTTTGTGAACGAGATCGGCTCGCTCCCGCTGCGAAGTTGAATCGCGGTTGATTTCGTGACGAGACCACCGCGCAAGCCTTGTTGTGGCAACGTCGAAGTGCTCTGAATCTGCAAACTCGTGCGGTCTCGGTTGGCGTCCTTCGCTGTGGAGGCGCGAATTCGCAAGTTACCTTCAGGGTGCCCAAGACCATGGTCCTATCTTTCTCATTCCGCTTTTGCGGGCAATTCGGGACATTTATCGAAACCCGACAATTTACTGTCAAAATGCGACAGGAACTCGAGCGGATCTGTCATGTGAACGAATTCTTGCGGTGTGCAACCAAAGTATCGTTTGAAGTCACGGCAAAAGTTTGACTCGTGCGTGTAACTCAGAGACGCAGCAACCTCTTTGTTGGAAAACCCCTCGATGAGGAGCGGCGGTGCGAAGCTCATTCGCTCGCGAATGAGCCACGCCTTGGGTGTCGTGTGAAATTGTTCTGCGAAACGTCGCTCCAGGGTTCTCACGTCCAACCCTACGCGGCCTGCCAGCGTTCTCACCCGAAAGCCGCTTTGCTTAATTACGATTCGAAGGACGTCTCCTCCAGGCAGACGTGAGGTCATATCCTCAAATACGTGTTCAACAGCCTCGATCTATCAGATTCATGAAAATGCTTTGCGGCCGAACGTAAGCGCACTCGTCCCGCGTGCGCCTTCGCTCTTGACCGGCGGGCTGAGTCGGGAAGACTCAGGGCATGAACTCCCGGGACGAGAATGTGGTCTCCAGGCGGACCTTTTTGGGTGCAACCACGCTAGGAATCGGGGCTTTGGCGTCCTTTGGCGCGGAGCCGGTTGCCCCGGCAAAAGGCAGACTTAAAGTGGTGGGGTTTGTTAAGCCAATTCAAAAGCTGCCCTTTGACGAGATTGCCGACATGTCGAAGGAAGCCGGTTGGGACGGTGTGGAATGCCCGGTGCGCAAAGGCGGGGCAATCGAACCGGAGGCGGTCGAGGAGAAACTGCCGGGTTTCGTCGAAGCGATGCGCAAGCGGCAACTGGAAGTGCCGGTGATCGCAACGGACGTGGATGACGCTTCAAGCGCTGTGTCGCAACGGGTGTTGAAGACAGCGAGCAAACTTGGGATCACGCGCTATCGACTAAAGCATTATTATTATGATTTGAAGCAGCCGATCGCACCGCAGCTCAGGAATTTCGGGGCAAAACTGCGTGACCTGGCGCAGTTGAACGGGGAACTGGGGGTGCAGGGAGCGGTGCAAAATCATTCGGGCGATAAATACGTGGGCGCGCCGGTATGGGATTTGTGGGAACTCATGCGCGATCTGGACCCGAAACGGATGGGGATTTTTTTCGACATCGGGCATGCAACGGTCGAAGGAGGTTATGCCTGGCCGATTCACGCAAAATTGGCCGAGCCGCTTTTGTCGGTTGTGTCGGTGAAAGATTTTGTGTGGGCGAAAAATGAAGGCAATTGGAGCGCCGAGTGGTGTCCGCTCGGCGATGGAATGGTTCGTCCGCAGTTTTTTGAAGCGCTGCGCAATTCGAAGTTCGACGGGCCGGTCTCGATGCACTTTGAATACCGAATGGGCGAAGGCAGGGAGATGCTCGCGGCGATGAAAAAGGACACGCAGGTGCTGCGAAGGTGGTTGGGGGCGTAATCCAGCCGGTCGGCGGCGGAGCGCCGAGCTACCCCGTGCGTGTCCTGTCTTGCCACCATGGTTGGTTTCGTTACTTTGAGCCGCACCCATGCATCGACCAGCGACATTGATCATCATCGCCCTCCTCGCGGGCCTCGTTGGGTTCGTTGCGGGGTGGGGAGCGATAGCCGCGCAAAGTTCGAAACGCGCGGGACGCGTGGTCACGGTAAGCTGGGGCGACGCACCGCATGCGAGGGCGCATTACGGCGCGTTTGTGTATTTAAGACAACGGCAGGAAGGTTACGCGGTGCGCGCGCGTGTTTACCTCGGACGGGACGGGGTGGCCTTTCACGATTGCGGAGAGCTGGGCACGGTGGCGACTCCAGCCGAAGCCGTGGACCGCTGGGGAAATGTGGAATGGCAGCCCGACGGTGTGCAAATCGGGAGCGGGACGAATCGAATTTTTGTTTCGAGAGCAGAGTTGGAGAAAGCGCAGAAGTCGCCCTCACCCTGACGCTCTCGCCTGCTGTCAGGCAAAGGCTTGCTCTCACAACAGTCGAGAGGTATTGAGAAGGCTCAAACTAGTGCAAATGCTCGAAATGAAGACACGAGGTAATAGAAGACCGCAACGCAAGTGGTTCTGGGCTTCGCTGATTGAAATGACGATCAAAAAAGCGGATTTGAAGAAACCTAACGCCAAAGTCGAAGTTTGGGATAATCTCGTGATGGTAAATGCTGCCAACGTCCGAGAGGCGGTGTCCAAGGCATGGAGATTTGGCAAGGCTGGCGAAGGAGATTCGCGAGGCACGCTTACCTTGTACGGCAAACCTGCCGTGACCAAGTTTTTAGGGATTCAGGAAATAGGGTTGATCTACGATGGAGTAGCTGATGGTTCCGAGATTCTTTGGAAGCTCAAGCGGTGTGGTCAAAAGGTGGCGCGCTCGCTGGCTCCACCTCGAAGTGCTATCTTACGAGAAGCTCAATTGATTCATATCCCCAGGAACAGTTTGCAGCGTACGAAGAGGAGTGCCTGAGCAAGCCCCGGGGCGGTACTAAACCCTGAGGCCGAAAACGCGCTGGTGCTCCTGCATGGCGTAACGGTCAGTCATCCCGGCGAGGTAATCGCAAATCGCCCGGTGCCAGCCTTCCTTCTTCGCGCGGCGTTGGGAGATTTCGCCGATCTCGTCGTGATGGTCCAGGTAGTGGTGAAAAAGGTCCTCGAGCATTTTCACGGCACGGCGGTTCGGCTCATGAACCTCGGGATTGAAGTAGAGGTTTTTGTACAGGTAGCGGCGCAACTCGATATTAAGTTTTCTGCGGTTCGCGCTGTACGCGACGAGCGGCCGGGGCTGCCGCCGC
>Ga0137340_1000143_pt1 | contig 16281 bp, 19 predicted proteins | sample EasRivERMLT400_2_FD_102295 | JGI IMG/M metagenome (GOLD analysis project Ga0137340, IMG submission 102295) | Soil microbial communities from meander-bound floodplain in the East River, Colorado, USA - East River MetaG ERMLT400_2 | ecosystem: Environmental > Terrestrial > Soil > Floodplain ...
CGGGCCATTGGCCGCGAAGCTGAGATTATCGCCGCGCTACAAGCCGCCGAAGCCGACAAGGCGCGGTTCTGTCTGGAAAACGACTATGTAGGGGCCGCCCTGCTCGCCACGATCAATCAGGAGGCATTTAAAGGCAGCGCCGCGCAACTATTGGAACGAATCCGCGCCGTCGATCCTGAACTCGAAAAACTCACGGCCAAGAAGCTGGGAAAGAAGCTCACAACCCATTGGGCGCACATTGAAGGGGTGTTCCAGGCGAGCAAGCGTGTAGCTCACGGGGGCGCGTACGAATATGAACTGCGAGCAAGGTGAACTTGGTGACAATGGTGACACTGAATGGCTGTTTTCTATAAAGCTTCACGCGAGAGATTTTACATATGAAGAAGTACCGAAAACACTGTTTCACAGTCACCACAGTCACCAGCTTGGATTATGTCTCACGTAGGACATAAAAGGTGAGGACAAGGTGTCTCCTATGTCTCAGGAAGGGGACAAGTACAAGCTCAGACGGTCTCTGGAAGGGTGGATTTTGTGCTTGGAGACCCCTCGCGTGAGACGAAATCTGACGTTAAAACAGGCAAAAGTTCTTTTTTAGCCAATGTTTACGCAGGTTTCCGCTAATGTCCTCGGGATGAATCAGCCGTGCAACATGCGAGGTCCCTGTGTCAACAGCGGAACCTTTCTGGGCCTCATTCTTCCCAATCGGATCAATGAAGGGCGTACATGAATTCTTGGACATCATTGTGGAACTCTATCATGGTAAATTGGGGCAGCGCGGCAGGAGGTGGATTCTGAGCCAACAATGAGCATCTGGCTGCGCATTTTGTTGGTCTTGGTTAGTCTCGCGACGGCGGTAGTGCTGTTGGCCGCCATCGCGTTCCGAGACAAGAGGCCCAAAGTATTCTTTGCTGCCGAAAGAGGCGACACCAATTTCATAGCCCGATACCTCGCCTCGAGCAACGATGTAAACCGCAGCGTCATTTATTACCCGGCGGGACGCAGGTACGCACCACTGCTAGACGTTGCTGTAACAAGTGGCCAATTGGACACGGTTGGTTTTCTATTGAACAAGGGAGCGAATCCCAATCAGCCCGACTCAACAGGCGAGACCCCGTTGATGTGGGCAATTGGACGAATCAGAAATGAAGTGGCTGCTGAAACCCGCATCGAGATTCTGAAAATGCTGCTTAAGGCAGGCGCGGATCCTAATCTGAAGGCTTCTTCGACGTACACGTACGCCCCGTTGCTTAAAGCTGCCTCGCTTGGACAGTCAGAAATGGTGAGCATCCTTTTGGCTGCCGGCGCAGATGTGAATGTAACCAATACTGTTGGCCAGACCGCGCTTCACTTGGCCGACAATGCACAAATTGCTCGATTATTGATTGCTGCCGGTGCCGATACGACGATTCGTGCGGAGCGGGGGGAAACGCCGGCTGAAAGTGCGGCGAGACAGAAGAATCTTGATGTCTTGGCCGTTCTCACCAATGCACCTGCGCAAACGAATCGAATCAAATCGAACGGAGAGAACTGAACGGTGTCCCGCTAAACGGACTGATTACGAGAAACAGGCGGTCGCCTTTGTAAAGCTCGGGTTTAGTGGAGCAGATCCATCAAGCACCGCATTCCCAACAATGGCGCCCATAATACGCCGCTGCTGCGTCAAATCCTTCAGCTGCTTTGAGTTCCCTCGTTCGCACCATCTTCAAACATTCACCTCTAGGGTGGCGAGTTGATACGTTCGCTGCCGCGAGCTTGCCGCTCAGCCGGTGATCTGTTGAACCCCGGAGCGGGCGGCGCGTTCGGAGCTCCGCTTCCTCTTTCGGACGCCACTCGGTTACGGAATCGGCTGTAATCGCACCTTCCTGACCAGGTTGAAGGCGGAACCGACGGGCAGTTTTAGTCGTCGTGCGATCTCGCGAACGCCAGCACCATGGCTAACCAGTTCTCGCACCGCCGGTTCGTGTTCCTCCAACGTCCCAGGCCGGCCCAACTTTACACCCTTGGCTTTGGCCGCGCGGAGGCCAGCCGAGACTCGTTCTTGAATGATGGAGCGCTCAAATTCCGCGATCGCCATCAGGATGTTTAATTGTAGCTGGCTGGTCGGATTCAATCCGCTGGTATCGATTCCTTGGCTAGGGCACACCAGGGCGACGCGGTGGCTTGTCAACTCGCCCACGATCTGGGCCAGGTGGGGCAGACTCCGGCCCAGCCGATCAAGTTTGAAGCAGATGACTACGTCGACTTTGCTTCGGCGTACCTCTGTCATTAAGCGGTCCAAACCTTCACGGCTGAACTTGCTCCCGCTGATCGTGTCGCAAAATTCGCTGACGTTCGTCCAGTTTCGGCGTGCGCAATACTCGCGCAGTTCATTCAGTTGACTGTCGTGTGTTTGCTTGTCGGTACTCACGCGGGCATAGATGGCGGCTTTCATGGGTGTTCAGAAATCTGATGTTTTGCGAACGGTGTTAGGTGGACAATCGGACCCTTGAAAACACGGGTTCTTTTCGGGTCTCATTTAGGGGGTATTTGTGAACACCCGGCCTACGCTGATCGTAAGCCGGGCGTTCCCGTTGATTAGTCATCCGCTGGTTGTGTCGTCTCAACGAATCGCAACGTGAGCGTGCCAGGTTCGGAACACTGAATCTCTACCCGGTGCCCTGGCGTGAACCCTGCCTCTTGCAGCCAGCGGCCATGTAAACGGATTCTGGGCTTTACGGGCTCCGCCCACGGGTCCACTTCGATCTTGAGACTACGGGCTTTCACGCGGCCACCTCCTGTTCCTCGGCATGTTGCCGGCCCAGAATGAAGTCTGCGGCCTTCTGTGCCTGCGCAGCGGCATATATGACTAGCTTTCGATCATCCTTGAGTCTCTCCAGCCAGGATTTGATATAGGCCGCCGAATTGTCGATTGTACGCTCAACGATTCCAACCTGCCCGCACAGGAAAGCTGCGCCCATCTCTGCAACGAGCTCTTCTTGCGAGTACAATTGCGAGCCGAAAGGAGACCATTGCCCCTCGGACCCAGTAACGCCTTTACGGTTAAGCCGCGACTCGTGACCCGTTGAGTGGGTCAATTCGTGAAAAAGCACTGAGTAGTAGTCTTCCACGCTCCTGAACGATTCCGGAGCGGGCATGCCCACGAAGTCCCCAGCTGGCGAGTAAAAGGCACGCTGCCACTTGTTTTCGATCTGTGGGCGTTTCGGCATGGCTGCCACGATCTGTTCCGCTTCGGCAATTGGCGTGTGTTCGCGTTTGCCCCCGTCGATGACTGGCAGCTTGTCCACCGGAATCCCCTCGCATTGCGCAAGGTTGAACACCGAATAATAGCGGAGAAACGGAACGCGTTTCTTTCCTGTCGTGCTTTCGCTGTCTTCCAGGTCCAACCATTTCCAAAACACGACCGGGCAAGCCTTCTCGCCTTGCTTCACGTGTCCGCCAAGTTGCTTGGCCTGATTGAATGTCAGCCAGAAGGGGTTTTCGTACATCATGGCATGAAGCAGGAACGTGTTAATGCCGCGATACTCCTTCTTGCTGATTAGGTTCCGGGGCATTCCTGCCCCGCCTTGCCAAGGCTTCTGCCAGGGAACAACTCCACTTTCCAACAGACCGACAATACGGTCTGTGATCACTTGAAACGCATCTGCGTTCATTGCTAGTCTTTCTTTGCCCGCCCCGGGTCGTAACCGGGTGTCCTGGTTAGCTAGTCTTACCAGGACGTGCGGGCAATTTTTTCTGGCAAGACCTTCGCCCTTTATTCAGGCTGGACTTTGTGTTAACATAAACAAACAATCACTGTCAACTACTTTCTGTTAACATTATGTCGAAGAAGAAAATGGGAAGGCCGCCATTACCGGAGAAGGAATTTCGTGGCGAGGTTTTCGGCGTACGCTTACGACCCGACGAAGCCAGGGAAGTGCAAGCAGCTATTCGAGAATCCAAGCAGGCCAAGCCTGACTGGCTGCGAGATGCGCTGCTCAGCGCTGCGCGGAAAAAGTAAACCGCCAGCCGGGCCAAGCAAAAATAGGAGTTCCTTTTTCGAGACCAGCGCAGAGCGGACCCAACCGGCACCCCTTTTGGCGGCGCGGTCGTAAAGCGCTTGAGGCTTCATGAAAAATTTCTAAAAAATATTTCCAAAATTTTAGTATCCCCTACGTGTTGCAACCTGGGAGGTAACAGTGTTCGGTTTTTGTGTCGTGGCACATTTGCGAAAGGGAGACAATCGTTCTACTTTGCATCAGTCCGTGAAATCGCAATCGCCTGACTGGCAGAAAGCTCGGAGCCTATACGACTCCAACATGCCACACGCTGTTATCGTCAAAGAGGCTGGCGTAAGCCTTCCCGCACTGAAGAAAAGGATTGTGCGTGAAAAGTGGAAGGTTGCCCGCACAGAAGCCCGCGAAATCATCGAAACCCATTCGATCGAGCAGCGTGGTGCGCAGTTGCGCAGCCGGGCGCTGAATGAATGCGACCGCGACTTGGAAGTTGTCGAGCAGCATGCGCCCAAGAACTTGGCGCAAGCGGAAAGGCGGCAGGGTCTTTTGACGAAGGTCGTCGACAACGCCGATAGGCTGTGTGGTTGGAGCAAGTGGACGAATCCTTCGACTGTCATCAACATCGCTAATCTCGCCGCTGCGCGTTTGGCGGATCCTGTGCCGATTGAGGTGCAAGGGATTGGTCAAGCTGGAGTGATCGATGTGAAGCCAGAAGTCGATAATGGCCCAACTCCCGAATCCGCCGCCGTGTACGCAGCGGACAGTAGACCAACTTCAATTCCATGCGCCGAATCGTACGCGAAAAATGGAAAGCCTTTTCCCCATCCCGCCGTTATCGACGTGTCAGCGCAGCCGCAAGCGCCTGCTGGCGAGAATGCACCCAATGAAGTGAATCAACCGCCTCGATAGGTGTGAGGATGTACCACCAGGCGAGCCGCACGAACCTCAAAACACGTGTTCGCGAGGTGGCCAGACGGTTGAAGCTACCTGTCGCGTCTGCCTTCAAATTGGTACGTAAGATCCAGATACAGGTCACGCCGGGAGCCTAGCCATTGAGCCGTCCGCCTTTGGATTACGGGCTGCACAGTTAAACCAAAGTGGCCCCGGATTACGGACCAAAAACGACACCCGCCCTCGCACAGCCCAATTCGCGTAAGTTGCTTCGACAAAGGACCTTGCTTCCGAACCACAATGTTCTAAAGCCGGACACACTCTCAACCAATCAATTCCCCGATTGCGCCTGCCTTTTTGGCGGAATTTATGAGATCGCGAATGGAATAACTTGCTGTCGTGTTTCCAAAGGCGAGAGTCCGATTCCGACCATCGCCTCCATTACTCCTTCATTACTCCGCGAGTACACCGCAGCTACTCGCTTGACAGGCTTTTGAAAGGCCAAAGAACCCGCGTTTCGATTCGCGCATTAGATGCGGGCGCGCACATTGGCGATCCGTGAGAGTCATGGGAGGTGATCAAGCTGCGCCGAGACCTCGGAAGCCGACATTCGTGCGCAACGGCAAAGAGACGACCGCGCCGAAGACACCGTGAAACGAAGGCGGACGCCAATCGGAAGCTGTCGATCGAAACAGGCGGCAGATAATAACTAAAGGCAGGGCCGTAAGGCCGCTGCCTTTTCTGGGTCTGGCTCGTTTTCTAACACCAATTTATTTTAGTCTTGGTCGTTCTGGTCATCGTCATCGGGACCATTTGTGTCGTTCGTTAGAGGCTTGAGCGCGTGTTTGAAGACCCATCTGTTGACACTCATTCCGAGGTGCCGTCCGTTGAGGTCGGCGGAGCGGGTATGGATGCCCTGTAAGATGCGCGCTTCGACAACGTCGAGGGCGGCATCCGTAAACCTGGCATAAGTCCGCGCGTTCGGATTTGCGTTTGGGTTGGCGCTGGTAACGGTAAACGTCACGTCGTCGGTGCCGAAGTAGAGAGCAAGCATCTTCATAAAACCACTGACGAGCGCATTGGCGCCGGAGCTGTGGTCGGGGTAATTCGGCGTATTGATGAGCGGCTGCCAGTTGACGTCGCCGATGGTCTTTGGGTCGCCGTCAAAGTCGCCTTGGTTGATCGCAGTTATTGGGCGCCATGTTGGATGCTCGAGTTTGCCTCTCCAGGTTGTGATGACGCTGTCGGCTGCGCCAATCCAAACCAGGGCAAAAAGGCGTGCCCGATCGGCAGAATTATCCACGTGAGTTTCGGCGAGGCTGCGAGCGACGCGATTGAGCTGGGCGAAAAAGTTCTCAGCCCAGAAGTAAGCGATCTGTGTTTGCTCCGGAGTGCGACTGCTGCCGACCAAAGCGCCGAGCGCTTTCACTTCATCATATTCCTGACGGTAGAGCCCGCTGCCGAGCGGTGGCGGTGGCGGAGCCGCAAATTGACTCTGATCGAGGACCACGAAGGGTGTGACATCTGCGAGCCAGGGGACGGCCATGGAGGCACCGCTGGGCGGAGGTCCTGGCAAGTAAGACGGTGTGGGGCGCCACAAGCCGATGATGTTCGCGCCATTGAATACCGGCGCAGGATTTGGGAACGAACCGTCGCTCGCGCGGAGCGCGATCATCCCTGCAGCGGCGGCCGCGCCGACACTGACACCGGAATCATCGGCGGCGAGTCCATGCGCGGTCAGGTAGTTTACATAAGCGGTATCGACGGAGGCAGCTTGAGCGGGAAAGCGGTTCACGAGGATATCGCGAGTTGCTTTCGCGATGGCCGCATCGGGCGAACCGCTCGCGCCAGCGATGTGCGTGGCGTATGGCTCAAAGGTTTTGTCGTACGCCTGGACGGCATCGTGAACGGTGGCCTGCACCACCGCGAGGTCGAGGACTACAGAAGGCCCTGGACGACCCGCCGCGAAAATGGTCTGGGCGGCGATCGCGTTCCAGTCCAGCACGGCATCAGCCCGGGTGTGGATTGCTCCCGCGATGGTGAACGCGAGAGCGGTTATGAGTCGGAGTTTCATACATTATATTTGTTTGTGAGTTATTGTTGGTCCTGGCCAGGTCTGCGTCATGCTGACTGGCAGGATTTGTCTTTGTCACCGGTCCAAGGCGTTTTCTGTGGTCCAATCCCGCCAGTTGTTTTCAAAGATTCTTTTAGAGGACCGAGAGAGGGCGAAGCCCGGGGGAAACGCGACGAGGGCCGCCTATGTTCGAGAATCAGAAGACCGCCGGTGCTGGCGCACATTGTCAGCAAAATGGTCCGCGCTGCGAGGGGACCTTTGAGCCTTTCAACGTTTTCCCGCGGTAGCAGTCTCTCTTACTGCTTCCGTTGGCGTTTCCCCTTTTTCACCCCCTGCGAATGGAGCGGAGCGTCAGCAGCATGACGAGCGTCGCCAGGGACAATCCGCCGAGGACGCCGGAAGCCACAGGAATGGAATATTCTTTGGGTAAAATCGTGATGCCGCCGAGGGCCAAATTAAAGAGGTTCAGGAAGCCGTAAATGATGAAGTTCTTCTCCTTTCTGCCGGGTAAGAATAAAGCATAGTTCTCGATGATGTGACGCCGCAGGGAAGCGGGAACCGACCCGACGGTGAGCATGCAGATGGCGTGAGCGCTCATTAACCCGAAAACGAACATGACGCTGGCCCACTCCCAATCGCGGCTTCCGGCGATGGCCAGAAGGCAGGACCCGAAGATGACCCCGCAACCGGGCAAAACTCGTTTGAGTAATTGGCCGCGCCTGGAGGCTTCTTGCAGGGTCACAAATTCCGGTAGGTATCGGCCGGAGAAGCAATCCGGTTTCGGCATGATGGAAGGAGGTGGTTCTGCGCGAAAGATGACTGGGTTGATCAGTTCCTGGCCGAACCACTGGCTCTGGCGCTGCAGGAAGAGGTTGAGCAGGAATCCCAGCGCTATAAAAACATAAACCGAACCGTAAAAGTAACCTGGACCAAGGGATCTGGCGGTATCCCAGGAAGTCCAGACCGTTAACTTGACGATCAAGAGAACCTGGGCGATGCCAAGCGCCAGCATTGCCAGGGCGCAAGTTGTGAAGAATGTAAATAATCTTGTGGAAACCGGTCTGTTTTTCTTCCTTCGAAAATAGAAGATGAAATAGGGGACAAGCAATAAGGGCAAAGTGAGTTTGACCCATACAAAAGGGGTGGGGTGTGCGTTCACGAAATCCTTTCCTTTTCGGTAAGGAGATGATTCGCCGGGATGATCGATTCTCCAGGCCAGAAGTTGCGAGTGCTCCCAGAGGCCATAGACCAAACCGGCCAGGCCGATAACGGCGACCGCGCCAATCAATGCCAGCGCGCCGGTGATCAGCCAGGGGCGCTTCCTCATCCAGGACAACGCTTTTCTCCATTCGCTGGCAGGCCGCGCGAGAATTGGCTCGTGATTCAGAAACCGCTCCAACTCTTCCGCCAGGGCTCGGGCGGTCGGATAACGGCGTTCAGGTTTCTTCTCCAAACATTTCAGACAAATCGTTTCCAGGTCCGGCGGCGTCTGCGGATTGTGCATCGATGGCGCGGCTGGATCTTCTCCGACCACTTTCTGCAGCGTCGCCAAAGGTGTCTCTCCCAGGAAGGGCGCTTTGCCCGTGAGCAATTCGTAAAGAATGGCTCCGAGCGAATAAACGTCGCTGTGCGGCCCAACTTGATCGTGACGGCCCGTGGCCTGCTCCGGTGGCATGTAGCTGGGACTGCCCATCACCGCGCCGGTCAACGTTAGATTGCTGTCCGCGCCTGCGTGCTTCGCCAGGCCGAAATCGGTGACGCGCGGCCGGTCGTGCTCATCGATCAGTACGTTTTGCGGCTTTAAATCCCGATGCAAAATCCCACGCTGGTGCGCATACTGGATCGCTTCCGCGATTGTCTTGACCAATTCAGCGGCCCTGGCCGGCGGCAACGGACGTTCGCGCACGAGAGCCGCCAGGTTCTGCCCTTCCACATAATCCATCGAGAAATAGTGCCGCTCTTCGTGCTCGCCCACTTCGTGGATGGCGACGATGTTCGGATGCTGCAAATTCGCAGCAGCTTCGGCCTCGGTGTGAAACCGGCGGATGTCCGCTTCACTCGCCAATTGCCCGGCCAGGATCATCTTCACCGCCACAATCCGGTTCAAACTGGTCTGCCTGGCTTTATAGACCACCCCCATGCCGCCCCGGGCGATCTCCTCCAGCAACTCGTAATCGCCGAAATACTTGATGTTGCCCCACGGAGCAACACTCGCTGGCGATGCTTCCCGCGCCGGGTCGAGCGTCCTTGGCGCCTCCTTGACCGCGACGGCTGCCAGGGCGGCGTGTTCCAGAAAACTGTCCGCCTGGTGATGAGCCAGGAGGTTTTCGACCTGGGCGCGCAACGCAGCATCGCCCTGGCATGCGCGGTCAAGGTAAGCCTGCAACTCGGTGGAATCACCGATGTCCAAAGCCCCGTTGAAAATCTCAAAGGGAGTTCGCTCGGGCGGCTGGTTGGCGGAGTTCATGGCGGCTTTCTGATTGGATAGGCGTTTAAACCGCTTAAAATCCGCCGTTCTTTCTCACTTTTTTTCGGCATCCAATTCGGTGCGCAGCCAGGCGCGGGCGAAAGCCCAGAGTCGCTCTGTTTTGCGCAGCGCCAGCCCCATGACTTCGGCTGCCTCTTCCATGGTCAGGCCCACGAAATAGCGTAGTTTGACCAGTTCTCCCGCGAGCGGTTCCTCCGCGGCCAGGCCTTCGAGGGCCTCATGCACGGCCAGCAATTCTTCGGACGGCACGGCGACCGCGATGCGCGACTCGTGCAGTTCGTCGCCGATTTGGTTGGCGCCGTGCTTGAGCCGCTGTTTGCGCCGGGCGTTGTCGATCAGGATCTGTTGCATCGCGGTGGCAGCGGCCTTAAAGAAATGCCGGCGATTGGCGAAATGCTCTCGCCCGTCACCGGCGATCTTCAGCCACGCCTCATGCACCAATGCCGTGGGCTGTAGCGTTTGACCGGCTTTCTCGTTAGCCATGCGGACAACAGCGAGCTTGCGCAATTCCTCATAGACCAACGGCAGCAATTGATCGGCCGCCTTCGGATCGCCAGCATCAATGGCGTTGAGCAACTGCGTCACGTCGGACATGGGCCGACTATATGAAATCCCAAGGCGTAGGCGAGCTTGAGAACAACGCACTGGTGTGCCGTCTTGATCCTCATGACCTCGGGAGTCAGCAGGTAAGACGAAACATTGATTCGTGATCCCAAGCCCCTACTGTCAGCAAAAACGTCAGCAAAGGTGTAGGCATGGTGCTCGTCCTTGTAGGCGCAGTGTTAGCTTGTGTTGTGAGGAAAAATGCGCAGAATTGACCCGATTTCGACGCTTAAGGCGACCGATTCCAACCCTCCCTTCTTGGCTTGGAAACCTAATTCTTTCCGGAGGCTTGACCGGTCCGACTGTGTTTGAAGTCACGGTCACTAGGGGAGTTGAACTTTAGGCTTGTGAGCCAATGTCGCGGTGTTTCAGAATGAAAGAGGCTAACCAGCTATGAAACGCGGGTTGATTCTTCTCGTGCTTGCCGTGTGCGTTTCTGCGGCGACAGCGTTGATTGTCTCTCAACGACACGCCAGGCGATATGCCGCGCAATTGGCAGAACAGCAGGCGACCTGGCAGGTTGAGAAAGCGGACCTGGAACTTGCACTGGCCGAAGCTCGAGATACCGCGCGTCGTATGGCCGCTGCACAAGTAACACTCGCGCCCGCCGGATCGAGTCCATCCCAGCCCCGCCTTTCGCCGAAAGAGATCGTCGAAAAGCTCAAGGCCCTGCGAGTGTCTGCAGGGACGAGTTCGTCGCGGACGCTTCGCGCCGCGGTGTATTGGCTGGAAGAGTTGGCGCAAGCAGGCTCAGATGCTGTTCCCGCGATTCGCGAATTCCTGGCTCGCTATGAGGATTTGGATCTGGATACGTCATGGTTTCAAGGCCGGAGTTCGCGTGATCAGCTACCCACTGATTTCCCGCTTCCGCCATCACTTCGGTTCGGATTGTTTGATGTGCTGCGGCAAATCGGCGGAAGTGAGGCAGAGAAGGCGCTGAGCGAGGCGCTTGGTTCGACAGGCCGGGGCGTCGAGGTGGCGTATCTCAGCCGGCTTTTACAGGAGTTGTCCCCCAACAAGTACCGCGATCAAGCCTTGAACGCCGCACGGGCGTTGTTGACCAGCACGGCCTTGCTTAATTCTTCCAGCCCGCTCGATCGCAATCATCGCGATTATCTGTTTGCCGTGCTAACGCAATTAGGGGACTCCGGCTTCGCCGCCGAGGCACAGTCGCAGTTAGTGGGAAACAACCAGGTGGATCGAGGCGCGCTGAAGTACTTGCAGCAAACGCTCGGCACTCAGTCGGTCCCAATCGCGGCGCAGGCATACCAGAATCCGACACTGACCAATTCGGCGGGAAAGGAGCCGCTGGCGCGGCTTGCGTTGAGCTTCGTTGGCGCAGACGCGTCTGCAAATGAATTCTATCAGGCGGCGATTAACGATTCGTTGCTGACTCCCAGCCATCGCAAGAATCTAATCGAGGACTTGAATGAGGACGGGCTGGACTTCCGCAACCTGACGACGCGCGACCTGCCGATCATCGAGAATCGTATCAAGCTGATCGAAACCATCGCGCCGAACGCGATGGATCAGGCCAATGCCGCGGCATTTCAGGAAGCGTACAAGGACCTCGTGAACATGCGCGGAAAGATCACGGGTGTTCCGCCTGCCACGACGCGATTACCCTCGCAGCGTTGACCGCGCATCCGACCTAAACCGTGGGTCGGCAAAACAAAGAACCCGGCAGCCCTTCGATCGACGCGGCGAATCAAATCGCCCCAATCTTCCGCCAGAATCTGTCCAGAGTCAGTCGGGGCAAAAGCTAGCCACGCCGGGCTACGAGGCTTCCTTTTCCTCGGGCGTGCGCGGCGGCTCTTTCGCGGGCTGCCATCCTTATCGTTACTGGCATGATTACAAAAATCGACGCGATTGACCTCCCCATTTTCGATCGCAGGTTGACTCTGTTATCTGCCCTGCTTTAATGATGCCGCAGCGCCTTTCTGCGACTGTAGTGTGTTAAGGGTTCGGGCCCACCTGGGCTCGGAGGCCGTTGAATGGTCGGGCCGCCATTCAAGAAACGGTATTGGTATCGTGAGATGAAGCCTGGCCCGCTCGTATTATTCCCCACTGCAGCCTGGTCATTCTGCCTCTCGCGAGCGCTTCCCTCACATGAGTAAAAAAATGGCCGGCTTTCTCATCATGTATGGCACAGGCATCGCCGTCCCTTCCCTTCTTCTTCTTTTGGCCGTGGGCCCTGGCCGCCACGTTACTTTCCCGGCCTCCGCTGGCCTGGCGGCCGCTGTTTTCTCTATAAGCTGGGGCGTCGCCGCTACCTTTGGTCAGCGCGGCCGCGCAGGGCCCGCGTTTGTGCTCATTATCGCTTTTGTCGTTCTTCTCATGCACAGCATAAGTCTTTGGTTCGAATTCTTCGGGAAGGACGCTCGCCTTCTGACAGTTGCTCTCGTTTCCCTGTCCTGCCTGCTCACTTTGAGCTTCCTTGTCTACCTTCTTTGTGCGGAGCGACCGCCCCCCTTCTGGGCCGGTGGCAATGATCGTTCCTCCCGAACTTCTCAATCCAACCCGTTCCGATGAGAGCGGTGAACAAAGATGTGGCCGTTGAAGTCTTCCTCTACGGCCTCGTTCTGACCATTGCTGGCTTCGTCGGTTATTCGCAGAAAGCCAATGTGTCCGCGGCGCTCTTGTGTGGGGGTATCATTGGCGGCATTGCCATCACCGTTCTCGCCGTGCTCGCCATGCGGGGACATCGTGTTGGAACGTGGTGCATCGCCACCGTCTCGATTGTCCTCCTCTGTTCGCTCACTCAAGCCGCTTTTTCCTGGTACCGCCTCGTCCACGATCCTTCCGATAAAGGAACGCCTGCGTTCCTCACCTTCCTATGCCTGCTCGGTTTCGTGCAGTTGTCCGATCTCGTCCGCAAATGAACCGTCTCTCCTGTGCTCGCTCCATGAAAACGTCCGTCGCCATAGTATTGCTGCTATGTACGTTCGCGTGCTGCGCAGCCGAACATCCGGCGCAGTTTCCACCGCCGCTTGATAGCTACGGCGACGTTCAGCTCTCCCTTAGTGCAAAACTTCGACACCGTGCCGCGACCGAGCCGCTCAACGTGGCGGCCACCATCATCTTCGCTCTGGCTATCATCCACACCTTTTTGGCTCCCAGAATCATGCACGTCGCCCACCGGTGGCGCGGTGTGCACCGCCAGGGTTTGGAAGCGCAAAGCTCAGCGCCGCCTCGTCACAAAGATGCCGTTAATGATGTGAGCTTCAAAGCTGAAGCTGCCCATTTCTTTGGCGAAGTGGAGGCGACCTTCGGCATTTGGGTTATTCCCCTGCTGCTGGCCTTCCTGATCTTCAAAGACTGGAGTACCGCCGAACACTATCTCAGTAATACCGTTCACTTTACCGAACCGATCTTCGTCGTCGTTGTTATGGCCATCGCCGCCACTCGACCAATTCTCATCGCTGCTGAAAGCGCCATGCGCGCCGTGGCTCGCCTCGGCGGCGGCACACCGGCCGCCTCATGGCTTTCCATCCTTACCGTCGGCCCGCTCCTCGGCTCCTTCATCACCGAGCCCGCGGCCATGACGATTTGCGCTCTACTGCTTGCCCGGTCCTTCTATGAATTGCGCCCGCCGCCGACGTTTGCTTACGCCACCCTCGGCCTGCTCTTCGTCAACGTCTCCATCGGCGGTACGCTCACGCATTTTGCCGCGCCACCGGTCCTGATGGTGGCTGGTCGCTGGAACTGGGACATCGCCCACATGTTCACGCATTTCGGATGGAAAGCCGCCGCCGCCGTGCTCGCCAGCAACGCCCTCTACTACCTATGGTTCCGTAAGCAATTCGTTCGACTTCAGCCCGATGTCCCTCCTCAAACTGCCGATGAACGCTGGGAAGAACGAAAAGATCCCGTTCCCGTCTGGATCACGATCGTTCATTCCCTCTTTCTCGTTTGGACCGTTTTTACTGCGCACACCCCGCCATTCTTCATCGGCGGATTTCTCTTCTTCCTCGCTTTCACCACTGCCACCGAACATCACCAAAATCCTGTCATGCTCCGCCCAGCTTTTTTGGTCGGATTTTTCCTCGCGGGCCTCGTTGTCCACGGCGGTCTTCAGGCATGGTGGATCGCGCCCATTCTTGGAAGCCTCCGCGAAAACGCCCTCTTTTTCGGCGCGGTGGTGCTCACCGCTTTCAACGACAACGCCGCCATCACTTATCTCGCTTCGCTCGTTCCATCACTCTCGGACTCGATGAAATATGCCATCGTTGCCGGAGCTGTAACCGGCGGTGGTCTGACCGTTATAGCGAATGCTCCCAATCCAGCCGGGCAGGCTATTCTGCTAAAGTACTTTCCCGACGGCGTCTCTCCGCTGCGGCTCTTTCTCGGCGCATTTGTGCCGACGGTGGTGGCAACTTTCTTCTTCCTTCTCTTCAAGTAGTCTGTCACTTGGAAAACAAACTCGCTATGCCAAATCAAAGACCGACCCCTGAAGCAAGGCTGGTCCGCCGGTTTGTCAGCCCGCTCTCGCTGGTTTACAAAGCTTGGACGCAGCCCCGGCATCTAGAGCGTTGGTTCTCGTCCGCGGGCGAAATCCGAATGGAAGTCGTCGAATTTGATTTTCGCGAAGGAGGCGGATACTGCTTCCGTTACACGTGGGGCGAGCAGCCCTTGCGTGGCAAGTTCCTCACAATCGAGCCGGAGAAGAGTCTGATTTTCACCTGGCTGCTGCAGCCGCCCGACCTCGATGCGGGTAAGGAAACGCTGGTTTCAGTTTGGTTTCGCCCCTGTCCCAACAGCGAAACAGAAGTCGAAGTGCGGCATGCGGTATAGGCGTTGCCAAGCTCTTCGGCGATGGTCGCGCCGCCGAAGGCTCCCGCTTGGCGTCGCGACTGTCGTCGTTGCTATTACCTTCATCTCTCTCATCGTTGGCGAACTGGTCCCCAAACGCATCGGCTTACTCAATCCGGAATTCGAATTTCTGCCTCCGAACTTTAGACCAGCGGAGCGGAATCAAATCGCCCCAATCTTTCGCCAGAATCCGTCCAGTTCCTTTTCGTCCAGCGGTCGAAGCACATTACAACTTTGAAACCGAAACTTTGAGGGGTTCCCGGAAGCACGATGGGAGATAGGCAGCTTCAATGGCCTTTGCCGCCTGGTCCAAAGTCATTCCCGCAACGTGGAGCTTTATCGCGAACGGCATCAAAACGTGGCCGGTAACATCAACCACTTGGCGAATTTCCGGGCACTCACGATTGGCAATCACGACATTCAGATGGTCATCGGGCTTGATGAAATGTGCGTCAGACCTGACGCCCGGCAATGGCGTCCCGCCGCCGCAGGCTGGCATCTTGCAGCCCGATAGCAGCAGGGCTGACAATGTGACAATCAGAGCAAGTTGACATCCTGGCCATGGCGGCACGCTATCCGAGCCGAGCAGAAATGAAAAGGGCCGACGGCTTGAATGCAATTACTTGTTTCTCACTTTCCCCATGATGTTCGTGCGCGGAAGTCCTCCCCACATCCGGCTGTCGTTGGAGTTGGTGGAACAGTCTCCCATGACGAAGTAACAATCCTTTGGCACGACGTAGGGAGAAGGAATAATGCTTCCGTGCCCAGCCAACGCTGGGTGGTCGAGTGAAACATAAAGCACATTCGAAATGTTTGATGGCAAAAGGAGGGCCTGACCGTTGACGGTGACGTTCCCAGTGGCGAACGCTACGCTCTCGCCCGGGAGTGCAATCACTCGCATGAGCCAAAGTTCATTAGGGAACATCGAAGGTTCGAACGCCACAACATCCCATCGCTTTGGTGAGCCAACTGCGTAGGCAGTATAATTGACCGATATTATCTCCCCGGCCTTGATGGTTGGCTGCATGGAACTAGACACGAAATTATGCTTTCGGCAACCGCAGGTGAGTAAGGCGCACACCAGCGCAAGGAGAAGCCAAGAGAAATTCACCCATTGCACCCGCTTCCGCCAATCTTCAGCCGAGTCAAGGTGGCGATGCATCTAGTTAATTCCACGGAAGTGGGTCACAACGGCGACGACGCCAGCCACCACCAGGGCCGAGTATCCGAAAATCACGTACAGATAAACTACCCACGGTACAGCGACAGTAACCTGCGCAGCCTCCGTCGCGATTTGGAATGAGCTCTCGCCGCGCGCTCTTTGTGCAGGAGTCGTGGTTTCCACTGGAGCAGTATCGACGGGCAGGGCTGTGCGTGTGCTCGTCGTTAGAAGCTTGTACGCCGCAAAGGAAATGACCGAG
>Ga0137340_1000145_pt1 | contig 16157 bp, 11 predicted proteins | sample EasRivERMLT400_2_FD_102295 | JGI IMG/M metagenome (GOLD analysis project Ga0137340, IMG submission 102295) | Soil microbial communities from meander-bound floodplain in the East River, Colorado, USA - East River MetaG ERMLT400_2 | ecosystem: Environmental > Terrestrial > Soil > Floodplain ...
ACGCGTGCGCCGATGATGGAGCGGGCATAAACGGTGACGTTTGGAAAGAGCCGCGTCCCTTCGCCAATTTGCGAATCCGCAGCAACATGGTTTCCGCCTTCGAGAACAGCGCCCGCGCCGATCTTCACTCTCTCCCCGATGGCGCAGAACGGGCCGATGTGCGCCGTGGGATCAACCTGCGCCGTCGAGTGGACGACCGCGGAAGGATGCGCGCCCGCCGTGAACTTCGGTTCGGGAAAGAACAACGGCATCACCTTCGCGAAAGCGACGCGTGCGTCGGGGACGCGGATCAGGGTCTTGTTCGCGCTCTTCAAGTCGCCGCTGACGAGCACGGCGGAGGCGGCGCTTTTCCCGGCCCGCTCAAAGTAGGCGTCGTTTTCGGCGAAGGTGAGGTCCCCCGGACGCGCCGTATCGGCTGAGGAAAACCCGGTGATCAGCAAGGTAGCGTCGCCAGCGACAACTCCCCCGAGTTGCTGCGCGATTTCTGCGACCGTGAACTTCGGCGGCCTAGATGCCTCGTTCATTGATGATGTTGTTTTGCTCGTCGAGCAATAAGACGCGCGGCTGCCAGCTTTTGGCGATCGCCTCTTCGACGACAGTGTAGCTCATGATGGTGAGCCGATCGCCGACTTTGCCCAAATGCGCAGTGGCGCCATTCAAAACGACAGATCGGGAACCGCGCTCGCCGGGGATGACATAGGTCTCAAACCGGTCGCCGTTCGCGAGATTGCTGCAAAGGACGCGCTCGTAGGGATAGAGCCCGGCTTTTTGCATGAAGTCCACAGCGATGGTTATGCTGCCTTCGTAGTGCATATCGGCAGCGGTGACCGTCGCGCGGTGAATTTTCGACTTCAAAATATGTATCTGCATAAACGGCGCGCGGGCGTTTCCGCCCGCAGCAACTCGCGCATCGCAAGTCTCGTTGACTTGACTATGACACCTAACTATAAAGTGCGCGTTACCAGATTCAATCTCTAGTTTAACACGTTATGGCCAAGACACTTCGGGTCGGAATGATCGGATACAGGTTCATGGGCAAAGCCCATTCGAACGCATGGCGGCAGGCGCCCCACTTTTTTCCGCTCAAAGCCGACGTGGAAATGCACACGATTTGCGGGCGCGACCCGAAGGGCGTTGAAGCGGCGCGCAAGCAACTTGGATGGAAAAACGCGTCCAGCGATTGGGAAGAGGTCGTTAATTCGCGCGATATCGACATCATCGACATCAACACGCCAAACGATTCGCACGCGCCCATCGCCATCGCCGCAGCGAAGGCGGGCAAGCACGTCCTTTGCGAAAAACCGCTCGCGCTCACCGTCGAGCAATGCCAGGAGATGCTCGATGCCGTGAAGAAGGCGGGGGTGGTCCACATGGTTTGCCACAATTACCGGCGCATTCCCGCTATCGCCCAGGCGAAAAAGATGATCGAGGACGGCACCATCGGCGACATCTTCCATTATTACGCGCGCTATTCGCAGGACTGGATCGTGGATCCGAATTTTCCGCTTGTGTGGCGTTTGCAGAAAGGCATCAGCGGCAGCGGCACGCACGGAGACATCAACGCGCACATTATCGACCTCGGTCGCTACCTTGTCGGTGAGTTCAGCGAAGTGTGCGGCCTGATGCACACATTCATCAAGGAACGGCCCGTGATGGACGATACCGGCAAAGGCCAGGGCCTCGGTGGCAAGGCCGCGAAGAAGATGGGCAAGGTGACTGTGGACGATGCTGCCATGTTCATTGGCCGCTTCAAGAATGGTGCGCTCGCGAACCTTGAGGCCACGCGCTTTGCGCTAGGCCGCAAGAACCACATCGAAATTGAAATCAACGGCTCGAATGGTTCGCTGCATTTTGACTTCGAAGACATGAATCGCCTGAAGTTCTTCGACAACACGGAACCCCAGGACCGCCAGGGTTTCCGCGACATTCTGGTGACTCAACCCGGCGGCACGCATCCATACGTCGGCGGCTGGTGGCCTCCGGGGCACATCATCGGCTACGAACACACCTTCGTGCACACGATTGCCGACTTCGTGAACGCGTGCATCGACGGCAAGCCCGTGCAGCCTACGTTCGAGGACGGCCTGCGCAACGAGCGGGTGCTTGCCGCGGTCGAAGAGTCCGCGCGCAACCGGCAATGGGTCAAAGTGTAGCTGCGGTTAACCAGTGGTGATCTTTTAAGGACGGCCACGAGCCGTCCTTTTTTGTCTCCCAGTGGGAAAAACAACCTTTCTATCTGCCTCGAAACAAGGTACATAATTGCGATGTTCCGAAGTTGCATCAGCACCCTGATGATCGTCATATGCCCGTTGGCAGCGGCCTTCGCTGAAGGAATTTTTACCGTTAATATCGGCAACGCGGGCAGCGGTGCGCCGGTCACCACTCCGCTCGTTCAGCACAGCAATGACTGGCGCTACCGCTTCGGCACCAACGCGCCGCAGACCGATTGGCAGTCCGCCGGCGACGCGTCGCTGGATGCAACGTGGCTGACCGGAGCGGGCGGATTCGGCTATGAAGATGGCGACGACGTCACTGTGCTCAACGTGATGTCCAACCGCTTCAGCACACTTTACATTCGCCGCGAGTTCGTCATCTCGAATTCCCCAAACACGAACGAGCAACTTCGTTTGATCATGGACTGGGACGACGGTTTTGTGGCGTGGCTCGATGGCGTGGAGATCGCTCGCTCATCGAACGCGCCTGGCGCGCCCGGCACCGAACCGGCTTATAACGCCATTTCACTCCAACCGAACCACGAAGCATCGGCTGGTGGCGGCGCGGCGCCTGCCACGTACAATTTGGGCCGCGCCGTCGATCGCCTTCCTCCCGGTCCGCATGTGCTGGCGGTCCTGGGACTCAACGGTGCGACGAACAGCAGCGACTTCTCGCTCATCGCCGATCTTGAAGTCTTTGAGAGCAGCGCGGGTGGCGGAGCAACAGCGAACCAATACATCACGATCGTGCAGAGCACTCCGTTGGTATTGAGTGGCTCCAATACTGTGGCCGGCGCTACGCGCGTCACCGTCAATGGCATCGACGCGCTCTTCAGCATCGCCGAAGGCACGTGGCGTTTGTCGCAACCGCTCAGTCCCGGCATGAATCGCCTGTTCATCACCTCCCTGGACAGCGCGGGCAACATTCTCGCCTCTGCGAATCGCGATGTCGTGTTTGAATCTTCGCCTGTTTTGGCCGGCGGCCTGGTCTCGTCGGATACGTCGTGGAGTTCAGTCATTCGCGTCACCAACAGCGTCACCGTTCCAAACGGCGTGGTGTTAACGGTCGAACCCGGTGCGGTCCTGTTGCTCTCATCCAACGTTAACATCACGGCCACGGGTGTGGTGAACGTCGCCGGCACGGAGCTGAATCCGGTTTTCGTGTTTCCAGCGGGGGCACGGGCCTGGGGCAATTTCGGCGCGAACGGCTCCAACGCGAGCGCGGCATTTCGTTATGCGGAAGCAGTGGGTGGCCAGTTGCGGGTCGCTAACGGCGGCACGCTGCTGATTGAAGATTCGGTGGTGCGCGATTTGCCCGAGTCCGGGCGCGAGATTATCGCGGGTGTGAACGGCGGCGGTCTGACGGTTCGCCGCAGTCGTGTGGCGCGCTTCAGCGAAGTCGACGCGCGAGAGACACCGGTGCTGATCGAGCAGTGTTTGCTGGAACAGTTCCTCGTTGATGGCGTGGATATCAAGGCGACGAACTCGCCGCTTGTCGTTCGCGAGAGTACGCTGCGCTACGGAAGCCCGACCAACTCGAATGCCGACGCCGTGGACTTTGGACCCGGCGCGGGCACAGTGGAACGCTGCCTCATTCACAATTTTCGGGACAAGGGCGTTTCGATTGGCGGCGCGCCCGGAACGCGAGTGTTGGGATCCGTGATCTACAACTGCGGCATCGGGATTTCGGCGTATTCGTCGACCAACCTCGTCCTGGTGAACAACACGATCTCCGCCTGTGATAACGGCATCCTCTTCCGCGACAATCCGCAGCCTGCGATCGGCACGGCAACAAATCTCATCGTGTGGGGCAACCTCAACAACGTTGTTCTTAGCAACACCTCGACGCTCAATCTGACGTATAGCGACGTGCAGGGCGGCGCGCCGGCGGGTGAAGGTAACATCAGCGTCGATCCGCAGTTTGTTAACGCGGCAGCGAAGGACTTTCGCCTCGCGTCGAGCTCACCCGCTCGAGCGGCGGGCCTGGCTGGTACTGATATGGGAGCTATTTTTCCTGTGGGCGGCATTCCCGCCACGCCAACCATGCTCGCCGCCCGCGCATCCGCGCCCGGCAGCGTGCGGTTGAGTTGGCAGGAAGATTCCGACAACGAAGAGGCGTTCCTTGTCGAGCGCTCGCTCGACGGCAGCACGTGGACGAGCGCGGGCACCGCACCCGCAAACAGCCTGAGCTTCACTGACGGCGGCCTCACCGCTGGACTTTACTTCTACCGCGTCGCGACGACGAACAGCGTCGGCAAATCGCGCTACTCGAATATCGCCTCGGCGCGGCCCGCCAGCGATCCCGTCTCCGAGACCTTCGTTGGCGGGCAACTCACGGAGAGCACCACGTGGAACCCCACCATGGGGATCATTTATGTGCGCTCGAACGTCATCGTGCCGACCAACTTGGTCCTCACCATTGCTGAAGGGACGATTGTGCGCGTGACCAATGGTGCATCGATCCGCGCCGTTGCGGGTGGGGCTATCAATATCCTCGGCAGCGAATCGAACAAGGTCGTCATCTCTCGCTGGGACACCAACGCAGTTTGGGGCGAGTTGTCCGTCAACGGCACCAATGCTTCGCTTTACGTCCGCCACGCGGAGATCTCCGGGGGCCAAACCACGGTGTATAACGCGGCGGTCGGCCTGATCGAAGACAGTTACTTCCACGACTATCGCATCACGGGCACCACGCTGACGCAGCCGATCGTGCTCAGCCAATTCGCACGGCTGATGACGATGCGCCGTTCGCACGTGCAGAATTACTATGAGACGTTGTTTCGCAATGGCGTCATTATCATCGAAGATTGTTTGTTCGAGGATATCTCAGGCGACGGCCTTGACTTCGACGCAGCACAAACCGGGACCGTCTTGCGCCGGTCCACTTTCCGCAACGGCACTCTGGGCAATGTTGATGCGGTCGACGTGGGTCCCGCGGAGCTTGGCGGCTCGCGCGACGTCATCATTGAAGACTGCCTGATGTATAACTTCCCCTTCGATAAGGGCGTGTCGGTGGGCGATGCTCCCAACCAGGCCACCGGCACAATTGTCCGGAACTGCCTGATCTACGGCTGTCTTTCGGGCGTCATGGCGAAGGACGATTGCATCGTCACGGTTTACAATTGCACGATCGTTGATAACTCGTGGGGCTTTACTAACTACAGCAAGGTGAATCCAGGTTCGCCCACTGGCGGTGGCCACACGATCGCCTGGAACAATATTCTGTGGGACAACGGCATCGCGCTTTCGCTGTGGAACGCTGGTACGCTCACGGCGTGGAACAACGACCTCGGCAACACGAACTGGCCCGGCGAAGGCAACATCAACGTCGATCCGTTATTCATGAATGCCGGGGAGCGCGATTATCGTCTCCGCTCTGCTTCGCCGTGCATCGGCGCCGGCTCGAACGGCGTCACCATGGGAGTGACCTTCCCGATCGGAGGCGTTCCAACCGAACCTGTCAGCCTTGTCATCGTCACCAACCACGGCGCGCAAGTGCTCCTTGCGTGGAATGATACAAGCGGAAACGAAAGTGGCTTCATCATCGAAGCGTCCACCAACCTTAGCGACTGGGTCGTCGTTGGCAGCGCGCCCAGGGACGCTCTCGAAACCCTCGCGCCCACTTTATCCGGCCTGCACTTCCGCGCTAAAGCGACGAACTTTATCGGTGCGTCGTTTGCCTCCAACGTCGCCTCAGCCACGGCGGGCGACACCGACGGCGACGGCATGCCCGATTCCTGGGAAAACATTTACAGTTTCGACCCGGGCAACTCCTCCGACGCCGCCCAGGACGCGGACTCCGACGGCCAATCGAATCTCTCCGAGTTCCTGTCTGGCACTGACCCACGCAACGCCGCCAGCCGATTCGGCATCAGCTCAATTTTACCGGTCGACACCGACGGCGTGCGACTGTCATTCACCGCGCAAGCGGGGAAGACTTACGCCATCCAGTTCCGGGACTCGCTCACGACTGGCAACTGGCAGGAGTTGATCGACGTGCCGGCCGAAGGCAACGCTCGGCTCTACACGTTCACTGATTCGCTCCCAGCGGGCACGCGCACGCGCTTTTACCGGTTGATAATCCCGTAGTTCGAAGCGTCATCGCACAGTCAAATCGTGCCGAAATGAGGCGATTTTTGCCTCGTTTCTGGACACGGAAGCCGCACGCACCGGTCCAAAAGTCCAGTCGGTCGCTCGGTTCCCGCAACCCGTTCCGGCCTAGGATATTCCACCGTTTTCAGAATGCTGGTGCGAAACGTGCTGAGAATTTTTCGATGACTTTGGAACCGATTCTTAAGATCGAAAATCTTCAGGTCGATTACCGGAGCCGTGAAATGGGCCAGCAGACCAGGCACGCTGTGCGGGGTCTCAACCTGTCAGTCTTCCCGGGTGAAGTCTTCGGCTTCCTCGGGCCCAATGGCGCTGGCAAAACCACGACCATGAACGTGCTGCTCGGCTTCGTGCCGCCGACCTCCGGCAACGCCTTTCTCTTCGGAGTCAACGTGCGCGAACCGATCGCCCGGCAGCGCATTGGCTATCTGCCCGAGCTCACCTATTACTACAAGTTCCTCACGGCCGAAGAGATCCTGCGCTTCTACGCGAAGATTTTTGGCCTCTCGCGCAAAGTTGCGAACGAACGGATCGACTCGATCCTCAAGCTCGTCGAGCTCGAGCACGCGCGCACGCGGCCCATCAAGACGTATTCAAAAGGCATGCAGCAGCGTGTCGGTCTCGCGCAGGCGCTCATCAACAATCCCGACCTGCTCATTCTCGATGAGCCGACGAGCGGCCTCGACCCCATTGGCCGCATGAAGGTCCGCGAGATCATCCAGCGCCTCAAGAACGACGGCAAAACTGTTTTCTTTTCGTCGCACGAACTCGGCGAGGTTGAGACCGTCTGCGATCGAGTCGGCATTCTCGGCGCGGGCCAACTCAAGGCCGAAGGCAAGGTCAACGAGTTGGTGCAGAGCTACCAATGCTCTACCCTCGAACAAGTCTTCCTCAAAATCCTCGACTTCAAATTGGCGGCATGAGCGCAACCACAGGCAAAACCATCATCGATTTCCGGCACGACATCGCGCCGATCGGCTCCGGGCTTTCGGGCCACGCCAGCGCGGTGTCATCCGCGTTCAACAATGTCTCAGCCATTGGCGGCGTCGTTGTCAAAGAATTGCTCCGCCGCAAGGATTTTTACGTCCTCTTTGTCCTCACCGCCCTCATCACCGCCGTGATGGGCTCGGTAAATTTTTTCAACGAAGCAAAAATCGTCCGCTACGTAAAGGAACTGTGCCTCCTGCTCATCTGGATTTCCTCGCTCGTCATTGCGGTCACGACCGCGGCGCGCCAGATTCCTTTCGAGCGGGAGAACCGCACGCTCTTTCCGCTGCTCGCGAAGCCGGTGACGCGGGCGCAAGTCGTCCTGGGCAAATTCTGGGGTTGCTGGCTCGCGGTTGGCCTGGCGCTGGGCGTCTTCTACGTTTTCTTTCTCGTCCTCGGAGCGACGCGCGACGGCGAATGGCCGATCGCGCTGACATTCCAGGCGCTCACGCTGCATTGGTTCATGCTTGGCGTGGTGATCGCCATGACGGTGCTCGGCTCGCTCGTGTTCGCCGCGCCCTCCTCCAACAACACCATCACGTTTGTCGTCGTCCTCGGCATCCTGCTTTACGGGCGCCACCTGAACAAGGTGGCGCTGGGGCTCGATGAACCGTCGCAGACGCTCCTTTACTCGATTTACTACGTGGTCCCCCACCTGGAATTGTATGACGTGCGGGACTTGCTTGTGCACGGCTGGGCGTCGGTCCCATGGCTGGTATGGTTGGGGGATCTGGGATACGCCGTCGTTTACGCCGGCCTGTTCCTGCTCGGTGCGTGCGTGCTCTTCAAACGCAAGCCAGTGAATTAATCGTTATGCCGCGAGGTCGCGCTCCATTCATTGCGGGATTGCTTCTGGCACTTAGCCTGTGCCTGGTGACATGGCTGGAGCCGTGGTACCAGTCCTGGTCGGGCAGCCGCACTGGTTCGGCGAACCTCCTTTCCGTGGCTTTGGGTGATAGCCGCAGGCTCTTTGCGAAGCACTTCTATGTAAAAGCAGACGCCTACTTTCATAGCGGCTATTACCCCTCTATTTTCGATGAACGGCCTGATGAAGATAAACTCCACATGGCTGCCAACGCCGGCTCGGGCAACCATCACGAAGACCTGCCTCTGCGGGGCCAGCCCAACGATTGGATCGACCGCTTTGGCCGGCACTTCCATCCCTCCGTTCACACCCATCTTGGCGAAGCCAAGTGCAACGATCCGCACCACGCCCACGGGCACGTCCATGGTGCCGATTGCAAACACGATGACCACGGGCACGTTCACGGTCCTGATTGCAAACACGGTGACGATGATCACGACGATCATGACGGGGCTGCCGCCGTGGCCCGCGAGCAGCGCGAGTTGCTGCCGTGGTTGAAGCTCGCGGCCACGCTCGATCCCGATCGGCCCGAGACTTACGTCACCGCAGCGTACTGGTTGCGATCGCACCTGGGCAAAGTCGCGGAGGCCGAGCAATTCATTCGCGAAGGGCTGCAACACATTCCGGGCGAACCGGAGTTACTTTTTGAACTGGGCCGCATCTATCGCGAAAACCATAAAGACACCAATCGCTCACGACGCATCTGGCAGGCCGCCCTCAGTCAATTCCGCAAAACCCGTACTACCGAAGCCACAGAGGACATCCTGCTCTACGCGCAGATGCTGATCCACCTGGCGAAACTCGAGGAAGAGACGGACAATTACGTCCAAGCCGCCGATTATCTCAAGGACTTGCTCGTGGTCTCCCCCAACAAGGCGGCGCTCCAAAAGTCGATCGACGCGCTTACCGCGAAAGCGGCTGCGCAGAAATAATTTCGACCGTGCTGCAAAGCGTGGGCTCGACGGAGCTCGCCCCTCCGAAAGGATGCAGGCTATTTCGCAGGTATCTTGCTGTGTCGAACGTCGTGCGGCAGGATCGCCTGGCCCTCGGTCCCGGTAGGTTCATCCGGAATGCGCATGCCGTAGAAAGAGCGATAGACAAAGCAGAGCGCCACGAGGAAGAAAAACGCGCCGATTCCCCACTTCAGGTTGCGGTTGGTCATGGTCACCGCGATCTGGACGGCGAGGAGGCCAAAGAGCGTTGTAAATTTGATTACGGGGTTGAGCGAAACGGATGAGGTATCCTTGAACGGATCGCCGACAGTATCGCCAACAACCGTGGCCGCGTGGAGCGGAGTGCCCTTTTGGCGGAGATCGACTTCGACGATTTTCTTGGCGTTGTCCCAGGCGCCACCGGCGTTGGCCATAAAGATCGCCTGGAATAGACCGAAAAACGCGATCGCAATGAGATAGCCGATGAAGAAATAGGGATCGAAAAATGGAAGGCCGAGCGAGAAGCAGAAGATCACGATGAAAATGTTGACCATGCCTTTTTGCGCGTAAACGGTGCAAATGCGGACAACCTCTTTGCTATCCGCAATCGAGGCCGCGCCTGCGTCGAGTTTGATGTGATCTTTGATGTAAACGACCGCGCGATAGGCGCCGGTAACGACGGCCTGGGTGGAAGCGCCGGTGAACCAGTAAATGACCGAGCCGCCCATGAGCAAACCAAGGATTACTTTTGGTTCAACGAGGCTCAGTTTGGCAACGACGCCGCCGAAGAGATGTTCCAGCAGCACAATGATACCGAAGACCATGGTAGTCGCGCCGACGACCGCCGTCCCGATCAAGACCGGCTTGGCCGTGGCTTTGAAGGTGTTGCCCGCGCCGTCGCCTTTCTCCAACAAGTGCTTCGCTCCTTCGAAGTCGGCATCAAACCCGAAGTCTTTGCGAATGCCGTCCTTCACGTTGGGCACCTGCTCGATCTGGCTCAGTTCGTAAACGGACTGCGCGTTGTCAGTCACCGGGCCGAAGCTGTCGACCGCGATGGTCACGGGCCCCATGCCAAGGAAGCCGAAGGCGACAAGGCCGAACGCGAAAATGGGCGCGGCAAATGGGTATGCTGACATTAAACTCATGACCGATGGATGCATTGAGCAGATGTAGCTAATCAACATGAGAACCAGGATCACAAGCCCCATCCAGAAGGCGGAGAAATTTCCCGCGACGAAGCCAGAGAGAATGTTGAGCGAAGCGCCGCCGTGTTTTGAAGCGTTGGTCACTTCCTGCACGTGGCGCGAATTGTAGCTGGTGAACGCCTTTGTGAACTCCGGGATCAATGCGCCGGCGATCGTGCCGCAACTGATGATCACGGAGAGCACCCACCACAGGCCGGGATAAGTCTGGTTGCTGCCGAGCAACAGGTAACTCGCGCCAAAGGTCACGCCAATGGAAACAAGTGAGGTGATCCAGACGAGGTGCGTCAGCGGCGCTTCGAGGTCGAACTCGCGCAAGTGCCCGTACTTTGCCTGGCTGATTTTGTCGTTAAGGAAATATGAGAACAGTGACGTGAGAATCATCAGGATACGCATGGCAAACAGCCAAACGATGAGGGTGGCGCTGATCTGCTGTAGTTGCGGGGTCGCGAGCGCCAACGCGAGGAAGGCGATAAGCGCGACACCGGTCACGCCGTAGGTTTCGAAGCCGTCGGCCGTGGGACCGACGCTGTCACCGGCGTTGTCGCCCGTGCAATCAGCGATCACGCCGGGATTCTTGGGATCGTCCTCCGGGAGCTTGAAGATGATCTTCATAAGGTCGGCTCCGATGTCGGCGATCTTCGTGAAGATGCCGCCGCAGATGCGCAGCGCGCTCGCGCCGAGCGATTCGCCGATGGCGAAGCCGATGAAACTTGGGCCGACGAGTTCCTTCGGGAGAAAAGCGAGAATGCAAATCATGAAGAACAATTCGACGCTGACAAGCAGCAGGCCGACGCTCATGCCGGAGCGCAGAGGGATGAACAGCGTTGCCAACGAGCTTTTGCGCAACGCTGAAAAGGCCGTGCGCGAGTTGGCGACGGTGTTGATGCGAATGCCGAACCACGCAACACCGTAAGAGCCGAGGATGCCGAGGATCGAACAGAGCAGGATGATGGTGACATTACGAAAAACCGGGGTGCCGGCCGGGTGTTCGGAGAGAAAGCCGAAATAATAAACCATGCACGCGGCAATCAGGACCCAAAGGACGGCGAGAAATTTGCCCTGTTGCAGGAGATAGGTCTTGCAGGTCTCCCAAATCGTGTTTGAAACCGAACGCATCGATTCGTGCACGGCGAGATTTTTGGTTTGCTTGTATTGCACGAGGCCGAACACGACACCGAGGACGCAAATAGCCAGGCCAATGTACAGAATGGCCATGCCGGAAATGGCTTTGCCCATGACGTCAAAGCTGACTTCCTTTAGCGATGGGATTTTGATGTCTGCTTCGCTGGCCGAGGCAGCGACAGCGGTGAGAGTGAGGAGGAGGACAACCCAGAGAATCCGTTTTCCCATAGTTTTGCGGAGTATTGACTGAACGGGGCAAACTTTGCCAAGAAAAATCACCCCAGCCGAATAGGGTCAAACCCTGCCAGGCGCTTGCGCTGAGTCGCGCGCCATGATTCGCTGGGCGCATGGCCAGGCAGTTATTACTGAGCCTTGCGATTTGCTTGTCACTGCTGCACGGCGCCCACGCGGCGCAGGATGTCTTCGCAAGGTCAAACCTCGTGGCGTGGTGCATCGTGCCATTTGACGCGAAGAAACGCGGTCCAGAAGAACGCGCGGAAATGCTCGATAGGCTCGAGATCAAGCGCCTCGCGTATGATTATCGCGCGGAGCACATCCCCACATTCGATGCCGAGGTGGAAGCGATGAAGCGGCATGGGATTGAGTTTACGGCGTGGTGGTTTCCTGGCGCGTTGAATGACGAGGCGCGCACGATTCTCAAGGTCATCGAGCGGCACAAAATCACACCTCAGTTATGGGTGATGGGCGGAGGGGCTGCGACGAAGGATGCGGCGGAGCAGCGGGAGCGTGTCAAAGCAGAAGCCATGCGCCTGCGCCCAATTGCCGAGGCTGCGGCGCGGTTGGGTTGCAAAGTCGGGCTCTACAATCACGGCGCATGGTTCGGCGAACCGGAGAACCAAATCGAGATCATTGACGAACTGAGGCGCGACGCCGTGATGAACGTCGGCATCGTCTACAACTTTCATCACGGGCATGATCATATCGCGCGCTTTCCGGAGATGTTCCGCCGCATGCGGCCGTATCTCCTGTGCGTGAATCTCAACGGCATGGTCAAAGACGGCGACAAACGCGGGCAGAAAATCCTGCACCTCGCCGAGGGTGACCAGGAACTGGGGATGCTGAAAGTGATCCGCGACAGTGGCTGGCGCGGCCCGGTCGGCATCATCGATCATCGCCCGGAGACCGATTCGGAGGACACGTTGCGAGCCAACCTGCGCGGCCTGGATCGGCTGTTGAAAGAACTGCGTTAGCCGGTTCAACAAGGGGCGCTTAAGAAATGCGGCTCAATCTCGATGAACTAATGGATGGATTTCTTTCAGCGGCAGGATAATGCACGCCGGCGAACACGCTGGCTCGTGGTCTATTTTATTGGCGCAATCTTCGGGCTCGCATGCACGTTTTACGTCATTTCCCTGCCGCCGTACTTCCATGGGAACCCGGAAAGCGTCGGAGCGTTTTGGCACCCCGAGTTGTTTCAAGTGGTCGTCAGCGTCATCCTGATCATTATCGCTCTGGGTTCGCTCATCAAAGCGATCAAGCTTCGGAAAGGAGGAAAGGCAATCGCACTGGCGATGGGTGGGCGCGCTTTGACTCAGGCTGCGACGGATCCGGATGAGCGCGAGCTGCAGAACATTGTCGAGGAGATGTCGATCGCGTCAGGTGTCCCGATGCCGGCGGTTTACGTGCTCGATCGCGAACCCGGCATCAACGCGTTTGCGGCCGGCTTTCGGCCCGAAGATGCCGTCATCGGCGTAACAAACGGGGCGATGCGATTCCTGACGCGCGATGAATTGCAGGGCGTCATCGCACATGAATTCAGCCACATTCTCAACGGCGACATGCGCCTGAACCTGAGACTGGTCGCCTGGCTTCATGGGATTCTGTGGATTGCGATTGTTGGCCGAGGGTTGCTCGAGGGTGCGCGCCGTTGCATTCCATGGAACTCGGAGGCAGACGATTTGAAGAAGGCAGGTCTCGGACTGTTCTTCATTGGCACTGGGGTTGGCGTGATTATTTATGGGCTGGGAAGCGGAGGCGTGTTCTTCGGGCACCTGATCAAGAGCGCGGTGGCGCGGCAGCGCGAATTCCTGGCGGACGCCGCCGCCGTCCAGTTCACGCGGAATCCGATGGGCCTTGCCAACGCGCTGAAAAAGATCGGCGGGCTGGCACACGGTTCGCGCATTCGCAGTCCGCTGGCGGAGGAAGCGAGCCACATGTTCTTTGGTAACAGTCTGCGTGCATCATGGTTTGGGTTCTTCGCCACGCATCCATCACTGAAGAAACGGATCAAATTACTCGACCCGAATTTCGACGGCCGATTTCCCCATGTCACCTTCCCGGTTGGCTTGTCAAAACTCCCGCCCATCATCGCGCCGCCGCCGATGGCTCCTCCCGTCATTTCCTAATCAAGCATTCTCGCACACTGCCCACCGTTGACTGCGTTCAGTCCCCCGCTCTGCCCTCGATCCAATCCAACGTAAACCGCGCAAAGGAAATCTTTTTCATGCCGTCGCGTTCGAAGAGGCAGCCCACCGATCCGTCTTGCAAGGACGCGAGGCAACTGTAGGCGAAGCTGCCGCGATAAAGGACGCGCGAGACCGGCCAGGTTTTGCCTTCGTCGCGACTGAGGCGAATGGTTCCGTTCGTGCGAGCGCTCTGCGACCCGGGATTGGAAAACAGGAAGACATCTTTTGACGGATCGTTGTTGCCCGGGTGGCGCAGCAGGCTGGCCTGGCACATGGGTTCGATGAGCACGGGATCGATTCGGGTTGCGGACCATGTCGCTCCGCCGTCGCCGCTGAGGGCAATTTTGCGAAGTTTGTCGCCGGCCTGGTTGCGCGCATTGAGCATCACCAAGCCATCGCTGAGTTCAACAAACTGCACTTCATTGGCGAAGCCTTTGGTTCCTTCGGGAGCCGTGTCTCCGTAACGCCACGTTTCACCACGATCGTCGCTGAAGGCGGCATAGACCTGCCACGCGCCGTAAGGTCCCTGGTTGAAGGGCATGAGAATACGGCCGGCATGTTTGCCGCGGACAAGTTGAATGCCGATCCCCGGCCCCGTCGCCGTGCTTGTCGCCACGGTCGGGCGTTTCACCTGGCGTGTGACTTCGCGCGGCTCGGACCACGTCGCGCCATCGTCGTCACTGTGGGTGAGCAACGTGCGGCAGACGCGCGGGCTGTCGTAGCCCGGTTCGGCATTATGCTCGTCATAGCCTTTCGCGTAACGCTGATACATGAGCAGCACGCGTCCGGTCTCGCGGACAACGACCGTCGTGGGATTGTTCAACGCGTTCGTCCCGTCCTCGTCGATCGATTGAAGCGGTCCCCAGGTGCGCCCATGGTCGGTGCTGCGCCTGAGCGCGATGTCGTTCTCGGCGTGGTCGCGAAGCGTGGCACGCGCCTCGGCAAAGGCGAGCAATGTCCCGCGTTTCGTTGTAACAAGAGCTGGGATGCGATAAGCCGGGTAACCGTCCTGACCGCCCACGAAGACGTCGACTAGAGGCGGCGTTTCGCTCCCGGGAGCAGTGACCGATAGTAGTAGTGCACTGGCAAGGAGATGGCACATTCTTTGCATTGCTTGGCAGAGGTTGATTGATTCAATCGTGACCTATATGCGCAACGCAAGTACAGAACAGTATCAAGAGCTGGATGTGCTCATCGTGCCCTCGCCGATTTTGAGCGCCGAAGGGGATGCATTTTTAGACATCGATCCTGTCACGGGAATGTTCACGGGAGGTCACCTTCGCCTTTGCGCAGTGGCGGAGTTTTCAAAACGCTGGCAGCCGCGTTGCATCGCCGTGGTTGGCGGGCTCCACGCGCAACATGGGACCCGAATGACTGACACCATGGAACAATTCATTAAGCAGAGGAACAGTGACGCCCACGTGCAGAAAATCAATTCGCTCCCGTGCACGCGCCACAACGTGATGGCCCTCCTCAACCAGTTGGGCCGGCAACTGGAGGGCAAGCGCGTGGCCGTCCTGACAAATGACTACCACCTGAGACGTTTCCTGGAATTCTGGTCTCAACTTCAGCTCGAGTATGACTTCCGCGTGGCTGAGCCATTAGGAGTTGCCGCGGAGTGGATTCAACCATCCGTCGAAACGGATTTTACATGGGCTGCACGGGAGCAACGCCGCAAAGCGGAGGCGCGGGGCGTAGCTGACTTGCGCGCGGGTAAGTACGTGGATCGTTGTCTCGGCGAGCTTTCGAGTTTCCGGGATCACCTCGCGAAATCTCCCGAGAGCTATTTGTCTCCCGCTGAACAAAAGCGCATGGTGTGTGCTGGATAATATCGCTGGATGCAGCGGGCGCTTTGCCGACTAGAAGTCGGCGCTACAGCGGGGACTGAATCACAGCTCACGCAAACGGAAGTAGAGGCGATTCGATCCCGCTGAGTTCGTGACCTGGAAACTCGGACCCACAATCCCACGGCGGCTCGTGTCGATTCGCCAGTTCGTAGATGAAACGTCGTCCGCTCGTTCCAATACAAAGCCGGCCGCGTTTGTGGACCATGAAATCAGCAAGTTCGGATTGGCTCGCGCAATTGCCAGCAGCGGCGGAGGCGTGTCCCCGTCGAGCACGCCGTCGAGATTTCGGTCGATGCCCATCCGCTGGCCGGTCCCGGGCGGCACACCCATGACTGTGAGCGTGTCGCCGGCGGAAATCTTCGCTTCGAGTTGCGCCCGTGTCATGGCCGCCACGTTGGTGCTGTCCGGCAGATAAGTGTTTCCAAAACGGTCGTACAAAAAGCCCCGCAC
>Ga0137340_1000146_pt1 | contig 16106 bp, 9 predicted proteins | sample EasRivERMLT400_2_FD_102295 | JGI IMG/M metagenome (GOLD analysis project Ga0137340, IMG submission 102295) | Soil microbial communities from meander-bound floodplain in the East River, Colorado, USA - East River MetaG ERMLT400_2 | ecosystem: Environmental > Terrestrial > Soil > Floodplain ...
GCGGCAAATATGTGGGCCCACGAGAATGAAGGAAATTACCCATGGAAGGTCGATGTCAATGACGGCGGCAGCATGAACGCCCCTGAGTGGGCGCAACACTTCCGCGCGATGGAAAGAGAGATCGCCAACCTGAATATCCTCGTTTGCCCCTTCGACAAGGAAAGAAGGCCCGCGCCCGATTGGCCGTCGTTGGCCGGATTTGACAATGTCAGTTATTTTATCGCCCTGAGCGCTCTACAGGCTCGGCTCACGCTCCTTGCCGGTGATTCCGTCACGGGGTCCGGCGGCGGAGTGGAGCTTTCCTGGAACAACGCTGCCGGGACTTCAATCGACGCCAGGTGGGACAGTTCAGGAGGCGGGGCTGCGCATGGAAACAGCGGCCGCGGTAATGTCGTCCTTTCCGACGGCAGTGTCCACTCGTGGACCTCGCGCCAGTTCAAGGAACAAATCGCCGTGGAACTGGCGAGTGGAAGCACCAACGTCGCTCTCTCCAAGCCGCAGGGCACGTTGTGATCTCAGCGAATTCGACGTGGGTTCGACGTCGCGGCTGGAAAGCCGGAGGAAGGGTGTTCGCGTTCGTGCCTCCGTGGCTGGCCGTTCTGGTGGTCGCACCGGTTCTCGGTGCTCCGGACACGGTGCACGAGCCCGAACGCAAGGGGCGAGGCATTTCCTATATCCACGATGAAGTTCCGGACGTGCCGGTGTCCATTCACGTGTTGAAGATCGAGCGCGGCCGTTCGGATTTTGAATTCCACACCACTTTATCGAAAGGTGCTGCCATTTCCCTGGGCACGATGACCGAACAGACCAAAGCGGTGCCGCCCGGTGTCGGAAAACCTATTGGCGCCATCAACGGCGATTTCTGGAAAGATGGCCGCTACGAAGGCGACCCCGAGGGATTGCAAATTATGCGCGGTGAACTGATTAGCGCGCCCGGGGAACGGTCCTGTTTCTGGATCGATACCAGTGGGCAGGCGCACGCGACGAACGTTTTGTCGCAATTGAAAGTTACCTGGCCCAACAACGCCACGACCCAGATCGGGCTTAATGAAGAACGCACGGACCGGGGCGTGGTGCTTTATACGTCTGCCGTGGGTCCATCCACCCGCACAAAGAAAGGGCGGGAACTGATTTTGGAACGCGAAGGCCAGGGCGATTGGCTCCCGTTGCGCGCGGGTTACACGTTTGCCGCTCGCGTGCGTGAAGTTCGCCAAACCGGCGACTCTCCGCTCTCCACGAATACACTGGTGCTTTCCCTCGGTCCCGAGGCGGTCGAGGATGTTCCAGTTGTTTCCACCGGCGCCGTTTTGAAGATCTCCACTGCCACGATTCCTGACTTGCGTGGCGTTCAGACCGCCATCGGCGGTGGGCCCGTGCTGGTGCGACAAGGGAAGGTGGCGAATTTCACTGCCACACCAGTGCGCCACCCGCGCGCAGCGGTCGGCTGGAACGACAAATTTTATTTTTTCGTAGTCGTCGATGGTCGCCAACCAAGATTGTCACTCGGCATCAGCCTTCAGGATTTGGCGGCTTACTTGATCAAGCTTGGCTGCCAGGATGCGTTCAACCTTGACGGTGGAGGCTCCGCCACGTTCTGGGTCTATGGCAATGTCATGAACAGCCCTTGTTACGGCTACGAGCGTCCCATGGCCAACGCGCTCGTCCTTGTGCAAAAGTCGCCCAGCCAAAATGCCTCGCTTCAATCCACCGCTGTTCGCGACCCGCTGCCAGATACCTCCCCTCGTTCAGAATAAGCTAATCGCATCGCACCGTTCACGGCACCCCTCGGCTCCTGGAGAGTTGCCTCCGAGTCGAATTTGCTTCGCGGGTGTGAGGGGCTCGGATATTTTGGGGAAAATGGCCAGCGAAGCCCAGCTTACACCCATGATGGCGCAGTATCGCCGCATCAAAGGCGAGCTGCCAAAGGACGCGCTGCTGCTGTTCCGGCTTGGGGATTTTTACGAGATGTTTTTTGAAGACGCGCAGGCCAGCGCGCAAATCCTGAATGTTGCGCTGACGAAACGGGGCGTGGTGCCGATGTGCGGCATCCCATTTCATGCCGCGCAGGGGTACATCGGCAAGTTGCTCCGTGCCGGAAAGAAGGTCGCCATTTGCGAACAATTGGAGGAGGCGCGCCCGGGTCAACTGGTGAAGCGCGAGGTGACGCAGATTCTCAGTCCCGGGACGCACTTTGATGAGAGGATGCTGGCGGCGGAGCGGAACAATTTTCTCGCGGCGGTTTATCACCTTGATCGCAAGTACGGCCTCGCCGCGGTTGATCTCACGACCGGACGCTTTCAAGTGACCGAACTGGAGAGTGACACGGCTTTATTGGCAGAACTGGAGCGTTTGCGGCCTGCGGAAATCATCTATGCGGCCGAAAGTGGGAGTCTCTCGGAAATGCTGCGAGGCGGGCCGCACGTGCTGAGTCCGTACGATGACTGGGTGTTCGCGCCCGAGACGGCGCAGTTCACCGTGCGAGAGCATTTCAAGGTATCGACGCTGGATGGATTCGGGCTGAAGAATCGCTCGGCGGCCATCGGCGCCGCGGGCGCGGTGCTGCACTACCTCATACAAAATCTGCGGCGCAGCGTGGAGCACATCACGACGTTGTCGTGTTATCAGCCGAGCGATTTTTTGGTGCTCGATTCGACGACGCTGCGACACCTTGAAATCCTGGAGCCGCTTCATCGCGACGCACCGCGCAATGCAACGCTCTACGGCGCATTGAATCGCACCGTGACACCGATGGGCGCGCGGCGCTTGCGCGACTGGCTCTCGCAACCGTTGTCGGAAGTTGTTGCGATCGGCCGGCGCCAACACGCCGTCCAAGCGTTTATAAAAGCTGCCGAATGCCTGGAACAATTGCGTGTTGGGCTTGCCGACGTGCGTGACCTCGAGCGCACCATTGGACGTTTGAGCGTCGGTTCGGGAAACGCGCGTGATCTCAATGCTCTCCGCGATGCATTGGAGCAGGTGCCGAAAGTGAAGACCACGGTCGCGCGCTTGTTGGAACAGAATGATGGAGGGGCGTCGACCTTGAGCGACGCGGTTTTCCGGCCGGACGGTCGCGATGACTCCGGGTTGCTCGAAGAACTTGCCGGGGGGCTCACCGAAGTGCCCGAAGTGGTGGACCTCATCGCGCGGGCGATCACTGACGAGCCGCCGCTGGCGTTGAAGGAAGGCGGATTGATCCGCGACGGTTTCGATGCGGCGCTCGATGAACTGCGTTGCGCGACCCGCGACGGGAAGGACTGGATCGCGCGGTTGCAGCAGCAGGAAATCGAGAAGACGGGGATCGCATCGCTGAAGATCCGTTTCAATTCGGTCTTTGGCTATTACATCGAGGTGACGAAATCGAACCTCGACAAGGTGCCGGCGCATTACGTGCGCAAACAGACGATCGCGAATGGCGAGCGTTTCTTCACGCCGGAGTTGAAGGAGACCGAGAGCAAAATTCTTGGAGCGGAAGAGCGCAGCACGAAACTGGAGTACGACTTGTTTCTCAAGGTGCGCGAGCATGCCCTGGGGCATTTGCGTGAGATCCAGGAGACAGCCTCCGCGCTGGCGCAACTGGACGTGCTGGCGTCATTCGCGGAAACGGCGCGGCTGTTCAATTACTGCCGGCCCCATGTGGACGGCGAGGGCGCGCTGGTGATTCGAGATGGCCGCCACCCCGTGCTTGAGCAGAACTTGTCCGAGGAACGCTTCGTGCCAAATGACGTGCAGTTGGATGGCATGACGCAGATTGCGTTGATTACGGGACCGAACATGGCGGGAAAGAGCACGTTCATCCGGCAGGTGGCGCTGCTGGCGTTGATGGCGCACACGGGAAGTTTCGTGCCCGCCGCGAACGCGCGGGTCGATTTGCTGGACCGCATTTTCACACGAATTGGCGCGAGCGACGACCTTGCGCGCGGCCAATCGACGTTCATGGTGGAGATGAGCGAGACGGCCAACATCCTGAACAACGCGACGACGCGCAGTCTGGTCATCCTGGATGAGATCGGACGCGGCACGAGCACGTTTGACGGGTTGAGCCTGGCATGGTCGATCGTGGAACATTTGCACAATCAGGTCGGCGCCAAGACGCTGTTCGCCACGCATTATCATGAGTTGACCGAGCTTGCCCAGCGATTGCCGCGGCTCAGGAACTTCAACGTGGCGGTGCGGGAATGGAACGATCAGATCGTTTTTCTGCGGAAGATCGTCGAAGGCAGCACCGACAAAAGCTATGGCATCCAGGTGGCACGCCTGGCGGGTGTGCCGCGCGCCGTGGTCGAGCGGGCAAAGCAGATTTTGCGCAATCTCGAGGAATCCGAATTGACGCCGGAGGGGAACGTCCGCCAGGCGCGGCCGGAACGGGAGAAGTTGAAGAAACTCGCCGCAACGCCGCAGATGGACTTGTTTGCGGGCGTTACCACGCCGACGACCTAACCTCGAAAAAAAGCCGGGCGGTGCGCAAATACCGCCCGGCGCGTCACAGTTGAAGGCTTGATTAGAAATGCCAGGAAAGAATGGCCGTCGCGCCACTGAAACCTTGCTCCTCTTCGAAAAGCGCATCGAGGTTCAGGCCCAGATTCTCGGTCAGGGCGACGCGTGTGCCGAGGCTAAAAGTATGCGCGGCCTCGAAGTCGGGGAACAGATCGTCGTCATCGTCCTCGATATCCTGAACGTAGGTGTAGCCACCGTTCAAGCTGATGCGGTTGTTGATTGCGTAGCTGAGAGTAACCCCCGGCTCGAGAGTGACGACGTTCTCGACGAATCCGAAGGGGCCCGCGTCGGTCGAGATTTCATTGTAGCCAATCCCCACACGAGGGATGATGTTGATGTGATTCTCCATCAGCCGGACGATGTAACCGGCGAAGGCGGTGGCGTTCCACGATTCCGCATCGAATTCATCGTACCAGATATAGTTCCCGCCGGCGCCGAGGAGGAAGTTGCTCAGGTCCACCGTAACGGTTCCGACGACCCCGTGGCCATCCGTGCCGTCAGCATCGACATAGTTGTAGCCGACGCCGAACTGATTATAGTTGTGAATCACTTTTGAATCGATTGGTTCCGCAGCACCAAGAACCGAGGCGCAGAGCAACCCCATAGCTGTGTAGATGAATGTTTTCATAGCATTGTTTAGTGATTCCCGTGTAGAGTTCCGGAGCAGGGCGGTGTACAAACACCGCCCTGCGCGTTTCAGTTGAAGGCTTGATCAGAAATGCCAGGAAAGAATGGCGGCCACGCCACTGAAACCTTGCTCATCTTCGAAAAGCACATCGAAGTTGAGGCCCAGATTTTCGGCCACGGCGACGCGTGTGCCGAGGCTAAAAGTATGCCGTTCGACGTCGATATCGCCATCGATATCCTGGATGTAGGTGTAGCCGCCGTTGAGGCTGATGCGATTGTTGATCGCGTAGCTGAGGGTAATTCCCGGCTCGATAGCGACAAAGTCCGCGTCGGCGTCTCCAAAAGGTCCAAGATCAACCGATACCTCATTGTAGCTGACGCCCACACGCGGGATGATGTTTATGTGATTCTCCATCAACCGCAGGATGTAACCAGCGAAAGCGCCGGCGGTCCAGGATTCGGCATCGTCGAACCAGATATAGTTGGCGCCGCCGCCGAGAAGGAAGTTATTAAGGTCCACCGAAGCCGCTCCGATGACACCGTGGCCTTCAAAGTCGTCGCGCTCGACATAGGTGTAGCCGACGCCGAACTGATCGTAATTGTGGATCACTTTTGAATCGATTGGCTCCGCAGCACCAAGAATCGAGGCGCAGAGCAACCCCATGGCCGTGTAGATGAATGTTTTCATAGCATTGTTTAGTGGTTTTCTCCTGATTAGTTCCAGATGACACCCCGATTGAAATGAGGCGCACTCATAAATAGCAAGAGGAATTTTAATGGGGAGCAGCGCAGCCGCAGAGCGGTGGTTCAACAGATAATGAAGTTTGTCCCGGATATAAGTATGATGCGCGCGCGGTGAAGCTGACGACAGAATTGCTGCTCAAGGGTTATCGAACCGGGGTTTTTCCCATGGCGATCAACTTGCGGGGGGACATCGCGTGGTTTTCGCCCGACCCGCGCGCGATCATTCCGTTGGACGGCAGATTTCACGTTGCGAAAAGCCTGCAACGCACGGTGCGTCAGAAAAAATTTGAGGTCACGTTCGACCGGGATTTTCCGAGCGTGATCCGGGCCTGCGCGAAGACTCACGGTGACACGTGGATTTCAAAGGAGATTATCAATGCCTACTCGCTTCTCCACGCGGAAGGCCACGTGCACAGCATCGAGGCGCGCTTCGGGGGGAAGTTGGCGGGCGGATTGTACGGAGTGCATGTTGGCGGGGCGTTTTTCGGTGAGAGCATGTTTCATCTCGCGACGGACTCGTCGAAGATCGCGCTGGTTGCGCTGGTGGAGCATTTGCGCGCGCGCGGCTTCGCGCTGCTGGACACGCAATGGATGACCCCGCATTTGGAGAGGTTTGGAACGATGCTCGTGAGCAAAGAAGCGTACCTTCGAATGTTAGAGGACGCCGTGAAGATGAATGTGACCTGGGGGCGAACGATTAAGAGCGCCGCTGCTTAGCGGTTCCGGCGGTAGAATTGTCCGGCTCCGCCGCCTGGCCCACCACCACCCGGTCCTCCCTGGAACCCGCCGCGTCCTCCACCGGGAGGGCCCTGCCTGCCGCCCTGCTGGGTACTGGTGAGGCGCTGGAGCCAGCGGGCCTCGTCGCTTTTTAAGTACTGGTCGTAAGCCTGTTGCGGCAGGGTCTGGGCGAGAGTTTCTTTTGTCACCTGGGCCATCTGCGCCAGCGTGGCAGCGCGCTCTTCCGCAGACATACCCTGATTGTTCATCACCTGTTGGCGCTGCTGCTCGACTGTCTGCTGAATATCATAAACCGACTGCGCCGTTTCTTTCGGAAGGTTCAAGCGGGCAGTAAAATCGTAGATTTCGCGATAGCGATCGTCCTGCGCGAGTTTGTAATCCGCATAGCGCTCACCGAGCGTCGCCTGTAGCTGTTGGTCAAGTTGTTGCTCGGCTGCGCGGCGTTGCTCGCGGGCCGCATCATCGTTGCCGCCGCGGCCAAACCCAAACTGACTGTTGAAGTTCTCCCGAAGCTCAAAGATCTTTTTGAACTCATCTTCACTGGGAGAGAAGCTGCCGAGGCTGTCGCGCATGTCGCGTGCGGTGGCCGAATTTCGAAGCTGATATTCCTGGAAATCCTGCGGGCCGAGAATCTGGGCGAGCTCGGCTTCGCGCTGAGCGCGCAGGGCCAGCATTTTAGCGCGCGCTTCAGGGGAGCCGCGGTTCTCGCGCATCTCGGCGAAAGCGGTCCGCTCCATTTCCCGGAATTTCTCCTGCCACGCCTGCACGGCCTGCTGCTTCTCCGCCGAGAGGAAGCCGGTGCGCCATGCGTCGTCGTCAGGCCGGCCCTCCCACTTGGCCATTTCCGTTTCCAGATCGACCCCGAGCAGTTCCTTGACGAGCGCGCGCTTTTCCTCATTGAGATCGCGGCGTTTGCGTTCGCGATCGCGCCGCTCGTCGCGATTGGAGCGATCGTCCGTTTGCCACCATTTGAAATCCTGCGGCGACGGGTAAAGGGCGGCCAACCGGCCGGCGTAAAGCTTGTTCACGTCGGCGATGATGATGTCGCGGATCGTTTCCTCCGGGCAGCCGATTTCGCGGAGGTTGGCGATGTAATGTCGGTAATCATCGGATTCCACGGAACCCCAGCGGAAATCGTTCGTCACGCCGTTAACGACTATTTGAGCGCGGCGTTCCCGGTTGCTTTTCGTGATCGATTTCGTGGAGTCGGCGGCCTGCGCCGCGGGTTCTGGCGCTGTCGAAGAGCGCTTGCCGATGAAGTAAGCGCCCGCCAGCGCGAGGTTTACGCAAACCGACAGAATCAGTATCAGGCGCAGTTTCATATGTATTACCGCCAAAGGTATAGACCGATGGCAGGGCGGAAGGTTTCAAGGATACTGGCCCCGCGAAACAGGCGCCTATCGGCTGAAGTTCGGCGTCCGCGCCTTCGGGCTAGTCATCCGCACGTGTGGCGATCCATTCGCGGGTGCGGGTTTCGCCGCCAAAATCGAATTCAGTTTCGCCGACAATCGTGTCGCCATCGAGTTTTCCGCGGTAAGTGGTGATTGTCTCGACGCCGTCGCGTTCGCGAACGACGTCAAAGGAAATCTCCCCCTTCTCGTATTTGCCATTCTTGATGTCGACCTCGGTTGAGCGCAACTTTGCTTTGCCCTTGAGTTTGTCTTTGTTCTTGCCGTCCAGTTCGAGTTTGACGGTGCTTTCTGAACGGAACTGACCGAAGGCAGTCTCCCATTTCCAGGTGCCCTCGGGCGTATCGGGTGCCCGCTTCGCGCTCCAATCGTAAGTTTGCGACTGACCCGACCAGTCGGATTCAATGGTCCCTTTAATCGTGTCGTTCCTGATCTGACCGCTGTAACGTGTCGTCACCTTCCGGCCGTTGGTCTCGCGCACGACAGCCCAACTGATCTTATCTCCCTCCACTTTCAAGTCGCTGATCGGTATCGACATGCCGGGGCGCGGAATCGACGTGCCTGCGAGCGCGCCCGCTTCCCGTTTGATGCGCGCCTTGGGTTCGGCTTTCGTCCCGTCGGGCATGTTGAACGTCCATTTCCACGTGCCTTCGATCTTTGGCTCGGCAGAGTCGGCGCCGCGCGCGACGAGAGCAGCGACGAAAAGAAACAACGCGATGGTTCTCATCTTATTACCTTTGTTTGAGCGGTCGACGTGACGGGGACGGAAAATTCCAGCGCAATCTTCTCTTCGTTCTTGCTCGTGCGTCCGCTGTAACGCACATCGATGCGGTCGCCGCGGTCGTTGACTGTCATCAAGCCAAACCCGCCTTCGCGCCGCCGCACCTTGTAAACACCATGGCTATACGGGCCGCCTTTAATCGAACTGTCCTGGTCGAGCGGACCGCCGCACAACACTGGCGCGCGGAAACCGCCCATGGACGAGAAGTCGCTATTGCTGCCGTCATCAGCGCCGAACATGTGCGCGTCGCCGTGGAGGATCGTCAGGCCCTTGATGTTGTTGGTCACGACGAAATCACAGATCTCGCGACGCTCGGTTGCAAAGGCGCTCCAGTGGTCCTCATCCGCGCCGGGAGTCCGGTTGCGACGGCCCGGACGGTTCGTCGAAACCTGGCCGGGAAAATTCGTGTGGTGAACAAACCCAAAGTAATTCGTGGGCACACGATAATAATTAGAGCCGCGCACGCCCAGGAATGGCACGCTGCTGACCCAGAAAATGACCGGATATTTGCCGTTGGCGGAAAGGAGTTCCTGCTTGAACCATTCCTTTTGCTGCGCGCCCATGATGGTTTTCTTCTCATCATCCTTGATCTTCGGATCGTCGCGATCCGATCGGAGGTCGGTGATGATGAATTTGGCGCGGCCGACGGCGAAGGTTTGGTAGATCGGCGCTTCGCCGATCGGTTCCGTGAGTTTGTAGTGAGGAACATATTCGTCGTAAGCGCGTTTGACGGCCACCTGCGATGTTGACTTGCGATTGCTGTTGTTGCCTCCGAAATCATGGTCATCCCACATGTAGAAAAAGGCGGTGCTGCGATACAGGTCCGCTTGCTGTGGCGAGGTGAGCACCAAATCGTAAGCTTCACGGAATTTGCGCATCTCGCTGTTGGTGAGGTTCTGGTAATGGAAATCGCCGACGTTCATGTAGAAGAGCGGCTTGTTTTCGCGAATCGAATCGAACACCTCGCTCGTCGATGCGGTGCGGGCGCAGGAGGCGAACACGAACTGGAAGGATGCGGGGCCGGGCGAAGGGAACGTTCGGAATTGCCCGCGCTTGCCGCGTTCGAGTTTCCCATTCACTTCGAGCGCGTAATGGTAAGTTGTGTCCGGCCTCAGGCCATCCAGCGGAAACGTGACGACATTGTAGGTATTGGTTGCGGAGCGGACCATTGGCGTGAGTCTCGGGTTTGTGAGCAACGGACTTGTGCTAAGCGCGAGCCGCGTCGAAAGGTCTTCGTGGGCGAGCCGTGCCTTCACCGTTGTTGATGTTGGAGTCATCGCGCCGGCCCACGGCCCGCGCGCGACCAGCGAGTAGTCGATCCCGAGTCGCTCAAACAAAAACGAGTAAACGTCAACGAGTTGCGCGATTCGCTCGTTCAATGCCGTGCCCATGCCGTGGCCGCTGCTCCCGCTCGTGCGCAGAAAGACGGGATTCTTCGAGGTGGTCGCTGCCTGCAACCGCGCTGTCAACTTTTTCGAGTGCGAGGGATTCACACGGCCATCGTGCTCCCCCGTTAACAGGAGCACCGAAGGGTAAGCAACTTTCTCGGCGACGCGATGGTACGGGGAGTAGGCGTAGAGAGCGCGGAACTGATCAGGGATTTTCACTGAGCCGAACTCCGTGGTGTTATATTCTCCGTTGGGATCGAGTTCGACCCGCAGCATGTCGTAAACGCCCACGTGACCGATCACGGCGCGGAAAAGATCGGGCCGTTGCGTGAGTGCTGCGCCCACGAGCAGGCCGCCGTTGCTGCGGCCTTCAATCGCGAGCCGGTCGGATTTTGTGTAGTTTGAGCGGATCAGAAATTCTGCGCACGCGATAAAATCATCGAACACGTTTTGCTTGCGCGTCAGGTTCCCGGCTTTGTGCCACTCCTCGCCGAATTCGCCGCCGCCGCGGAGGTTTGCCACCGCGAACATACCTCCGTGCTCCAGCCAAACACGCCGCGTAAAATCAAACCGCGGTGTCATGCTGATTCCGTACCCCCCGTATCCAGTGAGAATCGTCGGGATGTCTCCGTTCAGGCGCGCGCCTTTGCGCTTGATGAGGTTGAGTGGAACTTTCGTGCCGTCCTTTGAAGTGACCATTTCGCGTACGACTTCAATGTCCTCGAAGTTGGCGGGCGAAGTGCCCTTCAGGTCGGTGGAATTGACCCGCTCACGATCTTTGCTCGGGTCGTAAGTCGACCAGGCGTAAGGCTCCGTGTATCGGATCGTGCGGAACAGCACTTCGTCGCCACGGCGGCAAACCATTTGTTGCACGCTAAAGGTCCCGGTGAGGGGCAGCCGCCACTCCTTGCGCGGTCGCCGGCGCTCCCGCTCGCCACGTTCACCCCGGCCACTTCGCGCGCCCCGGTCATCGGTCCCCGGACGTTCCGCGCGTTGTTGGGTAGCCTCGCGCTCGCCCGTTGTGGCGGCTTCGTTGCGCTGGTTCGATCCGCGATCACCTCCCCGCCGCCCCTCGCCTTCGGATTCGTCATCGTTTGTCAGCCCATCGTCTTCGGCATAAAGGTCGTGGAACCGCAACTCGGATGGCCCCCCATTGATCACGTGCAAGTAGAGGCCGCTGGAGGAAGGAACAAAGCCTTGCAGCACTTTGTTGGTGCGCTCGGCAATGACGACTTTGCCTGCCGCAAGATCCGGTTGCGCGAGCGGGACTTTCAGAATCTTCCCGCGCGGCGCGTCTTTACGCGAAAGCAGGTAGAGTGAATCGTCCTTGGGCCATTCAATATAGAGCGGGTCGCGGCCAAATTCGATTTGCTTGACGCCGTCTTCAAATCGAGTGATTTGCGTCCATTTCCCCGAAGCGTCGCGAAGGAAGTGGGCATAGTCACCGCCATCCCCGTTCGAAACCGTCGCCAGGATGTGCTGGTGGTCGAGACTCGCTTTCAAGTCAATTTCCGCGATGCGCGGGAATTCGCGACCGATCTCGTAGCGATCGCGGTCTGCTGGCGTGCCGAGTTGGTGAAAGGAGACCTGCTGGTAAAACCGTGCATCGGATGCGGCGCGCTCTCCCGGCGCGGGATAACGAGTGTAAAAGAATCCAGAGCCGTCATGGTTCCACACCACGCTGCCGCCAGCCGTTGGAAACTGCACGCGAGGGACAGCATCCATGTGTTTCCTGCCGGTCGCGGCATCAAAAACGTAAACCGTTCCCGCTTCGCTGCCTTTCTCTGAAAGCGACACCGCCACGTAACGGCCGTCGCGCGATGGTTCAAAGAAGTCGATGCTGGTGCCACCCTGCGGATCGAGCGCAGCGGGGTCGAGGACGAGGCTTTCGGACCTGACGTCGTTCGGCGAACGCATCGTAACGAGCACGGGTTGTTGCGCCGGTGGTTTGAACTTGAGCGCAAAAACGAGATTGCTGCGAATCGTCAGCGACGAGTAATCGGCCGACACGGCGGAGAACAGCTTGTTGAAATCGTAGGCGAGATGCTCGCGTGTGGGCAGCTTATCGAGGTAGGCGCGAGCAACTTTGTTTTGGTCCGCGGTCCAGTTGCGGACCGCTGGATCGTTGCTGTTTTCGAGCCACTGGTAGTTGTCCACCACGCGCGTGCCGTGGTAGTCGGCGCTGACCGGTTTGGTGGCCGTGCGTATTTGACCCGGGCACGTCGCCGCAAAGGCCAGCGTTAAGAGCAGAACAAAATGGCGCGGGGAAAGTCCGGAAGGAAACACACAAAAAGAGTTGTTCATTGGCAGAGACGAGTCGAGAAGCTTTTGCGTTTATCCATGTCGCGACGGGCTGCATTTGGCGCAGCGCACAGGATCGAAATTATGACCTTCCGGAGCGCCCGCGGTTACAGCCTTTGTAACCGCGGGACGGCGACGCGGGTCAAGAATGCGGGTGGGGCGTCGGTAGGCGGACCCATATCCCTATTGCAAGAAACGGCGTGCGGAGTAGGGTTGCATTAGAGTATTCTGGGTCATTCAACATGGCTTTCTGGTTTAAACGGCTGGGCGCATTTGCGCTTCTGAGTTTTGCCGCTGCGGAAATCCCGGCGGCATCCGGCGACGCGTCTTCTTTTCACAAGGAAATCAAACCCCTCCTTGAGAAATACTGCTGGGATTGCCACGGCGATGGCATGGACAAAGGCAAAGTCAGCTTCGATACGTTTAAGTCTGACCAGGAGATGCTCGAGAAAAAGGACCTCTGGCTCGCCGCCCTGAAGAATGTGCGTGCCGGCATCATGCCGCCCGCGAAGAAACCCAGGCCGGACAAGGCCGAGATCGAAAAACTGGGACACTGGGTCAAACATGACGTGTTTGCCATCGATCCCCGTAATCCCGACCCCGGCCGCGTCACCGTTCGCCGGCTCAATCGCACCGAATACCGCAACACGATTCGCGACTTGATGGGCGTGGATTTCAAAGCCGACGATGAATTTCCACCCGACGACAGTGGATACGGGTTCGATAACATTGGTGACGTGCTGTCCGTCTCGCCCTTGCTGCTGGAGAAATATATGCAGGCCGCCGAGAACATCGTCGGCATGGCCGTCCCGGCGACCAGCCTGATGATGCCGGAGCGGACGTATTCCGGATCGCAGTTTCGCACCGACGGGGTCAACGGAGAATTGCTGGACATCTACAAGCCGGTGAAGCTCAAGCAGACATTCAGCGCTCCGCAGGCGGGGGACTACAAGGTGTTCGTGGATTTCGTGGTCAACGGTCATTTCGATTTCGACCCCGGCAAAGCGAAGGTGGTCTTCACCATTGATGGCAAGGAGCGACTCAGCAAAGAAGACATCGGCTGGGAGGCGGGGAAGAAGTTCAATTTTGAATTTGCGGAAAAATGGGAGCCCGGCGAACACGAGCTTCATTTCGAGGTGCAGCCGCTGACCGCCATCGAGCAGAAGAAAACTTTCGTAAACCTGCGCATTGACACCGTGCGCGTCCAGGGGCCGTTGGATCGAAAGCACTGGACGCGGCCAAAGAATTTCGACCGCTTTTTTACGAAGGACGATCCAAAAACACCGAAGGAACGCAAACAATATGCGCGCGAGATACTGGCGAGCTTTACGAAGAAGGCGTATCGGCGCCCGGTGGATGACCGCACCATCGACAAGCTGGTGAGCATTGCCGAGCCAGCCTACACCAAAGGTGGCAAAACGTTTCAAGAGGGCATCGGACGCGCGATGGTCGCGGTGCTGGCGTCGCCACGGTTTATCTTCCGCGTCGAAGATGCGGGGGTCTCGCCGACCAAACAGACCTACGCGAATGTTGACGAATGGGCCCTCGCTTCGCGTTTGTCTTATTTCCTCTGGTCGACCACGCCCGACGACGAACTGTTGAAGTTGGCCGAGCAGGGGCAACTTCGAAAAAATCTCCGCGCGCAAGTGGATCGCATGCTCGCCGACCGGCGCTCCAACGCCCTGGTCGAGAATTTCGTCGGTCAATGGCTGCAGGTGCGGGACGTGGATGGCATCGACATCAACGTGCGAGCGGTGCTTTTCCGCGACAACCCTGGCGATCCGGAATCACGCCGGCGTCGCGAACGCCTACAGGAACTTCGGCAGAAACGGGACAACTCGAAGCTCACGGAGGAAGAGAATCGCGAGCTGGAGGAGTTGGGTGCGCAATTTCGGCAGCGGGGGCGAAACAACCGCCCGATGATCGAGTTGGACGGTGAACTGCGTCGCGCCATGCGCCGCGAAACGGAAATGGCCTTTGCGCACGTCATGCGGGAAAACCAAAGCGTGCTGGAATTGATCGACGCCGATTACACCTTTTTGAACGAGCGGCTGGCGACGCATTACGCGTTGACCAACCTTGGCGTGAAAGGCGGCGAAATGCGGAAGGTCGATCTCCCGGATGACAGCCCGCGCGGCGGCGTGCTCACACACGGATCAACGTTGATCGTCACCTCGAATCCCACGCGCACTTCACCCGTCAAGCGCGGCCTCTTCATCCTGGAAAACATCGTCGGCACACCGCCACCGCCACCGCCACCCACGGTGCCGGATCTCGAGTCGGCGGCTAAGCAATTCAAAGACAAGGATCCGACCCTGCGCGAGATGCTCGAGTTGCATCGCAACGAACCGCTGTGCAGTTCGTGTCACAGCCGCATGGACCCGCTGGGTCTCGCTCTGGAGAACTTTAACGCCCTCGGGATGTGGCGCGACAAAGAGCGCGGCCAGCCGATTGATACCACGGGCAAGCTCATTACCGGCGAGAACTTTTCTGACATCAGGGAACTCAAGCGGATCATCACGAACGATCGTCGCCACGATTATTATCATTGCCTCACCGATAAACTGCTCACATACGCTCTGGGGCGCGGGTTGGAGTATTATGATATCGAAACCATGGACCAGATCGTGGAGCGGATGGAGGCTGAGAAAGGCAGGTTTTCTGCTTTGTTAATGGGGGTGATCGAATCTGCCCCCTTCCAAAAACGTCGAAACTCTGCTTTAGTAGCGGGGCAGCCGGGGCAGTAGACATTTAGGGTTATGAACATGAACGAACTGATCAGTGGGGACGCGGCGAATGCGCAACAGATGGCGACGGTTAATCGTCGTCGATTTTTGAAGGGTCTGGGGGCCTGTCTCGCCTTGCCGGCCCTGGAATCAGTGCGGCCATTCACGGCGCTCGCCTCCAAAGCCGCAGCCGCCCCGCGCCGCATGGCCTTCATGTATTTCCCGAATGGCGCTCTCCATGGCAATTGGTGGCCCACTGGCGAAGGCAAAGATTTCGTGTTCAACCGCACGATGGAGCCGCTCGAAAGCCTGAAGAGCAAAATCCAGGTCATTGGCGGCCTCGATCATCGTCATGCCACGGCTGGACCTGACGGCGCAGGCGATCATGCGCGCGCGAACGGAACATTCCTCACGGGCGTGCGCGTCAAGAAGACAGCCGGGGGCGACATCCGCGCCGGCGTCTCGATTGACCAGGTCGTCGCCCAGCAAATCGGGCACCTGACACGATTTCCTTCGCTCGAGCTTTCCTGCGACGCTGTTCGCAAATCCGGTTCGTGCGACTCGGGCTATTCCTGCGCATATCAATTCAACCTCGCGTGGCGTTCGCCTTCGACGCCGGTCGCGCCGGAGCCCAATCCGCGCCTGGTCTTTGAGCGTTTGTTCGGGTCAGGTCCGCAGGGTCTTCGCAACCAGCACCTTAAGATGCGCCAGGAACAACAGCGATCCATTTTGGATTTCGTAATGGAGGATGCGCAGAGCTTGCAGCGGCAAATGACGGCGCGCGATAAGCAGAAGCTCGACGAATATCTGACGAGTGTGCGTGAGATTGAAAAGCGCATCCAGAGCGCGGAACGATTCGGCGCGCCGCCGGATCCCGCCGTCGATACGCCGGCGGGCA
>Ga0137340_1000147_pt1 | contig 16050 bp, 12 predicted proteins | sample EasRivERMLT400_2_FD_102295 | JGI IMG/M metagenome (GOLD analysis project Ga0137340, IMG submission 102295) | Soil microbial communities from meander-bound floodplain in the East River, Colorado, USA - East River MetaG ERMLT400_2 | ecosystem: Environmental > Terrestrial > Soil > Floodplain ...
AAATGACTCTCGACCCACTCAACCTCATCGCCGAAGCCCGCAACGACAACAACGTCACGCGTGTCACCGTCACAATTCCCAGTGATTGCCAGTCGCCTTCAAATGACAACTTCGGGTCGCCTCTGGTTCTCACGGGCGTTTACGCCAATGCCCGCGGCGACAATGCGTGCGCCTCGAAAGAAAATGGCGAACCCAATCACGCGGGCGACACCGGCGGGCGATCGGTCTGGTATCGGTGGACTTCGCCTGTGAACGGGAATGTCACCATCAACACCGTCGGAAGTGATTTCGATACGCTTCTGGCAGTTTACACCGGCGACTCCTTCGGCGGGCTCAACCTCATTGCGCAAAATGATGACATCGTGAACATGACCATCAAACAAAGCCTCGTCACGTTCAACGCCGTGTCCAACACGACTTACCGCATCGCCGTCGACGGCTGGGCCGCAGCCATGGGAGGCATCACGTTGAACATCAATCCGCCCATGAACGACGCCTTCGCAAACTGCCAGGGCATTTCCGGCGCAATCGGCCAGGTCACCGGCCATAACATGGGCGCGACCAAGGAACAGGGCGAACTCGCGCACGCTGGCAACATCGGCGGTCATTCCGTCTGGTATTGCTGGACAGCGGCCGCCAACGGTGTCTGCACCTTCGACACAATCCTGAGCGATTTCGACACACTCCTCGCCGTCTATACCGGTAACGCCGTCAACAGCCTTACCACGATCGAGGGCGATGATAACGGCGGCGGCAATAACAAGAGCCGCGTCAGTTTCAACGCCGTCGCCGGAACCAATTACAAAATCGCGGTGGACGGCTTCAGCGGCGCGACCGGCAACGTTGGACTGCGCTGGACCACTGTGAGCACAGGCGACATTCGCATCGCTCTCACCGTCAATCGGCGATTGACCGTAAACGCGCCGCGCGGCACTTACGAACTCCAGGCGTCGACCAACCTCGGCTCCTGGACCACCATCAATACATTCACCATCGCCTCCACGCCACACCAGTACACCGACAGCGAGACCAATCATCAGCGCCGCTTCTATCGCGTCGTGATACAACCGTAGTAATCGTCGCATCCGAAAAGGTAGGGCCGCAACATTCGCACTTCGCTGCGTTGACTCCTTCAAATCGCTCGCTTAGAAACGCGTTATGAAAATCATCGTGACACTTCTGGGTGCGGCCCTCGCCGCGGAGGCTTCTGGCGCTGAAACCTTCCAGGTCCAGCGAACCCCGCAATCGGTCACCATCAAAAACCCTGCCGGCCAAAGCATCGCCCAGTATCAACTTCAGAAGCCTGCGGACACAACACTCTCCGTCGACAGTGCGTGTTACTTTCATCCCGTGACAACCCCGAAGGGAATCGTCGTGACCGAAGTCGGCCCTTCGGATCATCCGCATCATCGCGGAATTTTTCTGGCATGGGTTGAAATGCACGGAAAACACGATGCCGACTTCTGGGGCTGGGGCGAGCACGCGCCGAAAAAAGATCGCGTCATCGTCAACCGCGAGATCACCGACCTCCTCTCCAATCCGAGTGGTGCGGGCTTTCGCGCCGCAAACCAATGGCTTGCCGAAACCAATCTCGTCATCACCGAACAACTCCGCACCGCCGTGCGCACCGAAGGCCCGGCAAACATCCTCGACCTGGTCTACACCTTGACGCCGGCGATCGACCTCACTCTTTCGCGCTGGGCCTTCAGCGGCTTTTGCGTGCGCGTTCGCAAAGATGGCAAACTCGATGCCCACGGCCCGAGCGGCGCCATCACCCTGCCAAATCCCAAACACACGGAACCTCAATCCGACTGGCCGGCCGCTCCATGGTACGGATACACCCTCACACTTCCGGATGGCGCAGTCGTAGGCGCGGCGGTCATCGACCATCCCGAAAACCCACGTTCGCTCTGGCACAACCATCGCGACGTGCGCATGCTGAACCCTTGCATCGTCGCCCCCGCCCTCGTCATAATGAAAGCCGGGACACCATTGGTCCTCCGCTACCGCGTAGTCATTCACGACGGCTCCACCCCAGGACCACTCCTCAACAAACTCGCAAAGGACTGGAAGGAGTAAGAAAGCAGGGCGCGCTGTCTTCAGCGCGCCGTTCTTCACCTCTCGTACCTTCATCACCCAACCACTCTCTCCGGTCACCAATTTCCACTCCCCATCACCGCCGTTGCGCTCGATTCACCGTTCCCGTATGCTCCCCATCAACGGCCCATGCCATCCAGCGTTAGCGCTATGGAGCAGCCTATCAAAGTCCTGTTAATCGAAGACAGTCCGACGGACGCGCGGCTCCTGCGAGTTTTCCTCGGCGAAAATGCCACCCACCAGTTTGATATCACGCACGTCGAACGTCTTGCCGACGGGATGGAGCGCATTGGCAAGGAACACTTCGACCTCATCCTGTCTGACCTCCTCCTGCCCGACAGTCAGGGCATCCAGACGTTTGAGCGGCTCGAAGCCCGCGTCGAGGATGTCCCGATCATCGTCCTCAGCGGCTCGGACGACGAAAATCTCGCCGTCACTGCGGTGCGCGAAGGGGCGCAGGATTATCTCGTCAAAGGGCGCATCGACAGCCACAGCCTGGTCCGGTCCATCACCTACGCGATCGAACGCCATCACGTCGAGCGCCGTCTCCAGGAGAGCGAAAAGCATTACAAGTTCCTCCTCGAATCGATCACCGATTACTCCTATTCCGTCAAAGTCGAGGACGGCAAGCCGGGCAAAGCCACCCACGGCCCCGGCTGTGTTTCAATCACTGGCTTCAGTGCGGCGGAATTCGAGGCCGACCCGGACCTCTGGTTTCGCATGGTTCACGAGGTTGACCGCGAGACGGTGCGCGGCCAGATAAATCGCATTCTGGACGACGAAACTCCCCTGCCCCTGGAACACCGCATTATTCACAAGGATGGGCAGGTCCGCTGGGTGCGCCACACAGTGGTACCGGGCCGCGATCGCGAGGGGCGCCTGGTTTCCATCGACGGTTTGCTCGCGAACATCACGCTGCGAAAGAAAGCCGAGGCGGACCTCGTCAAATCGGAGGCGTTCTATCATTCGCTCGTCGAGAATCTCCCCCAAAATATTTTGCGCAAGGACGTCAACGAACGCTTCACCTTCGCGAACCAGCGCTTCTGCGCGATGCTTGGCAAGCCGCTCGAGGAAATTATCGGCAAAACCGACTTCGATTTTTTTCCGCCCGAGCTCGCCGAAAAATACCAGCGTGACGATCGCTACGTGATCCGGACCGGGCAAACGTTCGAAACCGTCGAGGAGAATCACGCGCCCAGCGGCGAGAAGCTCTACGTGAACGTGATCAAAACGCCCATTTACGATGCCAAAGGCCAGATCATCGGCATCCAGGGAATTTTTTGGGACATCACGGAGCGCAAGCGATTTGAGGAACGCCTCCAAAAAGCGAACCAGGAGCTCGCGGCCAGCGAAGCTGCGCTCCGCAAATCGCACGAGGAACTCAAAGCAGCCCAGTTGCAGCTCATCCAGGCCGAGAAAATGGAATCCGTCGGCACGCTTGCCGCCGGCGTCGCCCACGAAGTCAAAAATCCGCTGGCGATTCTGATGATGGGCGTGAACTACCTCACGAAAAAGCTGGGCAACGCCGAGGAGAACATGCAGCAGGTGCTCAAGGAAATGCGCGAGGCGATCGACCGCGCCGATACAATCACGCGCGGACTGCTCGACTTTTCCTCATCACGGCAACTGGCGATCAAGCCCGAGAACATTAATACGTTGATTGAAGAAACACTGCGCCTTGTTCGCCACGAACTGCGCAAGCGCGAGATTGCCGTCCAGAAAACCTTTGGCGAACGACTCCCCAGCGTTGGAGTCGACAAACGTCAGATTCAGCAGGTCCTCGTCAACCTCCTCGTCAACGCCGCTCATGCGATGCCGGAGGGCGGCACTTTGACCGTGCGCACCTACATCAAGCAACTCACCGAGACGACTCACGCCGAAGGTTCGCGCAAGGCGACGCATCTGTGGGTCGGCGACATGGCCGTCGTCATCGAGGTGGAGGACACGGGCTCGGGAATCCCGGAGGAGAACCTGACAAAAATCTACGACCCTTTTTTTACGACCAAGCCGACGGGCGTCGGCACTGGCCTCGGACTGCCCGTTTCCAGGAAGATAATCGAGTTGCACGGGGGCAGCCTCGACATTAGAAATGTAAAAGGCGGCGGAGTGCGGGCGACTATTCTCCTCAAACCGCAGCGAAATTAACATCATGTCAAAGAGACGCGTACTGTTGGTCGATGACGAAAAGAGCTTTACCAACCTGCTAAAGCTCAACCTTGAGGACACCGGCAATTACGAGGTGCGCGTGGAGAACTGGGCCGAAGACGCGTTGAAAGCGGCTAAAGAATTCAAACCAGACATCGTGCTGCTCGACATCATCATGCCGCGCATGCCTGGAGGCAACGTCGCGATGCAGTTGAAGGAAGACCCGGTCTTAAAGGATACCCCGGTTGTCTTTCTGACTGCCGCCGTGCGCCAGCATCAAATTGACGAGAACGACGGGATCATTTGCGATCATCCCTGCATCGCCAAACCGGCGCCGATCGAAACGGTGATCGAGTTCATCGAGAAGCACGTCCGTAAATGACGTGCGGCGCCGTGCCATGGGCGCGCAATCCTATGCACTGCTCGCGGACGCCATCCTGGTTCTGCACTTTGCGTTCGTCCTGTTCGTCGTCGCCGGCCTGCTGCTGACGTGGATCGGCTACTTCGCGGGCTGGGCCTTCGTGCGTAATCCGTGGTTCCGCGGCGTGCACCTTCTCGCGATGGCCGTGGTCGTTGCCGAGTCGCTCTTCGGAATTATTTGTCCACTCACGAAGTGGGAAACGGCGTTGCGCCTCAAAGCAGGCGAAGATGCCGCTTACGCTGGTTCATTCATTCAGCATTGGGTCCATCGCGTCATGTTCTTTGAGATTTCAGAACGAACCTTCACGATGATTTACGTGGCCGTCTTCGTGCTGATTGTCCTGAGCCTGGTTGTCGTGCCGCCGCGGCCTTTTCGCACCACACGCGCATGAGCTAGGCCGCACGCGCGCCTTTGCGCCCCAACATTCGATCCAGCGAATCGGACGTTTGGTATACGAGCGCTTCGGGGTAGTGCAGGTACGGATGAAAGTACTCGAACGTCACGTAGCCTTTGTAACCGACGGCCGCGAGCGCGTCCATGACCGCGGGCCAGTTCGTAGTCCCATCGAGCAAAGGCCGAAACGTTTCGAGCGAAAAATCCGTGCCTTTCTTCGTGAATTCCTTGAAGTGCGTGTTCCTGATCCGCTTGCCCAGGACCGAAATCCAGTGCTCCGGAAACTGGAACATCATGATGTTGCCCGTGTCAAAATGCACGCGCACGTGCTCGCTGCCGAAGCTGTCCACAAACGCGTTCATCTCCATCGGGGTCATCAGGTAACCGTTGAAGAAGATGTTCTCGATATTGAGGTAAACTTTCAGTTTTTCCGCCGACGGTGCGAGCTTCCCAATCGCCTCGCGCGCGCGCTTGTCGCAAACATCGTTGGGGACCGGCTCGTGATCGGTACGCCACGGAATGTGAACTGCACCGGGAACGACCAGCACGTTCTCGACGCCCAGGTCGTGTGCTGCCTGCGCGATCTTTCCGGCAAGTTCGATCCCACGCTCGCGCTTCGCCATGTCGTTGCTCGTCAATGGATACGGCCAAAAAAGGAACGAACAAAGCCCGCTGATCTGGATGCCGATTTTGTCCGCCATTTTTCGGATTTCGGTGTACTCGCGCGTGCCGGACTTTGGTGAGAGGTCATTGTCGAGATCGTAGTTCAGTTCGATGCCGTCGAAACCCGCGTCCTTCGCGAGCTGGAGGCACTCCTTGAGGTTCATCCGCTCCGGATACGGGAACGCCCAGAGGTTGATCGACTTTTTCATGTCGTAACGTTTCGACGAAGCGCGCCGCGCATCCGGCCCCTCGGCGGCAGACATGGACGCGCCGGAAAGAGCGGCCGCGCCGGCCACGGTGAGGGCCGACTTGATGGCGTCGCGCCGCGAAAGAACGCTCTGGCTTCCGGGCGTGGGATCGAAAATTGGCGAGACCTGGGGATTCATACGTTGCATTGATGGCAGGAACGCGACGTTCATTCAATTTGGAAATGCTACTAAAACGCCGCTTTCTGGAATATATTGGAGGCGATGAGCGACACGTTGGTCGTCAACGAAATCTACCTGAGCCTGCAGGGCGAGAGCACTTTCGCGGGCTTGCCGTGCATTTTCGTCCGGCTCACCGCGTGCAACCTGCGGTGCTCCTATTGCGACACGGCGTATGCGTTTACCGAGGGCAGGAAAGAGTCGCTCGGCGACGTCATTAATCGGGTCCGCGAACTGGCGACGCCGTTCGCGGACCGACGCGCGACGATGCGCCTGCCGCTCGTCGAGTTCACGGGCGGAGAGCCTCTGCTGCAGGCGAACTCGCTGCCTCTGATGAAGCAGCTTTGCGACGAAGGATTTACGGTGCTGATCGAAACCAGCGGGGCGCACGATATTTCGAAGATTGATCCGCGCGTGCGCGTGATCATGGATCTTAAGTGCCCGAGCAGCGGCGAGATGGCGCGCAATCGCTGGGAGAATACTTCGCAGCTTAAAGCGATCGATGAAGTGAAGTTCGTCATTGGGACCGTCGAGGATTACGAGTGGACGAAACAGACCCTTGCGGAGCACCGCCTGGCCGAACGGTGCACCATCCTGATTTCGTGGGTGGCCCCGCTCTCCGAAGCGCAACGCGACAAATCGCTCAAGAAAGTTCCCGAGGGCCAGACACCAATCTCGCGCCTCGAACTCGCTGAGCGAGTCATTGCCGACAAGCTCCCCGTCCGCTTCCAGGTGCAGATGCACAAAGTGATCTGGTCGCCGGAGGCGCGAGGCGTGTGACTACGAGTTACTCGTAAGTGATCGACAGGATCTCCAATTCCCGTTCGCCGGCGGGCACGCGAAAACGAACGCGCTGACCCACTCGTGCGTTCAGGAGAGCGCGGGCGATTGGGGAAACCCAACTCACCCAGTCGCGGTCGATGTCGGTTTCATCCACACCCACGATGCGGTAAGTGGACTCTTCTCCCGCGGTGTCGCGAACCTTCACGCTCGCGCCAAAGCGGACTTCATCCCACGGTTTTTCGGGCGGCGAAGTTACGACGGCAGAATCGAGGACCGCCTGCAGCGCCGCGACGTGCTGATCGATTTTTTGCAGTTCCAGTTTTGCGTCAGCAGAATCACTCACGACGCTCGCGCGGTGTTCCAAGCAACGATCCAACTCTCCGCGGAGGCGTTGTGCGCCGTCGGCGGTCAGGTAATTCTTCGCGCCGGGAGGCAGCGGACTCGATCTGCGCGGCGGCGGCGGCAATTCCTCGCTGTCATCCTCGCGCGTGAACGCCTTGCTCATGGCAGTCCGTTACGACGCGACGTGGTCGAAGAAACCCGTTACGACCTGGCCGTTGATCTTCACCTGCACCCAGACGCGGTAAGCCCCCGGCCTGGGAAACTCGTATGGGAAGATGATGACGTCAGGTCGCGCGGGCAAGCCACACACAACTTCAAATGGTTTGTTGGAGCGTTCCCGTTCTCGTTTGGCGAAGAGTTGTTGCGAGGTCATCGACACGGTGCCGAATGGGTGAAGATGGGTGAACACGGTTGCGTCGTGGCTGTGCACCACGGCGTGAGCCTGCATGGTCATGTACGGCTCCAAGGTCGCCGGCTTACCGTCACTGTCCACAACCTTGAATTGCATACGCGCATTTCCGATGGCGATCTGGTGCATGGTGAAGTCGTTTGGAAGGGCGCAGGTCTTCTGCGCATCGGAGGGCACGGGCAAGGACGATGAGACCCACGAATCATCCTCATCCGCTCTCGTGAACTCAGTTGCGGCGTTCTCGGGCAAGGCTACATCGGCGACAAGGGTGTGCGTGAGTCCGCTGGAATGCGTGATGTCGGCGTAGACTTTGTAGTTGCCGGCCGGCAACGGAGGCAAAGTCGTTTCAAAGTTTTGGTCGTCGATGCGCAAAGGGTGGAGGTGCGCGAAGGCGTCGAGCGCGGGCTGTCGCACCACGAACGCGTGCATCAATTTGCCATGCTCGGGAACGAGCGAACGGCCACTGCCACGCTCGTTTGTGCGCCGCAGTTTCAACACGAGCTGCGCGGCATTGGTGGTCACCGTGGCTTTCAGGTCGTCGGCGCGGTAAAGGCGGTTGTTGCGGTAATCGCGATCAACAAGATACCACCAGTAGCCTCCGCCCCAGAGCGCAGCCGTTACGACCACGATTCCAACGGCCATTGCCAGCCTCGAAAGCCAGACGCGTTTGCGCGTCGGTGCCTCGCCCGGCGGGAGCACACTTTCGCGCACCGCCGAGCCCACGAGACAAACCAGCGCCAGCACCAACACGCCGGCCCACGTACCGAGCATGGCGCCGAAGCCGCGAGGCATGACGCGCCGCGACGTTGCAACCGAATTGATCGGCACCACGGTAGTGCCGCGGCCAGCCGCGCCCTCGGCATGGACAAGGATGCTGTACGCCCCGGAATTCATGAGCCACAACTCGGCGCTGAACAAATTCGTATCGCCGCGCACGTGCTTGGCCGGATCGGCCGACGGCGCGCCTTTGGTGCCCGCGTCCCACCGCGCGGGGAGGACGGAGATGCTCTGCACGTTGCCATCGAGGGCGCGCACGCTGATTTCAGCGCGGCCGGGAATCACGTCGGGCGGACGAATGATGACCTGCAGGGCGTACGGACCGGCGTTGCCCTCGTAATAAATGTTTGGGCTGCCGATGTGCGCCACAGCGGCGAGCGGCCAGAAAAGCAGGAGCGCCAGCCAGATTCTCATCGCTTCACTCGCGACATCCAAGCTCCGAAGGCCAGTCCGATGCGCGCCGAGATAAATGCGTAGCACGCGGCGCGGAAGAGTTGCTTCCAGGTGAGCGGGTCGAAACGTCGCGACTCTGGATCGAGGCCCCAGTATTCCATGATCCACGGTCCCGGGCGCGACGAGTACGGCGCCCAGTCTCCGGCCGCAAAAAACCAATTATCGGCGGCGGGAGAGAGCATGAATTTGGAAAACCACCACTGCGTCGGCACGAAAACAGCCAGGAACGCGAGAGCGATGATCACTGCCAGCAGTGTGTCCCGCAGCCAGCCGCTCTTGCGTCCAAGCAAACGCACGGTGAGGTCGATCGCGAAAGCGGGCACGACCAGGAGCAATGGGAACGCCGGCGGCGCCATGCGATCGATCGGGTTGTAAATCGGCGCAAGCTTCGGTTCGGCAGAAAACAACGGCAGGATCCAAATCATCACCATCAGCCCACCCATGTAGATCGCTGATGCGGTGGTAGCCGCCCACCGCAGCTTCGACGCGCGCGCCAGGGTGACCAGGTAGAGCGGGTAAGTCATGGCCGACGCTTTGTAAAATTCAGCCGTTCGATGCTGATTGGGAAAACTTTTCTCCGTCAGAAAGACTGCTGCCATCAGCAACATGATCCCCCCGGTGAGGATGAACAGAAGCTGTCCGTCCGAGGTGCCGGAACGATTTTGCAGCGAAAGCATCAACAACAGCACGCCGAGCGCGACGTGAAACATCCCCAACGCGAGCACTGCGTGCGGAGGGCTTAGAATCTCCACGTCGAGTCCGTATGTGTTGTGCCACCAATCGTCGAACGGCGCGGCGAGCAGCATCGTGAAGCAGCCCCAGATGGCGATCCACGCCCCGAGCGGCGCGCGAAAGCCCCAGAACGAAATGGCGGCGGCGCGCTCCTCGGTGCTGCCCCAAAAGTGTGTCTTCAACGCGAGCCAACCGCAGAACAGGCCGGGAATCAGCCCGCCCATGTAAGTGACGATGTGGGCAGGCGTCCAAAACGTGTCGCGCCCGATGGTCGTATGCCACGAAATGTCCCAAAGCGCGCCCACGGGAATGCACGCGGCACCGAACACGAGCAACTTGAAGTACCAGGGCGCCGTGGTGGTTCGCGTTGTTTGAACGGGAATCGCCGAGGGAATTGCCGTTGCTGTTTGCACAGGCGTGTTATCGCACGAATGGACGCAATGGACAATGGGATAGAGGGAGGGAATGAGGAATGACTAATGTCTAATGACGAATCAATGACGAAACCCCAAACACCAAAACCCAAGCACCAAAGAAGCTCCAAAGGGGCTGAAGTGATCAGTAATCAGGCGGCAGTAATCAGTTCATGAAAAACCGCTGAACGCGCGGCATACGGGTTGCGACGACGGCCTGCCGATTGGAAATCGGCGATACAGTCCCGACACGTCGGGACGCTACGAAGAAGACAGTTTCGTCAAACTACGGATTCGAGTTCGGTCGTGGGGGTTTCGCCGGCATTCCAGAAATCGGCGATGGTGCGGAAGAGGCGTTCGAGAGCGCGATAATCCGCGGGCTTGACCATGTAGGCGTTGGCGCCGAGTTCGTAGGCACGGTTCACGTCCTGCGGCAAGGCAGAGGAAGAAAGGATAATGATGGGGGTGAGCTTCCACGGGTAATGCCGGCGCATCCAGCCAATCACGTCGAACCCGTTGAGGCGCGGCATCTTGAGATCGAGCAGCACGAGTTTTGGCAGTGGAAAGGCGCCGCGGTCGCTGTAAGCGCCAAGTCCCTTGAGGTAATCAATCGCTTCCTGCCCATCGTTAACGATGCGCAAGGGGTTGCTGATGTTAGCGCTTTGGAAAGCGTGTTTTACGAGCCAAACGTCGTTCGGATCATCTTCCACCAGCAGAATGGGAAAGTTCGCTTCCATAATTCAACATCCTGCCAACTGCACTCCAGTGTAGTGGCGAAGCAAGCGCGAACGTAATGGGGTGTAATCCGAAGCGGAGCGAATTATCCAGAGCCTGTGACTTCCTTGAGGTCAGCGCGCACGGCCTCGTAAGTCGTTGAATAAGCGAGGATTTCGGGATCGGGCTGGATTTTCCAGCGCCGGCATGCTTCGCGATAGAGCTCGGGCCACCAGTTGCGATGTTCGGTCAAGCCTTCATCGCGCCAACTGCGCCAGCCAATGAGCACGCGCGACCAGCATTGATCGCCGTACTTCACTGCTTCCGAGGAATTGCTGAAATCTTTGAGATACCAGTCGCGGCCGATGCGCGCGTGGAGGACTTCGTCCGCCCAATCGTAATCCTGGAACAGTGCGGAAAGAGGATTGCCGGATTGCTGGCCGACTTCCCACTCGAAGCGCTTGCCATTCTTCGGCATCAACCCCTGCTCGATGAAGTAGAGGACAGCGTGACGCTCGATGGGCTTGAGTTGCGTGTTCAACGCAAGGGACCATGTGAAATTGACCATGACGTGCTTCGGCCAGTCGATGCCGAGTTGCGCGAAGCCGACTTCACCCATCATTGCGTGGCGCGCTTCGTCCCAAAGCTGGCGCGTCATATCGCGGTAATAGCCCCACGGTTTATCCGGCGTCTCGGCGATGATGCTGGCCATCATTTCCGGCACGTCCACTTCACGCAGGCGCTTGTAAAACATCATCAACGTCTTTGGTGGCGGCGGGAACTTGGGATCGTAAAGGAACACTTCGGCGTTAACGCCCATGTTGTACGGATCGGGAAACCGCTCGTCACGCTTCGGCACGGGATCGTATTTGTAAGGCTTGGCCGAGAACTGCCGCTCCAATGGCTTGTCGGAGGGAGCATCGACGCCGTGCAAGCCGCCACCCACGGCGAAGCAATCATCCAGCAACTGCATCCACGGCTTGAACACCGCGCGCTTTTCCGCGCTGACGAGCTTTTCAATTGCGACGCGGCCGAACTGAAGCATGTCGCCGATCTCCAGCAAGGCGAACCGGCACAGGCGGATCGACGGCGCGTCCGCCAGCGGGTTCGTGTCTGCGACGTGACGCTGGAGGGCGGCCTGCAGCGCCGGCAACGCCTTTTCATACAAGCCCATCAGCAACTCTTCGGTTTTCGAAGCCGCGAGAATTTCGTCGAAGCAAATTTCCAGCGCTTCGTGCGGCACCTGTTCGAGGCCTAGCGGCGGCTCGCGCATTTCGCCGACTCGCTGGCGTAGCGCCGTGGCGTGTTCAGCGCAGTAATGCGCATGCAGGCTGAACGTCATCTTTAATTCGTAGATCGGTTCAGCGGTAATGCGGGCGGTGAGAATCTGGTGGAGGCGCTTGAACACATAATGATAGCGCTTTAACCGCCGCACGCATTCCTCAACCGAAAGGCCGGGGCGCGCGGCTTCTTCCATCGTGCAAAGCCCCGCCAGCGGCGGCAGGTCCCGATAAGACCGGTATGCTTTCATAGAGATTCCTTAAGTACTTACAGCTTACTGATTGCGCGGAAAAAAGACGAATAGAAAACGTGGCTGGAGCACGATAGGATTCGGATGTGAACCGAAAGGCATGCGACTATCTGCGCAGTTGCGACGCGACGTTTGTTCCGTGGATGGAGCGTATTGGACCCATCAAGCACAAGGCGCGACGGCTGCCACCTTTTCATTCGCTCATCCGGGCGATCATCCACCAGCAACTCAGCGGCACTGCGGCGGGCACGATCCACCGCCGCTTTCAGCAGTTGTTTCAGGAGAACGAGTTGCCGTCGCCGGAACAGGTGCTCGCAACGCCGCCGGAAACGTTGCGCAGCGCCGGACTTTCGCGTGCGAAGCTTGCATACATTCTTGATCTTGCCCAGAAGGCGATTGACGGCATCGTTCCGTCGCTGGAGGAAATCGACGAACTCACCGACGATGAAATTGTTGCGCGCCTGACAGAGATCAAAGGCGTAGGGCGCTGGACCGTAGAGATGCTGTTGATCTTTGACCTTGGTCGCCCCGACGTGTTGCCGGTGCATGATCTTTCGATTCGCAAGGGCTTCGCCGCGGTGTTCCGCAAACGCAAACTTCCGCAACCGGAAGCCATTCATAAGTACGGCGAACGTTGGAAGCCGCATCGGACGACCGCGGCGTTCTATCTGTGGCGCGCGAGCGTGTTGTGACTGGGTCGCGGACCAAACGGTGATGGAGTTCGACCTGCCCTTCCGAAAACGGCTACGGCGAATACCGTAATCGATACAACCGCCGTGAATGCAAGGGGGCATCCGCATCGATCACCTGGCCATCGACACCGATGGGATTGATGTTCTGAAGAGGCGTCCAAATCGTGAGGTTGCTGCTGACTTCGAGGACGTGGTTGCCTGGCATAGCCCTGTAGTTTAGTTCAAAGCGCCCGTCGGAGAGACGGCGTCCCGACAAAAGTTGCGGGCGCACCATCAGCAGGGCGGACTGGCTGAGGACACTGCCCGCGGAGTTTGAAACCAAAACGGCGTAGGCTCCTGAATTGGTGTGCTGCACGTTGCTCAATGCGAGCGTGGCGTTGGTTTGGCTCGGAATGGCCACCGCGTTGAAACGCCACTGGTAGCGCAGCGGTGCGGTGCCCGAAGCGCCGACCATGAATGTCGCGGCTGCACCGGGATCAACAGTCCGGCTGAGTGGTTGCTGTGTAATGACAGGGATGGTGGCTACATTCGGCAGGCTCAAGTGCAACATGAACGCCCCGCCCTGCCCTGCACTGTAACCGTCAATCGCAATTACATAAGCCGTGCCGGCGGTGGCGGTGAACGTGACGCGGCTTAGCAGGGTGGTGTCACTCGCGTCGTCATTGCTGGCCACGAACGTCAGGCTTGCAACCGCAGTGCCGCGATAGACAGCAAGCACGGTATCAAACGAACTGCCGAACGTATCGACTGTGCACGTGCCGTCGCCAGGCGCGATCCACTGGATCCACCCGGAGCGTGTGCCCGTCTTGTTGTCGTGCTGTGGTTCGCCCGCTTCCTTTGTGTAAGCGACACTGTTGCCGGTAATGAAATTCGTGAAACCGTTGATGAGGCCGCGGTTTGCGAACGTGTCGTTGAAGGCGGGAGGGGCAACCGTCACGCTAATGTTCACTGGCAGCGAAACTCCCGCCGCTCCCTCGTTGTCAATCGCGCGTGCCGTCAACACGTAATTCCCCACGGGAACACTGGTGAAAGTGGCGTTGTAAGGCGAACTCGGATCTGAACCGATGAGGTTCGTGCCTGCGTAAAACTCCACTGAAGAGATTGATCCGCCGGGGTCGCTCGCTGTGGCGGTGATCGGGACGGTGGCCGGGGCAAAGAAATTTGCTCCGTTCGCGGGTGAAGTGATCGCCACGGTCGGCCTGAGGTTAACACTGACGTTGACAGGCGCCGACTCGGTCGTGGAGCCGAGATTGTCAGTCGCGAGGGCAGTGAGCACGCGCGGTCCCGAAGGAGCATTGCTCCAGGCAAAGGTGTAGGGAGGCGCAGTGACTTCGCCGATCCTGTTGGTCACGTCGTAGTAAAACTCGACCTTCGCGATCGAGCCGTCGGAATCCGAAGCGGTCGCGCCAAGGGGGATGTTCGCGCCAGCATTGAACGATGCGCCGGCGATTGGGTTCGTGAGGGTGATGGAAGGTCGCGCATTGTCTTCGTCGAAAATGATTACCGTCGCCGCGGATTGGGCGCCAATGACGTACTCACTGGAAGTGCCAATCGTGAGGACGACGGTTTCGTTCCCTTCGAGCAATGCGTCGTTCAGCGGTGTGACCGTGATATTGATCGAAGGCGATCCCGCCGGGATGAGCACGGGGCTGGTGATCCCCTGATAGTCACTTCCCGCAAGGGCGGAGCCGGTCACGTTGAAATTGACGATCAAGCCAACCGACGTGTTTCCGGTGCGGCTGATTTGGAAAGCGCCGGTGTTCGAACCGGGTTCCGAAGCGTTCGCGTCGTTCGCGGCAACAGTCACCACCGGCGGCACGGTCACTGTCAAGGTGGCCGGCGCGCTGAGCGCCGCGCCGACGTCGTTGGTGACGAAGACAGAGTAGTTGCCGGTATCGCTGGTTTGCAGGTTGTTCAGCGTGAACGTGGAATTGGTCGCGCCCGAGATAGTGACGTTGTTGCGACGCCATTGGTAACGCAGCGGCGGACTACCACTGACAGTCACGGCAAACGTGACCGATGCGCCAACAAATACGTTCGTGCCCTGCGGTTGAGAGACAATCGCAGGCGCGGCGCTGATCGCCAGGGTGGCGACAAGGCTGGTGACGGAACCGAAGCTGTTGGCGACGATGACGCGATACGCCCCTTCGTTCGCAGCCTGGACGTTGGTGATGGCCAGGCTCGCACGCGTTGCACCGGCGAGATTCACACCGTCCCGCTGCCATTGATACGACAGCGGCGAGGTGCCCTGCGCCGCAACGGTGAAAACGGCCGTGCTGCCCGCCGCAACGGACCGGGTTTGGGGTTGTTGTGTGATCGCGGGCGGCGCCTGCACAATAAGATTTGCCCGCGAACTCACGGCGGCGCCCGCGGAATTCACCACGAGCACGGAATACTCACCCGCCTGCGACAGTTGAACCCCGTTGAGCGTCAGGCTCGTGGCGGTTGCGCCTGGAATGTTCACACCATTGAGCCGCCATTGATACGTGAGCGGCGATGCGCCCGCGGCGGCCGCGGTGAAAATCACAGAGCCACCGGCTCCCACAGTTTGGGGCATGGGCTGCGCGGTAATTGAAGGCGCCGCGACCAAAGCGCTGCCAGTTGGACCGCCCGGCGTCGGTGTTCCAGCGATCCAGTTGACCGGGTCGTTTCCGTAAACCGGGTTCGGCGGCATTAGCCTCTGCAACGAAGCTCCAACTCCGTTCGTGTAACCATCCGCGGCAACCGGCCATGGACTGGCATCCGAGTACCTCACGCGGTCGGTTTCGATGTAAGGCACAAAACCAGCCTGCGGCACGCTGAGCGGCTGGGGCGCATCGGGCAGATATAGCTCGACGTTCTCCCCGGCATTGTCGAGGCGGCCGTCGTACGGTCCATAAACAGGAACGGCAGTGCTTAGGCTGTAACGCGCACGGAAGGCGTTTAGCGCCGTCGTGTCTGCGGGATCGAAACTCACAACCAGCAAGTAGCCGCCCGCCGGGAGGGTGATGCCTTGCGAAAAATCAAAATCGACCGCGTCGCGCAGGCGCCATGTGTTCGTGGGAAAACCCGGATCGAACA
>Ga0137340_1000148_pt1 | contig 16043 bp, 12 predicted proteins | sample EasRivERMLT400_2_FD_102295 | JGI IMG/M metagenome (GOLD analysis project Ga0137340, IMG submission 102295) | Soil microbial communities from meander-bound floodplain in the East River, Colorado, USA - East River MetaG ERMLT400_2 | ecosystem: Environmental > Terrestrial > Soil > Floodplain ...
TCGCCGAGCCGCAAATTAATGTTGCCGACAACGAAATGGGAAAACTGTTCGTGGGCCAGCAGGTCCCGTTCATCGACCGCAGCCAGAGCACCGACGTCGGCGCGTTGAACCAAAGCTTTTCCTACAAGGACGTAGGCGTGATTCTCGAAGTCACTCCGCACATCAACTCCGACGGCGACGTCGCGCTGAAAATCCGCGCCGAGTCCTCTTCGATTGTTCCGGGACAGACGCTCTTCGGCGGCGCGATCCTCGACACGCGCAGTTTCCGCACCGATCTCACCGCGAAGGACGGCCAGGCACTTGTCCTGGGCGGCATTATCCAGAAGCAGGTCTCTGACACACTGCGCAAGACGCCGATCCTGGGCAGCATCCCGGGCCTCGGCTGGGCGTTCAAGAAGAAGGACACGATCCGCCGCGAAGTCGAATTGTTGGTATTCCTCCGCCCGAAAATTGTCCGCACGCCCGAAGAAGCCCAGGAACTAATGGACGAAATCGATCGCAAGGCGCCGATGATCAAGCAACAGCGCGAAAGGGTCGATCCCGAGAAGAATTAGACGGAGTGTCGAGATCAAGGGCCTGAGAAAAAGACCTCTTGGCAGTCGTCGAATTCGAAACAAACCGGGTTCGGATAAGGAGACGCAAAGTCATTTCTTTTGCTCCTGCCCTTTGCGAGCGGTGTCGAACAAGGTCCTTAACCGGCCAATCTCATGTTGCACTACTGTTGACGTCGGACCCAGCCTCGGCACCAATACCGGGTTTTAAGTGGAGCCAATGGTCGGGATTGAACCGACGACCGACGGTTTACGAAACCGTTGCTCTACCACTGAGCTACATTGGCGTCCCGCAAGGCCAGTTATTATCCCTCCAAATCGCCTTGTCGCAAGTCAATTTGCCGTGTCTTCTAGCGCGGAGCACTGATGAAGACCGTCGCCCACGTAAAACTGGCGCCGCCCGGCGCTGGAATTCCCGCGATCGAAATCACTCTCGGCAAAATCCTGTTCGCCGCGTTCCGGAAATGGAAAACCCGCGAGTGGGCGACACAGCACTTTGCCGCCGAAGCCGGCACTATGGTTCGGCTGGCCCGCGGCTTGAAACCCGAGGCGGCGAACACTCCCGTGCTCATCCCACGCGTCCTCGGCATCGAAGACAGCAGTCGCAAGTGGTCGGTGCTAATGACCCTCGATCATCTGAACATCGTCAACCGCGGGATCCTCGATATCATTGATCATCTTTCCTCAGAGCGCATGTACATTCACCAGGTCTCAATCGCCGCCGTGAAACCCCCGCCCGATCAAACCCTCGACACCATCGGACGCTTCGCAAAGGCAACCCAGAACTACGTCGACCGCGTCTCTCGCATCAAGAACCTCATTAGCCACGCCCGTCATCCGCATCCGTGGTTCGGTTCGATGGACGCGCTCGGCTGGCACTGGCTCGCGGCCCTGCACCACACCGTTCACCGGCGCCAAATCCAAAAGATTATCGCTTATGCAAAATAAAATCTGGAATCGCCGCGACTTCCTCGTCGCCTCCGCCGCAGTCACCGCAACTCTCGCCTCCCCTCGCTTGCTCGCCGCCGAAGCCAAACGCTATCGCGCCGCTATTATCGGCCAAACCGCCGCCGGCGATTACGGGCACGGCCTCGATGTCGTCTTCAACGGCCGCGAAAACATCGAAGTCGTCGCGGTGGCTGATCCGGACGATACAGGCCGCGCCAAAGCAAAACAGCGTGCGCGCGCACAACGCGACTATCGCGATTACCGCGAAATGCTCGCCAAAGAAAAACCGAACCTCGTCAGCGTCGCCATGCGCTGGAGCGATCCGCATTACGCAATTTGCAAGGCGGCCCTCGAAACCGGCGCGCACCTTTACGTCGAGAAACCCTTCAGCACGACGTTAGCCGAAGCCGACGAACTCATCGCCCTCGCTGAAAAGAACAAGCTAACAATTTCCGTCGCGCACCAAATGCATCTCGCGCCGGTCGTCCAGGCCCTCAAGCAAAAACTCAGCGACGGCATCATTGGCGATCTGCTCCAGGTCCGCGCTCACGGCAAACAGGACAACCGCGCGGGCGGCGAAGACATGGTCGTGCTTGGCACGCACCTCTTCGATCTCATGCGCCTCTTCGCCGGTGACCCGCTCTGGTGTACCGCGCAAATTCTCCATCGCGGGCGCGAAGCCACAGCGAACGACGCGCGTGCCGCGGCGGAAAAAATCGGGCCCGTTCTCGGCGATGAAATCGAAGCGCAGTTCGCTTTTCCGAAGGGCGTGCACGGCACTTTCACCAGTCGCGGTCGCAACCGCGACACCGCCGGTCACTGGGGCATCGAATTCATCGGCAGCAAAGGCGCAATCCGCCTCCTCGCCGACATCGTTCCCCGCGTCTTCGTCCGCTCCCCGATCTCCTGGTCCGATTCAGGCGCGAAAACCGAATGGTCGCCGATGCCGTGGGACAAACCGGCCGATTTCAAACCGGGCGTCGACGGCGCCAACGCGCGCATGCTCGACGACCTGCTCGCCGCGATCGAAACCGGACGCCAACCATCCTGCAGCGCAAGCGACGCCACCAAAGCCATCGAAATGGTCATGGCCGTCTACCACGCCGGCCTAACCCGCGCTCGCGTCACCCTTCCGCTCAAGCAACGCACCCACCCGCTTGTGTAGCCCACGACGTAAGATCATAAAGGTCGAAGGCCTGAACCAACCTTAGCCGAGGGCAACGCCCTCGGACCAAACACCCACGAATTCCTACGCCCTGCAAGGGCCAACCAACCCGACTAGTCAAGGTCGCCCCTACCGCGTCGGATTTTCGCCTTTACACTCTGGCTCTCGCGAAGCGGGCAGGGTTCTCGATCCATCGGGACCGCCGACCGCAATTTGCATTTTTCACTTTAAATTTTTCATTTCCCTTCGCCTCACCTCAAAACGCATGCCCACGCACGCTGCATACCGGCTTCTCGCTGGCTCGTCGCAAGTCGTACGTCCCTCCCGACGGGCAGGTCGGTTTGGCGCGCAACGGTTTGCCGTCGCCAAACAAATCCGCATCGCTCGGGATCTCATCGCTCGGTTTCTGCGCAGCGACCATCCACTCCGCTTTGGCCATGTCGATTGTTTTGAGGTTCGCTATGCACGCCCGCGCCTGTGTCTTGGCCACCGATTGCGTAAAACTGGGAATCGCCACCGCGGCGAGTACGCCAATGAGGGTTACCACGATCATGATTTCGAGCAGAGTGAAGGCAGAGTCATTTCCTTTCATACATACGCACCTTTCGTTTTATGTGCCGCCGACCAATCGACAGCCACTAACAACGAACACCCCGCTGCAAAATTCGTTTCGCCGAGCGGCGCGCTGGCGACAGCGCGCCCTACTGACTCGCCAGTTTCCCTTGATACACGATCGCTACCCCAGATGGCTTGGCCAGTCCCGGGTTCAGTGTTCTTGGGCGCAGGAACGGAGTTTCCAAATACTTAAAACTTACCCACGCCACGGCAATGCCGGCCAGGCTGACTGCAAGTGCTCTGCCTGGAAATGTTATATTCGGAAATGCAAAACCAAGCACAACCGGATACAGATAAATGCCGTAGGATCTCTTGCCAATCGCTACCAGCCAGGGATGTTCCAGAACTCGGCTTCCAACACCGCTGGTCAGGCGCAGGATGATTGCGGCTGCGTAGAGCGCCACCACTGTTCTAACCAGCCCCGCCGTGCCCGAAAAACGGAGTGAATTGTAACTCAGACTCAAAGCGATTAGAGTTGCTCCACAAGCGCCAGCTACAAGTCCCCCTCGTCGGCCTGACCAAAACGCAGCAGCCTCTTTATAAACGCAGCTGCACGCGCACCCGATGAGCAACGCATCCATGCGAACCAGGGTTGAAGGATACAGCGCCAGGGGAGACTCCACAAAGCCCAGCGCAAAACGCAGTGCGACGAAACAACCTGCCAACCCCAGCATCGCTTTGACCAGGCGACTTTTGTCCCTGCCGCACAGTCGTACCAGGAGCAACAGCATTGCTGGCCAAACCACATAAAACTGCTCCTCCACTGCCAAAGACCAGGTGTGTGGGAGGGGCCCCATGGAAGCGTATCCATAATAGCAAATCTGCCAATTCGAGTAGTAACCCAGCGCCGCAGCTGCCCAACTAAAAAAACCGGCCCTTCCGCCAAAGATGGCCCAGATGACACCTCCCAGCGCAACAGTCCCAACCAGAGCTGGCAACAAGCGCCGAGTCCGGCGGATATAGAAATCTTTGAATCGGATTCTGCCACGCGCTTCGATGTCCTGGAGCAGAATATTTGTTATTAAAAAACCGCTGAGGGCGAAAAACACGTCCACGCCCAGCTGGCCCCCTCGGAAAACACTGCCAAACGCGTGGAACCCAACGACAGAGAGACAGGCAAGACCTCTCAGTCCATCCAGCGCTGGAATGTGTTTCATGCTATGTGCTCAACTGCCCTAAGTCTTCCGCCAGTGCGAACCGCAATCCAGCAGCATTCGCGCCATCACGCGCCCTGCTCTGGCAGCTTCGCCACGGCCTCGGTGACGCAATACACGTTTGCGCACCACCCGGAACCGGGAAAAAACCCAACATGGCCTTACGCCGCAAAAGTGAGCGAGCGGCGCCTGGGATCTAAATGCGAAGGCTGTTGGCGCCCTCAAAAGTGTTGGCATAGCGCGTCAGGGACCACTCGTCGAAGTCGCAAATCCACTCCCTGCATAATACATTTCGGGTCGAATGGCGGCGCGGCGGACAGAACAGAAGTTCACTCTCCTGCAAATCTCGCACGGCGTTTGGGGGCTGGTCCTCATCGCCATCCTTTGGCCCTTGAATTGGTTCCTGCCGGGCCTCCGCACCGCCTACCTGTTTTTTCCGCTTTGGCTCGGCTACATTCTCGCTGTCGATGCGCTTGTTCTGGTTCGCCGCGGCACATCCCTGCTCGCGCGTTCCCGTCGCGATTTCGTCCTGTTGTTCGTTCTTTCCGCACCGGCCTGGTGGCTCTTCGAAATCATCAACCAGCGCACACAGAATTGGGAATACCTCGGCCGCGAGCGCTTCACGGACCTGGAATATTTCCTTCTTTGCTCCGTTGCCTTTTCTACCGTGATGCCGGCCGTCTTCGAGACCGCCGAGCTGGTTTACACGTTCCGGTGGACAACTCGCTTTGGATCCGGCCCGCGAATTGGTCAAAGCCCCCGCACGCCGCTAATCCTTTTTGTCGCTGGGGCGCTAATGCTCGCGGCAGTCTGGATTTGGCCGCGCCACTGTTATCCATTGGTCTGGCTTTCCCTCGTCTTTTTGCTGGAACCCATCAACCTCTGGCTCGGGCGCGGGCATTTCCTGCAACACCTTCGCCAGGGCGATTGGCGTATGGTCGTAAGCTTATCGTTGGGAGCATTGATCTGCGGCTTCTTCTGGGAACTGTGGAACTATTACTCCTGGCCCAAATGGATTTACCACACGCCCGGCGCCGGGTTCTTCCACATTTTCGAAATGCCGCTCCTGGGCTATGGCGGCTATCTCCCCTTCGCCTGGGAACTCTATGCCCTTCGCAATCTCATTTGGTCGAACAACAACTCCTTTCGCGTTTAGACCTTGCAACAGTTAACGAGCCAGGAATGCGCGCATTTCCCGAACGGCGTCATTCTCTCGGTCGATGAAGCAATGGTGATTTCCAAACGGCGACGAACCTCGCGACTTAGGGATTCTCGCAATCATCGAAATCCATCGCTCCGAAATGGACTTTACACGAACGGCTGGCGGGTCTGAGTTGCTTCAACGCCTCAAGGCAGCGGGGCACACCCGTATTCGGACCTGGATCACGAGCCGGTTGTGTAAATCAACCGGAGGTTTCTTGCTGTCAGTCGGATTTCTCTTTCGCCTTCTTCAACTCAGCGGTGATGACAGCTTCCATCTCCGGAGAGGCGCTGTGACCCTCCCATGCAATCCTGCCCTGACGATCAATCACAAACGCACGAGGAATTCCCGTGATGCCATAGGCCTCCAGAGCATTGCTTTCAAGGCCGATCGGGTATTTGACACTTTTTCGGCGCAAAAGCCTGTCCATCGTCACGTGCCCCTCTTCGACAAAGCTGAGCACCTGAAAATCTGTCCCGCCATATTTTTCACTTAACTCGTTAAGGTGCGGAATCGCGTCGATACACGGCCCGCACCAGGTTGCCCAAAACTCGACGAGCACAACTTTACCGCGCAGATCCTCCAGTGTGACCGGCTTCTCGAGGTTGATCCACTTGCCGGCAGAGATTTCCGGAGCCTTCTCGTTGATCTTCGGCTTTGGTTGGGTCTTCCTGGAGAGCGATATGTCACTCCGACCTTCCGGGACTTTCGTCGCGTCGATTTCGTTCCCGGATGTGACCAGCGTGTAATCGTGGTGCATGGACGAAGGGATGTGGTGCCTGTAATAGTGCTTGCCACCACGCTCATAGCCTGCCGAATTGACGATCAGCGGCGGCTGCATCGATCGGCCGTAATAACAGAGCTGGATCTTGTCTCCGGTTTTCCGGGAGATTTCCTCCATCGGAATGAGGAACGTGTCCACACGCACTTGTTTGTCGCCCGCTACCTTCACGTAACGCACTGCCCCGCGCCCTTTGGAATCTTTATTTAAACCACTCGACGATCCCCCGTCATAAACAACCTGATAGTAGAGTCCGGACATGGAAGGCCACGGGTTCAGCGAGTAATCGCGGTCCACCCCTCCGCCTTGCTTGCCGTTGCCGTCCAAATCAAGAATCAGCGTGGACCCGTCACCAATCTCCCGGTTGTCTTCTGTCTTGCCCAGGGCCGCGTCATCATCCTTCCACAACACCGCCTGCACGAACAGATGCTCGCCATTGTTCCAGATCGACAGGCGCAAGTCTGGATTATCGCAAAGCACCCGCGCATTGCTTTGCGGAAATCCGAACGCCCCCTCCCGCTTCAAGTCCAGCGCGGCCGTCGGTAAATCACCCCCAGCGTGGAGGCACACGCCGGACACGGTTATCAACGCCATCACATACAATTTGCTTCGTACGTTCATAACGATTCTCCTTTGTGAGACTCCCACATTCCTTTGTCCCCCGGACGTTGTAAATGCGCAAATTCGGCCCGCTACGGCAAGACTTACAAACTTTCGGGCGAGCCCGACGCAGATAAAAACTCTCGCGTCTCGCACAGAACTTCATCCCCTCTGTCGAGTGGGAAATGGTGAGCAGCGTCAGTGAACACGATGACCGGCCGTTTGCCGCTTTCATACCATTTCAGTTCAGTTCCTTGATGAAGATATTCTTAAACTGCATCAGGGCGGGCGGGCTGTTCCATTTGCCATCGCGTTTGCCACCGTGATGCTGAAGCCCGATGCGACCACGCGCAGGCAGGCTCGGCAACTCCGCGCCCGCGATAACAGTCTTGCCGTTCAACACCACTGTCACCGTCTTCCCGCGCACCGTTATTTCATAACGATTCCATTCACCGACCGGTTTGTCCGCCTGCGTGCGCGGTGTCACCGCCGCGCGCAATTCCGGTGGCGTACTACGGTCCATCCGGATGCCGTACATCTCACCCGAACCGATCGGCCAGCACCAGATGTTCACTTGATGTTTGCCTGAACCACGCAGCAGAATTCCCGAATCAGAGTCCGGCAAGGCCATGCGCATCTCTTTTCCCTTGGTATCGCGCGCGTGTGTGCCATCGGGCAAAATGTAAGGCACGTTTGGATTCACGTAGGGCGTCTCTTTAATGCGCCAATCGACCTGCAGCACGAAATCGCCAAACTCCCGCTCGCTCCATAAACTCTTGTCCCCAGTTGCCTCGCTCTCCGCGTCGTAATCGATCACTCCATCCATGACCTTCCAGTGTCCGTTATCACCTTGCGGCACTTTCCAGTTGGAAAAATCCTTCCCGTTAAACACCGTCGTGAATCCCGCGGGCGGCTGCCCCTCGCTTCCGGACGCGACCAGGCCCAACATCCATAAATTGACAATCAAAACCATGATCTTCCGCTGCATATGACACCTTTGGTTAGCTGTTCGTTGTTCGGGCTTTAGCCTGTTGCAGAGCACATTTCAAGGAAAACGAATGACCGCATTTTGCGTTGGTATCTCCATGCGTCGCTTGTCGGTCTTCGCATTCGGCCGCGGCTTCCACGCGTCGCCCAAGTCCGGCAAGACGCCTTGAACCTCGAATGACTCGAACACATACGGCACGCCTTCGGCGCCCAGGGAATTGGCATCAACGACGTGGAAATGAAGATGCGGGCCCTTCGAATGTCCGGAATTGCCGAGCAGGCCGAGGACCTGGCCGCGGCGAACTTTTTGGCCTGGACGAACGCGAAGACTGTTCGGTTGCAGATGAACGTAGCAAGCAAAGCGGCCTTTGCCCAAATCAAGAGTCACGTAATTGCCGAGGACGGTTTTCAGTGAAAGAGGAATGTCATTCTCCTTCGAAGTCGGATCGTTTTCCGGAATCCCGTCCTTCACATCAGCCACGATCGCATTGGCGACGGCCAGGACTTCTTCTCCATATCCAGAAGCGTTCGTGTTTGCGTAACCGTCATGATGCGAGTATCCGCTCGGCCCAAGCTTGACCCAGTCGATGGCAAAGCGCTCCGCGATTCGCGCGCGACCGCGACCGTCAAGCGGAAAGACCGAGCGCCGGTGGTAATTGGTGTTGGAAAGCGCACCCGCAGCCAGCCACCCTTCGCCGCGCAATGGAGGGCCGAGAACCAATGGCCGCTTGCGAATCACGTTGATCTGCGCTCCTTCGACAACATCCTCGTTGTCGCTCGCGCTCATGACAGTGGGTTTAAAGAACAGGCGGTGGCGGAGAACCCTCGGGATATCAGCCTCCTTGTCCACTGTGAGCAACAGAAACATCACAGCACGGAGGCCAGGGCCGATTATCCGCTCGTCCGGTTGGTCAGCTGGGACAGTGAGGCCCGCGATGCCGGCAACTGCTCTGTCTATGAATCCCACCTGAGCGATTTGGCGACCGAGTTCCTCACCATGGTATCTGGCCAACGGTTCGTTTGTCCGGTCTCCAAAGACTTCAACGCGGGTCAGCTCCAGCTTATTGGTGAAGAAATTCGTGATGTGCACTTCATACACGAGGCATTGCTTGCCGTTGGCCTTGACCGGAGTCGGCGCCAGTGGAATTTGAAGGTCAACGAAAGGCGGAAGACTCAGTTTGGGTCGCCGCAAGCCGGTGTCCGACAGAAACTCCCGCATCTCACGAAGAACCTCAGCTTCCCGGTCAATGAAACAAACGTGGTCAGCGTTGGTGAACACGATGACTCGGCCGTTTGGAATCTCTCTGTGGAAATGTTCGATTTCCTGCTCGTAATATCTCTGTTGTGCTTTGATAAACTCCTGCGCGTCTTTGCGTTGCGGCTCGGGCAACGATTCAGCCCAGTCCACGACTTTTTTTCGATCGAAGCCCCGGCACTTGGAGTCTGCGGGGCTGGAAGGGCAGTAACCGATGGCGAAAAATGCAAGCGTCGGCGCTTTTATTTTGGCGTACTCGTGCTTCTCGGCATAAGTGCCTTCGATCATCGAGTAGATCGTTCGCGCCATCTTCTCCCCCCATGTTCGCATAATCCATCGGCGCCCGCCGTCCGGTGATTCGCTTTCCTCTTTGGTGGGCAAAAGCTCCGGCACACGCCGTGCAGGGGTTTGAACCGGAGGTTTTCGGGAACTCTCGAATGGTCATAGGCGGAATCAAAATAGATGAGTTTGATGACGCGCTCGGGATGCACCACGGCAAACCGGGTCAATTCGTCTCCGGCAAACGAGTGGCCAGCGAGAACGGCACGCTGAATTTTCAGCGCGTCGAGGAATTGTCGAACGTCCTCAACTAACGTAGCGGCGTCGTAGCCGGTCTCTGGCATTTCAGATTCGCCGTGGCCGCGCCGGGTGAGTCCGAGCACGCGAAACTGATTGGTGAACCTGGGCGCGAAGTCGTCATAATGATGCGCCGTGCCGCCCATGCCATGGAGAAACAGAAGGGCCTCCCCCGTCCCACCCCAATCCAGATAATGGAGCTTCACACCGTTGACGGTGATGAATGCGCTCTTATGCGGTGACTTGTCCGTCGAATCGTCCTGCGCGGTCACCACAACAACCGCTGCCAGCCACAGCGCAACTGCCAGGAAAGTTCGCGTCTTCATATGGAACTCGACCCTTTATGGCAGTGCGCGTTCGGGGATGGCAATACCTTTGGCCTTGAACAACTGCTCGACTTCGCGGCGGTGAGCTTCGGCGAGATACCAGCGGGCGTAACCTCCTCCGACCCCTCCGAGATCGCGCGGCTTTTCCGCTGAAGGGGCCGGCCCAAGGTCCTTCATGCCTTCCGCATAAGCCAGGCGCGCTTCCTCAAGACGATCCAGGCGAGCCAATGGAAGGGCGCTCCTGAATCCAATGAACGCCGCTTTGAAGGAATCCGATCCCGTGCGGCGCGTGGGCCTGGGCGTGCCTGGAGCCGCCAATTCCGAACGTTTCGCCCAAAGCGCCGCCGCTTCAACCAGCTGTCCTTTGCGAAATTGCATCAATTCGCGGCTGCTCACTTCCTTATCTTTCGGGAAATCCTTTATCTCTCCGAGCCGATCGAGCAACTCGCCGGCCACCTGGACCACCACTTCATCCTGCGGTGCGGCAAGGAGTATGTTCGCGATGTTCAATGCGTTGATGCCCTCCGCGCCAGCCGTAAATCGCGTGAGCGCGATCGCACAAAGCCAGCGATAGTTCTCCATCTCCCCGGAACCGATGGCGACCATCGCAGCGGCTGCGCAATCGTACACCATGCCCATGGAATTCGTCGCGACCGACATCAGGATGGGCAGCGCTTCCGTGGCGTTGCCGGACCGGGCGAGCACCTCGCCAATTTGTCTCTCGATCGCGAGCAGCGCGCCTGGAGGGCAGTCCCCCCGCGCGGACAGCTCATCCTTCTGGTCTCGGAGTAAGAACTCGGCCTCGGCGAAACGTTTCTGCCGACAGAGTGCGTCCGCGAGCGTCGAAAGGAGCTCAACCTGGAGATAGGCCAGGTCAGGCGTCACGCTCTCCGGCGGCAGCAAGCCTTCGCGCGCGACTTTCTCCGCTTCGGCGGCTGCGCCGCGATCGGCGAGCGCCCCGGCAAGGGTCATGCGAGTGACATACAAGTAAAATGGAGCGGCATCGGCGGGCATCAGGCGCAACGCCTCGTTCAGTTTTGTCTCTGCAGTGGCGGGGTCGCCTTTATGCAGGTGGAAGCCGCCCTCGCCGATCAGGCACAAGGCGATGGAACGCTCAGCCGGCGGCGTTCGCCGGCGGAATTCCTCTTTGAGTGCCTGGAGATCGGCCAGCCCTCGTTCAGTCTCACCGGTCCAGAGGGAGGCCAGGGCTGCGCGGATGCGGTACTCGTCGCGTGGAGCGGGCCGTTTGTCCTCGGGGACGTTTGCCAGCAATACAGTGATTCCCAGTTGCTCCGCAGGCACGCTTGGCAGCAGTTCGGTGATTCGCTTCATCTGCTGGTAAGCGGCGGGAGAATCCAGATGGCCGGTGAGGTCGGTCATATATAAGGCGGCCATCAGATCGCGCAACTGAAGCTCTGCCGCGGGCGCATTGGACAATCCTGTCGAAGCAAGTTCGTCCACAGCTTTGAGCAACTCGCGGATCGGTCGTTGATGCCCCTGCCGGAGCAAATCGGGCGCGGTGCTCGCCAGCAAGTGCTTCATAAATTCCGCCACGGCGTCAGCCCTCACGGTCTCACCCTGCTTTGCTTTCTCGGCGGCCGCTTGCCTTAGCTGCGCCTGACGTGCGCGCACCAAAGCCTCACGTGCGCGCACCACAGCCTCACGTTCGCGCACCAAAGCAAATGTCGCGAAGGCGAGGCCGAGCACCACCGCGACCACGACGGCGCTCGCAGCGGCGACCGCGCGCTTGTGACGGCGCACAAATTTCTGAAACCGATACACTGTGCTGGGGGGCCGGGCGACCACGGGTTCGCTGGTCAAATAGCGCTTCAAATCAGCCGAAACGCCGCTGGCTGTCTCGTAGCGGCGCGCGCGATCCTTCTCCAGGCACTTCATGACAATCCAATCGAGATCACCACGGACGGAGTGCAGCAGTTTCGGTGGCTCTGCGCCACGGTGTTTGGCGGTCGCCGTCAGTTCTTCGTCCGTAAACCCGCTCAGCCGCGTGCTGGGTCGCAACGGTTCCTGTTCGCGGATCACTCGGCGCATCTCATCGAGGCCGGAAATCAGAAGTTCCCTGCCGTCGAACGGCGTCCTGCCAACCAGCAGTTCATAGAGCACCACGCCGAGACTATAAATGTCGCTGCGCGTGTCCATATCCAGCCCGCTCATCTCCGCCTGTTCCGGGCTGATGTATGCCGGCGTGCCGATGAACTGCTGGAATTGCGTGTAAACCGTCTTGTCGGTCAGTTCACCGTGCGTGGCCTTGGCAATCCCGAAATCAATCACCTTCGGCACCGCCACCCCGTCGTGAAGCGTCACGAGGATGTTGGAAGGTTTGATGTCGCGATGAATGATGCCCTTCTGATGCGCGTGCTGGATGGCCTGACAGACGGTCATGAAAAGCTCCAGGCGCCCGGTCGTCGACAGCTTGTTCTCGTCGCAATACCTGGTAATGGGCACGCCGCGGACCAGTTCCATTACGAAATAAGGCCGCCCGGTTTCCGTCGCGCCAGCGTCAAAGACTTTCGCAATGTTCGGATGGTCCATCATGGCGAGCGCTTGCCGCTCGGCTTCGAACCGCGCGATCACTTGCTTCGTGTCCATGCCGAGCTTGATGATCTTGAGGGCGACGCGCCGCTTCACGGGTTCCTTCTGCTCCGCGACGTAAACGGCGCCAAACCCGCCCTCTCCCAGCTTTTCCAGGAGTTTGTAACGGCCAATCACCGTGCCGGGCCCTTCGGAAATTGGCACGACCACCGTTTTCGGATTTTCGGCAGCGGGTTGGCTCATGAAACTGTCCTGCTGAAAATGCTTTGCCAGCAACTCCTCTACTCGTTGCCGGAGCAACGGATCCTTGCCACAAGCTCCGTCCAGGTAAGCGGCGCGTTCCGCAGGCGTGGCCTTCTCTATGGCCTCGACAAAAATTTCCTTTTCCGACCGACGGTTGGTTGTCTCTGGTTCACTCATAAAATGCCCTTTCAACATTCAATGGCGCAACTCGTTGGCAAAACACGCCACGGCATTGACCGCCGCTGGATGGGGTTTTCATTCAAGGAAAACGAATGACTGCATTTTCTGTCGGTATCTCTATGCGTCGCTTGTCACTCTTTACATTCGGCGGCGGCTTCCACGCCTCGCCCAGTGCCGGCACAACGCCTTGGACCTCGAACGACTCGAAGACATACGGCACGCTTTCCGCGCCCCAGAGAGAATTACCATTCACGACGTGCAAGTGTAAGTGCGGAGTGACAGAATGGCCGGAATTGCCGAGTAACCCGAGAACCTGGCCTCGACGCACCTTTTGGCCGACCCGCACGCGAATGCTTTTCGGCTGGAGGTGGGCATAAAAGGCGAAATTACTCTTCCCCAAATCGAGCATCACGTAATTACCGCCGCCGACATCAAGGGTAAAGGGCACGGCCCATTTGCCAGTACCCCCTTCGTTCTCCGGTATGCCGTCCTTCACATCGGCTACCACAGCATTGGCCCCGGCGAGCACCTCCGCGCCATACGAATACCAGTTCGCGTTATTTGTGCGGTCGCCGTGAACCAATCTCCCGTCCGCATCAATTCGCGTCCAATCGATAGCAAACCGTGCCGGGATTCGCGCCTTGCCGCCCGTCACGATGATCAGTCGACGATGGTGATTGTCGTTGGACAGCCCCTCGGTTGCCACCCAGCCTTCGCCGCGCAATGGCGCACTTAACACGAGCGGCGCCTGGCGATTAACAGTGACTCGCGCGCCTTCAACAACAACCTCTTTTGCGTTCTTGGCCGCGGAGTGGCTTTTGAAGAAAAGACGATGGTGTAACGCAGCGGGAATGTCGGCCTCTCGTTGCACGATCATCAGCATATACATCACCGCTCGATTCCCGCGGCCAATCACCTGAGGCTCCTGCTCATCAGATGAAGATTCGATGCGAAATTCCTCAGCGCCTACCGTCCATAGCATTCCCGGCTTCAATCGGCGTTTGAGTTCTTCATCGGTGTAGGTGGCCATCGGCCTCTTTGCTCGGTCCCTCAAAACTTCAACGCGCACCAACTCAAGATTGTTGGGCCCGAGATTGGTCACGTTCAGCTCGTACACGAGATACCATTTACCATCAGCCTTGACCGGAGTCGGCGGCATCGGAACTTGAAGGTCAACGGCAAACGGCAAGGCGGGTTTGAAGCGGGTGCGATTGGGTTGGAGCCAGGAATGCGCGCATTTCGCGAAGGACTTCAGCCTCGCGATCGATGAAGCAGTGATGGTCCGCATTCGGGAGTATGACGAGCCGGCTGTTTGGAATTGCTTTGTGAAAGATCTCGATTTCCTTCTTTTTCATTTGGTGAGCCTCAGTTAAAAAATCGGCCACTGCTTTGCGTCTCTCCTCGGTGAGATTCTTAAGCTGCTTGACTGCGTGCGCACCGGGATTGATCACGGTAATCATCAGGGCTGGCGCTTTGATTTTGGTGTGATCGGGACGTGCTTCGGTTTGGAACATCAAAGTCAGCGCTCTGTTCCGCTTTTCCGGGTTCGAGATGGTTGAATTCACGCGCAGGGTCGTTTCCCACGCGTCCGACCAGCCTTGATTCATCCGCTTGTACCAACCGCGTATACTGTCCAGCGATTCGTTATCGGCTGGGGCCGGGAAAAACTCGGGCAACTCTCTGAGCATGCGCTCGAATAGTTCGAGCTGTCCGTCCATGTAGAAGGCGGCGTCAAGGTAAACGAGCCTGGTCGCTCGTTCCGGGTGGGCGATAGCGAAAAGGCTAAGTTCATTTCCCGCCGCGGAATGGCCGACCAGAATGGCGCGCGGAATCTTCAAGACATTCAGGAATTGCCGAATGTCTTCCACACGCGTCGCCGTATCGTACCCATCGTCTGGTATTTCGGATTCACCATGTCCGCGCCGGGTGAGCCCGAGCACACGAAACTGATTCGTGAACTTCGGCGCGAGGACGTCGTAGATGTGAGGCGTATCGCCAAGCCCGTGCAGAAACAGCATCGCCTCTCCCTTTCCGCCCCAATCCAGATAGTGAAGCCTGACACCATTGACTTTAATGAACTCAGTCTTGTGCGGCGACTTATCTGCCCAGTTGTCCTGTGCCCTCGCGACAACTCCTAACGCAAGCGACAACATAAGTCCCGAAAACGTTGATGCCTTCATACTGAAAGCCGCACGGATCGCCTGGGAAATATATTTCTTTGCCGAACGGCGGTTGCCAGTGCCCCTACGGAAGTAGTCTGGTTCACTCATAAGCCTCGTCCCACCATCAATGGCGCAGTCCCGTGGTAAAACACGCCATCGGTCTTAAATCTTAATTTGACTCCCTCTGCCCCTCAATCGCCTGCTTCAGCCACGCCCGGGCGAAGGCCCAATGTCGATCGGCCGTCCGCGGCGCGAGCCCTAACGCATCGGCGATTTCCGGGATCGTCATTCCAACGAAATAGCGCAGCTTCACCACTTCGGCCGCCATGCGGTCTTCAGCCGCGAGCGCATCCAGCGCATCGTGGACGGCGAGGATTTCAGCGGATGGCGCGCGCAGTTCGATTCTTGATTCGTGAAGCTCTTCCGCGGGTTGATTGCCACCGCGCTTGTGGCTTGCTTTGCGGCGAGCCTTGTCGATCAGGATGCGCCGCATGGCCTCGGCCGCTGCACCAAAGAAATGCGCTCGGCCACGCCACTGCTGCCGGTCCGAGCCAGCCAGCTTCAACCATGCTTCGTGGACCAGTGCCGTTGCCTGCAACGTTTGTCCGGGCGCTTCGTGGGCCATGCGGGACGCGGCAAGCTTGCGCAGCTCATCATAAACCAGGGGTAACAATTGCTCGGCCGCTTGAGGATTGCCTTCTTCGATTGAATGAAGAATGCGCGTCACGTCGCTCATTTGCTTTGCAGCA
>Ga0137340_1000149_pt1 | contig 16016 bp, 16 predicted proteins | sample EasRivERMLT400_2_FD_102295 | JGI IMG/M metagenome (GOLD analysis project Ga0137340, IMG submission 102295) | Soil microbial communities from meander-bound floodplain in the East River, Colorado, USA - East River MetaG ERMLT400_2 | ecosystem: Environmental > Terrestrial > Soil > Floodplain ...
AGATACGAAAACGTGCATCAATCCGCCAGTCAGAACCCAGACTTACCCCCAGTCAGTTTCGTCACCTAGACATAGGTGCGCGACAGCAGTCACGTCGGATTGCATTTGAAATGACTGACGTAGTCGCAATCGAGGCGAGATTGAGTCATTGTCTCTGCCGCTCACGCAAAAGTCCAAGATTTCGTCACGGGAACGACAAGGCTGAGCCAAGTCTCACGGGTATGATTCTGGTCGATAGCACAATTGATGATTGTTCGAGAGGAAGTCGCGGCTATCTTGAAATGGATGTCGCGACCCTGGACGCAAAGACAAATTAAACAATTGGGGATTTTGGCGGATGCGGATATCGCCCGTCGGTGGAGGCGCACCATTGCAGAAGTAGTTGCGGAACGAGAAGCACGTCGCATTCATGTCGCGACGCCACGCCGCTGGACGGCCAAGGAAATCCGATTGCTGGGGACAATGCCAGATACCGAGCTTGCTATGCGGCTCAAACGGACCTGGCATAATGTCCGCTACCAACGCCGGGCTCTGCACATTCCACCGTTCAGAGCACGAGCGAAGTTTCGGTACTGGACACCCAAAGAGATTCGGCTCTTGGGAACGATTCCGGATGCCGACCTTGCGCGCAAACTCAAGCGCAGTCTCTGTGCGATCCAGAGCCAGCGTGCACTCCTCAAACGCCCATATATTGCAGCGCGCTTTCGCCCGTGGACAGCAAAAGAGGACCGATTGCTCGGAAAGAAGTCCGACGCCGAAGTCGCCCGTTTGGTCAAACGATCGGTTGATTGCGTGAAGGCGCGGCGGTCTAAGCTCGGCATAGCTGACCAGTTCGCAAAGGTGCGTCCGTGGACTCGCACTGAAGAGCGATTGTTGGGAACTTTGCCTGACGGCGAACTGGCACGGAAGCTAAAAAGGGGAGTGAGCGGCGTGAGACTGCGGCGTCAGCAACTCGGAATTCTCAACGTTGTGCGTTGGACGCCTGCGCAAGATAGGTTGCTTGGTGTCGTTTCTGATCACGAAATAGCCAAGAAGCTGAGAAAGTCGCTGCAGGCAGTGCGAGACTGCCGCTGGTATCTTGGCATAGTCAATCCTGCTCCGCTGGTTCGTCCCTGGACGCATTCCGAGGAAAAGATGCTCGGGACTGACATCGATCGAATCGTTGCGGCAAAAATTGGGCGTACCCGCGATGCCGTGCTCCAGCGTCGCTTGCTTCTGGATATTCCAGCCGCTGGCTAGGTCCGTCGTCGGGAATCCAGAAAGCACCTTGGACATTCCGAAGCCCGAATCGTTTTTGCTTCGAGGGCGGAGAGTTGTTGTACGCGCTGCCAGCGCATTTCTCATTCAGCCGATGATTCTTTGGAGCCCGGGCGTCATTGGCTAAGAACCCGTAGTCTATCCAGTGGGTGGAGGCTTTTTTTGTCGTTTCAAATTATAACGCCAAAACCCGAGGCGCTCCAAGAGCATGCGACGTGCAAGATGCTGGACGTTTGCAACATCATAAACCGAAAGAGCAGCGACCTTCGTTGAGAACCGATGAGACGAGATTTTGCTGCGAAGCCAACTCGCATCAGCGATAGCGTCGATTACCTCGACTTGCACGTCACGCACAGGACCACGCGCCCATTTTTGTTTGGAAATGCGCCTGGGCGGCCGGTGCTTCTCAATGCGGGTTTTCGTCCCACGGAGCAGCCAGAGGACTTTGTCGTTTAGGTCGACCTCCGCCCTTTTCAACCGATTTTCAAGTTCGTTTTTGATGTATGGGTCCCACACTCCCTTTACAATTGTGGACGGATGGCCGGGCGGAAACGTTCTTGGCTCCAATGCAAGCTCCTCAATCACGGAATACGCCGCAATAATGGCGTATGAGAAACGAACGTGATCTTCGGGAAATGATGAGAGGGGATGGTGAATGCCCTCTGATGGGTCAAGGCTTCTAAGATCAGGCGCGTAAACTTGGTGACTCAGGACAAACTTATGAACGGCGTATGTCAGGCGCCGGTTGAAAGACAATTTGGCCGCAATTCCACAGGCCACGGGTATTTCGCCTGTCTCCAATTGAAATAAAGCCTTACCACCGCTCTTGAGGCGTATTTTTTGGGTTCCCACCTCTTCAACCCTCCAATAGAGGTCGGCCATGAATGGGTCGTTCCAAAGCAATAGGAGAGCGCCATGGATCAGTGAAATGACCTTTTGGGCGACAACTTGGTTCTGTGCCTCTATGATGATTTCTCTACCTCGCACGACCCTTCGTCCGTACACCATGTGATGGCGCGGTTGCGGTTCTACGCGATAAACGAGTCGCCAGTTCTTACCAATAAAAGGAGGGCGTGCATGCTCCAGAAAGTCAGTTGTAATGAGACCCGTGGCGAATTGACTCATATTTCAAAAATGAGATTCGCCATGCTACAGCCGTTGCACCACATTGATCTCCAAACACTTTCCCGGGAGCATATCGTCGATTGGCTCGAACTTGAAAACTCGGCCCTGGTTCTTGAGTTCGAATCGCGAGATGAGGTTCCGGGTTCGGACGGTCACCAAAAAAGGTGCGGCAATCATCATACATTCAACGTCAAGATCCCCGATCATCATTTCACTCTGCGTAAACTCGATCGTATGGCTCGCGTGCTCCAGCGACCGACCTTTTGCTTTGCTATTCTTCTGCATTACGTACGTCCTTCCAACTGTAACAGTTCGAAGCGAGTGCCGGCAACTCAACGGACCTCGCGCCCTTCACGATGCTCCTGCTCCGCAGTTGTGTCATGTTTGCGCAATGAGAAAGGTCAAGAAGCGAGAAATCTAAGCCCTCAAAAGCAAACTGAAGTGTGCACAAAACTGTGCACAAGCTGCTATAGATTGCTACGTCCTGTTTACGGCTGATAGTGCTTGCATAGTGCGAGAAACTCCGGAGAATTCGCTCGTTATTGCTGCTGTTTGGTTCGATTCCGACCCTCGCGTCCATTAAGTCTTTGATACTGTGTGGCTTGCGTGGATTCACGACACTTGTTTCACAAAATTTGATTTTCGTAAGCGGTTTCTTTTCAATGGGTTACGTTAACGCGTCGTCGGGTGAAAACCGACCGTCGCCTTTAGCCATTGAACTTTCGATCAAGGAAAGCAAGACCACCGCTTGGTAATAATGCGTTCCGATGATCGGCTGGCCACCCGCCAGTCCTGTTACTGACGCGGACGCACGGGACTCCTCGCAGATGAATTCCAATTCAGCGTGCGATTGGGTGGCTGGAAGCTATTTCAGTGCGATGGGGACGTGCAGGCTGGTGCTCCATCTGCTGGCCGCGCCCCCGTCGGGTGACATTCTGCTGATTGGCGGCCCGAAGAAGTGCCAAGGCGAGTTCACCGATTTGCCAGAAGGCGGTGCCGTGCGCGCGGAGTTTGTCCATCCAGGACCAGCGGCATCCACAAAATCTCCCCTTGACAGGCGATAGGAGTATCCTCACTCTCCTATCGACACTCGATAGAAGTCTTACGCATCCATGGAACAACCAGACCTATTGCAGGGCACGCTTGACATGCTGATCTTAAAAGTTCTGAGCCGCGAATCGACGCACGGCTTTGGAATCTGTCAACGCATTCAGCAATGGTCCGACGACGTGTTGAGCGTTGGAGAAGGCTCGCTTTATCCGGCCCTTTATCGATTGCAGGACCAAGGCTGGATCGAATCAGAATGGGGGCAATCTGAGAATAATCGTCGAGCCAAGTTCTACAAACTCACCAAGGCGGGCCGTAAACAACTCGATGTTGAAAATACGGATTGGGAAAAGATGTGTCTCGCGATTCGACGAGTGATGAAATCCGCCTAAGACCTCTATGAATCCCTGGCGAAAGGTCCAACGGGCTTTGAGCGCGCTGTTTCAGAAGCGAACGCTCGATGCCGAGATGGATGAAGAGATGCGTTCTCATATCGAGATGCGCGCACAAGAGAAGATTGCGGCCGGCATGAATCCCGAAGAAGCCCGTTATGCTGCAGTTCGACAATTTGGCTGGCTCGAATCCACCAAAGACAAATGTCGCGAGCAGAGGGGCGTTCGTTGGATTGAAAGCCTGGCGCAGGATCTTCGCTATGGGACGCGGATGCTTTGGAAGAAGCCGGGGGTTACGATTGTGGCGGCCCTTACATTTGCGCTTGGAATCGGCGTCAACACCGCCATGTTCAGCCTTCTTAGCCCACTCCTGTTTCAGCGGGCGCCTTATCCGAACTCCGAAGGTCTGGTGCGCGTTTACCGGACCTCACCCCAGTCGCAAGACTCGTCCCATTCTCTGGCCGATTTTCTGGATCATCGCGAACAGAACCGCGTATTTGAGCCGCTGGCGGCCTATCACGCGGAAGGCGCAAATCTCGGCGCCGACGGCCGAGCCGCTCAGCGCGTCACCGCTATTCATGCCACCGACCGTTTTTTTGAGATGGTCGGGACGCACCCGATGCTTGGGCGTGTGTTCACTGCCGAAGAATCATTGCCGGGACGTGATCGGGTCGCTGTTCTCAGCCACCGATTTTGGACAAGTCACTTTGCCGGAGACACGAACATTGTGGGCCGCGCCTTGCGCCTTGATGGCGAACCTTTCGTCGTGATGGGGGTCATGCCCGCAACTTTTGAGTTCCCAGCGCTTTGGGGTGAGCCTGAGATCTGGCGTCCATTTGTGATCAAGCCCGAAGAGCGTGGAGACCGCGATAATCGCTATCTCAACATGATCGGACGACTTAAGCCCGGTGTCTCCCTGACGCAGGCGCAGGCGGCAATGACCTCCATCGCGGCGCGTCTCCAGCAGGATCATCCGCATTATGCCGCCGGCAGCGGTTTACGACTGGTCTCTTTGGAGGATTCGTTGCGACCCGAAAGCGCTCGGCGGAGCATATTGTTTTTACTCGGCTTGACGAGTTGTGTTCTCCTGATCGCCTGCGCCAATCTGGCGAATCTCCAACTGGCTTCTTTAAATGGCCGTTCACGCGAACTCACAGTCCGGGCCGCGCTTGGCGCGCCCCACCAGAGGCTGGTTCGCCAACTGTTGACCGAGAGCCTTTTGATTTCGCTTTTGGGCGGTCTGCTTGGTTTGGTTTTTGCCTCATTCTGCGATGATATCCTGAGTAAGCAGTTGGGAACCGGGTTCAAGGCTGTGCTGGACGTTCATGTTATCGGTTTTGCTCTGATTTGCTGTTTATTGATAACCATCGCTTTCGGCACGGTTCCCGCGTGGTTCGCCGCCCACGTGAATATTAATGAGACGCTTAAGGAAAGTGTTCGCGGAGCAACGGGCAGCCGCTCACAACGGCGCCTCCAACATCTTCTAATCATCGCTGAAATTGCGCTCACTGTGATGCTGCTCACGGGCGCCGGCACAACCATCCGCCTGCTGCAACGCTTTGCCCGCCTTGATCCAGGTTGGCGCGTTGACGGTTTGTTGACTGCGGAAGTTGCCCTTCCGAGAAGCAAATATCCTTCGCCCGAACAACGTAACGCCTTCTGGGCCCAACTGGAGGAACGGCTTATCACTTTACCCGGTATGGAGGGAGCGGCTTTCAGCGACGACCTGCCCATCACCTCGTTTTGGAACACTCGACCACTCCGAATCGAAGATCGAGCCGCTCCTTCACCTGGAGACGCTCCGCTCGTTTCTTGTCCCACAGTTAGTTCCGCTTACTTCCAAACGTTGGGCATCGGCCTTCTGCAAGGAAGGTTCTTCCAATCGATAGACAGACTTGGGGGGCCTTTAGTCGCCATAATTAACCAAACGATGGCTCGTCATTTCTGGCGTGAGCAAAGTCCGATTGGCAAACGCATCAGCATTGGTGACCCTGCCAATCCGCAGTGGATGGAAATTGTCGGTGTTGTTGGCGACGTTGGCTTTCCGGCGGATGCGGGAACTGACACTCGCATGCAGGTTTATCGTCCAAAGGCGCAGGATGAAATCGGCACGGGAGCATTGATTATCGTTCGAACCAGCGCTGCCTCCGGCCCGGCTGCGAACACGCTTCGCCGCGCCGTTTCAGAAATGGACCCCGACCTCCCGGTGTATTCGGTGACCACCGTGCGCCAGAGCATCGACGGCAGAATGCGATCCAATTACTTGATCTTTGGCCTGCTTGGCGCTTTCGGAATGTTAGGACTCATATTAGCGGCGGTCGGCGTCTTTGGTGTGACCTCCTACGCGGCCGTCCGACGAACCCGGGAGATCGGTATCCGCATGGCTTTCGGAGCTCAGGGACGAGCAATTCTTACGCTCTTTTTGTATCAAGGGGTGCGACCGGGCTTAATTGGCGCTGCGCTGGGACTAGGCGGCTCAATCGCCGTTATGCGGATCCTTGACAGCTTGATTCCATCCGGCTCGCCCATGCGGGACCCGGCAACCCTAGCGGGACTGCCCATCTCCGGGTGGGCGGTTGCGCTGACCGCTGCTTTCGTGCTTGTCGTTGTGACCTTGCTTGCTTCCTACCTACCGGCCCGTCGGGCGGCCAAAGTCGATCCCATAAGGGCACTCAGTTACGAATAACCCAATGAAGACGCATCCTTCCAGATTAATGAGGCACAAAATCCAAGCCGTTGTGATTCCCGTATGCCTGGTGGCATTCTTTTGTGGCTGCCAGTCCCCGATCAAGAATCCGCCGCCCACAGAGGCTCGTTCGTACCAGTCGCTCTTGGATTGGTCGCACCAATGCGGCATGCCTGGCTCGATCCTGTTGGTTAAAACTCCCACGACAAATTTCCTCAGCGCTGTGGGCTGGGCAGATCGCAAGCGGAAGGTTCCGATGCGAACCGACCACGCTTTCCGCATCGGCAGCGTCACAAAGACGTTCACCGGGATCGTCGCAGCACAATTGCACACCGAAGGAAAACTCGACACAGATGCAGTGATGACCAATTACCTTCCTGCTTCCATTACCAGCCATATCCGCAACGCCGACCAAATTACGCTGCGGCAGATGACGCGGCACACAAGTGGCATTTACGATTTCAATGACAGCATCGCCTACATGCTCCGACGTGGTATGTTCAGCCGGCGCGGGGATTGGCCGCCATTGCGCGACTTGAAATACGCCTATGACAAACCAGCGCGATTCCCTCCGGGCAAAGGCTGGAGCTATTCCAATTCCAATTTCCTTCTGCTGGGCCTCGCGATTGATCAAGCCACCGGTCATCATCATTCGGTCGAAATTCGAAACCGCCTGATCAGTCCACTGAACCTCACCAACACTTATTATGAATTGAGCGAGCGACCGCGCGGGGAGTTGGCCCACGGTTACGAACATCTCTTCGGCTTCTGGGAAGACGCCACAGGATGGACGCCAGTCGTGGGGGGTGATGCGGGAATGGTGAGCACCGTGTCGGATCTGGCCACTTTCGTGCGGGCCATTGCGGGCACGAACAGTTTTCTTGATGAGCCGACTCGGAAGCTTCTTCGGAGCCATTTCCGAACCAACAACGTCGATCGCCCGTGGTATCCCGTTTCTGGTTACGACTTCGGTCTCAGCGTCGTCCGTCGCGCAGAGGATGCCGTGAGTCTTTCGGATGCGCCTTTCTTTTTCGGTCATGCGGGCGGAACGAGCGGTTACCGCTGCTTCGCGTGGCATGAACCCAAACACGACGTGACCGTGGCATTTTTCGGCTCATCCAGTCTCGCGGATGTCTTTCACCAACAGCGCAATGAGGAATTCCGGGAGCTTTTGGAGAGAGCATTGTTTGAGTTGACAATGGAACACGCACGGGGCACGCCCGTCTCGAAATGAGGACCCCTGACTTCAAAAGGATTGTTGGTCGACTACTGCAAATTGCATGTGGAGGTGTGGCGGCAATAATGCTTCCACAAGCATTCGGCTCTGCCGCCCTTACAAACGGTGTTGGCGCCGCTTCTAGTGTTGTTCGCCAACGAGACTATTGGCCAACGCACGGGTGGCAGGTTGCCCCTCCTGAAAAGCATGGAATAGACACAAATACTCTCGCTAACGCCCTACAGAAGATGCCTTCGTCCTGCCCGGAAGTTCACAGCCTCCTCTTAGTTCGGCATGACCGTCTGGTTGTTGAGCAATATTTCCACGGGAAAACGGAGGAGGATTCTTGGAATATTAAGTCCGCCTCTAAAAGCATCATTGGCGCCCTAGTCGGAATCGCGTTGGAGAAAGGACACATCCAATCACTTGATCAGCCGATCATCAGTTTCTTTCCAGAATATCGCGAGGAATTGCGTAATTCGAGAAAAGAGCTGATCACAATCCGACACCTCCTGGCGATGACGGCGGGCCTGGAGTGGATCGAGAATGGTCCGATTAGCCGACGGTGGATGGATAGCCGAGACCGAATTGGATTTACACTCCGATCGAAATTGGTTGCGGCACCCGGCACGGAATGGAACTACAGCACGGCCCTGACGCACTTGCTCTCAGCTTTGTTAACACGAGCGACAGGAACAAATACGCAGGCATTCGCTCGACATACGCTTCTCGATCCAATTGGGATTTCGATCAATCAATGGGACCAGGATTCGCAGGGGTACTATTGGGGTGGCTCGGAAGTGTATCTCACGCCGAGGAACATGGCAAAATTCGGGTACCTTTATTTGAACAATGGCTTGTGGGATGGGAAACAAATCGTGCCACCTTCCTGGGTGCGTGCCTCAACTCAACAAACGAATAGTTCTCATTATGGCTTTCTCTGGTGGTTGGATACTTTCGATGCCCGGCCAATGTACTTTGCCCAAGGACTCGGGGGACAACACATCGTTGTCGTTCCGCATTTAGACGTTGTAATCGTCACCACTTCTTACATCGGGCGTCGCAACTCTGCACTAGGTTTTATCAAACACATGGTCCTTCCATGTATCCACCAACTCGAAGAAACCCAAAGCCAACTTCCGCAGGCCGATCGAATCCTCGACAGGTATTACAAAGCCATTGGCGGGTCTGAACAGTTCGCCAATTTGAAATCGTTACGGATGGCGGGAAAGGTGGATGTCGAGTCCATGGGAATTCACGGAAAGTTTGAGCTATTGAAGGGAGGCAAGAATCGAATCCAGAGCACGGTTCGTTGGCCTAAGCGGCCGTCCGAGCAATTTGGTTCGGATGGTAAAATCGTCTGGACCAGCCACCCTAACGGGTTTCGCAGGCTCCAAGGCGAGGAGGCTAAGGTGTGGATGAACGAAGCGAGTAACTGGACTGACCTGCGCGGCCCTCTAGACAAAATGAAAACCATCGCCCACGTTTCTTTCGATGGACGGCCCTGTTATCAAGTGAAATGCACAACTCGTTCGGGGGAGGTTTTAACGGATTATTACGAGGTCGAGACTGGATTGCTTGCGGGAAGCAGTCGTCCGGAAAAGTGGTACCATGGTTTACATCTGGTCACGCGAGTGTTCCGGGAGTATCGCACATTTGGAAAGTTTCAATGGCCGACGAAGGTCATCCGACATGTACAAGGTCCCGAAGCTATTTTCGTCCGCGACGTGATCGAGTATAACAACGTTCATCCTGCGGCGTTTGATTTGCCCATTCCAATTAAGGACATCCTGAAAGGTCGGAGAACGGACGCTCGGTGACGACTCACGGGTATTGGGACGCCGTTACGGTCGGGCTCTTCTTCCTCTACATCTTCATCTATTACATGGTTGGCATCTTCAAGGCCATGAAGGAAGCCAAGCAGGAAAAAGAATCTGAGGACCTTGTTTAACTTTGGGGCTGATGAACGGGCCTAGGAAGGAGAGCTCGTAGCCGCGCGGCAAGCGTAGCATCAATAATGACTTGGTTTTTATCCACGTAATCCTGTTGGAAGGGAATCTGCCGTAATCAGCCACTTTGTGTGCGTCACTCCCTGAGACAACCGGCTTCGGCTTGCCTCCCATGGTTTGAAGAAAATTTTTAATGAAGTCCTTGTTCTTCGGAGTTTCCCGTCCAAAGAAAAGGTCGACGTTCTCGGGCTCGCGAGTCTCAAATATGTGGGCCAATTGCATGAAGTAATTGCTGTCGTACGCATGACCCTTCCAATCGAGTTTCGCCAGCCCATCAGATGTATCATACGGAAGCAAAATTAATGCAGAACCTTCTGGAATTTGTTTGAGGCCTTCCAACAAGGACTCCCTCGTGACTTTAGCTGTCTTGCTTCCTAATTCCAACAAAAGGTCTTCGTTCTTTGCATAGTCCCCTGTGTAGCCGTGAACCCTAGCTTTGCTGGGATCAAGTGTGCGTGCGAATGCTACTAGCGCCTCATCAGAAAGAGTTCGATTATTGGCCCCGATCCGGAGCGCATTTTAAGTCTTGAATTTGCTGGTTAGAAAGCAGATCCGACAGAATGACATGAATGTTGAGTCTAAAATCAACTGGCGCTTCCACACGTAGCTCAATGCCTGGAAATACCGCCTTTTGGAACTTCGGGAAATTGGCACGGATATGGTCGCGCAAGGTGATGTATCCGTCGAAGGTCCAATAGTCCATTATTGCAAATGCCGCGATGTCCGACTCTTCAATAGTTTTAGCAATTTCATTGAGTGCCTTCGATTTTTCGGTGGCGCCCATTTTCGCAAACCGACTTCCCCCATTCCAATGAAACGAGGCGGGCGTATGAATGTGCAAGTCCCACTTCCGCCAAATTGCTCCAATATCGTAGTTCATGGGTAGAGTAGAGAGAGGAGATCGTCAAAGACCTTCCCCGTGATTGCTTGGATTGTAGAACGGTAGCTCACATTTATCAAGCCAAAGGCCGACTATCAGACTTACTCTCAGGCCGATTGGCTGCCTCGCACGGAGAACGACTTACTGCTGACCGACATCAGTAACATCTATTTTCATGACCAGCAGTCCCGCCGGATTCCGGTGCACAAATCCTTGAGCGACTATGCGGTTCAGCATGCGGAACCCGGACCTGGATGATCGCAGTCCTAAGACCTCGGTAACAACCGCCGGAACATTTGACAATTGTTCGATAATATTGCTTAACCCTGAGCTCTCTACACAAAGGGAAAAAGTACGCCAGAATGCCTTTGCGGTCATCTTGCGATGAGAGCCGCAGTATTTATGGCAGAATTTATGGTTGATCCAAAGGAAGGTTTGAGCAAATGGCAGGAGGTTTATTGCCAAGCGTATTTGGGTATGATTCCTCCCACTGCGACAGTCTACAACGGGCGCAAGATGAACATTGGCTGGGCGGCAATCTTGGAAGACGCGCAAAATGTAACGGAGCGAATCGTTAACAATGAGGTGTTCCCCCGTATTCGCTTTGCAGAGGAGCCAACTCCTTCAACTGATAGTCATTGCGACAAGTAAGCTGCCGCCCGGATTTTGCGATCGCACTTTATCCAGGCCACCTTTCTCCCTGGTATGCGGACGATCCGAAAGCGTGGACAAACACAGAGCAATTAGGGTTCAATCCCAACATTACAGTCACCAGCAATACGCCGCCGACCTTTTTGCTACATGCCCAGAACGACCCGGTCGACGATGTCAGGAATTCTATGGCTTACTCCCTCGCGCTGAGGAACGCCAAGATTCCCGTCGAACTGCATTTGTATGCAGAGGGTGGACACGCCTTTGGGCTTCGGCACACGAAGTTACCGATTAGCCGATGGCCTCAGTTGGTGGAGGCGTGGCTAGCCACGATTGGAATGATTTCGGATTAAGGTAGTCAGTTCTGCAGATTTGATGGAACTGGGCTCACGCTCAAACTAACCATCTCAAGCCCGTCTGATTATGCCGAGCTCGGCATAACGGATATCTCTACCAGGGAGGATGAATCGAACACCTAACCCTGTCAGGAGTCAGACTCGCGGAATCGTTCTATTTTTTGGATCCTGACGGTCACAAGCTTGAGTTGTATTCTGGAAATCTTCGACGCCGTCTCGCGGCTCGCGCAGCCTTGAATGAGCCAGGAGTCGTCTTCTATGATTTAGCCACATGAAAATCGACTTTCCAGTCCTACACTTCGAGTTCGTCATTCTCCTGTTTGCTTTTTCCTTTTCGGCTCACGCTGAAGATAAACAATCTGAGTTACCGGAAAATCCTTCTTTGGCGACGGCGGTTACGAAGCAGACGCCGAACCTTGGACCGCTCTGCGCAGATGCCCAGGATCGAGATGGGGAATTAAAGAGGAAACCCGACCGCTCATCCAAAGGCGGGAAGCCAGATCCAAAAAAGAAGAAAGGCGACGACCTTTTTGAAACAATTACAGACTTTGTCGAACTGCGCATCGCGGTCGCGTATGAACAACTGGAGGCGCAAGGCCGGCTGCCATCGAAATGCAAATTCTTGTTCGAACAACTTGAGAAGCTTGGCTGCGGAATTGAGAACAGAGTGATTTTTGTGAAGAGGTGTGTAATGATCAAACAACGGGATCAGCGTACGCGGACCATTTCAGACGATCCACTCGGCGGAACGTTGTTCATCAGCGACTCACTTCCGCAGCTTCAAGGTGATAGCCTGTTGTTCTTGTCGACGCTGAGTCCCATTGATTTCATGATTGTTCAAGTTAGCCGAAATCTTGAGTGCAAATTGATTTACGGGAATGGTTGCAAGCCAGACCTTTTAACGCATGCCGAGACAACAATCGATTCGGTGGGCAAGATTGAGGTGGTTGGCGAAGGCGTTTTCTTGTTGCACGAGCAAAAAGTCAAGACGATCAGCAAAGCTTCACTCTGGCCAAGAAGGTTCGAATTTAAAGCGATCGCAGACGGCAAATTTGAAATGAAAGAAAAGTGAGCGCTGAAGTTTGTAAGTCCAACTTCAGGAACGGCTTTTTTAGCACGAACCTCCAGCTTTATGAGATCTCATCTTAAGGCGGCTATGTGTGCACTGCCATGACCTCGCCCCAGACATATGAACAGCAAGTGGCGGCGATTTTGCGCGAACTGGGTGTTCCAGCATCCTTCGGCTCCGACTCGGCAATGCCATTGTATCGGGAGGCGACCGATTTGGTGCCGGTTGGTACAGACATCTATGGCAGGCAGCAGCGCCTTGCACCGGCGGCAGCCAGTTGTTGGCAGGCTATGCAGATGGCAGCGCAGCAGCAGGGTGTGAGCTTGGTGCTGGTTTCCGCGTTCAGAAGTGTTGCGTATCAGCGGCAGATTTGGGAGCGGAAGCTCAAGGCAGGCGAGTCTGTGCAGAAGATTCTGTCTGTGAGTGCGCCGCCCGGCTACAGCGAGCATCACACAGGGCGAGCTATTGACATGACAGCGCCAGGATGCGCACCTGTTATAGAGCAGTTTGAGACCACAGTGGCGTTTGCGTGGCTGCTTGCCAACGCCGGAGCGTTTGGTTTCTCGATGACCTATCCGCGATCCAACCGATACGGAGTGATCTATGAACCTTGGCATTGGTCAGTTCCAGAGATGGCGGCCTAACAAGCTTCGGGAACGAACCGCCGCCAGACGTTTCAACGAAAATCGAATATCGATGGCGATGAGGCTGTGCCTCATAAAACAAGATCATTGCTTGCTTGTCGGATCGCCCTTAGTTCCATCCACCACGTGAATGAGATGCCTCAGACTTATCGTGCCACCTTCCGATTAAGCAACCATGTTCAGGGGTTCCCATAAACGGTGCACCACACCATCCCATCCGGCTCTTTTGAGGCAACCTCTTGGTGACAACCTTCAAACTCTGCGTCGCGCTTTCGCTTCATTTTAACGATGCTCAGGCGTCCACCATATTTCACCTCGATGCGAATCTCGTCATACTTCCCGCGCCCGCAGCATCTCACTCTGAAGCGCCTTCCACCTCTGTTCCTTCGGGTCATGCGTGGCATTGAAAACAATACAATGTGTGTCGAGCGCGCGGGACGTGTCATGTGAATAGTTCTGTAACGACATCCCTCGTGAGGCGTGAATTGTTTTCCTTTCCCTTGCGGACGCGCGTCCCCGAATGTCTCGAATTCCGCGAGAGCCACACGCATTTGGTTTCGGGGTCACTGCCCGGCATCTTCAATGACCCTCATGGTCCGAAGACTCTGATTTTGGTCTTTGTCACTAACCAGTGCAATTGGTAACCTCAGGTCCGAAAATGCCTGAATCACCATTTCACCTGTCCACGCAATGGTTGTGCGCTTGGACGATGCTTTGGCGGTTCGCAACACCACCGGAGCGGGCGCTGGCGGCGGGCCTGATTCTCGCCCTAGCCACCGTTGTCAATGTCCAGGGCCAGTCGCTCGATCCCGGTGCCGCACTCTCTTTCAATGGCACGTCGGGCCACGCTTCGGCGTCGGACAGTCCGGCGTTGAGCGTAACCAACCACGTCACTGTCGAGGCGCTGATCCGGCGTTCCACCACCGGCGTGCAAATGGGCATCGTGGAAAAATATGGGGTTGGCGGCGTGAACGGCGGCTACGCGTTGCGGGTGAGTCCGACGGACAAGCTGCAATTCTTCACGCTGGACAGCGGCTCAACCGCATCCGTGGCCAGTGGCGCAACCTCGCTCGGGGCCAACCAATGGTATCACGTCGCCGGCGTGTGGAACGGCGCGAATATTCTTGTGTATGTGAATGGTGTGCTGGACGGCTCGATTGCCACAACTCGTAATCCCAAGGAGGGCACGACGCCACTGATCATCGGTGCGCGGGGCAACGACCAGATCCTCCGGTTCGCCGGCCAGATGGATGAAGTGCGCATCTGGAACAAAGCGCGCAGCGCCGCGGAGATTTACCCGGACATGTTTTTTCCTTTGACCGGCACCGAGTCGAATCTGGTCGCCTATTACCGTCTTGACGACGGCTCGGGCACTCTGGCCACGAACGCGGTCGGGAATGGAAACGCGGTCACGTTGTCGGGGCCGACCTGGGTGGATTCGACTGCGCCGCTTGGAATCAGCACGAATGCGGGCAGCGCGTTCAACGTTCGCGACTCCAGCGCTCAATTGTACACCGCCGTCAATCCAAGGGGCCGTCCTGCGAGCGCTTGGTTTGAATGGGGCGCGACCACGAATTACGGGAACACGACGCCGCTCACGTCCATCGGCAGCGGTGTTAACTTTGTCACCCTCCAGCCTTTGATCACGGGATTGCTCCCCGGGACCACGTATCACTTCCGGTGGATTGGTTCCAACAACGTGCAGGTGGTCACGGACGCTGACCGGACCTTCAGGACGCCCAGCCTGTTTTCCCCATTTGCCCTTGGGGCGGGAATCCTGAACGTGGACCAGGGAACGGTGGAATGGGGCGACATTGACAGCGACGGCGACCTGGACTTTTTCCTGGCGGCTTGGAACAGAAACCCTGAGTTCTGGATCAATAATAACCAGGGAGCCTCCTTCACCCGCTGGGTGGCCGGCGCTTTCGATGGCTATGCCGCCCAAACGGCAGACCTGGTGGACGCGGATTCCAACGGCGACCTCGAAGTGTTCTGGTCGGCTTCGGATGCCCTGCGCGTCTATCGCATTTCGGGCGCCTTCCTGGAAGGGGCCATGACCAACCAGATCAGGCTTTACCATTACGCGCCATACGAGTCCGACTGGGGCGACTACGACAACGACGGTGACCTCGATCTGGTCATCGCGGGCTTGGAAAATGGCACTGTGCCCGTCACCAAACTCTTTCGCAATGATCGAGACGACCGGTTTACCGAAGTGTCCACCGCTCTGCCCGGCCGGCAATTCGCCGCGGTCGCCTGGGGTGACCATGACAACGACGGCGATCTTGATCTGGCGCTCGCCGGATACAGGACCAATTTGTTGGACGTCTCCTTGAGCATTTACCGTAACGACGGCAACGATGTCTTCACGGACATTCAGGCGGGGTTGACGGGAGTTGCCTGGGGATTCGCGCATTGGGGTGATTCTGACAATGACGGCGACCTGGACTTGCTCATCGGCGGTCACCGGCGCGTGTCGTCTTCTGTCGTCGGGGTGACGCTCCTGTATCGCAATGATGGCAATGATTCGTTCGTCGGGCTTACCAATGGCTTCCTTGGTTTGCTCAGGCCGGCGGCGGCGTGGGGTGATTTCAACAATGATGGCCGGCTCGATTTCGTGCTGTCGGGAAAAACCGAGAACGGCCAGCCGAACGTTTGCGTCCTCTATCGCAACGAGGGCAACA
>Ga0137340_1000154_pt1 | contig 15814 bp, 15 predicted proteins | sample EasRivERMLT400_2_FD_102295 | JGI IMG/M metagenome (GOLD analysis project Ga0137340, IMG submission 102295) | Soil microbial communities from meander-bound floodplain in the East River, Colorado, USA - East River MetaG ERMLT400_2 | ecosystem: Environmental > Terrestrial > Soil > Floodplain ...
AGTTCCACTATGAAGATCCGAATCCCGGCGTGACCCCGAAGGTGGACTACGGGAAGTACGACGTCGACCATCCCGACAACTTCCGCCGGTCGATCTATCGCTGGATCTTCCGGACGCTGCCCGATCCGTTCATGGATTCGCTCGATTGCGCCGACGCCTCGCAACTCACTCCGGTGCGCAACGTCTCCATGACCGCGCTGCAGGCTCTCGCCATGTTGAACAATCACTTCATGGTCCGCCAAAGCGAGCATCTCGCCGAGCGCGTCTCGAAAATGCACGTCGAACCAGAGAAACAAATCGCTGCCGCTTACGAACTGACGCTTGGGCGAGCGCCGCGCCGCGACGAAGCGAAGGAGTTAATCGCATACGCGAAGCAACACGGCCTCGCAAATGCGTGCCGCATTCTTCTCAACAGCAACGAATTCATGTTCGTAAATTGATGAATGCTCCGCGCCATAATTCTGTGACACGCCGTGAGTTCCTCTGGCGCTACGGCGGCGGCCTTGGCGGCATCGCGATGGCGCACCTGCTCGGGCGTCACGGTTTGCTGGCCGGCTCGCCTCAACCTCGCGCCGACCTCAACGGCGGCTTGCACCATCGCGCGAAGGTCAAACGGATCGTGCAGATTTTCCTCAACGGCGGCGCGAGCCAGATGGACACGTTCGATTACAAACCGGAGCTGATCAAACGCCATGGTCAGAAGTTTGATCCCGGTGGACACGTCGAGGCCGCGACCAGCGAACCGGGCAACGTTCTCAAGAGCCCCTTCGAGTTTAAGCAGCACGGCCAATGTGGCCGCTGGGTGAGCAGCCTGCTGCCGCATCTCGCCACGTGCGTCGACGACAGCGCCTTCCTCATGGGCATGGCTTCCAAAACCAACGTGCACGGCCCCGCCAGTTACATGATGAACAGCGGCTTCGTCAGCCCCGGTTTTCCCTGCATGGGCGCATGGATTTCATACGCCCTTGGCGGATTGTCCGACAACCTTCCCGCCTTCGTCGTCCTGCCCGACGCGCGCGGCTTGCCATACAATCAAAAAGGCAACTTCTCGTCCGCGTTCCTTCCCGTGGCGCATCAGGGCACCGTCATCAATGCCGGAGCTGCGGCCCCCATCGCCGATCTCTTCGCGCCCGCCTCCGCGAAACACATCACGAAGCAAAGTGAGCGCGATGGCCTCGCGTTGCTCAACAAACTCAACCGTCAACACCTGGAGCAATGGCCTGGCGATTCACGGCTCGAAAGCCGCATCGCTTCCTACGAACTCGCCGCAAAAATGCAGCTCAGCGCGCCGGAGTTGCTCGATCTCGCGGGCGAGAGCGAAGCAACGCGCAAGGCCTACGGACTCGATGCGAAAGAAACCGAGGAGTTTGGCCGTCGTTGCCTCCTCGCGCGCCGGATGCTGGAGCGCGGCGTCCGCTTCGTGCAGGTCTGGAGCGGCGCGGGCGGCCCCACCAACAACTGGGACAACCACGCCGACATCGTCAAGGAACTGCCGCCGATGACGCGCTCCACCGATCAGCCCATGGCCGCGCTGCTCAAGGACCTCAAGGCGCGCGGCATGTTCGAAGACACCCTGTTCGTTTGCAGTACCGAGTTTGGTCGAATGCCCTTCGCGCAGAGCAGCACTGGGCGCGATCACAACGGCGGCACGTCAGTCACGTGGCTCGCCGGCGCGGGCATCAAGGGCGGTGTCGCGCACGGCGAAAGTGACGAGTGGTCGTGGAAGGCGACGCTGGGCCGGACCTACTGCTACGATTTGCATGCGACCATTCTCCACCTCCTCGGCATCGATCACGAAAAACTCACGTTTCGTCACAACGGCACCAACCGCCGGCTCACCGACGTTCACGGCGAAGTCGTCCACGAAATACTTGCATGACCCTCACCGGTGTCACTGCGTCTGTTCGCGTGGCCTCCGAAAGGTCGCCCCCTGGGTGGCTCCATGCCTCGTTCGTCGATCGTAGTCTTTCTCTTGCGCGCGATACGAATCGAGGGCGGCCTGGCACTCGTTCTGCACCCTGGTTCGCAGCGCATTGCAATCGGAGTCACTGCCAATCTCCTTGATCCGCTTGTGCATTTCCGCTGCCGCCGCGAGCGCCAGGTCCGCGTGGCCGATCTCGTGCACTTCCAGCGCGGCAACGTATTTTGCCCAGGCGGTCCGCACTTCCGCGGGCGTGTTCGTCGGCGCAATCCAACGCGGCAACGTGATCGTGATTGTCGTCGTCGTGGTAAAACTGCTGCAATGGCACGTCCCTCCGCCAGAGCTGTACTCGGCGTACCATCGAACGTACCACTCCGTTGAAGCGTCCCGCCCTGACTTGTCCTTCCACGGCCGCGTTTGTCGCAGCGATTCCTGAATGTCCCGCAGCGACGAGCCCGTCATCGCGTAATAATTCGTCTTGCGGACCACGGTGCTCTGCGCAACGGCAGACCATGGCCCGAGCCCGAGCGCGAAGCATCCGGCGACGAGCGCCAGTGCGAACCCGTTATTTCTCATCCCCATTCTTCACCCATGCCTCGTCGAGCGCCGCGTGCTTCATGCTCTTTCCCGCGCTCACAAAATAACTATAGACAACGTGGACCATTCCATCGCGGCCCTGGATAACAGCCGGATAGTGAAATTGACCTTCATTTTGTTTTTCCAAATGCCGCGTCCATTTCCATGACTTGCCTTCGTCGTCCGAGATCGATGCCGCGAGGCTGCTGCGACCCTTCACGGTGTCGTTATACACAATGACCCAGTTCCCATTCTTTAGTTTCACGGCGTCGAGCCCTGAGCCCGGGTTCAGGAACTCCGTCGCACCGACCGGACCCCATGTCACGCCATGGTCTCTCGATTCGGAGATGCGGATGCGATCTACGGGGCCATTTTCCCGCATGTAAGCGACGAGCGTGCCGTCGCGCTTCTCCAGCACTGCTGGTTGAATGTTCCCGAAGCCCGCGAGTGGCCGGCTGGCAAACCAGCTCGCTCCCTGGTCGTCGCTGATGGCCATGAGCGACACGCTGAACGTGTCGGAATAAAGTGGCAGCAAAATGCGCCCCGATTTCAGCACCGTTGGCTTGCAGCGTGGTTGCCAGCCGAGGCGTTGTGAAAGCTTGTCACGGACCAGGCGGCGCAACTCCGTGACCCGGTCGTTCATCTCCGCGGGCAACGGCTTGTCCTTCAATCGATCCGCCAGTGCGCTTTCCATGTCCTCCACAAACGACGGCGGCCTGAGAAGGATTTGCCCCTGCCAATCCCATCGCGGCGTGCCGCTGCCCTCGTACTTGCTCGCGACACGGTAACTCGTGATACAGGACTCCCAGGTATTTGCGAGGACCACCGGCCAGAAAAGCCACAGGCGATCTTTGCTGTCGACGTGCATGGCCGTGTTGCCATCGGGGAAGCCTGGCGTGTCGACCATCAGGAACGGCTCGCTCCATTGCCGCTGGCCGCGGCGCAGGCGTGCGCCCAACACCACCACGTCGTCGGCCTGGCGTTCGCCTGACCCGCGGTACCACGAAACCAACAGGTCGCCGTTGCCACACTCAACGATTCCCGGCGCGTGATTGTGTTGCTCGTTGAGTGGAAAAATCAGCTCCGCGCGATGCCTCGGTTGCTCCGCGCACCGGCCAATACGCGGCAGAAGGATAAGGAAGACGAGTATCAGGGCGAGTCGGTAAAGCATGATGGCAATGTTGTCTCAGCTTCGGAGGGTTTCGGCAACAATCGTCCCTCGGTCTCAGTCGCGCTAACAAAAGGCTGGCGCTTCGAGCGAAAACCGCCGACAAGAGACGCATGACAATACGCCTTCTGCTTCGTGCCTCGGTGCTCGGCCTGGTCGGGATATTGTTCGCGCCAGCGACCTTTGCTGGAGTCGGCGTGGGTGCAAAACCGGTTGCCGGTGCGGAGACGATCATCGACGGCACTCGCGAAATGGTGGACGCGAAGTGGACTTACTGGGAAGGGCCAGGATTCAAATCGTCGCTGCCTATCAAGTGGAAGACCGTCGAAGATCCGGAGGGTGGCCGAACTGTATTGATGACGGACGATCCGGCCGCGGCCGGCGGCAAGTACGGGGCGGCAGACATTGTGACGAAGAAGAAGTACCGGGATTTCCGGCTGCACATCGAATTTTTGATTTCGAAGGCGGGCGGTAACAGCGGCGTGTATCTGCAAAATCGCTACGAAATCCAGGTGCTGGACGGCGATAAGACGAAGCATGGCATGGGCGCGGTGATCAATGAAACCGAGTCGCCCTATCACGCCTACAACGGAGTAGGCAAGTGGAACGCGTACGACGTCGTGTTTCGCGCTGCGCGGTTCAAGGACGGCAAGCGCATCGAGAAAGCGATGGTGACGATGTATTTCAACGGCATCAAGGTCCACACGAACGTGCAGATCAACCAGGTGTGGGGCGGTCCGCGCTCGGGCGTTGATGGCGGGAACGACAGCGGCAAGGGGATCACCGACACTCCCGAAGGTTTGAAGCTGCAGGCCGAGGGGCACGATGTGCGTTATCGCAATGCGTGGATCAAGGAGCTGGACTTGAAAGAGCCCGAAACGGATTTCAAGGAGTAGCTGAGGTGTCAGGGTCGGCGGCTGCGTTTTGCCGTTCAGCGGCGAAGTCTTGCTGGGCTCTGAAACAAATTCATCCCTTGCGGTGTCATTAGTGTGAGTACACGTATGCAACGCAAAACCTGCGCATCCAATTGTCGCGTACCGATCTTCGTCGCCTTCGCCTTTGCTTTTCTGGCGTCCATGCCCGGTGTTGCGCCCCTCGCCGCAGACGAGATCGACGATTACGTCACGGGACAACTCGAGCGACAGAACATCCCGGGCCTTTCCCTCGCCGTTGTCAGGAACGGGAAGGTGATCAAGGCCAAAGGGTACGGCCTGGCCAACCTGGAATGGAACATTCCAGCGACCGCCGACACCGCCTACCAACTCGCCTCGGTGAGCAAGCAGTTTACGGCCACGGCGATCATGCTTCTGGTCGAGGACGGCAAGCTTCAGCTTTCGGACAGCGTCACAAAATATTTTTCCGAACTTCCCGCGGCCTGGAGCAATATTACCGTGCGGCATCTCCTCACGATGACCTCGGGAATCAAAGATTATCTCAACGTGGTCCCGCCTGCCGAATGGCGAAACGATTTCACGCACGCGCGTCTCCTCGAGATCATGAGGAATGCGCCGTTGGATTTCGCCGCCGGCGACAAATACGCCTACTCGAACAGCAACTACGTGCTGCTGGCAATGCTGATCCAGAGGCTTTCCGGAAAATCGTATGATGCATTTCTGGCCGAGCGTGTTTGGGGGCCTCTCCAAATGACCGCCACGCGCCGCGACAGTCCCTTCGACGTGATTCCCCATCGCGCGGCCTTGTATGAATGGAAGACGAACAAGTTTGAGAATATCGATCTGCTGAATCCAAGCCTCTGGAACAATGGCGATGGCGGTTTGCTATCGACCGTGCTGGACCTCGCGAGGTGGGATGCCGCGCTCTACACCGAGCGCATTCTCAAGAAGGAGACGTTGCAGCAAATGTGGGTGGAGACGCCGGTGAACGGCGGCGGGAAAAGCGGGTACGGATTTGGCTGGGGCGTCGGAGGCGCGCGTGGCCATCGTATGGTCGGTCATGGCGGAGGACGGCCCGGCACGTCCACGCAAATCATGCGCTTTCCCGATGACGGTTTGACGTTCATTGTGCTGATGAATGGGCGCGGCAACGCTTTCGGCATCGCGGAGCGCGTAGCAGGCCATTACATACCAGGTCTGACTCTCCACAGCATGAAACCACAGAAAGACCCGAACCCCGAGTTCAGTCAGCGGCTCAAGCAATGCCTGATGGAACTCGCCGAGAAGAAGGACTCGGAGATACTGACGCCGGAATTCCGCAGGAACTTCGCCAATTCCCGCCGCCGTTTCGCCGCGCTGCAGAAAGACATCAAAGAGTTGAAATCCTTCACCTTTATCATCAGCGAAGAGCCCGGCCAGTTAGAGCGCCTTGGCGTGCGCATCGCTCGCCTCGCCTCTTACAGGATGGAGACCACTGACGGCCCGCGATTTTACACGTTCGCGTTGACGTCCGATCAAAAGGTCGGATCGATCGATGCCACGGATTGAGTCGCCGGTCGGCGAAGCGATGCGAGCGTCCGGCGTCTGGCCGCATCGGAGGGTTTTAGCTGGTCAAAGTACCCGCAAACTAAGGACCACCAAGCAGAGATGAAAGCGGCACGGGAGCGCCGCACTCCAAGACCTCGCGGAATTTGCACAGCGCATGGAGGTTCGCGGCAGCGTCTTGGAGTGCGGCGCTCCTGCGCCGCTTTGCCTCGCAAATCTCAGAGCTAACCGTATCCTCTTCGGATTCGGTGTTATGAAAGTTTTATTCCTGATCGGGGCGATTTGCACTGGCGTTCTAGCCGAAAGCAGCGCGCTCACGAACAAGGTGTTGATCATTGGCATCGACGGCACGATGCCCAGCGCGCTGGCCGTGGCGCGCACGCCGAATCTGGAGGCATTGAAATCCAACGGCTGTTACTCGACGCGAGTGGTGTCGCATCCGGTGACGCATAGTGCCGCGTCGTGGTCGAGCATGTTCACCGGCGTGTGGGGAGATAAGCATGGCGTCAACGATCCGGGCAACAGTTTCGCCGGGAATCAGTTCACGAATTATCCGAGTTTTTACAAGCGCATCGAAGCCGCGAACAGCAACCTGAACACACTCGCCTTTGCGCGCTGGGCTCCAATGCTCACGGCGGTACCGGACGCCGACGTGAGGCTTTCGTTTGACAGCGACGCGGCGGTGACGACAGAGACATGCCGGCGTTTGACGAATTCAAACCCAGACGTGTTCTGGATGTTGCTGCTGGATGTCGATTCGGCAGGACACTCCTCCGGTTGGGGCCCGACAGTGAGCAATTACGTTCGCGCCATCGAAACGGCTGACGGACGCGTTGGGCAGATCATCGGGGCGCTCACCAATCGTGTCAGTTACACGAACGAAGATTGGCTGGTGATCGTCACGACGGACCACGGCGAACACGACCATCCTGACCCTGAACGCTCGCGCATTACGTGGGTCGTCAACAGCGGGCCGTCCGCCGCCCGCGGCGTGATCTGGCCTTCGCCGGGCATCGTGGATATTTGCGCGACGGTGCTGACCCACATGCGCGTCCCGATAGACCCGGCATGGAGTCTCGATGCACGGGTGGAAGGCCTGCCTCTGACGCCCACACGCTTTGGCACAAATCTTATCTTCAACGGCGATGCAGAATCGAATTCCGGGACGAATAACTACACGCCAAATCGCGGTGTCGCCTGGTGGTTCGATATCGCGAGCACCAGCATCGGCGCGTACGGAGCGAGCACCAACTTTCCTTCCGCGTCCAGTCCCGGGCCGACGAATCGTGGCGCAAATTTTTTCAGCGGCGGCACGATCAACGGTTCGATTCTCCAGAGAATCGACATCTCAGACATCGGCGCCGATGTGGACGGATCTGGCGTGGACTATGAATTGTCCGGTTGGTTTGGCGGGGCAGGTGCGCAAGGCGATGCAGCGGCCCTCACGGCGCGCTTCCTGAGCTCGAGCGCCGTGGTGCTCGGTTCAAATGTGGTCGGCAACGTCACTCCTGCCGACCGGGGCGGAGTCACGGGTCTGTTGCAGCGGAGCACAAATGCCACGGTGCCGGCCGGGACGCGGTTCGTCGAGTTCGTCCTGACAAACCGCGTCGTCAGCGGGATGAACGATGCGAGCGCGGACAACCTGTCCTTTGTGCTGACGCGGCGACCGGACCCTCCACTTCAAATCATTTCGCATGGACCTGGCAATGAGGGATGGCGCGTTGAATTCAGTTCCGTGACGAATCGGCCTTACGTGCTGGAGCGTTCGCAGACTCTGCGGCTATGGACGGAAGTCACTTCCGCGATTGCAGGCAACGGGCAGGCGATGACGCTCGTTGATACGAACCCGCCTCCTGATCATGCATTCTACCGTGTCGTCCGACCGACCACCGATCCCTGACCCATGAGAATCTTCACTGTTGGCTTTTTTGTTGTTTTGGCGTGTGCGAGCGCAATGGCGGCGGACAGTCCGCCGGTCCCTGGGTTCACGAATGTGGCGTTGAACAAGGTGTTCCAGTCGTGGAACCAGCCGTTCAAACCGTTGCGTATCATTGGCAACGTGCATTATGTCGGAGCGTCCGGCGTCAGTTCGTATCTCATCACTTCGCCTGAAGGGCACGTGCTGATTGATACCGGCTTCGAACAGACGGTGCCGATCATCCGCGAGAACGTGAAGAAGCTGGGTTTTCGCATGGAGGACATCAAGTTCATCCTGGCCAGCCATGCGCATGTGGACCACACCGGCGGCCATGCGCTATTCAAAGAGCTGACGGGCGCGCGCATTGTCATGAGTGAAGCGGACGCCGCGCTATTGGCCAGCGGCGGAAAGGACGATTTCATGGACGAGGTGATGCCGTATCGCCCGGTCAGGGCCGACCGGATCGTGCGCGACGGTGAACAGATCAAACTCGGGAACGGCGTTTTGACGGCGCGCCTGACGCCGGGGCACACGAAAGGCTGCACAACCTGGACGATGGTCGCGGAGGAAGGGGGCGAGCGTTATAATGTGGTGTTCTTCGGCAGCACGAGCGTGCTGGCGAAGTTGGTGAACAATGCGAAGTATCCTGAGATCGCGCGCGATTATGCGGCGACGTTTCGCAAGTTAAAGGCGCTGCCGTGCGACGTATTTCTCGCGCCGCACGCGAGCTTCTTTGGGCTGGAGGAAAAGGCGCAGCAGGTCGGCGCCGGGAAAAATCCTTTCGTCGATGCAAAAGCGTTTCAGAAATACATAGCCACGGCTGAACAGAATTTCCTGAAGCAGTTGGAAAAAGAGCAGCAGGGCCAGTGATGCCGTCGGTTTACAGGCATTACCGCACATTTGCCCGACGTAACGTTTCGAGAGGATAGAATGTGTCACGCCAGCGGATGCCGCCCTGCCGGAGCGTGACGAAGGCGGAGTTAAGAACTGCGTAGAGGAAAAGCGGGAACATGAAGGGGACGTAAAGTGCAGTCAGCCAGGGCCAACCCAGACGCCGCGCGAGAATTCCGGAGGGCAGAATCAGTGACAGTGGCGAGAGTGCGGCGGCGATTCCGGCCACCGTCCCGGAGAGCAGTCCCAGGATGAGGATGGTGAAGATGAGCAACACGAATGCGCTGCCGGCGAGCACCAGCCCGAGCCGGTAATCCACTGCGGCGAAATAATTCTTCTCCATGATTTTCACCGTGCTCCATGCGGTGGTGCCCCAATGACATTCCACGTCGCCGCCGCCGACGAAGGCGCGCGTTCGTTTGCCGGCGCGGCGCAGGAGCAAGCCGAGCTTCATGTCATCGACGACGGTGAGGCGCAGCGCTTCGTAGCCGCCGCATTGCCGATAGGCGTGGGCGCGCACGAGGTTGAACGCGCCGATGCCCATGAATGACCTGGGCCGGTCGCGGTTTACGCCGGAAAACCAGTTCGCGAGGCTGAGCAGGAACATCAAGTGCGAGGCCTTGAGACCAACGCTGCCAGGAGCAAGGCCGGAAACCAGTGTGATGTGATCCGCGGTATCGCGTGCGGCGATGCGCAACGCGCGTGCGATCACGTCGGGTTGCAACCAGCAATCGGCGTCGGTGAAGAGAATCCAATCGCCTGTGGCAGCGCTCGCGCCAAGGTGACAGGCGTGACACTTGCCGAGCCAGCCTTCCGGCAGGGCGGTCACTCGCTTCACCTGCAACCGCGAGTCTTCCGCAGCCAATCGTTGCAGGATCTCGGGAGTGCGGTCGGCGGACCTGTCGTCGACAGCGATGATCTCAAGCTCCACGCTCTCTTGCGCGAATAAATGACGAATCGTTTGCTCGATGCGCGCCTCCTCATCCCGCGCGGCGATGATCACAGAGCATTTAACTGGGCTTTCGACCGCTGCCGGGGTGAACGCCGTCAGCGCCGGCAATCGCCGCACCCACCGGATGTGCCAGAGCGCAGAGAGAGTCCAAATGAGGAACAGTGCTGCGGTGCCGCTAAAGATTAGATTGCCTACATCGCCTTTGATTCGGGGAACATGACGGATTGCCAGTAATAAGCAATGCACACTGGCGGCCGTGGGAAGTTCCGACGGCGTGAACGCGGAACTCCGACGACGGCCCCTCACCCTGACCCTCTCCCCCAGGAGAGGGGACAGCGATTGGGGCCTAAATTCCGGAGGTCGAGAGCAACTGGAAATGGCGAACGGTGCTGCGGACGAGGACGTCCGCAGTCTGACTGGTTACTATGTGTCTCTAACGTGAACGCTTGACTGGCGCTGAGCTTTCGTCCAGTTGTTTCGCATGTACAAGATTCTCGGGGCAGACCAAAGGGAATATGGGCCAGTCACAGCCGATCAATTACGGCAATGGATCACCGAAGGGCGTGCGAACAGCCAGACGATGGTTCAGGGCCCCGACAGCACGGAGTGGAAACCGCTGAGCAGTTTCGCCGAGTTCGCCGGCGTGATGCCCGCGGCCGCGGCGACGGCCCCCGTTGCGCCGACGAGTTACGCGGGAATGGGCGGCGCGCAGCCACCCGTACCGAATTACCTGTGGCAGTCGATCGTGGTGACGGCGTGTTGCTGCCTGCCGTTTGGGATTGCCGCGATCGTGTTTGCCGCACAAGTGAACTCAAAACTGGCGGCCGGAGACGTGCAGGGCGCGATGGAATCATCGAGGAAAGCAAAGATGTGGTGCTGGATTGCGTTTGGGCTCGGCCTGGTGTCCAACCTGGCCTTTGTCGCCATGAGCTTTGCTGCACAGTGGTTCGAGCGATAGCATGAGAGACCGCAGGCACCATTTGATGTATGCCGCCGTCGTTGCGGGTCTGTGCCTCGCAGTTTTTCTGCTGTATTTTTTCCCGCCGACCGAGACGCGATTTTATCCACGCTGCATTTTTCACGCGGTCACCGGACTGGAGTGCCCCGGTTGCGGATCGTTGCGCGCCGCGCACAGTGTTTTGCACGGGGAGTTCGCGACGGCATTTCGCTTGAACCCGCTGCTGTTCATTCTGTTGCCGCTGGCAGGATTGACGTGGGTGGTGTATCGACCCGCGGGTCTGAGCGCGATTCCGGCGAAGTGGATTTGGGCGTTGCTGGGCGTGATCATCGCTTTCGGCGTGCTGCGCAATTTGCCGCTGGCGCCGTTCAGCTACTTCAATCCGTAACGAGGCAGCTTGCATGTATAAAATCATCGGGGGCGACGGACAGACTTACGGGCCGGTTACAGCTGAGACGATACGGGAGTGGATCGCGAGTCGCCGAGCGACGAGCAACACACAAGTGCAGGCGGAAGGAAGCACGGAGTGGAAGAAGCTTGGGGAGTTGGCGGAGTTCAAAGATGCGCTTCCGAGTGTGCCGAGTGTTTCGGCCACCCAGGTTCCGCCGCAGATTCAGGGGTTCGAAGGAACTCGCCCCTCCGGAACGATGCCTGGCGCACCGACGAGCGGGTTGGCGGTGACCTCCCTCGTGCTGGGAGTTATCGGTTGCACGGCGCTGGTTGGCCTGGTGCTGGGCATCATTGCGCTGGTCAGGATCAATAAAAGCCAGGGAAGGCTCGGCGGGCGCGGCCTTGCGATTGCAGGGATTTGCGTGTCCGCAGTGATGCTGGTGTTTGGGTTGCCGGTGCTGGCGGGGATGATGCTGCCTGCGCTGGCGAAAGCAAAGCAGCGTGCGCAGGCAATCAACTGCATGAGCAACCTGCGCCAACTGGGCGTGGCGGCGCGGACGTATGCGCAAAGTTCAGGCGACAGGCTGCCGTCCGCGACGAACTGGTGTGACGTCCTCCAACCGCACGTGAATCGTCAAAACGTGTTTTATTGTCCGGCTGAGAAATCACAGCTCTGCGGGTATGGCTACAATGCCGCGCTAAGTGGCCTGGTCGTCAGCGAAGTGAATCCTTTAACCGTAATGTTCTTCGAGATTCCGGGCGGCTGGAATGTGAGCGGCGGCCCGGAACAGATGCTTCAGGAACGTCGGCACGGGACGAGCCTCAACGTGGTATTCGCCGACGGCAGCGCGCATCAAATGACACTTTCTGCGCTGCAAAATCTGCGTTGGGACCCGTGACGAGCGAAGATTTTCGCGACTTCACGTGCGCGCGGCGTGTTATGTAAACGGCACTAAGCAAAGGCTCACATGACATATAAAATAATAGGCGGCGACGGGCAACAGTACGGGCCGGCAGAGCCGGCGCAGATACGGGAGTGGATCGCGGCTGGCCGGGCAAACGCGCAGACACTCGCGCAAGCGGAAGGTTCGCTGGAGTGGAAGCCGCTCGGCAGCTACGGCGATTTTGCGGACTTGTCGACTGCGCCCGCGCCAGTGATGCCGCCGTATTTGGGATCAGCAGACCAGCGGAAATCGAAGCTCGTCGCCGGCCTGCTGGGAATCCTTGTGGGCTGGGCCGGAGTGCATCGATTTTACCTGGGCTACGTGGCCATCGGCGTCGCGCAAATCCTGGTGACGTTTATCACCTGCGGCGCGGGAGCGATCTGGGGCTTTATAGAAGGAATCCTGATTCTTGTTGGCAGCTCAATTACAACTGATGCGGACGGGCGTCCGCTGAAAGAACAGTGACGCTGCGGGGCAAGCCCGCTATCCTGCGGGCAATGGCTGAGCAACCGCCGCGAATCATTAGTCGCAAACGGGCCCTGGTTTGCCTGGGGATGAATGCGCTTGGGCTTCCCGGGTTGGGCACGATCATGGCAGGCCGGGCCATCGGTTACGTTCAGGCTGCGCTCATGTGCCTCGGGTTCTTCCTCTTCGTGGGATTCATGTTGTGGTACTTGGGGTCGTCGGTCGGCTCATTCAGGCGTTTTATGCTCACGGGGGTTCCCGAGGACCCGACCGTCCACTATCAACCGTGGCTGTGGGTACTTTGGTTGGGGCTCGGCCTGTCGATTATCTCGTGGATCTGGTCGCTGATCAGCAGCCTCATCATTCTGCGACAGACACCTCCTGCTGACGAAGCTCCGCCCCGGATCCAATAGTCACGTTCCAGAGCAAATGCTACATTGAGCGCGGGCAATGCGACGGGATCCAAACAGCGAGGTCATCACACACTTCAAGAAGTTGTTCGGCCATGCGCCGCCACACCGGGTGCGCGCGCCGGGGCGGCTGGAGTTGCTGGGCAACCACACCGATTACAACCAGGGGCTGGTGCTGGCACTGGCGGTGGACCGCTTTGTGTATATGGCCTCGACGCCGAGGACGGATGGCATCATCGAGATCGCATCGACGGCGTTCCCGGGGCGTGAAAAATTTTCAACTTCGAACCTCGCAAAAAATGCCGAGGCCCCATGGGCAGACTACGTGAAAGGCGTGTTGAGCGAATTGCGCAAGCGGGGTGTGCCGTTTGGAGGTTTCAACGCGGTGATTCACGGCACGCTGCCGATGGGCGCGGGGATGAGCAGTTCCGCAGCAATCGAAGTGGCGACCGCGCTGACGATTCGCAGGCTGCGGCCCTATTCGCTGCGGGCGACGGGCCTTGGTACGCCGCCGGAGCGCGACGACGAAAACAACCTGCCGCCGTTGAGCCCGCAGGAAAAGCTGGAGACGGCCAAAGTCGCCCAGGCGGCGGAAAACAATTTCGTGGGAGTGAAGTGCGGATTGCTGGACCAAATCTCGAGCCTGTTTGGGAAGGCGCACCATGCGATCGAGATCGATTTTCAATCGCTCGTCGTCGAACCGGTGCCGATGTTTGGAGAGATCGCGATTGTGGTGTGCAACACCGGAGTGAAGCACGCGCTGGTGGGTGGCGAATACAACGCGTTGCGCGAGCATTGCGAATCGGCGGCGCGCAGCCTCGGCGTCAAATCGTTGCGGTCGGTCGATGCGAAGATGCTGGCGGCGAATCGCGCGAGACTTTCGGAGCGGGATTACCAGTGCGCGTTGCACATCGTCGGTGAAATTCAGCGCGTTGTTTATGGGGCGCGAGCGTTGCGTGATGGGGACTTCGAGCAGTTCGGGCAATACATGTTCCAGAGCCACGAGAGTTCGCGCGACAATTTCAAGAACAGCACGAAGGAGCTGGACACGCTCGTCGAGTTGGCGCGGGCGCATCCCGCGGGGCTGGGCGCGCGATTGACCGGCGGCGGATTTGGGGGGGCGACGATCAACCTTGTACGGCGTGACGACGTGGAGGACTTTATGCGCACCATCGCCGGCCAGTATGAACAACGCACGGGCCGGAAAACGGAACCGCTTTTATGCCAGGTAGTCGACGGCGCGCAATAGGACGCTTTGCAGTCGTGCTGGTGACGGCGCCGGACGTGAAGGTGGCGCGGACGCTGGCAAAGGCTTGCCTCGAAGCGCGTGCGGCGGCGTGCGTGAACATTATTCCGCGAGTGGAATCGCACTATTGGTGGCAGGGAAAAATGGAGCGCGGGAACGAGTTCCTGCTGGTGATCAAAACGACGGCGGCACGGTTGAGCGCGCTGGAGAAATGCGTCCTGGCGAATCATCCGTATGACACGCCGGAGTTTGTGGTGTTGCCGATATCATCGGGGAATCGCCACTACCTGGAGTGGATTTCAGGTTCCGTGGAATAGCTGGGGCTGGACATTTGCGGTGTTTCCATCTTTTCTGTCCGCGTTTCACCCATGCAAACGTGGACGCAAATCTACGACCCGCTTAACAGCCCTGTGCTGTCGACGTTGGTCGCGGCACTGCCGGTAGTCGTGCTGCTTGGGTCGATCGCCGCACTGAAGATTCGAATTCACTACGCGGCGCTGATCGGGCTGGGGGTCGCGGTGGCTATCGCCGTTGCCGTGTACCGCATGCCTGTGTCGGCGGCGACGGCAACGACAGGGTATGGCGCGGCCTACGGCCTGTTTCCAATCGGCTGGATCATTCTCAACCTCATTTTTTTATATCAACTCACCGTCAACAGAGGTCTGTTCGAAGTGCTGCGCACGCATTTGGCGACGCTTGCGCCCGACCCGCGCGTGCAAGTGATCCTGATTGCGTTTTCGTTCGGCGCATTTTTTGAAGGCGCGGCGGGCTTCGGGACGCCGGTCGCGGTGACCGCCGCCATTTTGATTCAGCTCGGGTTCAAGCCGCTTCAAGCGTGCGGATTGTCGCTCATTGCCAATACCGCGCCAGTGGCCTTTGGAGCGCTCGGCACGCCGATTATTGCGCTGAGCAAGGTCACCGGTATCGACGAGTTGACGCTCTCAAAAATGGCCGGGCGCCAACTGCCGTTTTTTTCCGTCATCGTACCGTTTTGGGTGGTGTGGGCGTTCAGCGGGTTTCGCGGGATGCTGGGCGTGTGGCCGGCGGCGTTGACGGCTGGAGTCGCGTTCGCGATTCCGCAGTTCCTGGTGTCGAACTTTCACGGGCCGTGGCTCGTCGACATCGTCGCCTCGTTGGTGTCGATCGGCGCCGTGATGGTCTTGCTGCGATTCTGGAAACCGAAAGCAGTGGCGGCTGAGGCCAGGTCCGAGTTGCCGGCGAAACCAGATCCAGTGCGCCTGCGTCAGGCGTGGGTGCCATGGATTTTGCTCAGCGTGTGCGTGTTCATTTGGGGGATTCCCGCGTTCAAACTGATGGCGAACAAGATCGCGCCGAAGTTCGAAGTGCCTGCGCTGCACAATGTCGTCGTGCGGTCGTATCCAGTCGTCGAGCGGCCCACAGTCGAGAAACCGACTGTGCCTGAGAAGGCGGTCTATGAGTTGAACTGGCTGTCTGCGACGGGCACGGGAATTTTGGTGAGCGCGATCATCGCTGGTCTGCTGATGGGATATACGGCGCGTGAACTATTGCGGCACTA
>Ga0137340_1000156_pt1 | contig 15668 bp, 11 predicted proteins | sample EasRivERMLT400_2_FD_102295 | JGI IMG/M metagenome (GOLD analysis project Ga0137340, IMG submission 102295) | Soil microbial communities from meander-bound floodplain in the East River, Colorado, USA - East River MetaG ERMLT400_2 | ecosystem: Environmental > Terrestrial > Soil > Floodplain ...
GAGATCAAATTTTTCCCGGAGCGCTGGACCAAGACCTACACACACTGGATGACGAACATCAAAGACTGGTGCATCTCGCGCCAGCTTTGGTGGGGGCATCGCATTCCGGTGTGGTATCGGCGAGACCCCCCAGGCCTACAACCTGGAGTACACCCTTCAAACCTCGACGACGCTTATTCCGTTCAAACGTACTGTGGCGTGGAACCTCCTCCGGGCGACGGTTGGGTACAGGACCCCGACGTGCTCGACACATGGGCGAGTTCGTGGCTGTGGCCGTTCGCAACGATGGGTTGGCCGGAGAAAACGGCGACGCTGCAAAAGTTTTATCCCACCAGCGCGCTCGTGACCGGGCCGGACATTATTTTCTTCTGGGTCGCCCGCATGATCATGGCCGGTTACGAGTACATGGGCGACAAGCCCTTCGGTCACGTTTACTTCACGGGGATTATCCGCGACAAGCAGGGGCGCAAGATGTCCAAGAGCCTCGGCAACTCTCCGGACCCGCTCGATCTCATCGCAAAGTACGGCGCCGATGCTTTGCGCTTCGGCATCATTCGTTCAGCGCCGTTGGGGCAGGACCTGTTGTTCGACGAGCAGCACATCGAGCTTGGCCGAAATTTCTGCAACAAGCTCTGGAACGCGTGCCGCTTTCGCCAGATGCAGGCCGGCGAGGTACAGGGCGAAATTGATCCGAACCGCCTCGGCAGCGATGACAAGTGGATTCTCATCAAGCTCCACATCGCGATCCGTGAACTAACGGAAGCACTCGAAGAATACAAATTCGGCGAAGCGGCCCAAACACTCTATCGTTTCTTCTGGAGCGAGTATTGCGACTGGTACGTCGAGTCCTCCAAGGCGGTGTTGCAGGGCACGGACGAAGTGCGCAAGAGGAACACGCTGGCGGTGATCGACTTCGTGCTGTCGCACACGCTGCGACTGTTCCATCCGTTCCTGCCGTTCATCACCGAGGATCTGTGGCACGGCATGGGTTATCACGAAGAAATGCCCGAGGAGCAAGGTGGCCGCAGCATCATGTTTGCGCCGTGGCCGAAGCCCTTTGACAACGACTTCCGCGACCATTACAGCCTGGATGATTGCTACGTGGACTTCGTGAATTCGAAGCACGAACTCGTGACCGAGGGCCGCAATCTTCGCCGGGAAGCGAACATTCCTTCCAACAAGAAGGCAAAGTTCATCTTCAAGCCGGGCACCGGTGTGCCTCCGCACGACATCAAAGTCTTGCAACTCCTGCTCAATGCCGAGCAACTCGAAGTGGTGCCGCCGGACTATCAGCCGCCGAAAGGCATGCCGGCAGTCCGGGCGCAACTCGGCGAGCTGTATCTTCCGTTGGAAGGGTTGCGAGACGTTGAAGCTGAGCGAGCGCGACTCACGCGCGAACGCGAGAAATACAAATCTGAAATCGAGAAGGTCGAAGCCAAGCTCAACAACCCGGCGTTCATGCAAAAGGTCCCGGCGAACGTGTTGCAGGAACACCAGAAGCGCCTTGCCGACTGGCAGGCTAAACTGCAGCAAGTGGACCGCGCTCTGGAAGGGTTGTCCGGCGCTTAACGCGCTTTCTTCGGGAAAGCTTTGTTCACGGCCTCGATTTTCGAGCGCACCTCGAGCTTGCTGTAGATGTTCCGCACGTGGGTGCGGACGGTTTCCAAACTCACGCCAATGGCTGAGGCAATTTCCTTGTAGAGGAATCCCTGCGCCAGCTTGGCAAGCACTTCCTGCTCTCGAGTCGTTAACTGCGCAGCCGCATCGCTGCGCTGGGGCGGGCGTTGAAATTCCTCGACGACCCGGCGCGCAATCTGGCTGCTCATGGGCGAGCCGCCCGCGTGCAAGTCGCGGATCGAGCGCACAAGGTGCTCCGGCGCGGTCTTCTTAATGAGGTAGCCCGCGGCGCCGGCCTTCAAAGACTCGAAAATCCGATCGTGATCGTCGAAGACGGTCAGCATCATTATCTGCGCGTCCGGAAGCAGGTGTTTCAGCTTCCGGATGCACTCGATGCCGGACATCCCCGGCAAACCGATGTCCATTAAAACAACGTCGGGCTGCCTTTCGGGCAACCCGACGAGAGCCTCCTCAGCGCTAGGGCACGTGGCCACACAAATAAATCCCGGCGCGCTATCGATCAACATCGCCAACCCATGGCACACATCCGAATCATCTTCAACCACCGCAACCTTGATTGTCTCAACCGTCGGCGCAGTCGCGCTTGCTGTCGCTGCCATTCGAGTTTTCACTATCGTTTATTTCCCAAATTTCCGTCAATCACATGAAAGTAGTAGACGGCTCGGTTGTAAGAATAGCAGATATTTTTACGCAAGTCCCTCTACCGGAGGAAGATGTGATTTCAACCCCCCCACCGCGGCGGGAGAGGCGCTCGCGCATATTTCTTAAGCCGTTGTTCGTTGCGTTGACCCTGTCTTCGCTCAGTCCTTTGCCGTCGTCGGTGACGGTGACAAAAATGTTTTGACCTTCTGGAGAGACGACCAGCGTAATGGCAACCAGATGGGCTTCCGAATGCCTGGCCACATTATTGAGGGTTTCTTTGAAGGCCAGCAGAATGTCGCGCCTCAATTCACCGGGAACTGAAAAGGTCGGCACGGTCCCCGGAAAATCAAGGCGGCAGCTTACGGGCGAAAGGTCAAAGAACTCGGCCGCATAGGCGCGGAGATATCCAGCGAGGCTGTCCAGCGTATCGTTCCTTGGATTCGTGAGCCAAACGATTTCGCTGATGTTGTCAACCACCTTACGAGCGGTTTCAGAAATGGTCCTGGCCGTGTTGCGTACCTGCACGGGGTTCTCCGCCTGCCGATTGGTCACTTCGCTCAGAATTGCGATGCGCGTCAGGTTTGCGCCGAGGTCATCGTGCATGTCCTTGGCGATGCGTTCGCGCTCGCGCTGCAAGGCCTCCTGCTGCTCGATGCGCAACATCTTGCGTTGGAGCCTCAACCGCACGGCTTGCACTCCCGCGGCGCCACTAAAGAGTCCCAGTGCGCAAAGGCCGTAGAATGGCCACGTCTCGTAAAAACGCGGTTCAACGATGAACGAAAACTCGTCGCCTCGCTCATTCCAATAGCCGTGGTTGTTGCAGGCGATAACGTGGAACCGGTAACTGCCGGGCCGAAGGTTCGTGTAATGTGCGACGCGGCTATTGTGGGGAACCGTCCAGTTGGAGTCGTGCCCTTTGAGCTTATGTTTGAATTGAACCTTGGAAGGCTCGACGAAACTGTTGGCGGTAAACCGGATCTCCAAAAAGTCCGCTTCACCGGGTTTCAGCCGATGCGCCTCTTTTGTTGGCTTCGGTTCGGGCTTGTTTTCAATCGGAGCAGTGACGACTTTCGGGCTCGCTCCAAAGACGGTGCCGCTCTTCGAGATAACCTGTTCGATAATTACGTGCGGGGCCAATTCGTTGCGATAAACGGTTTTCGGATCGATCACCACGATTCCGCGTTGCGTCGGAAACCAGATTCTTCCGTCGATGCTCTTGCAACCCGCAGGCTGGTACTCGCCGTTTGTCTCCGAGGTGAGCATCCCGTCGGCTTCGCCGTAGGCTACATGTCCCACCTGGGCCAACCTGCCGACGGCGACCTCATTCAATTCCTTTCGACTGACGCGATAGATACCGCGATTGCAACTGATCCAGAACATCCCTTCGTCATCCTCGACGACATGGTTGACCAAATCATCAAACAACCCGTGTTTACGGGTGAAAACGAATACCCTCCCATTCTCGTATCGATTCAAGCCCGCCGCCGTGCCAATCCACATGACTCCGTCTGCATCTTCATGGAGCGACCACGCCTTATGACTCGATAAACCTCCGATGCTTCGGAATGTGTCGTTCGTGAAAACGCACACACCTCCGCCATACGTGCCAATCCACAATTGACCCCGACGATCCTCAAAAAATGCGCGCACGTCACCGTGCGGCAAGCCCTGGTTCGTCGTGTAATGCTGCCGGACCTCGCTCCCGCGAACGCGCGCCACGCCGTTGTCCATCCCCACCCACACCGTGCCGGCACGGTCTTCGTAAACGGTTCTCGTGAGCCCGGGCATTGGCGTGAGGCTGATGAAGTTGCCGCCTCGAAACCGGTACAAACCGTGCAGCTGATCGCCCACCAACAAGTCGCCTGACTTGCTTTCATATACCGATCGAATGGTGGTGTCGCTCCAGTGCGCCTCGGGAGGCCGGCTCGGCACGGCCTCGCCGTTGAAATGAATCCGGCAGAATCCTTCTTCGCCACCCGCCCAAACGCCGCCACGACTGCTGGCCGTCACGGACCAAATGCAGTCGTTGAGCAACCCCCCTGGTTCTTTTCCAAAAACCTGGAGGCGGGGATACCTGAGTCGAAGCAACCCGTGGGTGTCTGTGCCCAGCCACAGATTGCCTTCCCTATCCTTGAGACAGAGGCGAACGCGACGCAGCACGGGCCACTCCGGAGAGTTTGCCTTGGACCATTCCTCGTTGCAAAACTGGTAGAGACCCTCTGCGCCGTCCAATGCGACCCACAATTCGCCGGGGTTCTGCCCTTCGATGATGCCACGAACTGCCCTGTCCTGCTCCATGCGCAACGGCAACTCCTCGCCATAAAGAGAGAAATGATCGAGGGCTCCGTCACGCCACCGATACAAGCCGTATTTTGTGCCAAACCAAATCGTTCCCAGGCGATCCTCACAGAACGCATTGACGCGGGCCTCGTGAGCGCGCTCCCGCTTGAGTATGCGTTCACTCTGCCCCGTCGCGCTGTTCCATACGTAGACGCCGAGAGGCCCTGAAAACCAAAGCCGTTCCGTGCTGTCCTCAAAAACGGAGCGAAGGTTCGGGATCGCTACCACAACGGTCGCCTTGCGCCCGGACACGTGCGCGATGCCCTGGTCCGTTGCCGCCCAGATACCCCCTTTGCGGCGGCGACAAAGCCCATCAACCCGCGCGTGTGGCAGGCCGTGGGAAGTGTCGAGTTGCTCGAAAGTGCCGTTTTGATAACGCAACAGTCCGTCCCGCGTGCCCGCCCACATTACGCCTTGTTCGTCTTCGGCGAGCGAAGTGAACATATTCTCGCGCAGACCAGGTGTGTTGCCCGGACTAAACGTCTTGAAATTCACTCCATCGAATCGTGACAGTCCGAAGGGCGTGACGATCCATAAATAACCATCCTGAGTTTGCAGAACGTCTGTGACGGTATTCTGCGGCAAGCCCTTTTCGGCGCTGTAGCTTTCGAGGTAATAACCGCGCATGGACAATTCGTTGGCTGGCAGCTTCTCGCTGCCCCAAAGCCAAATAAACGCCACAATCCCTGCACCCACGCGGCGTCTCATCGGTCTCAAAAATCCCCAGCGCCTTTTCATGAGAGTAAGGCAATTGCATCATAGTCTCCCATGCCTTTCCAGCAGGAAATGTCCCTGACTTCCCGGCATTGCACAGCTTGCGCGCCTGCCCTACGTTCTCGCGCTCTTTATGACCGGCAAGCATGTCCAGCAGGCACTGAAAACGGCTGTTGCGGCCGCGCAATCAGCGGGAATGATCATGCGCGCCAATCTGCGCCTGAACAAAAAAATCAACGAGGCCACGCAGCACGACATCAAACTTGAACTCGACGTTCGCTGCCAAAAGACTATCGAGCGCCGCTTGCGGAAGGATTTCGCGGACATCGCTATCCTCGGCGAGGAAGGAATCACCGGCGATCCGGAGGGAGAGTACCGGTGGGTGGTCGATCCAATCGATGGCACGGTCAACTTCACTTACGGCATTCCGCATGCCTGCGTCTCGATCGCACTTCAACGACGCGCGAATCATCGCGGCGCTTATGAGTCTCTCGTTGGCGTGGTTTACGATCCGTTTTGCAACGAGCTTTGGACGGCCACAAAGGGTCGGGCGGCGAAACTCAATGGCCAAACGATCAAACCCAGCTCACGGCGCAAACTTGAGGAGGCGATTGTCGCCGTCGGATTCGCCAAGCACGCGCAGACGCTGGACAAGATGCTTCCGACGTTGAACCAGTTGATCCACAAAGTGCGCAAGGTGCGCATCATGGGCTCCGCCGCGCTGGCCACTGTCTACGTGGCGACGGGCCGCATGGACGCTTACATCGAATATGGTTTGCGGCTGTGGGACATTGCCGCAGGCGGCCTGATCCTGGAACGCGCCGGCGGAGATTTCTGCCACGAACCGGTCCCTGGCGACTACACCTATCGCATTCTCCTCAACAACGGTCACTTGCGCCGAAAGCTTGAAGCGTTTGCCCGATAACGTAGAATCACCGCGTGATTTCCCGTTTTGTTCTGCTGTCGCTTGTGCTCTCGACTTTGTCGAGTTTTGCCGGCACCTACGCCCAATTCCGCACCGCGTGGGGCGACGTCGACGTCGAACTCTACGACGACGACAAACCGATCACCGTGCGCAACTTCCTTCGTTACGTGCAGAGTGGCCGGTTCAGCAACATGTTCTTTCATCGGTGTCCGACAAATCAGTTCACCGGCATTACGGATTTCGTCGTCCAGGGCGGCGGGTTTTTTGCCAGCACCAACGGGATCGAACGGGTCGATATTTTTGGCACAATCCCAAACGAATTCGGCGTGGGACGTCCGTTCAGCAACACCTACGGAACCATCGCCATGGCCAAAGTATCGGGCGACACCAACTCAGCCAGCTCGCAGTTCTTTTTCAACCTGAACAATAATTCGTTTCTCGATGCCGCGGATGCCAATGGTTACTTCACAGTTTTCGGCCGGATCATTGGCAGGAACAGCACGAACGTCCTGGATTTCTATCGTGGCCGCTCCATCAACCGGGGAATCAAGGATTTGAGCGGTGTTACTCCCGAGTGGAGCACCCTGCCTGTTACGTATGTTGGCACGAACGCACCCATGCTCAGCAATCTGGAATACGCGGACATCTCTGTGCTGAAGTTGAGCGTGACTGCGACGAATGGCGTGCGCGAGTTGACATGGAACAGCCTCGGCACGAACCACGTTTATCACGTCGAGTTCAGCACGAACCTTCCTCCAGTGTGGCAAACGCTTGCCTCCACCAACGGCATTGGCCGCAATGGACAAACGATGCGTGTCACGGATTCATTGGCCAGCGCGACACCCCGCTTTTATCGCATCCGCATTGGTCTTTGACGCTGGCGGGGAACGAACCTACGCGGCCTTTTCGCCTTCCGGATCCGCGGGCGACTTGAGGTCCGATACGAACACGTCCGGAATATCCTCTGAGACGAAACTCGTTTCCGTTTCCGTTTGCTGGACGATCTGCCCGTGGCCTGGCTCCATCAACTTGCGTTGCGTGATATCCTGGAACACGACCACGCCGCCAATCGCCGTGCCTTCCTCTGTTCGCAACGGACCGCCGTTGGCGCTGAGCCATTGGGTCGTCGCGTTGGTCGCATCGCGGACGAATATCTCGAAGCCCGCAACGGTTTCGCCACGGATCGCGCGCATGAGCGGAAATTGATCGGCGGGAAGCGGAGTTTGCTGATCGGCAAGGAACAATCCATGCGCAGCGTCCCCTTCCGCAGAGGTCGTGGCTTGCCCGCACAATTCCAGGATCTGCCGCCCTGCCGCATTGCAAAGCACGAGCTTTTGGTCCGCATCGGAAACGGCGACGCCATCTCCCATGCTGTCGAGGATCGACTGCAACATGACAGTTCGATTGCGAAGTTCGTTGTGCGCCACGCGAACTGTATCCTGCGCTACCACGATTTGATCTTGCGCGACACGATTTTGTTTTTGTTCGCCGGCCACTGTGAAATAGCCGGCGACAAGGCAAAGCGCCAGCGTGGCCAGCACTACGACGAACAGCCGGTTTGTCCAACTCGCTGCCTTGCTCGCAGACTGGATGTTCCTGCCGAGCGCGGTCGCTTCGTGGCGATCCATTTCGTGCAGCGCGAGGCGAATGGCGTCCAAAGCCACCGTTCCTTTTCCCGACAGTACGTCTCGTTGTGCGGCATCGAAACCGGCGGTGTCTCGCAGCGTGATACTCTCTTTCGCAGCCGCCAAATGTCGATCCAGCAACGCCTTCAGGGACGCCAAAGCCGCTTGCTGGCGCGCGTCCTGGCGCGTCAGGCGATGGACGCGCTCGAACTGTGGCTCGATGAGCGACGCTCCGTATTTGTAGGCGGCAAGGAATCGTTGCTCGCCGGTGAGCAGATAATCGCGCTGTCCCGTCTGCACATCCTGCACCGGGGAAAGCAGGCGGGCGAGATTCGCGCGCACTTCGTGGCCGTACGCGACGGCAGCGGAAGCACGCTGGAGTTGCCGGTTTTGCTGCCAAAGCAGCGCCAGTGCGGCGGCGAGCGCGACCACCCCCACCGCCAGCGACACGTTGCCCCTTTTGCCTTGAAAAATGTTCATAGCGGGCCGTGCGGGCTCGCACAGCCGCCCGCTTTGGAGCAAAACACGAGCCAAAATCCCGCCTCGCGCCGTGGCGAGCCGGAAGGAGGCAAGCACGGCTAATTCGGTGCAAACCGGAGAATACAGCCCATCCCGTTTGAGTTTAGCACCCCAATTTTGCCCGGCCCGGCGGTCAGATATGATGTCCCCAATGACTGCGTATCAACCAGTTGATCCAGCGGCGGGCCTTCCGGCGACGCGGATTGCCCTTTCCCAATTGACCGGCCGTTTTCTTTGCCGTCGCCTGCGCTCCAAATTCGGGACATCCACGCTCATCGAACTGATTGACGAATATCGGAACGTGGTGTGCCCCCAGTGCCACGAGCGCTTCGACACGCAGATTCTGACGGTCGAAAAAGTAGCCGATGATTCCGCGAATCTGGACCGCTCGGGACAATGCCCGCATTGCCGCACTGAGCATGAAAGCCATCTCCAGTTCCGCAAGGACGGGCTGATCCTGAGCCGTGAAGCCGACGGCTGGTTCATCTGGTTGAGCCGCGTGTCCCCGAATCGCTACGGCAGCGTCATGGAGGAACACCTGTTTTGGTACTCGGTGGATTGGACGAAGCGCGACGCCGAACTCGCCGAGGACCTCAATGTCCCGGACGAGATCGTGCACGCATGGCGCCGCAAAGTTGGCAAGCCGCGCACCTCGAAAGTCAAACTCGCAGATCGACGATCGCGCGCCACTCCGCAGCGCTCGGATCGTTCCGGGACCTGAACTCAACCTCCACGACTATGGACCCTGAAACCCGGCACACCATTCTTTTGATCGAAGACAGCGAAAACGACGCATTGCTCATGCAGCGTGCTCTGCGTAAGTCAGCGATCACCGACTGCGTTCACATCGCGAAAAGCGGCAAGGAAGCCATCGAATATCTCAAGGGCGTCGGGCCCTTCAGCAACCGCGAGGAATTTCCACTGCCGCAACTGATTCTCCTCGATCTCCAAATGCCGGAGATGCACGGCCTGAAAGTGCTGGAATGGATTCGGTCGCAGCCGGAATTTCGTTCGACGGTCGTGATCGTCCTGAGCTCCTCGCGCCTCACCGGCGACATTCAGCTGGCCTACAAACTGGGAAGCAATTCATACCTTGTGAAACCGCCCACGCTCGAAATGCTTTACCAAACCGTCGCCGCTATCGCGCAATACTGGCTCGCACTCAACCAGTGGCCGGATGATTCGCTTCAGCTCAGACCCGCGGAAGATGCGGAAGCAGCGGGTCAGCCGGCAGGCGCTGCGGCGTAGGAATCACAATATCTTCTCCAACTCCCGGTGATTGGTTTTGCCGGTGCCGAGCTTCGGAATTTCCTTCACCAGCTTCAGCTCGCGCGGCATCGCGATGTTCGGCAGGCCCTTTTGCCGGATCACCACACGGATGCTTTCGATGGTCAGCTTCGATTCATTCGTGATAGCGATCAACACTTCGCCCTTGTCGGGATCGGCTTTGCTGATGATGGCGATCTGGCAGCGCAACCCATGCTCGGGAAACGCGCCCGCCAGCGCTTCTTCCACCGCCGTCAGGCTCACCATTTCCCCGCTGATCTTCGCGAAGCGCTTCAGCCGGCCCAAAATGAACAGGAACCCTTCCTCGTCGATCTTTGCGATGTCCCCCGTGTCGTACCAGCCGGCCAGCTTCTTGAACTGCTCGTTCGCGTCCACGTTCAGGTAACCCTTCATCACGTTCGGCCCGCGCACATGCAAACGGCCACCCTCCGGCACGCCTTCCACCGGCTCAAAGCGATGCTCGATGCGCGGCAGGAAGCGCCCCGCCGAGCCGTGCTTCGGCGCGATCGGCGTGTTCGCCGTCACGCACGGGCTGCACTCGGTCGCGCCATAACCTTCGATCACCCGCACGCCAAACCGCCGCATCCAGACATTCGCCGTGGATTCCTGGAGCTTTTCCGCGCCCGCAAACAGATAGCGCAGCGCGCGAAAATCGTACGGGTGCGCCTTGCGCGCGTAGCCGTTCAGGAACGTGTTCGTGCCGAACATCACCGTGCAATCGAGATTGTAAAACGCCGTCGGCACCACGCGATAGTGCAGCGGCGAAGGATACAGGAACACAAACAACCCGCGCACAAGCGGCAGCAGAGTCCCGACCGTCAGGCCAAAACTGTGGAACAACGGCAGCGCGTTGAAGAACCGGTCCGTGTCCATCAGGTCGATGACCGACAGCATTTGCCGAATGTTCGCGAGCAAATTGCGATGGCTCAGCTCGACGCCCTTGGGCACGCCTTCCGAACCGCTGGTGAACAGGATCACCGCCGTTTCCTCCGGCGCGTGGCTGAACTCGAACCCCGGCTTGAAGAACGTTTCGCCGACGAGCGCGGCCAGGCGCTCGCTCGGCTTGATCGTCTTGCGCACGTCTTCGACGTAGAGAAATTCCACACCCGCCTCCTCAAGCGGCGCGATGTTGATTTTCGCGCGCCCAAGGAACGTGCGCGACGTGATGATCTGCTTCAGCCCGGCAAGCTCCGTGCACGCCAGCATCACGGGCGTGCCCGTGCTGTAGTTGAGAATTGCCGGTACGCGGCCCGCCGCCCACAAACTGAGCACCACCACCGGCATCGCATTGACGTTCGGCAGGAGCACGCCAATCCTCTGCCCGCGCAGGAGGCCGGTCCACTTTTTCGCCAGCAATCGCGCCCCCACGAGCAGCACGCGATACGTCAGGCGCTGGTTGTTGATGTCCGCCAGCACGACGCGTTTGGGGAACTCGCGGCCACGCGCGGCCACCGCTTCCAGGACGTTGCGCGGACCAAACTCCACCTCCGTATCAAACTGTTGCTCGATGAGCTTGTCGCGCAGCCACGTCGTGAGATGCGTCCGCGCGTCCGCGGTGCTCATGTGGTGCACGTGCGGCGGCGTGAGCCCCTCGCTGAAATGCGCGCTCACCCGCGGGAACAAATGTTTCTTGTTTGGATTCGGCGAAAACGGCAGCCGATGTGCCCCGCGCAGGTAGCACGTGATTACCTTTGCCCCCGTTTTATGGAGCAAAAATCCCGTCCCCTCGAACAGCTTCATCATCACCCCCGTGCGCGACAGCCGCCCCTCCGCGAACAACGCCAGCTGCCCCTTGCCTTCCAGGTATTCGGCCATCCGCTTGACCGCATACGGCGAGTTCGTGTCGATGGGAAACGTGCGCCGGTTGATCATGATCTTGCGATGCACCCAGCTCGTCTGCGCCGACACGCTGGACACCACGCACTTCCAGTCCGCGCCTGTGCACACGTAAAGAAAAAGCCAGTCCAGCCACGAGACGTGGTTCGGGATGAGCAGCACCGGCCCCGGTGTGTTCAACACTTCCTCGTTGTAGGCGCGGAACCCGAACAGCACCCGCAGAAGCTGGCGAAGCAACCACTTCATACGTCAATATAGCCCGTGCGGCCTGCGAAAAGTTCTCTGCGCACGCGCGTCTTTAGTGCCAATCGCAAACCCGGTCAAGCTTCGGCGTGCTGTTCCCATCCCGCACACATAGAATCACGAGCGATGGCCCCGTATCTTCAGCAGCGACAGGACGGCGTTTGCATTTCCCTGAAAGTCCGGCCGCGCGCCTCGCGCAACGAGATCGCTGGGCCAATCGGCAAGGAGTTGAAGGTCAAAGTCACCGCCCCGCCCGTCGATTCCGCCGCCAACGAAGCCGTCCTGGAATTCCTCGCCGGAATCCTCGGCTGCCCACGCAACCAACTCGAACTCCTCCGCGGCGCAACCTCCCGCCACAAACAGATTCTCGTTCGTGGAATAACTGCTGCTCAGGTCGAAGAGAAACTTCGTTGAGGTCGATTTCCAGCGTCGTGCGGGAGCCCGGTTAGCTTTGCACACACGCCGCGCGGCAGCGTTTCCACAGCAGGAACTTCAGCCCGACGACTAAAGCCCAGAAGGGAATCACAATCGCCGGGCTTCGCGCCCACTTCTCCAGATCCGATCCGCGCTCTTTGAGACCAGACCACCAGAGGTTCAGTCCAATAATGACAAGAACAACCAGTCCGATGTAGACAAAAATCCAAATGACCTGCTTGCGCGGAACGGGCGCCAGCCATTCTTTGCGGCTTATGAGCACCCAGGACGCGGCGCCCAACAAAAGAACACCCACAAACGTCCACACAGGGTCCAGGAACAACCAACAGGCAAAGCCCAGCGTGACGCAAACAGTCCACACGCAAAACTGCCATGGCTTAAGAGGTGCACGCTTCCCAGTCACACTTTATCTCGCCGCTCCAACCGGCTCCAAATCGCGGCTGCGGAGATCGAATTCGAGGGTCGTGCGCGAGCCGTCAATGAGGTCGCGAATCTGCATGTCCTTGAGCTGCCATTCGCCTTCGACTTTGCGCACGCGACCGATCTCAAATTCCTTCACGCGCTTGCCTTTCGCGTCGAACGCTTCGGCCTTGAGCGGCCCGCCGGATTCCTTGTCCAGCCACGAGATCACTCTGGCATAGCCGCCCGCGGCGGGCGCGGGGTTCAGGCTTTCCAGCACGTTTGCCCAGCGGCTCTTGATCATCTCTGTCTTCACGATGCGCTGCGATGGCCAGTGCAAAAAGTCCAACCCGAAATCGGGCAGCGTGAAGTCCGAGGCCGCCACCGGCTGATAAGCCTGCGCGTGCGCCAACAGCTTCGGTTCGTTGGTCCCGCGGCCATAGCGGTATTCGTTCAGTGCTCCGGGACGATGCACGATCACCGCGCGCTCCGGCACGCCATTGCTGCCGTAAGTTTGATAGCCCGACCGCCAGGAATCTTTCTCGACGCGGATCGTGCACTCCACTGGCACCGTGCGCGGCTCGCCTTCCCTCGGTTTGATCGTGAGCGTGCCATTGATGACACTGTTTTGCTGCGGGGTCGCCGAGCGCAACTTCGCCACCAGTTCCTGGGCGACCTTTCGCGGATCAGCCCCCGCCGGCAACGTCGGTTCGTTCGCCAGTAACGGCGACGCCGCAAGAAATATCAGAACCCACTTCATTTCGTGCGCAGTGCTACCGTGATCAGCTCGGAAATATTTTTCACGAAATGCACTTCCATCTTCTCCCGCACTTCCTTCGGAACCTGCTCCCAATCATTGCGGTTTTGCTCCGGCAAAATCACCTGCTTCAGACCCGACCGCGCCGCCGCCATCACCTTTTCCTTGATGCCTCCGACCCGCAAAATGCGCCCGCGCAAACTGATCTCGCCAGTCATCGCCACCTCCGACCTCACCAGCCGCCGCAAAAAGAGCGACGCCAGCGCGACCGTGATCGTCGAGCCCGCGCTCGGGCCGTCCTTGGGCGTCGCGCCCGCCGGCACGTGCACGTGAATGTCGAACTTGTCAAAATCCCGGGCGTCAATCTTCAGCGCCTTGGCCTGGCTCCGCAGGTAACTCAACGCCGTCTGGGCACTTTCCTTCATCACGTCCCCGAGCGACCCGGTCAGCATCAACCGCCCTTTGCCTGACATCCGCGTCGCCTCGATAAAAAGAATCTCGCCCCCGACCGGCGTCCAGGCGAGCCCCATCGCGATGCCTCGCTCCGTGATCTTCTCCTTCGTCTCGGAAATGAATTTCGGATGACCCAGGAACTCAGTCAGCGCTTCCGGCGCAATCACAATCGGGTCATCCGGCTGCCCGTTGCGGCTCACGATTCTCCGCGCCGCCTTGCGAGTCAGCGACGCAATCTCCCGTTCCAATTGCCGCACCCCGGCCTCGTGCGTGTATTCCGTTACCAGCCTCCGCACCGTTGGCTCGCCGATCTTCACCTGCTTGCTCTTCAAGCCGTGCTCGTCGAGTTGACGCGGGATCAAATACCGCTTCGCGATCTGGACTTTCTCCGTCGCCGTGTAACTCGGCAGGCCGATCACTTCCAGCCGGTCGCGCAGCGCCGGGTGAATCGGGTCGAGCCAATTCGCCGTCGTGATGAACAGCACATGCGAAAGATCAAACGGCACGTCGAGATAATGATCGCTGAACGTGCTGTTCTGTTGCGGGTCGAGCACCTCCAGCAACGCCGACGCCGGGTCGCCCCGAAAATCCGCGCCGATCTTGTCGATCTCATCCAGCAAAATCACCGGGTTACGGCTCTCGGCGCGGCGCAGGCTCTGGATGATCCGCCCCGGCAACGCCCCCACATACGTCCGGCGATGCCCGCGAATCTCCGCTTCGTCCCGCACGCCTCCGAGCGACATCCGCACAAATTTCCGCCCCAGCGCGTCCGCCACGCTTTTGCCCAGCGAAGTTTTGCCAACGCCCGGCGGCCCCACGAGACACAAGATCGGCCCCTTCAAATCCTGCTTCAACTTGATCACCGCGATGAACTCGAGCAGCCGTTCCTTCACCTTCTCCAAACCGTAATGCTGCTCATCGAGAATCCGCTGCGCGGTTTTTATGTCGAGTGTGTCCAGCGTCGACTTGCTCCACGGCAGGTTCACCAGCCAATCGAGATAATTCCGTGTGATCGCGTACTCCGCGACCGCCGGCGACATCTGGCCCAGCCGTTCCAGTTCCTTGAACGCGACCTTCTGCACCTCCTCCGGCAAGCCGTTCTTCTCCACCTGCTCGCGCAGCGCATTGACCTCCATCGTCGTCGGGTCGCCCTCGCCCAACTCCCGCTGGATCGCCCGCATCTGTTCGCGCAGGAAAAAGTCACGCTGGCTCTTCGCCATGCTGCTCGTGACCTCATTCTGGATCTTCGTGCTGAGTGTCAGCACCTCCATCTCGCGATCCATGAACGGCCGCAGCCGTTGCAACCGCTGCTTCACGTCCGCCGTTTCCAACAGCCCCTGCCGCTCTTCAAGGCTCAGGTTCAGATTCCCCGCGATCAAATCGCTCAAGTTCCCCGGCGCTTGCGTGTTCAACGCCGCGATCTTCACCTGGTCCGACAACGCGGGCGTCAGCTTGATGATCTCCTGAAATTGATTATGCGCGTTGCGCGCCAGCGCCGTCATCTCCACGTCCTCCGGCGTGACGACATCCTTCAACACCTCAACCTTCGCCCGCAAATACGGCGTCAACGTGTCATATTCCTTGATCCGTACCCGCCAAAGCCCCTCCACCAGCACGCGCACCGTGTTGTCGGGGAACTTCAACATCTTCAACACCCGCGCGCCGCAGCCGTAATCGTACAAATCCTCCGGAGTCGGATTATCCACGTCCGGTTTGCGCTGAAGCACCAGCCCAAGCAACCGGTCCCCCTCCACCACGTCGTCGATCAACCGCGTGCTCTGGACAGTATCCACCAGCAACGGTGCGACCATCCCCGGGAAAATCACAATATCAGAAAGGCCAAGCAGCGGGAGAA
>Ga0137340_1000158_pt1 | contig 15562 bp, 11 predicted proteins | sample EasRivERMLT400_2_FD_102295 | JGI IMG/M metagenome (GOLD analysis project Ga0137340, IMG submission 102295) | Soil microbial communities from meander-bound floodplain in the East River, Colorado, USA - East River MetaG ERMLT400_2 | ecosystem: Environmental > Terrestrial > Soil > Floodplain ...
GCCCATGATCATCGTGATGCCTAATGGCCGCGCGCAGCCAAACGACCGCGCAGGGACGAACGCCATGGCAACCGCGCCGGCGTTTGCGAAATTCGACCAGGATTTGCTGAAGGACCTCATCCCGTTCATTGAGTCGAAGTATTCCGTGAAGCGTGATCGCGACAGCCGCGCGCTGGCTGGACTCTCGATGGGCGGTGGACAATCGTTGAACTTCGGTCTCGGCAATCTCGACACCTTTGCCTGGATCGGCGGATTTTCGTCAGCGCCGAACACCAAACCTGCGGCACAGCTTGTTCCGGATCCGGAAGAGGCGAAGAGACAGTTGAAACTCCTCTTCATCTCGTGCGGGAACAAGGACGGATTAATCCGCGTCAGCCAGGGAGTCCACGCTTACCTGAAAGAAAAGAATGTGCGACACATCTGGCATGTGGATGAGCACGCGCACGATTTCCAACATTGGAAGAAAGCACTCTACCATTTCGCCCAACTGATTCTTAAGCCAACTCCGAATTGACGAGTCGCAACTTGATCGCGTCAGTCGTTCCTTCCGGCGGCAGGGTTGGCCTTCGGCCCGATCTTCGGAAAGTGAGAGAGTGGGAAAGTGAGAAAGTGGGCGCAGCTTGCCACTCCAAGCCTTCAGGCCTTTCGGCTTTCCTCGTTCCCGGGGGACATTGACTTCACACCTCCCTTTTGCTTTCATTCCTCCCAACTTCCGGGAGCCAGCTAATGAACGCGGGGTCGCGTATCTATTCAGATTCAGGAGCGATCATGAAGATCGTGGGCATTCGATCCACGTTGTGCGCAGTCTTCACCGCCGCGGTCCTGGTCCTTCCCACCCTTTCGACGATGGCGGCTCCGGGAGACGAACATTGGGATAACCAATTTGGCTGGCCTGGCACCACCAACACCATCGCTTCCATAGCCACTCATAACAACAGGCTCTATATTGGGGGATACTACAATCCCAGTAACGCGGCCGTTACTGTTTGGGACGGCACACGCTGGTCGGGCGTTGGCCGGTTCGTGGGTAACTCCGTACAGATTTGGGACCTGGCCTTTGTCGGCGAGGTCCTTTATGCCGCAGGGAGTTTTACGAATGTCGATGGGACGGAAATCCGCGGCCTCGCCCGCTGGGATGGCGCCGCCTGGAGCGGTGTCGGGTTAAACGGGCCCGCCTTTGCCCTCGCGGTCGATGGAGCTGACCTTTACGTAGGCGGTGCTTTCACCAACGCCGGCGATGTTGCCATCACAAATATCGGCCGCTGGGACGGATCTGCCTGGCATGCGTTGGGAGACGGGATTGGGGGTTCCCTGGGCGATGCTGTGCGGGCGCTCGTGGCCACTAACGGGACTGTTTACGCCGGCGGTTATTTCACCAACGCCGGTTCCACGGCCGTTGACAACATCGCCTGCTGGAATGGCTCTGCCTGGACGCCCCTCGGCACTGGGCTCAGCAGTCTCGTTTACGCCCTTGCTCTGAACGGCACTGATCTCTACGCCGGTGGCGTCTTCACTCAAGCTGGTTCGACCGTTGTCAATCGTGTCGCCAAATGGGATGGCGTGAACTGGACTGCGCTCGGAACTGGCGTGAGCGGCGGCACGTTTCCAAATGTGCTTGGCCTCGCTGTTCTCGGCGATCTCGTTTGTGTCGGCGGCAATTTCACGTCCGCTGGCGGCGTGCCTGCATCGCGGTTCGCCGTCTGGAACGGTTCCTCCTGGTCCGCCGCCTCCGGCGGCGTAAGCGCAGGCGTTTTGCGCATCACATCAACCGGCACCAATGTCTTCGTCGGCGGCAGTTTCCTTCTCGCGGGCGGCGTCATAGGCGCCAGCATTGCCTCGTGGGATGGCGTGAACTGGAGCTCCATCGGCCCCAGCGGTCGCGTCAATGGCGTTTCGTCAGTGGTTCGGGCTTTCGCCACCGACGGCTCAAACATCTTCGTGGGCGGCGCGTTTACCGCGGCGGGCCAGATTGCCGCCAACCGTGTCGCCCGATTCGACGGCACCACCTGGCATCCGCTCGGCAGCGGCATGAACGACACCGTCGATGCGCTCGCCTTCGTCGGAGGTAATCTCTACGCGGCCGGCGAGTTCTCTTCGGCCGGTGGCGTGACCGCGGTTCATATCGCGCGTTGGGACGGCAATACCTGGTCTGCGGTCGGCGGCATCGGCATCGGCGGCTCGGTGGCGACGCTCGCCGTTCATAACGATGAGCTCTATGTCGCGGGCAACTTTCAGGTAGATGGCCCGGATGGCCGCGTCGATTCCATTGCCCGGTGGGACGGCGCCAACTGGCGAAAGGTCATTCAATTATCTCCGACGACATTGTTTGGTATGATTATCAATGACGCGGGTTTTGGTGCGGTTGCTTTTCAAGGGAACGACATCTATATAGGCGGCCGTTTCTACATCAGCGAGTTCGATGGCCCCACTTGCTTCAACATCATGCGTTTCGACGGCACGTACTGTCGCCTCATGGGCACCGGCGTGAACACCAACGTCACTTCCATCGCCGTGATCGGCTCCGACGTTTACGTCGGCGGCCGCATAACGAATGCGGGTGGTGTCGCTGTCAGTCGCGTTGCCAAATGGGATGGCGCCAACTGGTCCGGTGTCGGCGGCGGACTTTCCGGGACGGCGAGTGCCTCCGTCACCTCCCTCGCGACCATTGGTAACGACCTTTATGCCGCGGGCTCCTTTACTAACGCCAGTGGCGTGAGTGCGAACCGCATCGCGAAATGGGATGGAACCAACTGGTCGCCCCTGGGCAGTGGCGTGACCTTTCCGGGCTTCTCCTCGGCCTCGATCTCGACGATCAGAGCGTTTGGAAACGACCTCTACGCAGGCGGCACCTTCCTGGCCGCGGGCGGCAAACCCTCCTGTTATCTGGGTCACTGGAACGACACGCGCAACTTTGACCTGCTGCCCGTCATCGAGTTGTCGAAACTCCTCGGCGCGGGCGGAATCTTCAAATTCCGGATTGAAACGACGGGTGTCTCCGAATACGTCATCGAAGCCACGACCAACCTTGCTACATGGATTCCCGTGGACACCAACTCCGCGTCCTTCTACGAATTCTGGGACACGACCGCTGGCGCCCGGCCCTACCGCCTTTACCGCGCCCGCTCCTCTCACTGACCTGGAATCGTAAACCGGATCCGCGCGAATTCGTGTCCTTTGGTGTTAATTCGTGGTTGCCGCGATCCCCTGGGTTCTGAAAAGCTGCCCGTCTGATTTTTATGGATCACGTCAAACTGCACATCCCTGGTCCGGTTGAAGTGAGCGAGAAAACATTTCGCGCGTTTTGCTCTCCGATGATCGGCCATCGCGGCCAGGGGTTTAAAGACCTCTACGCGAAAATGCAGCCGCAACTCCAGGCGCTGCTTTACACGAAGCAACTCGTTTACCTGAGCACCAGTTCGGCGTGGGGAGTCATGGAAGGGGCCCTTCGCAATCTCGTGTCGAGAAAGGTGCTCTGCTGCATGAATGGGGCGTTCTCGGACAAATGGCTCGACGTGGCGAAACGTTGCGGCAGGGAAGCGGAGGCGCTCCAGGTCAACTGGGGATCGCCGATTCTCGCGGAGCAGGTCGAGGCGAAGCTCTCCACCGGCCAATTCGATGCGCTCACGTTGATTCACAATGAAACGTCGACAGGCACGATGAGCCCGATCTATCGCATCGCTGCGCTCAAGGAAAAATTCCCTGACGTGATGTTTATTTGCGACGCAGTTAGCTCGATGACGGCCGTGAAACTTGAGTTCGACGCGTTGCGGATCGACGTATTGCTCGCGGGCACGCAAAAGGCGTTCGCGCTTCCGCCTGGCCTGACGGTGTTCGCGTGTTCACCATCGGCGCTGAGCAAAGCGGCGACGATGAAAGACCGCGGCTATTATTTCGATTTCGTTGAGTTCCAGAAAAACGCCGAGCAAAGCATGACGCCAAGCACGCCGAGCATCGGCCACGTCTACGCGCTGGCGTCGAAGCTGGATGACATTTTTGCCGAGGGCCTGGAGAAGCGCTTCGAGCGGCATCAGAGACTGAACCAAATGACGCGCGATTGGGCGGCGCGCAACGGCTTTAACCTGTTTCCGGAGCCGGGCTACGAATCCGTGACGCTGACGTGCATCAACAATGGCGCGAAGCCTGGCGGGCGCACGATCGACGTGGCGAAGCTGCAAAAGCTCGTGAAGGACCAGGGCTTTTTGATCGACGGCGGTTACGGCAAAATCAAGGGCACCACTTTTCGCATTTCGAACATGGGCGACGAGACGGAAGCGACGATGCAGGAACTCTACACGGCATTGGATAACGGGATGAAGAAGCTGTAGGGCGTGGCCGGAGACAAAGCGGTTCTGCAAAGGATAAAAGCAGGACATTCACGTAATAATCCGGTAACATGCCTGCGGTAACCTGCTGGCATGAAAACGCGATCGTTTATTGGATCTCGGCCTCGGGGAATTAAACACGCCGTCAACCTCATAGCTGCAGTGCTGCTCTTCATTTGCGCGCGCGAAGTGCGAGCAGCTTCCGCGGCGGAATTGCTTGAGCAAGGGATCTACACCGAGGAAACAAAGGGCGATCTCAAAGCGGCGACGGAGATTTATCGGCAGATTGTCGATGATCCGGCCGCGGGGCGCGCGCTCCTCGCGCAGGCGCAATTACGATTGGGTCTCTGCCAGCTCAAGCTTGGCAACAAACCGCAAGCGATCTCCGCTTTGGAAAGGTTGACTCAGGACTTTCCGGATAACGAAAAGCTTCTCGAAATCGTTGGCAATCACATGCCGCAGGTGCTGGAGGATATCCTGAAACAAATCGAGCAGCGGTACGTTCAGCAACTCGATCGCAACGATCTGCTCGAGACCGCCTTGCGCGCGATTGTCGGCAAGCTCGATGCCACTTCAGGAAATCTGCGCACGGATGACATGGTTTTTCTCGACGCCAAAGAGGTGAACCAACTCAACGAAAACCTGGAACAAAAGGTCGCGGGAATCGGCACGGCCCTGAAGATGGATGAAGTGACGGGCGAAGTCGTTGTGACCGCGGTGTTGCCCCACTCGCCTGCCTTGAAAGGCGGAGTGCTGACAGGCGATCGTATTCTGCACTTGGACGACGTGCCCTTGGCGAAAGACGCAAAACTTGCCGACGTTGTCAAGCTTGTGCGAGGGCCGGCCGGTTCACCGATTACGGTGAGCGTGCGACGGAGCGGTGTTGATCAATTGCTCCGCATTCAACTCGTTCGTGACGTCGTTCAATTGCCCAGCGTGAAGGGTTATCGTTTGCAGACGGACAGCAACTGGGACTTTATGCTGAACTCCGAGCGCAAAATCGGTTACGTGCGCCTTGGATATCTCGGCAATCAAAGTCCCGCCGAGATGCGCGCGGCTTTGGAGGATCTGAAAGCGCGAGGGATGAAAGCGCTGGTCCTCGATTTGCGAAACAACCCTGGCGGCTCGCTCGACGAAGCGATCAAAGTCGCCGATCTCTTTCTCGAGAGCGGCCGAATTCTCACCGTCAAAGGGCGCGATGGCGAGAAAACCTATGACGCCAAATTCGAGAATACATTTTCAGGATTTCCGATTGTGGCGCTCGTTAACCGAAAGACAGCCTCAGCCGCCGAGATCATCGCCGGCGCTTTGCAAGACCACGGGCGCGCCGTCATTGTCGGCGAGCGCACGTTCGGGCAGGGCATTGTGCGCAGCCTCCTGCCGCTGAAGGGAGGTATCGGCGCGTTGAAGCTGCCCGTGGCGGCTTACTACCGGCCCAGCGGAAAGAACGTGAACCGCTATCCGCAATCCAAAGAAACTGATGAATGGGGTGTGCTCCCGAACGCCGGCTGCGAAATTGCGATGACCGACGAGGAGTTGGCACAGTTCGAAAGGGATTTTGGGCGCGATGTGCTCAGCGCCGTTGAAAGGCCGGTCGAGTTCGAGGACCGCCAACTACGAAGGGCGTTGGAGTACTTGGCGCAGTCTCCATGAGCAGGAATTGAGAACTTCGATACGATCGATCGCACGCGCGGCCCGCGACAGTGACACGTGGCCGAGCGTGCTGCTTTTGTCCGCGGTCCTCGTGCCGGCGGTGTGTGTGCTTTGGTTCATGAGCGCGGCCATGCGCAATGAACGTTACGCGGCGCGCGAACGATTGGCCGATGCCTACCGCGCGCAACTCGCGGGTTCGCAGACGATAATCGCGCGGCGTTGGGCTGGCGCTGTCGCGGACCTGGAGCAGATTGTTAAAACCAATTCGCCTGCGGCGTCGTTTTGTCGCGCCGTCCGTGCGGGATTGGTCGATAGCCTCATCGTCTTCGACGAGAAGGGGCAGGTTCTTTATCCCAACTCGCCCTCGGTGGGTCCGACTGAAGCGCAACTCGAGGCTCAGTGGGCCGAAGCCAGCCGGTTGGAATATTCGCGCAAGGACTTCGATGCAGCCGCGAAGCGGTATCGCGGCCTGGCAACGCAACTGACTAACGTCAACCTGAGCGCGAGAGCTTTGCAGGCGGCGACGCGATGTCTCGTGCAGGGCGGACAGAGGGGCCTGGCTATTCAATTAATCAACGATGAACTCGGCAGGGATGCGTATCGCCACGCGACTGACCCACAGGGTCGGTTGATCATCGCGAATGCCGAGTTGATGGCGCTGGAATTGTCCGACGACAAAACGGCGCATGCTTTTGCGAACGCAGCGCGGCGTCTGGAGCAGCGTCTCAATGACTACGACAACTCTGCGCTGTCAGCGCCGCAGCGTCGGTTTCTTATGGCGCAAGTGCAACAGCTCTCGGACGGAAAGATAGCGTTTCCGACGTTGAGCGCTGAGCGTCTTGCCGCGGAGCTTGCGGGTCGCCTTCGACCCGACAACGAGACATCGCTTCAGCGTTCACCGCTTCCGGACGTTTGGCAGCTTTCCATAGCGGACCATCGAGCGCTCGCGCTGATCAAAACGGAGACGCTCGTGGATCGTCTGCAACGCGTTGCGGTTGCGGACGCCCTGCCTGCAGGCGTCGAGATCGCGTTGCTGCCGCCAGGCGCTGACACCCTGGGAGCCTTTGTCTCCATGCCTGCCGCCGCTTCACTTCCCGGTTGGAAGCTGGCCCTTTTGCTGAACGACTCGAAGCCATTCGATGCGGCGGCGAAACATCGGACCGAGGCGTATCTGTGGACTGGGATTCTCGTCGTCGTCACGATGGGGCTCCTGAGCCTTCTGGCGACGGGTGCGTTGCGCCGCCGCATGGCTCTTGCGCGCCTCAAAAATGATTTGGCGGCGACAGTTTCCCACGAACTCAAAACACCACTCGCTTCGATGCGCGTGCTCATCGACACGCTCCTGGATTCGGATCGGTTGAATGAGCAAACAACGCGCGAATATCTGCAATTGGTCGCCTCCGAGAATGAACGTCTCAGCCGTTTGATTCAGAATTTCCTCACCTTTGCGCGATTGGAGCAAAGGAAGCATACATTCAACTTTTCACCATTGCCGGCCAATCAGATCGTTGATGCTGCTGCGAATGCTATGCGTGACCGATTTAACGCGCCCGGTTGCCGCTTCGAAGTGCGGGCTGCGCCCGACTTGCCCAACGTCCTTGCCGATCCAGACGCGCTCACGACCGCGCTCATCAATCTGCTCGACAATGCCTGGAAATACTCGGGGGACATCAAGCACATCGTTCTGCGCGCGAGCGCGGAAAACGGGTGCATGGTTTTCGCGGTCCAGGACAACGGGGTGGGAATCCCGCAACGTGAAACCAGGCGCATCTTCCAGTCGTTTTTTCAGGTGGACCAGCGCCTTTCGCGGCGTGGCGGCGGATGCGGCCTCGGCCTCAGCATCGTTCGATCGATTGTTTCGGCGCACGACGGGCAGGTTACTGTCAGCAGCGAGTCCGGACGCGGCAGCACCTTCACCATCTCGCTTCCCGCCGCGGCGCGATCAACGGCGGTGGCAAAGGCGGCCATCGCGTAGTGCACATGGCCACGATTCTTATCGTCGAAGATGACGCGGCGTTGCTCCGCGGTTTGAAGGACAATTTCGAAGCGCAGAACTACCGCGTTGAAACGGCGCGCGACGGGCCATCAGGACTTTCGGCGGCGCTGGCCCGTCCGCCGGACCTGATGCTCCTCGACATCATGCTTCCAAAAATGAACGGCTACGAAATCTGTCGCACCATTCGCGCCCGCAAGCTCGAAATGCCGATCATCATGCTCACCGCCAAAGGCCAGGAGGAGGACATTATTCGCGGGCTTGAGTTGGGCGCTGACGACTACGTCACGAAACCTTTCAGCATTCGCCAGTTGCTCGCGCGCGCGCGCGCCTTCCTTCGCCGGCAAAACGGCTGTGGAACCGCGTTCTCATTCGGCGCGTGCAAACTCGACCCTGGCGCGCACAAACTGTTCCGCGACGAAGTGGAAGTTGCGCTCACGACAAAGGAATTCCAGCTCTTGAAATTCTTCATCTCGCGATCAGGTCGCGCGCTTACGCGAGACCAAATCCTCGATGCTGTTTGGGGCAATGAGATCGTTGTCAACGATCGCAGCGTGGACCGATGCGTCACGACTCTGCGCGCCAAGGTTGAGATCGACCCGCACAGTCCCGTGCACATTCAAACGATCCGCGACATTGGCTATCGCTTCGAGCCCGAGGGTGCGCGTGGCTAAACGGTATCAGTCGCCCAGCGGGCGGATTTTGATGTTCCGGAAGGAAATTTCCCCGTGGTCGCCCTGGAGGACGACGTAGCCGGTGTTTGATTTCGCGAACAGCGGCATTTTGCCGAATTTGCTTTTCTCGACTCGCGCGTTGAAGTCCTCGCTGCCGAGGACGTAATCAAAATACTTCACGCCGTTGACGTAGTGCTCGCATTTCTCGGCGTTGATCACGAGGCGAATGCGGTTCCATTGCCCGGCGGCTTTCGTGGCGTCGAGCGGCTTGCCGGTCTTCGGATCATCCGGGGGTTGGTACAACGCATAGAGCCAGCCGCAACGCTGCGGGTCGCGCGCTTTCTCGTTGTCTTCAAGTTGAACCTCCGGGCCGGTTGCCCAGGCACGTTGGCCCTCGTCCGTAACGTGGAACATAATGCCGCTATTGCCCGCGGGCGAGATGTTGTAGTCGAGTTGCAGTTCGAACCACGTGAACTTCTCGTCTGTGCAGAGATCCCCGGCGTTTTTCGGATCGACGCAAACGAGGATGCCATCCTTGACTTGCCAGCCGGGACGGATCGTGTTCGTTTTGAAATTGCGCCAGCCGTCGAGGTTCGAGCCGTTGAAAAGCAGTTTCCAGCCGGCCTTTTTCTGATCGTCGCTCAACGTGTTCGCAAAACGTTGCTCGTGTCCTTCCTTCCATTCATCGCCAAGCTCTTGAAGCGATTTTCCGGCATACTGTTTCCAGAGGTCCTCCGAATATTTGCCTTCGCGCGCGGCGGTGTTGAGTTTCTGCACGATGTTCGTGTCATACTTTTGCACGACCCAGTTCAGGAAATTGCCAGTGATGCGATAGCTGGCATCATGCTTGGCACGCGAGAGATTGCGGGCTGTGATCTCCGCACCTTTGGTCTCCGGTTCGTACAGGAACCAGCGGATGTAATCGGGAATGCCTTCGATCAGCCAGCCGGGCGTGCGCGTCGCGTTCGGGTTGTCCCGTCGCGCGCGGCCATACTGTTGGACGACGTGGACCATTTCGTGCACGACTGATCCGCGCGCTTCGCGGTTGAGCTCGCGCTTGAACCACTCCGCATTGCAATTGATGCGGTTGCCGCTGGCCGACGCCGGCGTGCCGCGCATGTCTGTGCGGAAGCGAATGGTCACGTTGGTCGGCGCTTCGTAGCCGTCGCTCGGCAACATTTTGACGATTTTCGGATACCACTCCTGCACGACCGGCGCCAACTCCTTTTGCATCCACTCCGATAAATCCGGCGCGGCCGCCGACTGGAACTCGTATGTGTAACCCTCGGCGTGAATAACTTTGTTGGTCGGCGTGTCGCTGTCTTGCGCGTAAGAGTTAAAGGCGCCGAGCATGCCGGAAACCAGCAACAGCAGGAGAGAAGTGTGGCGCATATATAGTATTGTTATGGAGTTACCGCGAGTCGTTCTTCGGCTTGTTCGTACCGCATCAACACGCCCTGTTCCTTGTAGGGCTTGAGCAAAAAATGCGTCGCCGTCGAAATCACGCCATGAACGGTCGCCAGGCGCTCCGAGACAAACGAGGCGACCTCCCGCAGGTTTTTGCCTTCGACGATCACCAGCAAATCATAGCCGCCGCTCATCAGGTAGCACGATTTCACTTCCGCGTATTTGGCGATGCGCTCGGCGAGCCGGTCGAAACCGCCGCCGCGCTCGGGCGTGATCTTTACTTCGATGACGGCGCGGACCGAGTCGGAGCCCAGTTTCTCCTCATCGAGGATGGCGCGATAACCGAGGATCACGTGATCGGCCTCGTACGCTTTGATTTGCGCGGCGACTTCGCTCTCGGGGCGATTGAGCATCGCCGCGAGCTGGGCGGGCCGCAACGCGGCATTCTCCTGGAGCAACTTGAGCAACTGGTCCATAATTGATACGCTGATCATCTGACAAACCAGCCGCCTGACAATCTGAAAAAGTATCGCCTCGTCACTTTGGCGAACGGCGTCGCCAGCGTTTATGCGGCGGATTACGACGAAACGTTTCACCCGGTGATCGGCCCGGTCGCCGAAGCCGAGGCGCTCTATGTGAAGCAATTGCGCCTGCCGGAGCGCGTTCACGACTGCACGGAGGACTTCGTTATTTGGGACGTTGGGCTCGGGGCGGCGGCCAACGTGCTCACCGTCTTGCGTGCCGTGAGCAATCACGAACGCATGCTGAGAATCGTCAGCTTTGATTGCACACTCGAACCGCTGCAGTTCGTCCTGCAGCAGGCGGCCGAACTGGGATACTTCGGCGGCTTTGAAGAACCCGTCCAGAAATTGCTGTGCGACCAGCGTGTGACATTTGACCGCGGCGCAACGCGCATCGATTGGAACGTTCACGTCGCGGACTTCCCGCAACACATTGCCAGCGCAGACGCTGAGCGATTACCCAGGCCCCATGCGATTCTGTTCGACGCGTTTTCTCCAGCAACGAATGCTGCCATGTGGACGCAACCGCTCTTTGCGCGCATCTATCAGTTGCTCGATCCACAACGTCCATGCGCGCTGCCGACTTACTCGCGCAGCACGATGCTGCGTGTGTCTCTGTTGCTCGCTGGATTTTGCGTGGGCGTTGGGCACGCCACTGGCGAGAAGGAAGAAACGACCATCGCGGCGAACACGATGACCCTCATCGACGAACCGCTTGACGGAAAATGGCTCGAGCGCGCGCATCGCTCGACGAGCGCCGAACCGCTTTGGACGCCGGAGTATCGACAGGCAAGGATGAGCGAGGAGACGTGGGAACGATTGAACGCGCATCCACAATTCGAATGATTGCGGACGCCGACGGAGCGGCGTCCCTACCACCTGGCGGAAGTTCGCATGGCCTTTTGCAGTGGCGCCAGCCGGTAGGGACGCCGCTCCGTCGGCGTCGTTGTCGAAGCCAGTCATTTCGCCAGGTCCAGCACCGCGTGTCTGATTCGCTCGCGCTTCCACGTATACGTCACGTGAATCTTTCCATCGCGGGCCTGAATTACGGCAGGATAAGAGTATTCGCCGGGTTGGCTTTCGAGCGTCGCCACGGGCTGCCAGTTTTTTCCATCGCTTGAGATCGCCACGCTCAACGGTGTTCGGCCGCGTGGCGTAGGATTGTAAACCAGCACGTGCCGGCCATCCTTCAAAGTGACGCCGTCGATCCCGGCGTCGGGGTTCGGCAGCTCTGTCACCTTCATCGGGCTCCACGTGTGACCCTTATCGGTAGACCACACTTCAGTGATGCGGCCCTGCCCGCTGCGGCAGAGCGCCTGCAGACGGTCTTTGTGCACGAGGATAGTCGGCTGGATCGTGTCGAACTGCTTCGGATCGCTGTCGGCCTTTGTGCGCGTCCACGTTTTGCCGAGGTCGCTCGTGCGTTCGAAATGAATCTTCCAGCCGGCATGTTCCGTGCTCGATCCACACAGGATTGTTCCATCCGCAAGTTGCACAGGCTTGTTCTTGATGGGGCCGAGAATTTCGTCCGGCAGCTTCTCGGGCCTGGACCACGTCTTTCCGTCGTCGGTGGAGCGCATCATCATTCCCCACCAGCGCGAAGGGCTCGGGCCGACTTTGTAGAAAAGCAACAGCGGTCCAGTCCTGGGCTGAAACAAGACAGGGTTCCACGTCGGGTGTCGCTTGCCATCGGGTTGCACCCCGTTCGCGACTTCGACGGGCGCGGTCCACTTGCCATTCTCGTGGCGCGAGACCCAGATGCCAACGTCCGGATTTTTTTCGTCCGTGCCGCCGAAGAAGGCTGTGATCAAACCGGATTCTGTCTCCTCAATTGTCGAGGCGTGGCATGACGGGAACGGCGCAGTCTCGTAAATGAATTCGCTGTGCACGATTTTTGCGCCCGAACTGTTCGTGGACGGCGCCGAGGTTTCGCTGACGTGGCGCGTTGCGCAGCCGGCGATCAGCAACGGGATGAGGAAAGCGGTGCTTCTCACTTTTTGGCAAAAGTAGTCATGTGAAAAGCAGCGAGGCAATAACTAACACCGCGCTTTCTTTACCACGTCCACATACGCTTTCGCCAGCCGGCTCAAACCTTTCCAATCCGCGTTCCGGATCAACTCGGGATTCAACAGCGAGGAACCAACGCCCAGCGCCGCGCAGCCGGCCTTGATAAATTCCGGCGCCGTCTCCAGGTCGACGCCGCCCGTCGGCACGATGCGCAAGTGCGGCAACGGCGCGAGCAGGGCCTTCACAAACGTCGCGCCGAGACGGTCCGCGGGAAAAATCTTGATAAAGTCCGCGCCCGCTTCGAAAGCGGACTGCGCTTCGGTAGGCGTGTACGCGCCGAGCATCACCGCGCAGCCCGCAGCGTGCGCAGCCTCGACGATCTCCGGGCGCATGATCGGGCTCACGACAAACTGCGCGCCCGCGCCGATCGCATCGCGACACGCATGCGCGTTAGTGACCGTTCCCGCGCCGAGCACGATTTTTGCGCCCAATCGTTCCCGCGCCTCCTTGATCGCTTTCAGCGCGTTCGGCACCGTCAAGGTGATCTCCAGCGCGTCAATGCCGCCTTCGAGCAGCGCTTCGCAAACCGGCAGCACGTCTTCCTGACGCGGCGTGCGAATCACCGCCACCAGGCCGTGATTCGTAAGCCGCCCGCAAATTTCCGATCGATCTCGCATGATTAGTTATTTAACAACACGCTTTTACGAAAGTTGCTCGCCTCAGACTTGACGCGAATGCGCGTGCCGTCGAGCAGCGTCCGTCCTTCCATCTCAAAGTTGGAAACGCGATTGAACCACGCGTCGTCCACACGCGTGCGCTCGACGTCGAACGAAAACTTCTTCATCGCGCCCAGCACGCCGCCCCACATCGTCACCTCGTCCAGCAAATCGATTTCCGCCCTGGCGACTTCGAACTCGCTCGCATCCACCCACACTTTGCCGCCGAGATGGTTAAGCAGGCGATCAGTAATTTGCTTTACCGGCAAGTTGTCGCTCCGGGGCTGAAACGTTAGCACGTAAGCCGGGCGTCCGGCCACGTCTTCACGGCCGACCAGTTTAAAAGTGTAGCGCGCGGTGAGTTCTTTGTTCAGGTATTCGCTCCAGTTGTCGTCGCGTCGCGTGCGTGGGCTCTTTGTGACGTGCTGCCGATCCGTCGCGGCCTCCGTTTCCTGCTCGCGCTTCGACGGCAGCGGCACCGCCTTTCCGTTTTTCTTGAGTTCTTTCAGCGTGCTGACGCCAGACTCGAACTGAAGCAATTTCTCTTTGCTGGTTTTAACGCGGCCTTTGCCGTCGAGTTCCTCGACGACGGTGGTTTTCTGATAAGCGTAGTTTGTGTGACGCTTCAATCCCTGCACCCACTGCGCCCGAGTCAGGGCGCGCTGTACGATCTGTTCGGTCGTCAATTCCGCTGGAAGCTGCGCGGGCGCGGCAAATAATCCAGTGCCCGCAATCAGCGAGCAGACACACAGCCGCTGCACAAAGTGAGCCAGCATTACTTAAGAGATGCCCTGGCGCGCGGGTTCGTTCAAACGAGTCCGTTACATTTGTTTGAACAAAACGCGGCCTAGTGATATTCCTGTAACGTTCTGACGCCGTAACCGCTCTTCCGCAGCGCGGCGATTCCAAGCGCCGCAGCCTTCGCCCCGCTTAAAGTCGTCATGATCGGCGTGCCGGTGTAAACCGCCGTCGTGCGAATCTTCACTTCGTCCGCGCGAGGCGTTTGGCCCGCGGGCGTGTTAATGACCAGTTGAATCTCGCGGTTCTTCAAAAGGTCGACCGCGTTCGGCCGGCCCTCGGACAGTTTCGCAATCCGCTCCACCTTCAGCCCGGCCGCTTCGAGCACCGTCGCCGTTCCGCTCGTCGCAATGATGCTGAAACCGAGTTCAACAAATTGCCGTGCCACCGCCGCCACTTCCTTTTTGTGCGCATCGCTCACGCTGATGAACACCCGGCCACTCATCGGCAGCGGTCCTCCCGCCGCCATCTGCGATTTTGCGTAGGCAATTCCCAAATCATGGTCCAGTCCCATCACCTCGCCGGTCGACCGCATTTCGGGCGACAACAAAATATCCTGCCCGTGAAACCGATTGAAGGGAAACACCGATTCCTTCACCGCCCAGTATTTCGGCCACGCTTCCTCGGTGAATCCAAGCTCCTTGAGCGTTTTGCCGGCCATTACTTTGGCAGCGAGCTTTGCCAACGGCACGCCGATGGCCTTGCTCACGAACGGCACCGTCCGCGAGGCCCGCGGATTCACTTCGAGCACGTAAACCGAATCGCCCTTCACGGCGTACTGCACGTTCATCAAACCGATCACGCGCAATTCGCGAGCCATCGCGTGCGTGTACTCGCGGATCGTGTTGATCACGCGTTGTGAAAGCGTGTGCGCCGGGAGCACCATCGCCGCGTCGCCTGAATGCACCCCCGCAAACTCGATGTGCTCGAGCATCCCGCCAATCACGATCGTCCCCTGCGACGCATCGCTGCAATGTCCCACGTCCGCAATGCAATCCACGTCCACTTCCGTCGCGTCTTCCAGGAACTTGTCGACGAGGACGGGTCGCTCCGGCGAAGCCTCGACTGCAAAACGCATGTAGTGCGACAACTCCGCATCGGAGTAAACGATCTGCATCGCGCGCCCACCGAGCACGAAGGAGGGCCGCACGAGCACGGGATATCCAAGTTCCTTCGAAGCGGCGAGCGCCTCAGCCTCGTTGACGGCAATTCCATTCGGCGGCTGCGGAATCTTTAACCTGCGCAGCATTGCTGCAAACAGCTTCCGGTCCTCCGCGATTTCGATGCTTTGCGGCGATGTGCCGATGATGTTCACGCCGTTCTTCTGCAACCCCAGCGCAAGGTTGAGCGGCGTTTGTCCGCCGAACTGCGCGATCGCCCCCCAGCACTTTTCCCGCTCATAAATATACAGCACGTCCTCCAGCGTCAACGGCTCGAAAAACAACTTATCGCTCGTGTCGTAATCCGTCGA
>Ga0137340_1000159_pt1 | contig 15510 bp, 10 predicted proteins | sample EasRivERMLT400_2_FD_102295 | JGI IMG/M metagenome (GOLD analysis project Ga0137340, IMG submission 102295) | Soil microbial communities from meander-bound floodplain in the East River, Colorado, USA - East River MetaG ERMLT400_2 | ecosystem: Environmental > Terrestrial > Soil > Floodplain ...
CAGAAGGCCTAGAGCAAATAAGAGATGCAAATCGGATCGGAGTAAAAGGCCATTCTGCACGTGGGTTGTCTTCGGCCCGCGGTAACTGATTAGATGGGCAGCCTCAAGCGCAACAGCAGGCTCGCATCCCGAAATAGCACATCGCCCTTCATACGCCCGCATAAGCTGCGCCCTGAACTTTGGCTGTCCTCGCCGACGCGCAATCGAGGCAAGGACGTATTCCCGAGCGCCCTCAACAGATCTCGGATCAAAGTTCCCAACACGCTCCAGCTCGATCCCAGTCTGATTAACTGCGCGGTCGGTCAGTTGTCGGGATGACGGCGCGCCCCGTGCACTACTGCGTTTTAACAACCGGCTCACAAAAGCTCCTGCACGGTGCCAGGTGCAGATAGTTCGACGCGCTGGCTTTGCTGGCAGTCGAGGCAGTTTACTCGCATCAAAGGCGCGCCACTCGGCTACCCTAATTGCCTTTAGCATCGCGGTTCGACGCTTCCCTTCCCACCGCGTTTTAAAGATCACCGGCGCCTGCTTCTTTACGATGCCGACTACCGGTTGCGGGGAGTCCCGGTATTCTGCAAAGACGTAGCCCCCGTTGTTGGCAAGTCGCGTCAACGCGCGCGTCGCAGCCACGCCCCCATCTCGATAGTCCTTTGGATCAAGACTCACGTTGTCGTGCTCGCGCAAACGCCCCCGGAATTGCGGGTAGTGAATCGCAATCAGGCGCTTGCGTCTCAATTGCTCTAGTGCCGAATCGGGTACGCTAATCTTGGTGTGGCGTATGAAGTAGGTTTCCATAAGGATGCGGTGTGTCGCGCACTTTAGGGCGTGTTCTCTTTCGTGCAAGCGGACTTTTCGGGGAGACCTGAATTGATGTGCCCGGCTGACGCAACAGGATGTTGACGCCCCCTTTCATAAAAAACCTCCACGACCGCAAACCCATCCCGCTATCTCAGCGCCCGCCCTCGATTCGGCAACTCGCCCACATCGCTTGCGCTCTCATTCGGCACCCCGTTGCCGGCGCAAAAGGGCTTCACGAACTGCTGGCCAGAAGAATAGGCGGCGTCTGCCACCCGGAAGGACGACGGAGGGAATCAGCCCTTTTCGGATCGCGTCCCTCAGTGACCGCTCGCAGAGTGGGATCCGTGAGTGGAGCGTTCCAAAGTTAATAAAGCCGTTGGAATCTTCTGCGCTTTCCTTTGGCGGCAGCGCCGTCGCAGCGCCCGTGTTTTCCGCCGCCTTGACCCGCGATTTGATGTCGTTGCGATCATTCATTGATTATTCGACCGCCTTTCGCATATCGCTCAACGTCAGCGCCACCGATTTCACCGGGACGGGTTTGTCCGATTGCCATTCAGGCGCGCCGCGCGCGGAATTTTTTTATCAAAGGCCAACCGGCTCGACAAGGCCGACCGCCAATCTGTGACCGCCACTTCGACGGTCCAATTCAAATAACCTCCACATGAGGCCGCCCGAGGAGTTCATGTTTTGACTGCGCTCCACGTCCTGTTAAGGTTTTACTCAACTACTGAACTACTTGATCGACTTGGTGTTGGGAGCGGTCACGCAACTCAACAGTGAGTATATGTCACAGTACAAAAATGGGGATCAGGGAAATCACACTTCAGCGAAACATCGCAAGTCATGCCGCTGTGCATCATCGATCCAGAACCCGCGGAGGCCGATGGACCCCTATAACCCGTTCAAGTGAGCTGCCAGAACTCCTCAGCATCCTTCGACTTCACCAGCCCCTTGTAATGCTTCTGGATGATGTCGGGAGAGTTCCCGGCCCACTGCGCCGTCTTGCCTTCGTGCTGGTGCTTGGCCAGGTGCATCGAGATGGCAGTGTGGCGAAGGATGTCGACCGGCCACGGCTTGAGAGTTTTCATTTTGCCATCGACTTCAACCCTCTTGGCCTCGCGCCCATTAAAACCTGCGGCGCGCTTCACCGCGTCGAATTCGCGGCGGGATACTTTGATGGGTGTCCCTTCGCAGGTTTTCAGGATCGCCACCAGATTATCGGAGAACTCGACAATCCGGCGCTCGCGCATCTTGGCCACCTTCGCGCCGAGCGTGACCGTCTTGGCTTCCAGGTCGATGTCGGACCAGGTAATGCGCTCCAGCTCCTTCGGCCGAACCGCGGCGAACAAGCCGAGGGCGGCAGCCGGCAGGCAGTTCCCAGCCCGCTCGATGGTCTTCACTTTGTCGCTGCCCTTCGTTTTCAGGATGAGCGGCTTCGGGTATTCCCTGGCCGTCTGCAGCAGGACTTTCACATCAGCCATCGACATCACTTCGGGTTCTTCGCGGTCGTGCTTAATGGCGCCGAGCTTCTCCGCGAGATTCTCTTTGCAGTACTTGTTTGCGATGGCCCAGGTGAAAAACGCCGAGAGTGCCCGGCGTTTGTTGTCGCGAGTGACGGGGGTGGTCTTGCCGGCGAAGATGACATTACTCACGGCCTCGGTCGTGAGGGTCGAGACGATCTTGTCGCCGTGCTCGCGCTTGAGCAAGCCGACGCGAATCTCAAGGTTGCGGATGGAATCAGGGCGAAGGTTCCGCCGCTTCCGTTCGGCAATGAACAAGTCGTAGGCTGCACTGACGGTAATCGGCAGCACCGCCTCCTGGAAGTTGTCCACGGCGTACTTCACCGCCCAGAGCAACGACCGCCCGGCCGGCAGAAGTGCGTAGGCGGATTCCGCCTCGGCGACCTGCTCGTTGGCCAGCCTGGTTGAGGTCAGGCGCACGTTGCTGAGGATTTCGCCATTGGCTTCCGCGAGCAACTCGTCGCGGTGCTGCTTCGCATCTGACAGCGCTGCCCAGTTCTTGCGCACTCGCTCTCCGTCAGTCTTCATGCCCGTGACGCGAAAAACCTTCTCTCCCGAGGGGTTGATGAACTCGATGATCCGGAACCGTTCCTTTGCCATATAGGCGCATTTTGTGGCAAATATTTTGGCAAATCGTCAAGCCAATTTTGCACTCCACAATGTTTACGGGCCTTTAGTCGATATGTTGCAAGGACCTCATAAGCCTTTGGTCGGGGGTTCAAATCCCTCCTCTGGCACCACACCAAAAAACCCAATAGAATCAATGGTTTGATGCGTGTTTGACTGCCAGAAAATCGCCCTGAAAATAACTGAAAAAATCTTCACTGTGCCAATTCTGTGCCAGTTATTTTTTGGCAATTCTGGACACTCACGACAGGTGCACCCAGATCGCTCTCACTATATCCTACGTAGATAAGACGAGATGGATACTAATATGACCCTCCGAGAAAAGATCGAGGCTTCAATCAAGAAAGATGAGTACATCTTCGACCCTGAAGAGATGCCCAGCGCTTCAATTCGTGAGATGGTAGCGAAAGGGCGATATCCCGTTTGCAGACGGTGCGGAACTCGTTTGGAGTTTGCACTTAGTCCGATTGAGGCAAAGGAAAAACACATCGCGCCCAGTGTTCGTTGTCTTAGAAACCTGAATCACTGCCAAATCGTTGTAGAATTTAAGCGATGATGCCAAGTGAGCACGCTATCGGCCCGCAAGCCTCACCCCCCCGTTTCGCCCGCGCTGGCCGTGCAGACGCAATCGGCTTGACCCCTCGCTCAATGAGCAGAACTATGCGTCAAATATGAGGCAGACTGTCGGTTAGGCGGCTCGACACATGAAGCTCATCGACTACCTCGTCATCGCGTCATTCCCCGGCTGCATGTTCATCGGCTATTCAGGCCACAGAGCGCGGCGGAAGGTTGTGCAGGCGCAAGGGCGGCTTTTTGTTGCCCGCGCAAAGGCTTCCTAGCTTGCCTTGCCCCAGCAGGAGTAAGGTCGGGAAAAGCGGCCCGGCTTTGGTTTTCTTTCAACTCAACTATAATCTATGGCCGGGTCGCCGGCGCATCTCCGCTTGGGGGCCCCCCGATGGTGCATTGCGCCAAAGAGAACTGTTGCACGGGCCGGTCGATCGCCACGTGGGGACTTAGCCCCGCTTTTGCTTTCTCACTCGCAAAACTTTCCCAGCTGCGTTTCACCAGGCAAAGGCAGTATCGGGCATTCCGCGACACTGCCCCTCCTTGATAAGGCGTATCCCTGCGTCGCGGTTGGGGGCCGACTTTTCCCTTTTGGCCGGCCCCTTTCCAATTCTGCCCTGGCTTCGGTTGACGGGTTTTGGGTTGTCAGTGTTTGGCGATAGGAGCACTGTCGAGTTATTCACACATGAAAAAACCAAAGCGAAAGCCAAAGCGAAAACGATCTTCATCTGCTGGCCGAAGACGATCTTCACCTGCAGATGCATTTCGGAAGCAGTTGATGCGCTGGAAGGCCGACGGGCTGAAACTTCAAAAGCAGTACGATAATTTAAAACAACGGGGTGAAGTCCAGCATATAGAAATCTTCGAATTAGGATTTGAGACTATGCTGGTTGAGGTCAACCCAATCAATATTGACGCCCTGGCGAACGCGACTCCCGGCCCAAATGACCAGGCGTAGTGCTCTCCCTCGCTGACATTCAGCATCTCGATGCCGCCGAAGGTTGGCGTTTGTTGTCGCCCCTTGACTCCAGCATCGTCTCTCCGCTGCCATCAGCCCTCGGTCGATGTTCCGAAGGTTAGCTCGACTTCCTTGTCCTCGTCTTCTCCGTCATTGTCATGCCCACCACCGCACTGACAATCCTCCTCTGCTTTTATTCGAAACACGCAAAGCAAGTGCGAAGGGACGGTGCGATCCGTCAATCTGATCGTGCCGTTCCTGTCGATCATCGCGAAAACGTTCCATTGTGTTTCGGGCGAGAGTGAATCTCTGCACTCGATTGCGTAGCGAACGCATCGACGCGCCTTGAAGGTCAGCTTGAGGCCGTGGTTGTGCCAATAAATCCGCAAGCCCGGGGCGCACACGCGCACGTTGATGGCCTCACTCATCGTATTTCCATGGTCGTTTGATACTTCCACAGTGTAGGCTCCCGCGGTCGACGGAAGGACGTTGTTGATCTTCAACTGCGCTCCGGTTTGTCCCGCCAAAATTTGTCCGTCCTTGCGCCAGCAATAACGCAGCGGATGGGCTCCGTCGGCATTCACGGACAGCGTGAGTGACTTGCCGATGACCGCGTCGATCGCGGGTGCGACGACGTTGACGCTCGGTGGACTGCCACCCGACGCGGCGTGCGCAAAATTCGCACAAAGAATCGTCGCGATAGCGCATGCAAAAATAAACTTGTGAAACTGTTGTGAAATCGTAGGGCACTGCATGTGCCCACCATACGGCGCTCTTCTCCGACGTGCCGAAAATTTCCGATCCGGAACTGGCACATACAGAACTACGTAGGTCTTCGGAGGTGACGCAATGGGCTTGACCCCTCGATCAACGACCAGAACCATGCGTCAATCATGGGGAGACTCTCAGTCAGGCCGCTCGACATATGACCGACGACGAATTTCTCGCCGCGTTTGAAGCGTGCACACTCAAGGAGTTTGATCATCGCGACCACGTGAAGGTCGCTTACCTCTACTTGCGCCGGCATCCGCTCGAAGATGCCATCGCGAAAGTCCGCAGCGGGCTTCAGGCTTTGGCTGTGGCGTGGGGCGCCCCCGTTGACGATCTGGAACGCGGTTATCACGAAACCATGACGCAGGCGTGGGTGCGATTGGTGCATCTGGCGTTGCGCGATCACGAGTCGTCGGAGAGCGCGGATGCTTTCTGCGACCGACTGCCGAACCTGATGCAGAAGACATACCTGCAGTCGTTTTACTCGCGCGAACGCCTTACGACCTGGGAAGCGAAACGGGGGTTCGTCCAACCTGATCTGGCCCCGTTTTCGAAGGCGGTGACCCGAGAAGCATAAAGGACATAATGCCCAAATCGACGGCGAGCCTTTTTCGGAGGGGCGAGCTCTGTCGAGCGTTTTTTTACATTGCGCCCCCTCAAGTTCGCGATAGCTTTCCAGACGCCCAGGCTATCTGTCACGAGAATCGCCGGGCATTGGTTCCTTATCAACCCGCTCAATCTCGGGGCGGGTTTTTTATCGATAACCCAAAAAAGCCAAGGATTTGCGCCGTTTTGACAGAAACATATCAACGCATCAAGATATGTTGATTTATTAGTTTGGATGTGCCACACTTCTCTCCGGACATGAATGTTGAGAGACAACTTCGCGACCTGTTGCAAAAGCGAATCGTCATCATCGACGGCGCGATGGGGACGGTCCTACAAGGGCACAATCTGGATGAAGCGGCTTATCGCGGCGAGCGCTTCAAGAAATGGCATAAGGATGTCAAGGGGCTCCACGACTTGCTGAACGTGAGTCGCCCGCAACTCGTCGAGAGCATTCACCGCCAGTACTTGGAAGCTGGTGCGGACATCCTTGAGACGAACACCTTCAATGCACAGGCGATCTCCCTGGCCGACTACGGCATGGAGGACTTGGCTTATGAACTTTCGAAAGCGGGTGCTCAAGCCGCCCGGCGGGCTGCCGACGGCGTGATGAAGGAGCAACCCGGACGCGCATGTTTCGTCGCAGGAGCGATTGGGCCGACAACGCGGACCTCATCCATCTCAACCGACGTGAACAGCTCTGCCTCGCGCGGGACCACATACGACGAGCTGGTCGTCGCGTACACAGAGCAGATTCGCGGGTTGATCGACGGAGGCGTGGACATTCTGCTTGTGGAAACGATCTTCGACACGCTGAACGCAAAAGCAGCTTTCTTCGCGATCGAAAAATACTTTGAGCAAATCGGACACCGTCTGCCGATCATGGCGTCAGTCACCTTCATCCAGCCCGGCAGCGCCCGAGGCGTCACGGGACAATCCGTTGAAGCGTTTTGGAATTCGATCTCGCACCTGCCGCTGCTCAGCGTCGGGATGAACTGCGCGCTCGGGCCGAAGGAAATGCGCCCGCTCATCGAAGAACTCTCAAACATCGCGCCGATCTACGTGAGCAGTCACCCCAACGCAGGGCTGCCCGATCCACTGCTCCCGACCGGCTTCCCGGAAACGCCGGAGACGCTCGCGCCGCAGTTGCAGGATTGGGCGCAGCAAGGCTGGCTCAATTTGGTCGGCGGCTGCTGCGGCACGACGCCGGCCCACATCAAGATGATCGCCGACGCGGTCAAACGTCTGGCGCCACGCGTGCCACCGAAGGTCGAGCCCTACCTGCGCCTCAGCGGACTCGAGGCGTTGACGATTCGGCCCGAAGCAAACTTCGTCAACATCGGCGAACGCACCAACGTCACCGGTTCGCCGAAATTTTCAAAGCTCATCATCGCCGGGAACTACGAAGAGGCGCTCGTTGTCGCCCGTCAGCAGGTCGAGAACGGCGCGCAGATCATCGACATCAACATGGACGAGGGCATGCTCGATTCCGAGAAAGCCATGGTCCATTTCCTGAATCTCATCGCGTCCGAACCCGACATCGCGAAGGTGCCCATCATGATCGATTCCTCGAAGTGGAGCGTGCTCGAGGCGGGACTCAAATGCGTCCAGGGCAAAGGCATCGTCAACTCGATCAGCCTCAAGGAAGGCGAAGCGAAGTTTATCGACCAGGCGAAACTCATTCGCCGTTACGGCGCGGCCACCGTCGTCATGGCCTTCGACGAGCAGGGCCAGGCCGACACTCTGGAACGCAAGGCGGAGATTTGCGAGCGGTGCTACAAAATCCTGACGGAGAAAGTCGGATTCCCCCCGCAGGACATTATTTTTGATCCGAACATTCTCACCGTCGCCACCGGCATCGACGAGCACAACAATTACGCCGTCAACTTCATCGAGGCGACGCGCTGGATTAAGAAGAACCTGCCGCACGCGAAAGTCAGCGGCGGCGTGAGCAATATCTCGTTTTCATTCCGCGGCAACAACCTCGTGCGCGAAGCCATGCACGCCGCGTTCCTCTACCACGCCATCAAGGCCGGCATGGACATGGGCATCGTCAATGCCGGCATGCTCGAAGTGTACGAGGAAATTCCGAAAGACCTTCTCGAACTCGTTGAAGACGTCTTGCTGAATCGCCGCGCCGACGCGACCGAGCGCCTCGTGCGCCATGCCGAATCCGTGAAGCAAAAGGAGAAGGGCGCGGTTGTCGAAGACGAATGGCGCAAAGGCCCCGTCGAAGAGCGGCTCTCGCACGCGCTCGTAAAGGGCATCGTCGATTACATCGATGCGGACACCGAGGAAGCCCGCCAGAAATATCCGAAACCGCTCGACGTCATCGAAGGCCCTCTCATGGCCGGCATGAACATCGTCGGTGACCTCTTCGGTTCCGGCAAAATGTTTTTGCCGCAGGTCGTCAAAAGCGCCCGCGTCATGAAGAAAGCCGTCGCCTACCTCATGCCTTACATGGAGGAGGAAAAGAGAGCTTCGGGCAACAACAAGGCGCAGGGCCGCATCCTCATGGCCACAGTCAAGGGCGATGTGCACGACATCGGCAAAAACATCGTCGGCGTTGTCCTCGGCTGCAATAACTACGAGGTCATCGACCTCGGCGTGATGGTGTCCTGCGAAAAAATCCTCCAGACCGCCCGTGAAAAACACGTCGACATGATCGGCCTCAGCGGACTCATCACGCCTTCGCTCGACGAAATGGTGCACGTTGCGCGCGAAATGAAGCGCGAAGGATTCGACCTGCCCCTGTTGATCGGCGGCGCCACCACGAGCAAAGCGCACACCTCGGTGAAGATCGCTCCGAATTACGACAAGGCCGTGGTGCACGTCCTCGACGCATCGCGCGCCGTCGGCGTGGTTGGCAGCCTTATCAATCCCCAACTCAAGCCGGCGTTCCTGGAAACGATCCGCACCGAATACGAAAAAGTGCGCGCGCAACACGCGGTGCAACAGGCCAAGCCGTTGCTAAAAATCGAGGAGGCACGCAAACGCAGCACGCCCATCGACTGGAAATCGAGCGACATTCCGAAGCCCGAATTCACCGGTCCGCGGATCATCAAAAATTTGCCGTTGAGCGAGCTCGTTCCGTTCATCGACTGGTCACCATTCTTCCACACCTGGGAATTGCGCGGGCGCTATCCCGCGATCCTTGAAAATGCGGAGGCCAAAAAATTGTTCGATGACGCGCAGGCCTTGCTCAACCAAATCGTCAGCCAAAAACTGCTCACTGCTCGCGCCGTCTACGGCTTCTTCCCCGCGAACAGCGTTGGCGATGACGTCGAACTCTACACGGACGAATCCCGCCAGAAGGTCCTCACCACTTTCCATTTCCTGCGCCAGCAAATGGAAAAGCCCGACGGCCAGTTCGACCATTCACTCGCCGACTTCATCGCTCCCAAAAACGCCGCTCGCCCCGACCACCTCGGCGCGTTCGCCGTCACGGCAGGAATCGGTGTCGACGAACTCTGCGCGCGATTCGAAAAGGACCACGACGACTATAACTCGATCATGACCAAGGCGCTGGCCGATCGCCTCGCCGAAGCCTTCGCCGAGTATTTGCACAAGAAGGTCCGCCGCGAATGGAGCTATGGCCGCGACGAAAAACTCACGAACGACGATCTCATCCGCGAGCAATACCGCGGCATCCGCCCGGCGGCCGGCTACCCTGCGTCGCCTGACCACACCGAAAAACAACTCCTTTGGAAATTGCTCGAGGTGGAAAACGCCGCCGGCATCAAGCTCACAGAGAGTTGCGCGATGTGGCCCGCCAGCAGTGTCAGCGGTCTCTACTTCGCGCACGAAGATTCAAAATACTTTGGCGTCGGCAAAATCGGCCGCGACCAGGTCCTCGACTACCACCTCCGCAAAGGCATGGACCTCCGCACCGTCGAACGCTGGCTTTCGCCGTATCTCAACTACGATCCCGACACCACGGCTCAACCGACTGCCGCCAATGCAGGCTGTGGCTGTGGCGTTGCGCATTAAGAGAGTCGCTTGCGCCAATATCCCGGGCGGCGACTCAGATGTGCAACGGCTACGATCCAAATGCGATCAGTCTGCACCTGGTAGACGACCCGAAATGGAAACCGCTCCACTTTGTAACTCCTGGCCCGCAGCTTCTCAATTCGGCCGTGGAGAGGGTTGGCGGAGATCTTTCGAATGGTTTTCTCGACCGCAGTGATAAACTCGTCACCCAGGAAACGTCTGCGTTGCTCGTAAAAGAGCGACGACTCAATGAGCTCTTTTGCGGCGAGCGGATGATACACGTCGCGCTTCATGGAGCCGTCGTCGCGCTTCGGCGAATACTTCGTCGGCGGGGACGCCTTCTACGGTCCCGGCTTCGATTTCCTTAACACGACGCGCGATTTCTCTTTGCCAACTGGAGGCGACCTCAGGCGAAGCGTAGTCGTCCACGCTTTCAAGAATCTTCTCGGCCAGTCGCACGCGAGAAGCCGGCGGCAATTTCAGGACTTTTTGTTCCAGCGCGGCTGCGGTCATAACGCCCCACTATTCCTCCGAGGTCCGCAATTGGCAACCACTTATGCAAAAAAGACCAGGGCACCCACCCCTTGGCACGGATCATGGTATGTCTACTTCTTGGACAATGAGTATTTTATTGGGGCATAGCATCCGATTGCCGTTGGCGCCTGAAATGGAAGTGGTGCACAAGGTGACAACGGCGGTGCATCTGCATCAGGGTGCAGGGCGATCTCGCGATACGAGAGCGCGTGTGAGTGGCGTTATCGCTCGTGGGAAGTCCCGCACAGCATTATCCACAGCTAATATCCTGGCATAACCGCACCTCGAAGAGGGCCGGTAACGGATGACCGGCCCTCTTTTTTCTTTCTCAAGTTTGCCTCCCGCGCGCGTCAGTGTTATAAACTGACACCTTTGTGTTCCCTATGAACAAGCTGTTTCTTGCCGTCGCGCTGTTTCCTTGCACCATCTTTGCCCAGGGCAGTCTGACTCCTCCCGGTCCGCCCGCGCCCTCGATGAAAACACTCGCGCAGATCGAGCCGCGCACTCCAATCTCCTCCCTGCCCTTCACAGTCAACCAATCCGGATCGTACTACCTCACCACAAACCTCAGCGGCGTTTCCGGTCAAAGCGGAATTATCGTCCAGGCGGGCAATGTCACCATTGACCTCAACGGCTTCGAACTCGTCGGCGTTGCGGGCGCGTCCAACGGGGTTTTTTCCCCGCCCCCACTGTCCATGACCAATCTTGTGGTTCGCAACGGCACCATTCGCAGTTGGCCGGGCCGGGGCGTCGCCGGCGCCCCACGCGGCCAGGGTCGCTACGAAGCACTCCGTGTCTCGGGTAACGGGTCGAGTGGCATTTTTTCCGGCCCGGGATCGATCGTTGCCGATTGCAATCTCGATGGGAACGGCATTTGGCTGGAATCCGGTAGCGTTGTTCGTAACTGCGTCATTCGACGCAGCCGTGGCGACGCCATCCGCGTCGGCTACGGCAGTTCCGTCATCGACTGCGCCGTCGAAGAATGCGACGGCAACGGCTTGTTCACCGACGAGTCCTGCACCGTTCGCGGTTGCGCAGTCACCTTGTCCGGCTTCGCAGGCATTGACGCCGGGCCAGGGAACACCGTCGAGGGCAGTTCCTTTGGATACAACGGCGACGTCGGCATTCTCGCCGGCGAAGGCACCACCATTAAAAACTCAACCACCTACGCGAATGCCGCCGAAGGCATCGTCGCCTTCAACGGCGTCACCATCGAAACCTGCACCTCGCGCATAAACGGCACCGGCGGCATCTACGCCGGACGCGATACCAGTGTCCTGAACTGCACCATCAGCACCAACACTGGCCACGGCATCCTCGGCACCACCAATGTCATCGTCAAAAACACTGTCGTCACCCGCAGCACCCTGAGCGGCATCCAACTCGAGGACCACTCGACCGTTGCCCACTGCATCTCCTCGCTCAACCGCAGCAACGGAATCGACGTCGCCGTGAGCTGCACCGTTATCGACAACACCGCCAACCAGAACCTCCGCAATGGAATCGTTGTGAATGCACGTTGCCGCGTCGCGGGCAACACCGCCAACGACAACGGCACCTTCACCGTCAACGGCGCGGGCTTCTGGGTCATCGGCGACGACAACCAAATCGAGCGCAACAACGCCACCCACAACTTTTATGGCTACCTCATCAATGGCAGCTTCAACCTGATCATTCAGAACAAGGCCAGCGACTTTCCCGCCAACGGCGCAGGCTTCAGCCTGAATGCCGCCAACAACCGCGAAGGCCTGATCGTCCAGGACCCGGCGACCGCCACCAACCCCTGGGCCAACTTCGCGTTCTGAGAGCGTCGGGAGTCCAAACGTCATCCGCCCCGCAAAAACATTGATTGAAACGCGGCCGCGAGCGTCTTAACATAACCTGATAGCATATGATTAGTCGCCGTAATTTCTTGCGCAATTCTTCCATTGTCGCCGCTTCGTCCCTGTCGTTCCCCGCCATCGCGAAACCCGCCGGCGGATTCAATGCCAAACCCGGCCAGCGCCCGCGCCACATCATCCACATGGTCGCTGATGGCATGAGCATGGGCACGCTCACGTGCGCCGATTATTTTTCGCGCAGACTCCGCGGCCGCGGCCTCACCTGGCTCCAACTTCAGGCCAACCCGAAAGTCCACTCGGGCCTGATGAACATGCGCTCCCTGAATTCCATCGTCACCGATTCCTCCGCCGCCTCCTCGAGCTGGGGTTGCGGCGCGCGCATCATCAACGGCGTCGTCAATCAACGCGGCAACGGCGATAACCTCACCACACTTTATCAGTTGTTCGCGCAGGCCGCATGGAAGCGCGCCCTCGTGACGACCACAGAAATCACGCACGCCACCCCGGCCGGCTTCGCGGCCAACGCTGAGAGCCGCGATCACGCCGACAAGATCGCCCTCCAGTACATCGACCGCAAAGTCGATCTCCTCCTCGGCGGCGGCTACAAATTCTTCGACCGCAAAGAGCGCAAGGACAAGCGGGACCTGTTCGGTGAGGCCGCGCGCGAAGGTTACTACACCATGCGCAGCCTCGACGAGCTGAAGACTGCCCCCACGGACCAGCGCTGGCTCGGCGTGTTCGACAAAAGTCACCTTCCCTACACCATCGATCAGCGCGAGAGCTACACGCGCCAGATGCGTGTGCCCACTCTCGCCACCATGACTTCAGCCGCGCTCAAATGGCTCGAGCGCCATCCGCATTTCATCCTCCAGGTCGAAGGTGGCCGCGTCGACCACGCCTGCCACAATTGCGACGGCGTCACCGCCATGCACGAGCAGGTCGCCTTCGACGAAGCCATCGACGTCTGCCTCGAATTTCAGCAGCGCGTCCCGGATACGCTGATCGTCATGACCACCGACCACGGCAACGCCAACCTCGGCCTCAACGGCATGGGCTCGGGCTACGGCCAGAGTACGTTTCTCTTCAACAACGCCCTGCGCGTCCGCAAATCCTTCGCCGAACTGCTCGATCTCTTGCGCAAAAGCGAAAAGACGAAACTCGCTGACGTGCCCGCGAAGGAAAAGAAGGCTTACGAGATGAACCCCGCCGCCCATCCGCACGACATAAAACCGGAGGAGGACAAAGACGACGAAAAGGACGTGGACGAAGAAGAGAAGAAGAAAAAAGAGAAGAAAGAAAAGGACATCATCCTCGTGAAGTCGCAAAAGGAAATCATCGAGGTCATCGAGCACTGGACCGGCTACAAGGTTTCTCCAAAAAAAGCCGACATGCTCGCGCCCTTTCTTTCCAAAAAAGGCGAGACCCTTTACGACGTGCTCAAGGCCGACGTCGCCGGGCTCGGCCACCTCATGGCGAATCACGTCGGCATCGGCTTCACCGGCAATGCGCACACGGGTGATTACGTCGCCATCACTGCCGTCGGCCCCGGCGCCGAAAAATTCGGCGGCTTCGTTGAGAACACCGACGTGTTTTATCATTACCTCAACTTCGGCAAAATCGATTTCCGAAATCCCACCGAACCGCTCATCACTGAATCCGATCCCGCGGCGGAAAAAGTTGAGCCGATCGAGGAATACAAGCTGGCATAGCTGTCGCCGTTTCCGATAATCTCAGGAATGCCCGCGATAGAACCGCAACCGACGGACTCTGTGCTCGCGCAACCGGCCACGTCTGCCAAAGCCCGATGGATGGCCCTCATCGCCGCCTTCCTCGGCTGGATGTTCGACGGCATGGAAATGGGAATCTTTCCCCTCATCGCCCGTCCCGCTCTCCAGGATTTGCTCGGCGCGAGCGGCGACGCTTTGGTCGGTCGCTGGATGAGCTACGTCACAGCATTGTTCCTCGTTGGCGCGGCCTGCGGCGGTTTGATATTCGGCTGGCTGGGTGACCGTGTTGGCCGCGTCCGCGCGATGACCGCCAGCATTCTTTGCTACTCTATTTTCACCGGCCTCTGCTACTTCGCCACGGAAGCATGGCACATTGGCGCACTACGCTTCATTGCCGCCCTCGGCATGGGCGGCGAATGGTCCCTCGGCGTTGCCCTGGTCATGGAATGCTGGCCGGAACACCGCCGGCCATGGCTCGCGGCCGCCATCGGCGCTGCCGCCAACGTCGGCTTCGCTCTTATCGCCGTCCTCGGAAAGTACGTGCCGCGCGAAGAATGGCGCTGGGTCATGGTGGCCGGCGCTGTCCCAGCCCTCCTCGTGTTTTTCATTCGGCTGTTCGTTCCTGAATCCGAGCGCTGGAAACAATCCGTCAAAGCCGGCGTCTCACGTCCATTGCAGGAACTGTTTGCGCCCGGCGTCGCCAGCAAATCGATCCTCGCAATTGCCTTCGCTTCGATCGCCCTCATCGGCACGTGGGGTTCAGTGCAATGGCTCCCCCTCTGGGCGGACCAAATGAAAGGTTCGCGCGCGGACACACAAATCGTTTCGGCCTTCGGCGCCATCATCGGCTGCCTGATCGGGCCGCTCATCGGCGCGCGCTTTGGCCGGCGCCCCGCATATTTCGCCCTGTGTCTCACCTCCCTGATCGCGTGCGGCTACCTGTTCCGTTACGTCAGCGAATACGGCACGCTCTTCCTGGTCATGGTCGGTCTTGTTGGTGGGACTACGGCTGCTTTCTACGGTTGGTTGCCGCTCTACCTGCCCGAGTTGTTCCCGACTCGCGTCCGCGCGACGGGCCAGGGCATCAGCTTCAATTTCGGTCGTATTTTGGCAGCAGTCGGCGCGCTGCAGATGGGTCAATTCATGCAGTTTTACAATGGCAGCTACGCGAAAGCGGGTGCCGTCGTGACACTGATCTACATCGCTGGCCTCGTGCTCATCTGGCTCGCGCCCGAAACCAAAGGCCGCCCCCTGCCGGAGTAACGCTTAATTCGGGCTTCGTCACTAGTCATTAGGCATTCGTCATTGGCCGCTGCTCTCTGTTCCCTCTGTTTCCTCCTGTAAAAATCCTTCCGTCTTCGCGTTAAAAATTGATTCGCACCCTCCCACGCTGTTAACTCACCGCCGCATGGAACAGAAAGCGTATGCCCGCGCGGGCGTGGACATCGACCTCGGCAACCGGGTCAAGGCCACGCTCCCGCAGTTGCTCGCCTCCACCCACCGCCGCGAGGTGCTCGGCAAGGTCGGTGGCTTCGGCGGCCTGTTCGCGCTCGATACGCGCAAATACAAACAAC
>Ga0137340_1000160_pt1 | contig 15480 bp, 13 predicted proteins | sample EasRivERMLT400_2_FD_102295 | JGI IMG/M metagenome (GOLD analysis project Ga0137340, IMG submission 102295) | Soil microbial communities from meander-bound floodplain in the East River, Colorado, USA - East River MetaG ERMLT400_2 | ecosystem: Environmental > Terrestrial > Soil > Floodplain ...
AGAAATCAGCATAGAGTATTTTGACCATCTCCTCCAAGCAGCCTGAGCCTGTAAAGCTGTTGCTGGATGAATGCCTCGGGAAACCTTTGATGGAAGATGTTGCAAAACTCCTTTCCTGGCATAGTCCTGCTCCGGTCTTTGCTCATCTTCAGGACTACGTTGCTAAAGGCACACCCGACTCGGTGTGGATTCCGCAGATGGCGGAAGAAAAATGGATCATTCTCACCGCAGACAGAGGAAAGCACGGCCGCATCAAGTTGCCGGCCATTTGCACTGCGTACCAAATCACTCACATTTTAATGGGGCCATCGCTCCTGCACCGAAAGCAGTTAGAGAAGGCAAGGGCGATTGTGGCAATTTGGGAAGATATCGCGAAATGCAGCAGCGCACCAAGCGGGTCTCGTTTCCGGTTTACGATTAGCAGCAGCGGGAGGCCAAACATCGCCTTAGTCGCCCCAGCAACAATCTAACCCAGCATGACCCAGATATTAGGCAAGACTAATTTTATTTGTTGACACATATATTGTGTGGGTATACTGTCCCACCGTGAAATTGGTGTGTTCTCTTTTGCTGGTGGCGCTCATCGCGGGATGCTCGAAAGCTCCCAATCAAACCGTCTCTCCCGGCGGCAAGATCCGCGTCACTACGACTGTAACCATGGTAAGCGACCTCGCGATCCAGGTCGGAGGCGATCGCGTGACCGTGCAAGCCTTGATGGGGCCGGGCGTCGACCCGCATTTGTACAAGGCCGCGGCTTCGGACGTGAGCAAGTTGCAGAATGCGGACGTGATCTTCTACTCGGGCCTGCTGCTCGAAGGGAAAATGCAGGACGTGTTTGCGAAAATGGCCCGCACCAAAAAGCATGTCTACGCGGTCACGGAAGCGATCGCGCCGGAGAAGTTGCTTGAGCCGCCGGAGTTCGCCGGCCATTACGACCCGCACGTCTGGTTTGAGGTGCCGCTGTGGGCGACCTGCGTGGACGTGGTGGTGAAAGGGCTCAGTGAGTTCGATCCCAACAGCAAGGACCATTTCGAAGCGCGCGGCAAAGACGTGAAAGCGAAACTCGCGGAACTTCACGAATGGGCGCTAAAGAAGGCGAACGAACTGCCGAAGGGAAAACGCATCCTGGTCACGAGCCACGACGCGTACAATTATTTCGGGCGCGCTTACGGCTTTCAGGTCGTCGGGTTGCAGGGGATCTCGACCGTGGAAGAGGCCAATGTCGCCGCGCGGGCGAAGTTGACGCAATTCATCAAGGAGAACCGCGTGAAGGCGATCTTCGTCGAATCGAGCGTTTCGCCGGCGGCAATCAAACGCATCAGTGAAGACGCGGGGGTGAAGATTGGCGGTGAACTTTTTTCCGATGCGATGGGTACGCCGGGCCAGATCGAAAACGGCTATGATCTTGGGACCTACGAAGGAATGGTCAAACACAACCTGACCACGATCGTGGAAGCATTGAAATAACGGGTTATGAAAAGGGAATGCACGTTGTTGATAATGGGAATGGTCTCCGCAGAAGCGATGGCGGAGGACAAGAGTCAATATCATCTATTCAATCCGACGCCGCGGAACCTCATGCGCGAGATGAGCACCGACCGGCCGGACAAGACCGAGAGTGCTTACACGGTGGACGCGGGGCACTTCCAGGTGGAGATGGACGTGCTGACCTACTCGTACGATCGTGACAACGGGTTGCCCGGTGACACGCGCGTGGAGAGTTTGTCCATCGCGCCGATGAACCTGAAGGTTGGTCTGTGCAACCGGGCGGATTTGCAGGTGGTGGTTGAAACTTATAATTCCGTGCGCACGCACGTGCGCGCCACGGGGCAAGTGGAACGGCACCGCGGCTTCGGTGACATTACGATGCGGTTGAAAGCCAATATGTGGGGTAACGATGGGGGACGAACGGCGCTGGCGTTGATGCCGTTTGTGAAGCTGCCGACGAACCAGGATGATTTGGGTAATAATTCCGTCGAGGGAGGATTGATCGCGCCGTTGGCGGTGGATTTAGGCGGGGGTTGGGGAATGGCCTTGATGACCGAAGTTGACGTGGTGCGCGGTGATCGCGGCGGACACAACCCCGAGTTCATTAATAGCATCACCGTCGGCCACAATATTGTTGGTGACCTTGACGGTTACGTGGAGTTCTTCAGCGCGGTCAGTACGGAGGAAGACTCCGAGTGGGTGGGGACGTTCGACATGGGCCTGACGTACGGGCTGACCGAAGACATTCAACTGGACGCCGGCATCAACATCGGCGTGACTCGTTCGGCAGACGATTGGAACCCGTTCCTCGGCCTGTCGTGGCGGTTTTAATATGAACCAGGCTCAACAAGTTCCTGCGAGCGGCGCGAACGTGACGCATCTCAACCCGGCGGATGCGCCGCTGGAGGTCCACGATCTTACGGTGGCGTACCACAAGAAGCCGGTGCTTTGGGGGATCGACCTCGTCGTGCCGCGTGGAAGGTTGGTGGGCATTGTCGGGCCGAACGGCGCGGGGAAATCCACGTTGATCAAGGCCGCGATGGGGCTGCTGCCGCTAAGCAGCGGGTGGGTGAAGATTTTCGGACAGCCAGTCGAGAAAAACCTCGTGCGCGTCGGTTATGTGCCGCAGCGCGAATCGGTCGATTGGGACTTTCCGGTGAACGTCATGGACGTGGTGCTGATGGGCCGCTACGGGCGGCTGGGTTTGATTCGCCGGCCGAGCAAGGTGGACCGCGAGGTCGCCCGCGCGTGCCTCGACAAAGTGAAGATGCTGCCCTATGCGAACCGGCAAATCTCGAACCTCAGCGGCGGTCAGCAACAACGCGTGTTCCTCGCACGAGCGCTCGCCCAGGAGAGCGACTTGTATTTCATGGATGAACCGTTCGCCGGAGTGGATGCGGCGACGGAGTCCGCTATTGTGACCCTGCTGCACGAACTGAAGGACAAAGGAAAGACGCTGCTCGTGGTGCATCACGATTTGACGACGGCGAAGGATTATTTCGACATGCTGTTGCTGTTGAACATGCGCGTGGTTGCGTTCGGCTCCACGAGCGAAGTGTTCACGACGGAGTTGCTGCAAAAAACTTACGGCGGGCGATTGACGATTCTGTCTGAAGTGGCTGAAGCGGTCAGCCAGAAGGCGAAGTGAAGAGGAAAGCACCAGTGGGCGTATCTGAGGTTTCAGCAGGTCGAACCGGCGTTGGGCTCAGGACGCTTCAACGACCGATGAAAGCGGCACAGGAGCGCCGTACTCCAAGACCTCGCGGAGTTTGCCTGGCGCCATGCACGTTCGCGACAGCGTCCTGGAGTGCGGCGCTGCTGCGCCGCTTTGCCTTAACACTGGCGCTTCTCATACTGATGCCTTTCGGCGCTCACGCTGCCAAAATCGGCGACCTGATCCAGACGAATGTCCTCGAGCAGGCGCTCGATTTTTTCACGTTCCGCGAGCCCGCGGTGCGCTTTGCCTTGTTGGGGTCGATGCTGCTGGGCATTTGCTGCGGGCTGCTTGGAAGTTTCATCGTTGTGCGCAAAATGGCACTCGTCGGGGATGCGCTGTCGCACGCCGTCCTGCCCGGCGTTGCACTGGGGTTTCTTTGGAACATGTCCAAAGATCCGGTGGCGATTTTCATCGGTGCGACAATTGCGGGACTGGTGGGAACTGGTGTCGTCACGCTCATAAAGCAAACGACGCGCTTGAAAGAGGACACGGCCCTGGGGCTGGTGCTCGCCAGTTTTTTCGCCGTCGGAATTTGTCTGCTCACAATGATCCAGCGGCTGCCGACGGGCAACAAAACGGGCATTGATAAGTTTTTGTTCGGGCAGGCGGCGGCGATGGGGGCTGATGACGTGCGCCTCATCGCGATCGTGACCGCGTTGTCGATCCTGACGATTGCGGTTTTTTATAAGGAGTTTCTCCTCACGAGTTTCGACGCAGGCTTTGCGCGGGCGACCGGGTTTCCAGTGCAGGCGATCCACTATGGCCTGATGTTGTTATTGGCATTTTCCGTCGTGGTAGCGTTGCAGGCGGTCGGCGTGGTGCTCGTCTCCGCAATGCTGATCACGCCGGCGGCCGCCGCATATTTGTTGACAGACCGAATGAGCCGAATGCTTTGGCTGGCGGCGTTCTTTGGGATGGCCGCGGGCGCGGTGGGCGCGTTCCTGAGTTACCTGGGGCCGAACCTGCCGACCGGCCCGTTCATGGTGCTCGGCGCCACCACAGTCTTCGTGATTGCCTTTCTGTTTGGGCCGCGCCACGGAGTAGTGATGCGCTGGTGGCGTCAGCGCTCGCGCGCCCAGCGTGTGCAGCGCGAGAACACGTTGAAGTCGATGTATCACGTGCTGGAGGCGCGGGAATTCAAGGGCGACGGCGTGTCGATGCGCGAGCTTTCGGAGCGCCGTCGCGAAACAATCGAGGAAGCAAAACAACAGGTCGGCCAGTTGCGCCGGCACGACATGGTGACACTGCAGGAAGAGGGTAACGTCGCTTTTCTGACACCTTCGGGCTGGCAGCTCGCGTGCGCCATCGTTCGCAATCACCGGCTTTGGGAACTTTACCTCACGAACGCCGCGCACATTGCGGCCGATCATGTTCACGAGGACGCCGAGAAGATCGAGCACGTGCTTGGCGAGGACGTGGTGCGCGAGCTCGAGCGCCGTCTGGAGTACGCCAAGACTGACCCGCATGGCCGGCGCATCCCAAGCCTTGCTGACATGCGCCTGGGAGGAGTTGGGCAGGAGCGAACCGACGAACTGGTCGGCTACGGGAGGCGCCCATGAACCAACTGCTCCCGGCATTCGATTTTCAGCACGTTGTTGTCATGCCGTGGACCAGCGGCTTGAGCAGCTACGGCTGGAGCATGTTGATGGGTTTCTTTGTGGCCACGGCGTGCGGCCTTATCGGCAACTATCTTATTCTTCGGCGCATGGCCCTGGTAGGCGATGCGATCAGTCACAGCGTGCTCCCCGGGATTGCGATCGCATTTCTGCTGGCAAAGAGCCGTGGTTCGCTGGCGATGTTTCTCGGCGCGCTGGTGGCGGGCCTTGTCACGACCATCCTCATCGAGATCATCCACAAAAAATCGCGCGTAAAACAGGACGCCGCGATTGGGATCACGTTTTCGAGCCTGTTTGCGATCGGCGTGATCCTGATCAGCCTGTACGCGAGCCGCGTCGATCTTGACCAGGAATGCGTGCTCTACGGAGAGATCGGCAACGTGTGGATCGACACGCCGGTGACGATCGGCGGCATCGCGCTTGGGCCGGCGACGGTCGTTCGCATGGGCGTGGTCGCGCTCATCACCGCGGCGCTCATCCTGCTGTTTTACAAAGAACTGTTGGTGAGTTCATTTGATGCCGGGCTTGCTTTCTCACTGGGCATCAATGCGACGGTCGTTCACTACGCGCTGATGTGCATGTTGTCGGTGATCGTGGTGAGCGCGTTCGAATCGGTCGGGGCGATCCTGGTGATAGCGATGCTGATTCTTCCTGGCGCAACAGCGTCCCTCGTATCGCACCGCTTGCCTGTTATCCTCGGCCTCACAATTCTTCACGCCGCGCTGAGTTCCGTGCTCGGCCTGCATCTGGCGCTGTGGCTGGAATGCTCGATCGCCGGGGCGATGGTAGTGATGGGCACAATGTTTTTCGTGCTGGCATGGATCTTCAGCCCGAGCCAGGGCTTGCTGCGCCGATGGCTGTGGAGGCGCGTCGAGCTTCCGCAGGAAATGACGCCGGAAGCGGTGCGGTCGGGCGGCGCCCAGGCGTCCTAATGATTGTCAGACTGAAGTGACCTTGGTTTGCTTGCTCGATAATCGTCAAAAACAGCAACAACACCAGTTAAAGTTCACGGATATAGGCTTTTATCGCCGCGCTTTTCACTGCGAAGGCATCCTCGCCTGCAACGTACTGTCCTATTGCATTCCAATAGGAGAAAGGGTAATGTTCCTCCATGAGCAGCAAAACTGACGTTTGGCAGGGAACCTTGGCCTTGATGGTTTTGAAAACACTGGAACGTGCGGGCTCATTACATGGCTACGGGATTGCCCGCCAGATCGAGGAAACAAGCGCGAAGCTCTTGTCCGTCAATTACGGCACTCTTTATCCCGCGCTCTTGAAGCTCGAACAGGAAGGTTACATCTCTTCGGAATGGGGCGTCTCGGACAACAATCGAAAAGCGAAATACTACCAACTGACTCGTGCGGGGCGAAAGCAGATCGAAAAGGAAACGCAGGAATGGGAGCAGATGACGGCAATTCTGGCGAGGTTCCTGAACCCGAAGGAGAGATTGGCATGAGCAGACTTCGCAGATGGATTGTGATTGTGAGGTTGTTCGGCGGCTTGTTGAACAGGTGCCGCGAGTGCGGTCTCTGTTCAACCGCTCCAATCTAAGAACTCAGAAACCCGTGAAACAATACGAAGAGGAAGTTTCAATGAAATACGTATGGTTTTCCAATAGGAACAGGGATGTGCGTTTCCTGGGCCAGAGAACTGTTTCGGACGGAATCCTTTCTCCAAGGAGATTAACAACGATCCTGAATTCCGAGGAGGGCTTGGCATGAGAAGGCTTCGCGGATGGATTGTGAGATTCGGCGGCTTATTCAACAAGCAGCGCAAGGACCGGGAACTCGAAGAAGAGATCGAGAGCCACATCCAAATGCATATCGAAGACAATCTTCGATTGGGCATGAGCGCGGAGGAGGCGCGCCGCCAGGCGTTGATCAAGTTGGGAGGGATCGAGTCCACGAAGGAGGCATACCGTGACCAACGAGGCTTGCCTGTTCTGGAGTCGCTATTGCAGGATATTCGTTACGGCGCGCGGATGCTTCGCAAGAATCCTGGCTTCACCGCCGTGGCCGTGCTCACGCTGGCAATTTGCATCGGAGCCAATCTCGCCATCTTTGCGGTAATGGACGCCATTCTGGTTCGTTCGCTTCCTTTGCCTCGCAGCGATCGGTTGGTGGTGATCCATAATGCCTATCCGGCTTCCGGCGTGGAACGAGGCCAGGCCACCATCTCCGACTACTTCGAACGCCGGGGGAGCATTGACGCCTTGGAGTCACTGTCCATGTTCCAGGAGGGGCCTTGCATCGTCGGTGAAAAGGATGCTGCGCGCTGGATTCAGGCCGCTGCGATCACTCCGGAATTCTTCCAAACGCTGGGGATTACCTTGGTCAAAGGAGCGACATTCACGGATGCGGAGATGAACTACGGGGGACACGATCTGGTCGCGATCATTACCGATCAATTCTGGCGCGACAACTTTGGCGCGGATTCCAATGTCATCGGTCGGACCTTTAAGGTGAACGGCCTGCCCATCCGGGTCATCGGCGTGCTGCCCGCGGGATTTCGTTACCTGTCCAGCAAGGCCCAAACCTATCACCCCCTCTCCCATTCCCGTGAAACGCGCGACCTCGCTCGGTACGCCGCGCGCGCGAGAGAGCACGATGGGCAGATGGTGGCGCGGCTGCGTGCGGGGCGGACGCTGTCTGAGGCGCAGGCGCAATTGAATGTCGTGAACAGCCGCCGCCTTGCGCAAGACCCGCTGAGTGGGAATTTGAAAGCGGCCGGCTATCGTCCCTGGGTTGAATCTCTGCGGACGGCCCATGTGAGTTCGGTGAAGTCGATAGTGCTCTTGGTGCAGGTGGGAGCGCTGTTCCTGTTATTGCTGGGAGGGATCAACCTTGCGGGTCTGCTCCTGATTCGAGCCAGTGGCCGCACGAAGGAAATGGCCATCCGCCAGGCGTTGGGCGCGGGACGAGGAAGACTGGCGTGTGAGATTCTGACCGAAACCACGGTGCTGTCATTGGTGGGCGGCGTGGGCGGTGTCCTTCTGGCTGTCATTGGCATTCGTCTGGCCGTGTCGTTGGGCATCAATGCGCTTCCACTTGGGGCGGACATCGTCTTTGATAGCCGGACCGGTCTGGCGGCGATCCTCGCCTCGGTCGCGGTCGGCGTCGGCATCGGCCTTCCTATCCTCTGGCTGCACCTTCGCGGTTCCACGAATCTCTCTCTCCAAACCGAAACGCGTGGAGCGACCACGAGTCACGGCGTCCAGCGGCTGCGTCATGGCCTGATCGTGACCCAAATCGCCGCCGCCTGCGTGCTGCTCTACGGAGCAGGATTACTCGGGGTAAGCCTGAAGCGAACGCTCGATCAATCGCCCGGATTCAAACCGGAGCAAGTCATGACCGGCGACCTGATGTTACCGTGGCAGTCTTACCAAGGCGATTCGGCCAGGGCGGCCTTCGTCTTCCGGCTGCTCGATCAACTTCGCGCGCTTCCAGGCGTTTCCCACACCGCTGTCTCCAGCGCACTGCCATTCACAAAAGGCGGTTCAAAGCCCAGCGGCATTCTCCCGGAAGGCCTCGCACCCACGCCCGGCGGCAGCCCCCGTGTGCATTACATTTCGACTGTCACGAGTGACTACGGGCGAGCGATGGGGATACCACTACTGAAAGGGCGTTTCATCGAGGATGCGGACAGCCGGAACGATGCGCCGAGGGTGGCCGTAATCGACGAAGCGCTGGCGCGTATGTATTGGCCAAGCGGCGACGCCATTGGCCAACGCTTCTGCACCGACCCATCTGTTTTCAATCCGCAATCCGCCTACACCGTTGTTGGCATCGTGGGAAGCGTGAAGCAGCAGGAGCTTGCCGAGACCGCGAAACTGGGCGCGGTGTATCTGCCCTACACCGGGTCCTCCTACTTCCAAGTGATCGCCCGTACACCGGTCTCGGCAAACGCGATGGGAGCGACACTGCAAAACGTCGTGCGTCAACTTGATGCGGGGCTGCCGCTCGCAGACTTCAAGCCGATGCAAAGGCGCATCGACGACAGTCTGGTCACTCGCCGATCACCCGCCATTTTGGCGGCGGTGTTCGCAGGCGTGGCGTTGTTGCTGGCCGGCATTGGTGTTTACGGCGTGCTGGCCTATGCGGTTTCACAACGTCGTCGTGAAGTGGCGGTTCGCATGGCCTGCGGAGCCACGCCCAGCCTGATCGGTCGGCAGTTCCTCACGCTCGGTGCAAAACTCCTCGTGCTGGGCATTGCCCTGGGAACCTTTGGCGCGTGGACGGCTGGGAGGTCGATGCAAAGCTTTCTCGTCGAAATCCCGCCGTTTCACATTTTCACAAGTGTCGCCACCTTATTCGCGATCAGCCTCGTCACCTTGCTGGCGGCTCTGCTGCCGGCACGACGCGCGACGCAAATCCATCCGATGGAGGCATTACGTCACGAATGAGCATTCCCCATGAGACGACTTCGTGAATTGATTCTGAGATTTGGCGGCTTGTTCAACAAGCAGCGCAAAGACCGGGAACTCGAAGAAGAGATCGAGAGCCATCTTCAATTTCACATCGAAGACAACCTTCGATTGGGCATGACGCCGGAGGAGGCGCGCCGCCAGGCGTTGATCAAGTTGGGAGGGATCGAGTCCACGAAGGAGGCATACCGTGACCAACGAGGCTTGCCTGTTCTGGAGTCGCTATTGCGGGATATTCGTTACGGCGCGCGAATGCTTCGTAAGAACCCCGGCTTCACCGCCGTGGCCGTGCTCACGCTCGCGCTCGGCATCGGGGCGAACACGGCGATTTTCAGCGTGGTCAACGCGGTGCTTCTGCGGCCTTTGCCTTATCGGGATGCCGATCGCCTGGTCCGGATCGCTTCCGTCAATCCGAGCCTGGGCCTTTCGGACTCGCGCAGTTCAGGGTTGAATGTGCTCGACTGGCAGCGGGGGAGCACGCTGTTCGAGAGCATCGCGGCCTTTCAAGAGTGGGATGGAGTACTCACGTTCAACGGCAAATCCGTCCCGGCGCGCGTCAACTGGGTCACGCCCAATCTCATGCCGATGCTCGGCCTCAAGCCATTGCTGGGCACACTGCTCCAGGGCGGCGAAGAGCCAGAATCCGCCGTGGTGCTGCCCTATGGAATCTGGGCACACCAGTTCGGAGGCGATCCGGCCGTCATCGGGAAACCGATTGTGGAAACCGGATTGCGATCGACGATTGTGGGAGTGCTTCCGCCCAGCGTCGCCGCGCCGGCCCAGGGCGCGCCTCCGCTCGATCAGGCATTCGTCCGCATGAACCTCCCTCAACTGACCTATCCCCGTGATCGGCAACTCTTCAACGTGGTCGGCAGGCTTAAGCCCGGCGTCTCCGTCGCGCAGGCGCAAGCGGAACTCAGCGGCGTCGCTGCGGAACTTGAGCGGCTTTATCCAGACACCAATCGCGGCTGGGGCGTGAAAGTGACGGGCCTCAAAATATGGATGCTGGCGCCGGTGCGGGACCAATTGCTGACTGTCTATGCCGCGACCGGGATCATCCTGCTCATCGCGAGCTTGAACGTGTCGAACCTGCTGTTGATCCGCGGCGAGGGCCGGCGCAAGGAACTCGCGATCCGTTGCGCGCTCGGCTCGACTCGTTGGCAGCTTGCGCGTCAGTTGTTCATCGAGAGCCTGGTGCTGGCAGCCATCGGCGGCCTTGCGGGCTTGCTGTTGGCGTTTGGCTGCCGGCAGGTGCTGCTAAGCTTCGCTCCAGTTTCGTTGGGGATTCAGCACGGTTCGACGTTCGATTGGCCAGTGCTGGCATCGGCACTGATCGCCGCCATTCTAGCGGCGTTGCTGTTTGGATTGTTTCCCGCACTGCGTTTGAGCCGGGAAAATCTGAATCAGCTTCTCAGAGAATCGGGGCGCTCAACCAGCCCTGGAAGGACCCGCCATCGTTGGTTGAACGGACTCGTCGCCGGACAAATCGCCATCTCGACTGTGCTGCTGGTCGCGGCAGGTCTCGTCGTCGCCAGCTTTCAAAAGCTCCTGCGAGTGGACCCAGGCTTCGTGAAACAGAACACGCTCAGTTTTCGGGTAGGAATGCTGTATGACCAGGAAACCTTCCGGCGCGTGCTGGAAACGTTGTCCGCGCTGCCGGGTGTGCAGTCCGTGGGTGGGTCGCACGTTGAACTACTCAACGATGTCTTCTCGCATCCGATCCGGATCACGATTGACGGCAAAGCCGAGTTGTCCGGCGCCACGGCTCCGACGGTGAATATCTGGCTTGTGACTCAGGGCTTTTTCCACGCCGCCGGCATCCCCTTGATTGCGGGCCGTACCTTCGACGCGCGTGACGATGAAAACGCGCCCGATGTGGTGGTCATCAACGAGGCATTGGCGAAGAGATTCTTCCCGAATGAGGATGCTGTTGGAAAACTGGTTCGCATTCCCAACTCGAAGGATAGCAAGGGGGATACGCCACGCCGAATCATCGGTGTGGTTGGGTCCGTTCGGCAGCATGGACTGCGTGAGGCAGCCGTTCCCATCCTCTACCGGCACTACACTCGGTACGGCATGGAGTTTGACGTGGGCAGTTTCGCGCTGATGGTGCGCACGAAGGAGAATCCCATCGCGATCATGGCCGCGATTCGCGCCGCGATTAAGGAGGCGAATCCAGAACTGGTAATGACCCGAGTGGCCACGGGCGAACAGATCGTGGACCGTTCGCTGGCTGGCCAGCGCTTTGCCACTCTCCTGATGTTCGTATTCGCCGCGCTCGGCACGCTGCTGGCCGCCGTTGGATTATATGGCGTGCTCACCTACGCCGTGAGCCAGCGCAGCCAGGAGATTGGGATTCGCATGGCCTTGGGGGCTCAGCACCGACATGTGTTGCGGATGGTGCTTCGTCAGGGAATGGCCGTTGTCGCCGTCGGAATTGCGGCGGGCTTGGTGGGAGGCCTGGCGCTCGGTCGTTTGATGCGAAGTCAGCTTTTCAACGTTAGTCCGGCTGACCCAGCCACGTTTGTCATCATTGCCGTGTTGCTTTCTGCCGTCGGGTTCCTCTCCTGTTGGCTGCCCGCCCGACGCGCGACCCAAGTCGATCCGATGGAGGCACTGCGGCATGAATGACAGGGAGAATAGTCCAAGCCACCGCGCCGCGTTCACGTTGATCGAACTGCTGGTCGTCATCGCCATCATCGCCATTCTGGCCGCGCTGTTGTTGCCGGCACTGGGAAGGGCAAAGTCCAAGGCGCACCGCATCGCTTGCGTAAGCAACCAAAAGCAGATTGGGCTGGCCTTGAACCTGTGGGCCGGGGATCAGGACGATCGATACCCGTCCGTCGTCGATGTCGCAGAGGGCGGGAGCAAGGCGCTGTATGAGAACAGTGAAGGCACCACTATCGTGCAAGTCACGCACTCCGAAACGAACGCCGCCTACGGCAACCGTGTCATCCGGCTCAAAGACGGATGGATGGAGAAAGAATAACAAGAGATTTGAATCATGGACATCGCTCGCCCCGACATCTCTCGCCAAAAACGCCGCCGCCGACTCCTTAGCCTAATCATAGGCATTTTTGTGCTTACCATCATCACCGTGGGCTTGTCGCGGCTCAAACCGGCCCTGCCCAGGCTGGATAGCGCCCCCTTCACTGACACTGTGAAATTTGGATCATTTCTTCGCGAAGTTCACGGGAACGGAACACTCGTGCCGGACGATATCCGCTGGATCACGGCCGCCAGCCCTGGGCGCGTTGAAAACATACTTCTCCTGCCCGGAGTCACGGTGGAAGCCGACACAGTACTGGTCGAGTTGACCAATCCTGAATTGGAACAAGCTGCATTCGAGGCTGAATCCCAGTGGCACGCGGAGGAGGCGCAGTTGGACCGATTGAAAGTGCAACTGGCTAGCGAGCGGCTGACGCAACGGTCGGTGATTGCTTCACTCAAATCTGATTTGGCTCAAGCCAAAATCGAAGCCGAAGCCGATGAAGACCTGCTTAAGGACGGCCTCGTCCCAAACCTGACGGCGAAACGAACGCGTTCAAGAGCAAACGAGCTTCATGATCGACATGAGTTGGAGCAGGAGCGGTTGACGATGAGCGCCACGTCCTCCAGCGCTCAGTTGCGAGTTCAAGAGGCGGAGGTCGAGAGGCTTCGGAAGCAATACGAATTGAAGCAGCGTCAGGTGGCCGCATTGAAAGTACGAGCTGGCATTGCTGGTGTCCTGCAACGTCTCGGAGATGAGAGGCCACTTCAAGTCGGACAACAACTCGGCGTTGGCGCAATCATCGCTCGCATCGCCAATCCGGCGACACTAAAAGCGCAAATCAAGGTTGCCGAAACACAGGCCCGAGACATTCAATTCGATCAACCCGCGCTTATCGACACCCGCAACGGCACTATTGCGGGGCACGTTGTCCGAATTGACCCGGCCGTGCAAAACGGAACCGTGACGGTGGATGTCAAACTCGACGCTGCCCTGCCCAAAGGTGCGCGACCTGACCTCACTGTGGATGGTACCATTACCCTCGAACGCCTCGAAGACGTGCTTTATGTCGGCCGCCCCGTCAACGGCCAGCCCGAAAGCCTGGTCAGTTTGTTCAAAGTGGTTGATGGCGGCAAACGCGCGGTGCGCGTTCAGGTGAAACTTGGCCGCACTTCAGTCTCTAGCATCGAAGTAGCGCAAGGGTTGGTAGCAGGCGACCAAATCATTCTCTCCGACATGACGCAATACGACGGACATGAACAAATCCGTCTCCGATAGAAGGAAATTCCTGTATGCAAAATGCACAAACTACTGCAAGTGCCGGTGAAAGCCCGCTCATTGAATTGAAGCAAATCAGGAAGGTTTTCCTGACGGATGAACTCGAAACGCACGCCCTCGCGGAGATCAATCTGGCAATCAACAAAGGGGAATTCGTCGCCATCGCTGGGCCATCGGGCTGTGGTAAGTCCACTCTCCTTTCCATCCTTGGCCTGCTTGATTCGCCAAGCCAAGGCGATTACACGCTAAACGGCCACGCCGTCTCTAACCTTAATCACGCCGAGCGAGCGCGCATTCGCAATCGGGAAGTTGGGTTCATTTTTCAAAGTTTCAACCTAATCGGCGATTTGACCGTGTTCGAGAACGTTGAGTTGCCATTGACCTATCGCGGCATGGCCTCTTCGGAACGAAAGGATCGGGTGGATGCCGCGCTGGAAAAAGTTGGGATGGCTCATCGCAGCAAACATTTTCCTTCCCAACTTTCCGGCGGGCAACAGCAGCGCGTGGCGGTGGCACGTGCGCTGGCGGGCAAACCGTCGATTCTGCTCGCGGACGAACCCACGGGGAATCTCGATTCCAAGAATGGCGAGGCAGTCATGCAATTGCTTGGGGAATTACATCGCGACGGGGCGACGATCTGCATGGTGACCCACGATGACCGCTTCGCAGGCCACGCGCAACGCGCCGTCCATCTGTTCGACGGAAAGATCGTGGAGCAACACCCTGAAAGCGGCTCTGTCACCTCACAACCAGGATAAGGAGTGAATGTTGGGTCAAACTTTCAAACGAATCAGTCGTCTCGCGCTAGCCGTTTCCTTTGCTTGGTGCGTCGTCACTCATGCCGCACCGACAAATACCTTGCCGCGAAAATTGTCATTGCCTGACTGCATTCAGATTGCCCTGGAACACAACCTCGACGTGAAGGTCGCGCGATTTGGTCCGGAGATTGCCGGACAGTTTGTGAGCGCGGCCTACGGCGCTTACGAACCAACCTTTGAGGCCGGCGGCATTCATAGCTACAGCACTTCGCCAGGAGGTATTGATGAGCAGAATCGACCCTATCCGGGCACAACGACAGAGGGCGAGGCCTACCGCGCCGGAATTGTCGGACTGCTTCCGACCGGATTACGAGTGGACCTTGGCGCGAACCTTTCCACTCGGAACGGCCTCAGTCCATCCGGTCCGTTCGAAAATGCCGACGGCTCCGCCTCGATCCAATTGCGCCAGCCCATCCTCAGAAACTTCTGGATCGATAACACGCGACTGATGATCCAAGTCCGCAAGAAGCAACTTCAAATCTCCGAACTGGCGCTGCGCGGACAAATTATGAACGTCGTGACTGCGGTGCAGTTGGCCTATTACGACATGTTGTTGGCACAGGAGCGGATTAAAGTCCAGGAACAGGCACTGCAACTGGCGGAACGTTTGGTTAAAGAGAGCAAACGTCGCGTCGAAGTCGGCACTGTGGCACGCTTGGATGAGAAACAAGCAGAATCCCAGGTTTCAGCACGGCAGTCTGACCTTTTCGGCGCTAAAGGCGCATTCGCGTTACAGGAATACCAACTCAAAGACTTGTTGAGCGATAATTTTGGAGACTGGGATGGCATTCGCATTCAGCCAACCGAAACGCTTTCAATCAGCACGAACGAATTAAATCTTCACGAAAGCTGGGGTCATGGTCTTGCTCAACGGCCCGAACTCCTGCAATTGAAAGTGGATTTGGAGCGGCAAGGCGTTGTCCTGAAGTACATGCGTAATCAAATCTTTCCACAACTCGATCTGGTCGGGAGCTACGGACAAGTCGGCGCGGACCAAGTCTACCGTGGTGCTTTGGATGGGATTCGCAAAGGTGACAGTCCATTCTACACCTTCGGAGCGGTTTTGAGCATTCCTATCGGCGGCAACCGTTCGGCACGCTCAACCTATCGTGCGAACAAAGCTGAATTGAACCAGTCGTTGGCGCGCTTAA
>Ga0137340_1000161_pt1 | contig 15474 bp, 11 predicted proteins | sample EasRivERMLT400_2_FD_102295 | JGI IMG/M metagenome (GOLD analysis project Ga0137340, IMG submission 102295) | Soil microbial communities from meander-bound floodplain in the East River, Colorado, USA - East River MetaG ERMLT400_2 | ecosystem: Environmental > Terrestrial > Soil > Floodplain ...
CGTTGAGGCGCGCGAAGCCGCCCACCGCGGCATTACTTTCGGCGAGCCGAAGGTCGATCTTGCGAAGTTGCGCGCATGGAAAGACGGCGTCCTGCAAAAACTTTCCGGCGGCGTGGCGCAGATTGCCAAGATGCGGGGCGTGCAGGTGATCCATGGCCGCGGCTACTTCGAAGATTCGACAACGCTCCGCGTCGAGACTGAGTCGGGTCAGCAATTCGTTAAGTACGAAAAGGCGATCGTCGCCGCCGGCTCCAAAAGCGCGCTGCCGAAGGCTTTCGACCTCGGCAACCCGCGCATCATGACTTCGCGGCACGCGCTCGAGATCGAGGAAGTGCCGCAGGATTTGCTCGTCGTCGGTGGCGGTTACATCGGCATGGAACTCGGCACCGTTTACGCGTCGCTCGGGAGCCGCGTCGTCGTGGTCGAGGCGCTCGAATCCATTCTTTCCGGCGCGGACCCCGATCTCGTGCGCCCCGTCATCGCTTACGCGAAGAAGGCCTTCAAGGAAGTGCGCCTCAAGACCAAGGTCGCGAAAATGTCGACGGCGGGAAAACAGATCAAAGTCGTCTTCGACGATGGCGCCGCGCAGAAGGAGGAGTTGTACGACCGTGTGCTCGTCTCCGTTGGCCGCGTGCCAAACTGCGGCGACCTCGGCCTGGAAAACACGAAGGTTGAGCGCGACGAAAAGGGCTTCATCAAGGTCAACGAACGGCAGGAAACAAGCGACTCATCGATCCTCGCGATCGGCGACATCGTCGGCGGCGTGATGCTCGCGCACAAGGCCTCGAAGGAAGCGCGCATCGCTGTTGAAGCGTTGATGGGCGAGGCCAGCGAATTCAAAGACATCGTCATTCCGGCTGTCGTCTTTACCGACCCTGAGGTCGCGTGGTGCGGCGTCACGGAAGCCGAGGCGCGCGCGAAGGGCCTGAACATCGAAGTCGCCAAGTTCCCGTGGGGCGCTTCGGGGCGCGCGATCAGTTTCGACCGCACGGACGGCCTCACCAAGCTCATCGTCGATTCCGAAACGGAGCGCGTGCTCGGCGTCGGCATCGTCGGCCACGGCGCGGGCGAACTCATCGCTGAAGGCGTCGTCGCCGTCGAGATGGGTGCGACCGTTCGCGACCTTGCCGAATGCGTTCATCCGCATCCGACCCTCTCTGAAACCATCATGGAAGCGGCCGAAGTTTTCTTCGGCCATTCCACCCACACGTTCACGCGCAAACGCGCGCAGAATTCAGGCGAGTAGTTGCGGAACGACTTTTCCGGCGACGTCGGTCAATCGAAAGTCACGGCCCTGGAATCGATACGTCAGGCGCGTGTGGTCCAGGCCGAAGAGGTGCAGGGCCGTTGCGTGGAAATCGTTGATGTGGACCGGGTCTTTCGCGACGTTCCATCCGATCTCGTCGGTCTCGCCGATTACCTGGCCGCCCTTCACACCTCCGCCGGCCATCCAGATACTGAACGCGAATGGGTGATGATCGCGGCCCGTAATTTTCGCGTAGCCTTTTCGGTTTTCGCCGAGCGGCGTGCGCCCGAATTCTGAACCCCAAACCACGAGCGTCGAGTCGAGCAATCCGCGCTGTTTCAAGTCCTTGAGCAACGCGGCAATCGGCTGGTCGGCCATCGTCGCATTGAAGCCAAGTTCCGCGTCGAGGTTGCTGTGATGGTCCCACGAAGCGTGATAAACGTTCACGAAACGCACACCGCGCTCGACCAACCGCCGCGCGAGCAAACAATTTCTCGAAAACGCCCGGAACTGTCCCGGCCCGCCGCCGCGGTCCGTCTTGACCTTCGGATCTTCGCGGTCGAGGCCGTAGGCTTCGACCGTCGCCTTGGATTCCTTCGAGAGGTCGATCAACTCCGGCGCGGCCGTCTGCATGCGGAATGCGAGTTCATACGACGCGATCCGGCTCTCGATCTCCGGGTCGCGCGCGTGCTGATGACGGAGGCGGTTCAAATCGTTGATCGTCGTCAACCCGTAATGCTGCATCTCGGGCGTGATGCCCGGCGGGTTGCTGAGGTTCAGCACCGGGTCGCCCTGGTTGCGGAACACGACGCCCTGGTAATTCGAGGGCAGGAATCCGTTGGACCATAGCGTGGCGCCTCCGCTCAACCCGCGGCCTGCATTCAGCACGACGTAGCCCGGTAAATTCTTCGACTCGCTTCCCAACCCGTAGTTGAGCCACGCGCCCATGCTTGGCCGGCCAAATTGCGCGACGCCGCAGTTCATCATCAATTGGCCGGGATGATGGTTGAACTGGTCCGTGTGCATCGAGCGGATCAGCGCGATATCGTCGACACACTCGCCGAGGTGCGGGAGCAACTCCGACAAATCCATTCCGCACTGGCCGTGCTTTTTGAATTTGCGCGGGCTGCCCATGAGCACTGCCGATTCCTTGCGGATGAAGGCGAAGCGCACGTTTTTTGTCAGCGACTCCGGCAGCTTCTCGCCGTCGAGTTCGTTCAACTTCGGCTTGGGATCGAACAGATCCATTTGCGACGGCGCGCCCTCCATGAAAATGAAAATGCACGCTTTGGCTTTCGGCGCGAAGTGAGGCGGCCTCGGCCCGAACGGATTCGTGTCCACGTTGGCGGCGAGCAAACCCTGTTCGCGGAACATCGAGGCGAGCGCCAGCAAACCCAACCCGCTCGCGGTGGACGTCAGGAAATCCCGCCGCGTCAATTTGATGATGTCGTCCTGGCTCATATCATTCTCGCGTAACGAACTCATCAAGGTTCATCAATGTTCGCGCCAGCGCCACCAATGTTGCCGTTTCCACGCCGTTGTCGTCGGCTTCCTTCGCGCCGATCAAGGCTTTCACGCTCTCCGGCTTCTCCTTCAACAAGCGAGTTTGGACTTCGTGAAACTCGACGAGCCGATCCAGTTCCGCCTGCGTCGGCGCGCGGGACAAAACCATCGTAAACACGCGCCGCACTTTCTCCTTTGTGCCGGCCTCCGACAGGCCTCCGACGCTACGGCCCAGCGCCTGGCCGCACTCGAAGAACACGGGATCGTTCAACAACGTGAGCGCCTGTAGTGGTGTGTTCGACCGTTCCCGCCTTGTGCACGCGACGTTCGAGTCCGGCGCGTCAAACGTCATCAGCATCGGGTACGGCACCGTCCTCTGGAAAAAAGTGTATAACCCGCGCCGGTAACGAGCCGTCCCTTCGCTGTTTTTCCATCTGATCTGGTTCGCGTAAGCAATCGAGGTCAAATCGGAAGGCAACGGTGGCCGCACGCTTGGCCCGCCGATTTCCGCGTTCAGCAAACCCGAAACGGTGAGGTGACAGTCGCGGATCACTTCCGCCTCGAGGCGCAGGCGATTCTGGCGCGCCAGCAAAATGTTCAGCGGATCGCGTTGCGACAATTCCATCCGCACCTGGGACGATTGTCGGTACGTCGCTGATGTGACGATGAGCTTGATTAACTCCTTGCGGCGCCAACCCAGGCGCGCGAATTCGGTCGCGAGCCAGTCCAGCAGCTCGGGGTGCGATGGTTTCTCCCCGCGTGTTCCAAAATCATCAACGGTCGCCACGAGCCCGCGCCCGAACAAATGTTTCCACACGTGGTTCACGGCCACGCGCCCTGTCAACGGGTTCGCGGGATCAAACAACCACTGTGCGAGGTCGAGCCGATCGGGTTTCGCGCTGCGCGCCCGCAGCGGATGCAACACGGCCAGCGTGGCCGGCTCCACTCCGTCGCTCTTCCGCAAAAAATCACCGCGCACATGGATGTGGGTCTCGCGGTTTTCCTCCACGAGGATCGCGGCCTTCGTGGGCGGTTCCGTGGGACGTTTCCGCGCGTGCGCCGCAATCTGCTTCTTCAGTTCCAGCATCTCGGGATCGATCTGCTCGCGATAAAAGTCCGTCAATTCCCTCGCCTGATCCGGGGTACGCTTGCTCGCTCGCGTTGCCAGGGCGCGCGTGATCGTCTCCGGCAGCACATCCACCGCGAACGGCGGCCCGGAGGTCGTCGCCAGAATGCGAAACTGCCCGATGGTGTGTTCGCGTCCATATTGCTGCGCGAGGGAGAATGCGAGCTTTCCGTCGGCGTTCAATGGCTGGTGCGTTTCGAAGATCGCCACCTGGCCGCGGGACTTTTGCGGCGTGACGGACCAGCCCGTGCCCGAATTCCCGTCGATCGCGTTGCTCACCGGATGTTCCGGCTGCGATGCGTCCGCCACTGCGTTGGTCAATACGATGTTGGTCGATTCGCCGCGCGCGTTGATGACCCGCAACTTGAACTCGGACAAAACAAAATTCCCGTTCTCGGCGCGGCCCGGTCCCTTTTTATCATCGGGATGATCGAGCACTTCCAGTCGAAAGCCGGTGATGTTCGTCAGCCCGGTGTCGAACTCCACCTCGTACGTTTCAGTCGCGGGTGATTTTCCGGACGCGGCGATCGTCTCATTCGAGATGCTGAGTGTGGTTCCTTCGCGCGCATCGGCGCTCAGCGGTTCCAGCGGGTACCAATCCACTTTGGGGCGCACTAGTGTCGCCTCCCACTCCTCCAGTGCTTTCGAGAAATCGCGCGCGGGTTGCTTCTCGAGTTGCTGGTTCAAATCGGCGCGCGTCTTGTCCCAGCGAGCCTTGTCGCGCTGATATTCTTCGAGTTCGGCCCGGCGCGGGGCGGACACATCCTTCTCGCTCGCATTATTGAAGAACGCGTAGAACTGGTAGTATTCCCGTTGCGTGATCGGGTCGTACTTGTGCGTGTGACACTCCGCGCAAGCGACCGTCAACCCCAGCCACACTGTCGCCGTCGTGTTCACGCGGTCGGCAGTCGCTTTGCACCGAAACTCTTCCGGGTCAATTCCGCCTTCCTTGTTTGTCAATGTCTGCCGATGAAACCCGGTCGCGACTTTTTGCTCGAGCGTCGCATCCGGCAACAAGTCGCCCGCGAGTTGCTCGATTGTGAATTGATCGAATGGCAAATCGCGGTTGATCGCTTCAATCACCCAATCGCGATACAAATAGGCGTAAGGCCGGACGCCGTCCTTCTCGTAACCGTCGCTGTCCGCGTAACGCGCCAGGTCGAGCCAGTGCCGGGCCCAGCGCTCGCCGAAGCTGGGCGACGCGAGCAAGCGGTCCACCAGTTTCTCGTACGCCCTGGGGTCGGTGTCTCCCAGGAACTGCTCGACCTCGTCCGATTTCGGAGGCAAGCCCAACAGGTCGAGCGATAACCGGCGGATCAAGGTGGCACGGTCGGCTGCCGGTGCGGGCAAAGTTTTCTCCCGTTCCAATCGCGCGCGCACGAAGGCGTCAATCGGATGGCTGCTTGAGCCTGGCACGGCTGGACGCACTGGGGGACGGAACGCCCAATGAGCGCTTGTCGATGCTTCGGCGAGGGCATCGTCAGGCCACGGCGCGCCGGCATCGATCCATGCGCGGAGGAGCGCCAGTTGCTTTTCGGATACCGGTTCGCCTTTGCCTTTGGGGGGCATCACATTGTCGGGGTCCGTGCCAGACACATTGCGGATGAGGATGCTTTCGCCGGCCGTGCCGGGGAGGATCACCTTTCCGGAATCGCCGCCTTGCAGGGCCTCTTTCCTGCGGTCGAGGCGCAACCCGCCCTTCTGCTTTTCAGCGCCATGACACGAATAGCACTTCTCGGCGAAGACCGGCTGGATATCGCGCTTGAAATCGACGTCGGCAGCGGCGACTGCGACGCCGGCCAGCGCCAGAAAGCTCGATACAGCCAGGGACTTCACGGGGTTAGGATAGCTCACGGCAAGGGCTCCCGACGAGTCCCTTTTCGAGCCAATGAACACCCGATAGCGTGTTTACAGAACGGCGCCAGGCGAGGCGCGGAATTCGAGCCAGAAGGCGCTGCCTTCGCCGGGAACGGATTCGACGCCGACCTTGCCCATCATGCGTTCCATGGCTTTTTTGACGAGGGCCAGGCCGATGCCGGTCCCGGAGTAGACGGTGGGTTTATGCAAGCGGACAAAGAGATCGAAGATTTTTGAGTGATGCGCCGCAGGGATGCCGATGCCGTTATCGATGATGGAGAGGCGAACGCGGTCGTGCGTCTGGGTCGCCTTGACATTAACGTGGGGAGTTTTGTCCGGGGCGACAAATTTGAGTGCGTTATCAATGAGGTTGAGCATGACCTGGTGGAGAAGGGCGGGATTGGCAATTACGGTGGGGAGACGCCCTTGAACCTGGATGACGGCCTGCCGCTTGCGAATTTCGGAATCGAGGTCCTCCAGCACCTTGGTGAGCACGGTGTCGATGGCAATGGGGGTGGCCGTGACTTCGACGTGGGTCAAGCGCCCATAGGCGAGCAAATCGTTGAGGAGCTTGTCCATTCTTTGGGCCGCGTCGATGATGTGGCGCAGATAACCTTTGCCGGTCTCGTCGAGCTTGGCGGAATACTCCTGCGCCATCACGCTGGAGAAGCCCATGAGCGCGCGCAATGGCCCCCGCAAATCGTGCGCGATGCTGTAGGTAAAGGTCTGCATGGCCTGAAGCATCTCGTTCAATTCGGAGGTGCGGGCGGCGAGTTCTTCGTTGGCCCCTTTAAGCTGGCGGTTGGCGGCGGCGAGGTCTTCGGAGCGGGAGACAATTTCGTTGGCCATCAAGGCAACACGCCGCCGCTGGAGCCGGGCCATTTTCACGTTGGGATCGTCGGCGCCGTTGGCGTGGATGAAGCCGGTGACATCTTCGACGCAATGAATCACGTATTTGACCTCTCCATCATCACCGAGGACCGGGGTGTTCACGGGGCTCCAATAACGTTCCTCCATTTCGCCGCTATCGCCGCGAACGTCGTAACGCTGCACATCCATGGCGTCGGGAACGCGATGGCGCACGGCACGTTCGAGGGAATTGCGCAAAGTCTGCACGCCAGTGAAATTGTGCGCGTCGTCGTGGAAGACATCGAACAGGTGCTGGCCGACGATGTCTTCGCGGCGCATTTTTATGGCGCGCAAATAATTGTCGGAGACAGCAAGGACGAAAAAGTGCGGGTCGACGACGAGATAAAGCGCAGGCGCTTTTTCAAACAGAGCCCGAAAGTCGGCGCCGACAGCCATACCAAAAGTAAGTGTAGCACAGAAGGCGTGTGTTTCGCTAGGAAACAGTTGCTTTGGCCGGGCGAGATATTACCGTTGCGTTGGCGCACGGTAGTCGGCGTGGTATGTTAGGTTTGTCACGGAAATCTCACAGTCTGAGAGGATTGTGTCTTGTGACCGATTGTTGTGCTTTGGTAGTTGTACTGTGAACAGGCCATGAGCTTATCGGATCCGAAAGAAGCCAGGCTCGATCCAGCGTTAGCAGCGTTGGCAAGCGGATCACAAGTGGGCGACGGGCGGTTCACATTGTTGCGTCTGCTCGGGCAGGGCGGCATGGGGGTGGTGTGGCTGGCGCGCGACGAGCATTTGCGCGAAGAGGTGGCGCTGAAATTCTTGCCGCCGAACATTCGGCACGACGCAGTGGCGCTGGATGATCTGCGGCGTGAAACTTCCCGGAGCCGCAAGTTAACTCACCCGCATATCATTCGCATTCACGATTTTTACCGAGTCGAGGCGTTTATTTCGATGGAGTTTGTAGATGGGCCGAACCTGAGCGAGTTGCGGCTGGAGAAGACGGACCGGGTGCTGCCATGGAACTTTCTGGAGCCGCTGGTAAAGCAACTCTGCGAGGCCCTCAACTACGCGCATCGGGAGAACATTATCCACCGCGACTTAAAGCCAGCGAACATGATGCTCGACGGGCGTGGCCGTTTGAAGCTCGCCGATTTTGGGATAGCGGCGACGGTAAGCGACTCTGTCAGCCGCGTGTCGATGGCGCGACATGGCTGGAGCGGCACTGTGAGCTACATGAGCCCGCAGCAACTGAACGGGCAATTGCCACAAGTGACGGACGATGTTTACTCGCTGGGCTCGACGTTGTACGAGTTGCTGACGAGCCGGGCGCCGTTTTTCACGGGAGATATCGCGCACCAGGTGCGCACCATGATGCCGCAACCGGTCGAGAAACGGCTGGCGCAGTTGCGCATCAACAACCCGATTCCGCCGGCCGCGGGCGCAACGATCATAGCTTGCCTGGCCAAAGACCCGGAGCAGCGTCCCCGGAGTGCGGCCGCTGTAGCAGAGCAGCTTGGACTGAAAGCAGCGCCACTCCCACCGGAGTCTGCGCCGGGCAGGGCCCCAGGGTCCGCCCCCGCAGGGACCCAGCAGAACGAGGTTCTGCAAGTCTCAAATGCCCAGGCGCAGCCAGAGACGCCGCTCGCCGACCCGACACCATCGCCCGCGCCCGCGACGCCACGGCGAGCGGAACCTGTGCGCACACCTCCGCGTCGCACCAAGCGCGGTCGCAAGCGCCGATGGCCGACGGCGGTCGCGATCACGGCAGTCGTGGCGCTGCTTGCAATCGCGGGCGGTTGGTGGTGGTGGTGGTGGTCGCAATCCGGCGCGCAAGCCGTTAATGCAACCCCGACGACGCCAGTGCCGCCGCCGGAGTCCCAGTTCATTTCATTGTTTAATGGGCAGGATTTTTCGGGATGGGACGGCGATCCGCAGGTCTGGTCGGTCAAGAACGGCACCATCACCGCGACCGGCGGCACATCCAAAGAGCGGCGGCCAGTGGCGCTCTTTTGGCGCGGGGGAACAGTGGAGGATTTTGAACTGCAGCTTTCGTTTCGGATCCATAGCGGAAATTCCGGCGTCTACTATCGAGCGAAACAACTGCTTTCGTATGAGGTGGGCGGATATCAGTACGAGATTACGGGCGGCCAGACTGGAGCTTTGCTGGTATCGGGGTCGGATCGCACGCGACGCGATCCCTCCCGCGTCGGAATGGTGACAACGACGAGTGTGGTTGACGGCAGAGACAAGATGACAGTGGAAGGGCCGACGAGTTCTGATCCAGAGGCAGTAAGGAATGCCTTTCGTCAAGGTGCGTGGAACGACGTGGTCATCGTCGCGCAGGGCAACCGCGTTATTCACAAGCTCAACGGCCAGACGATCATTGACGCGACGGACCTCAATGAGAGCCGCCCGCGAAGCGGGACGGTGGCGCTGGAAGTGTACGGATTGTCGCCGACGACGGTGCAGTTTCGGGATATCAAGTTGAAGCGGCTGGCGCCTTCGGGTAAAGGGCAGTGAGAGAATCCCTACTGCTTTTGCGGAACTCCGCGGGCGAGAAACGCCCTGGGTCCTAACGACGGGCAAATACCCCATATTTGCGGGACTCGAAAACCTATGTAATCACTGACGTGGAATCCCGCGGGAAACGTGTCGTCGCCATTCTGCTGCTGGGCGCTTTGAGCGTCTTGGCCCGAACGGCCCACGGGGCGAACGACGTTGTGCCGATACCGAAGCTGCGGCCTGAGGATCCTTCCCGATTTTTTCCGTCCATGGTTCGGCTTGATGAAGGAGAAGTCGCAGAAGTCGCCGCTTCTTTCCGCAAGCTCGGACGTGAAGACCTGGCTCTTCAAGTTGAGAAAAGCCGGGCGCTGCGAGCCGTCCCGCCCGACGCAACGATTCTAACTCGCATGCTCGGCGTTTCGTCTGACCGTGTCAAAGAGTGGTCATTGCGCGGATTGGGTGAGCATTCGGGCGACAAACGCGCCGCGACACAAGCGCTGCTTCAGATTGCTTGTGATGGGCGAGCCGGTGAAATCTCGCGTGCGCTCGCGGTGCGCGTGCTTGGCACGACGCCGATGGACTCCGCAACGGTGACGAAACTGGTGTCGCAAGTCGAAGGTTCCGGCAAGGAGTTGAGCGCCCTGATGTCGGAAGTGATTGGCTCCGCCGGCGAAGCAGCCAAGCCAGCGGTCCCCACGTTGCGCAAATCTCTCAACGCGCCTGAGGCCCTCGTTCAGTACTATGCATTTGAGGCGTTGCAAAAACTCGACCGAAGCCCGGCTGTCGCTCAGCAGGCAGGGCACTATCACGTCGCGCTGCGACTGGCGCGGCTCGAGCAAGTTACGAACGCGGTTGAACTTCTCGCTCGCAGTCTCGCGGCGTTGGAAGAACCCAATTCGCCTGGATATTTGCGCGGCGTGGCGTTGCAGAAGCTCGTGTGCAGCGGCGACGATCCCAAAGCTGTCCGCGCGGTGCTCAATTCGGTTAGCGATTCAGACGCATTCCTTTCGGAACTGGCGGCGAATGTCCTCGCAAAAATGAACGGCCTGACGGCCGCTAGCGCTGATGTCCTTGCCGCAAACCTTTCGCATTCCGACGGCCGCGTGCGACTTCATTCGGCGGTTGCGTTGCGACGCATGGGACCGAATGCAGTGTCTGCGGCGTCGGCGATCACGAATCTCATGCGCGAAGCCGTCGCGGGCCGCGCGAATATTCGCGAGGCTGGTGTTTGTCTCGACGTGCTGCGCGTACTTGGCAGCAACGCGGCGCCGGCGAGCGCAGCTGTCGCGGCGTTGCTGCCGGAGAACTGCGCGGTTTACCGCAATGTCGAAAAACACGAGGTCGATCGCTTTCGCGGCTTTCTTTTCGTGACGATGGCGGAGATCGGTGTTCCGAAGGAAGCAACGCCCTTCATCGCCGACGCGCTCGCGAACTCCGACAACCGCATGAGCTACGGCTTCGCGGGGGCGGCCCGTGCCGCGGGCGCGTCAGGACGGGATGCAGCGGAGTTGCTCCCGCATTTGGTGCGGCCACTTGAGAAAGATGCCCCGCAGGATTTTTTGAGTTTCGCGGAGTTCGACGCGCACTTCGTTGCCGGCGGCGAGTACACGACGTGCCAGGTGGAGAGCTTGCGCGCGCTGCGGCGCATCCGCCCGCCCGCGCGAAGCGCGGCGCCCATCGTGCGCGCGTTCCTGGCTCGCGCAGTGGATTGGATGGCCAGCCCTCAAGGGGCGAAGCGGATGCCGAAGCCGACAGTCGAAGCGAGAGAGACGCTGGCCGTGCTGGAAGCGCAAGACACCCGAACGGCGCAATTGAATGGCAATGAGTAGAGCACTTCGGACGATCGCAATTCTCCTCACGCTTACGCTGGCGGCGTGTGAAAAGTCGAGCGATTTAGCGCACACGTCGACCGACGGCGAGTGTGCGCATTGCGTGACCGCGGGAGAAAACCGCGAGGCGTCGCCGAAAAGCAGTTACGCGACGAAGTGGGTCGCGCCGTCCGAGCGCCAATCCGCAGTGTCGATGCCGCCATTTCAAAACCAGGACGGGCGAGCGGTTACGTTTGATGATTTGCGCGGTGCGCCTGTCGCGCTGAGTTTCATCTACACCCGCTGCGAAAACGAACGCAAATGTCCCCTCGTGGCGCGGACGATGGCCGCCTTGCAAGCGGAGTTGGAGCGCGCGAACGTTGCTCCCCGGCCGCGCCTCGCGCTGATTACTTACGATCCCGAATACGATACGCCGAAGCACCTCAAGGACTTCGGCGAGGGGCACGGCCTGCGGTTTACCGACGCAGTGATGTTGCTGAGGCCCGAGCCCGACCGCAAACAACAGCTATTTGAAGAGCTCAACGTGCGCGTGAACTTCAATGATCGCGGCGTGAATCTCCACGGCGTGCAACTCATTCTCCTCGATAAGCAAGGCCGCTTCGCGCGGGCGCACCACACATTGATCTGGGACAACGACGCCGTGCTCGCGGACCTCAAACAGCTCGCGCGGGAGTGAGACGCGCTGTCAGAAGCGAAAACTGATGCCGCCGTGGATGCGGAATTCGGGCACTTTTTGCAGGCCGTTGTTCGCAATCGCCAACGGAAAGTCCGCGCCGGCGTTTGCGGCCAGGTGCTCGCCCCACGTCAGCGCCAATTGCGGGCCGACGTACCACGCGGTCATTCCGGTGCTGTCGGATTTCACGCCCAGAATTTTGTCGCGCGCTTCCGCCTCGTAGAATGCGTTGAACTGAAGCCCGAGCGTCCACTCATCGTGGACGACGAGATAGCGGCCCGGCCCGCCGGAGACGAGGATTTCATCGCCGAACTCAAAGTCTTCAGCCTCAGTCCGCAAATAGTACTGAAACTGCGAATTGAAGAACCAACGTTTCCAGCGCGTGTTCAGCGTGACACCGAAAATTCCGTCCCAGGAGCCTGATCCCGGCGCGATCATGTGCTGGTGGACGGCGCTCTGTGAATGGCCGAGGGGGTCATGCGGCGAGCCCGGCGGAAGGAGCAAACCAAAAAGCCGCGCTTGTTCCACTTCATCCTCGATGCGGCTGCTGTCGCCCGTGGGAAATTTCACGCCCGCAAGGAGATTGAGGGTGATGGCGTAGTCCATTTTGTCGAGGTGCCAGACCGTCCCGCGGCCAATAAGCGCCATGTCTCCGAGGCCGAATTCCGAACCCTGTTCCGTTTCAAAGACGGGAGGCCGCGGTGGAGGAAAATACCGAATGTCGGTGCGTTCGAAGGAATTATAAACGACTGGAATGTTCAGGCTCAGGCCAAAGCGCGGCGAGAAATTGTAGGTGGGGACAATATGCGTGATCGAGTTGTCCAGATAATCCGGATCCGGGAACGGGACTTCTTCGCCCTCAAATTGCGTGACCCGGTAGGCCGTGAATTGTTCGGAGATGCTGACCAGAAAACCGCTCGATGACGTGCCGCGCGCGCTGTCCGCGCTGTAGATCGCGCAGAGTTCACATCCGAAAGCTGATGCACCAGCGAACAGCAGCGCCGCAAAAACAAGCCGGCAAAACAGTTTCATTGGGTTATTCGCAGACGGTAGAAGCGGGGCCCATTTGGCACGTCGAGGTAAACGTAATGACCGGGAAACGGCTCGGGCGGGAAGACGAAGAGGTTTGTCCATTGCGCCGGTGGCCGCAGGCTGCTGGTGATTTGCAAGGCGGTGGTGCGATTCGCAGGTGTCTCGAAATGGATTAGCACCTGGTTTTGATTGGTGCCGAAGCGCTCGATCTTTTCAATGTGCGGATCGGCAGCCTGAGCGCGAAAAGACGCCGCTATCATGAGCAGCGCCATGGGCAACAACAATCGGCCACCGTGCATCTGTATATCATACGTGATGTACGCCTCCGAGGGAAGTTCCCGGTATTTGCAGATATAATTGCCATTGGTTGGTTCCTTATCGCCTGAGCTTTGCTGCGAATTCTTATACAAGCCTTGCAAGCGGCCGGGATAGTGGGGTCTGGCCCACCGCGGAGTTGCTGTCCGGGAATGCTACTCCTTCAGCCCCATTGACTCCGCACCCCGCGTCGCCGATACTCTGACACACAGTGCGAACCAGGCTGGCCCGGATGTTGGTTGTTTTCTCGCTCGTCCTAATGGTGGGCGGGCACTGGGCCATTCTTCAATCGGTTGCCTGGGTGGGCATGGCGTTTAGTTTCGCACAGACCGCCCCGCTGGACGTCGCGCTCAAGAAGACTTTCGACGGCAAGAACCCTTGCAGCCTTTGCAAGGCTGTAGACGCAGGAAAGCAAAGCGAGCGGAAGGCTGGGCTGTTGAAACTGGAAACCAAGCTCGATCTTTGCCTGGCTCCGTGCGCGTTTCTGCTCGATGCTCCTCCTCCCCTGGCTGTAGCCCTCGGTGCTGCTGAAACGGCATTGCCGCGCGGCGAATCGCCACTCACTCCACCTCCCCGGTCGGCATAACTTCTATGCTGGCTCAGGCCGTTTTGCCTGAGTGAAACGTTTGATTGCGGTTCAAACCGCAGTCGAACCTGTTCCCAATTCCAAAAGCCAGCGCGCCCTGCGCGCTGGGATCAATATTCAAAAAATAGAAGAACGTCGGCGGCGTGGATTCACGCTGATCGAACTGCTGGTAGTGATCGCGGTGATTGCCATCCTCGCGTCATTGCTTCTGCCTGCGCTCGCCGGCGCCAAGAGCCGGGCGCATACGGTGACGTGCGTGAACAACCTGCGCCAGATCGGAATCGCCAGCGCGATGTACGTGGATGACCACGAGGAAGGGCAGTTACCAGCCAGCCAGCACACGGGAAAATCATGGGTAGCGACGCTGGCGCCGTACGCGGCGACAAACATTTACCGGTGCCCGAAGGATCGTCATCTCACGCGTCTGTACACGTACGCGCTCAACGACTTCCTGCTCAAGCCCTCAGATCCGTTGACGGAGGATTTTTCGCGGGCGCAATCCGTGCCGGCGCCGGTGGAGACGATGTTTGTGGGCGAAGCAATGGACCAATACTTCGGCAGCGACCACTTCCATTTTAGTCCCGACTTCGACGGCGATTACTCGCCAACCGCGTTTTCTCAGCAGGTCGGCGTGCGCCGGCATGATCATAAAGCAAATTACCTGTTTGTTGATTTTCATGTGGAAACGCGAACCTGGACAAAAACGAAGACAGAATTGCAGACGACCGGTTCACAATTCGTGAACCCTGCCGGCAAACCTTAAACAACAACTGAAGATTTAGTCGAACGATGAAAAACGGTACCCTCTTCAAACTGATATTGGCAGCGGGCCTGATGCTTTGCGCGCAGCCGACGCTGCGCGCGCAACATGGTCACCTCAACGCCGGCGCGGCCGGCACCAATCAAAACGAGCGCGTCATCTGGGCGAACGGCGCCGACTTCATCGCCAGTTCCGGGTACGTGAAGACCTTGAGCTATACGAATGGTGGACGTTTCGCCGGGTATTACGAGGGTGGCATCACGCCGACGGCCCTGCCTGCGACGCTGGAGCACGGTGGACCCGACCCGGACGCGTCCGCGTTCGGATCGTATCTCCAGTTCCGCATGTCGTGCCTCGAAGGTCCGCCGGGCGGCTTGTTCGGTTTCTGGGAGACGGGCACGACCAGCCCAGGCATTTCCCTGGCGCCGGGGCAGGCGAGCACGAACCTGTGGCGTTTGAGCGAGAGCGATGGCTCACCCGGCGCGGACCCGTTTGGCCACGTCCACGGACGTCGCTTTACTGCCACCAAAGCCGGCTTCTACAAGATTGGTTTCACGGCGCTCGATACCTCGACGAACGGCGCAGGAGGAGGCGCGATTCATACGCCATCGGAAGAATTGCCGGTTTGGTTTCAAGCCGGCGTGAGCATCCAATCCGTCCAACCCGAGGCGTCGCAGGTACGCGTTCGTTTCGGAGCCGCGGCGGGGTTCAACTGGTCGGTGCAATACGCGTCCGATCTAACGAACACCTGGGAGTCAATGTCTCCTGTGATTGGCAATGACACTTTCATTGATTGGATTCACCAAATACCGCCGGGGCAGCGGGGCTTCTATCGACTCCTGGGTACTCCAGTCGACCCTTAGGGCGCGGGCAAGGGACCCGGGTTCAAGTGATTTCGAAAAATGAATTCCGTCCTGCTCGTTTCGTGTCGTCCCGGTCTACTTCCGCTTCGCGAACCGATATACGTGCACTTCCATCATCGTGCGGGTGTAATCGCCCACCATGCTGATCTGTTTGTTTGTTCCGAGAGAGTGCCCGCCCTGGGGATAACCGATCGGGTAAATGTCCGCGCCGGTTATGTCCGCCGATGCGCGTTGTAGGGCGGCACAAGGACACTGTCCTCGTTGATCGTGACGCGGGCAGCGTCAACGTGCCCGAACGCGGCCAGCAGAATGAACAGGCAAACC
>Ga0137340_1000162_pt1 | contig 15473 bp, 2 predicted proteins | sample EasRivERMLT400_2_FD_102295 | JGI IMG/M metagenome (GOLD analysis project Ga0137340, IMG submission 102295) | Soil microbial communities from meander-bound floodplain in the East River, Colorado, USA - East River MetaG ERMLT400_2 | ecosystem: Environmental > Terrestrial > Soil > Floodplain ...
ATACCGTCGCGAGTTCGCCCGGATCGCCCGTCATCACCGTGCCGCCGCAGGATACGACTGCGAACTTCGGCGCCACGGCCACGCTCAGCGTGACAGCGACGGGTGACGCCCCCTTGCGATATCAATGGCGGCGCGACGGCATTGCTCTGGCGAACGAGACCAACGCCACGCTGCAGATCCCGGAAGTCACCTTTGCGGACGCGGCGCAATATTCAGTCGTGGTCCATAACGATATTGATTTCACCGTCAGCGCAGAAGCCGCGTTGACTGTCGTGATGCCTGAAATGGTGCAACGCGTGCATGTCGAACAGACGGGTAATGGCGTCCGCTTGATCGTCGCCGGCCCGGCAGCCTGCACCTATCGCGTTGAATGCACTGCGGACTTCGTTGCATGGGAAGCGCTCGGCACCGTCTACAACCACAGCGGCACGTGCGAATACCTCGACACCACACCCCCGTCGCAGCGCAGATTCTATCGCGTCGTAAAACTGCCTCATTGATTCGGCAGCGAGCCGCAACGCCATCACGCCCCGGGTTGTCTTCGGTGGTGGGCCAGGACGCCATACACGCAAGTTGTCGGCGATGGGCAGATCCACGACCCGAAACCATGTAGCCGAGGCGTGGATGTCCGAAAAAGCTAAAGAAAGTCCGAAAAAGCTAAACAATGTCCGATTAAGATAAACGCTTCCGCTTGTAGCTGCGCCTGCGCACGCCCGAGACTCTTCGCAAATCAACCGGCGAAGGTATGAACTCGCGTGCGAACAACGAAAGGTGGCAGCTATGAAATTCTTTTGTGCAGTCTTCGTGTCTCTCAGCGTCGCAGCCTCCGTCAGCGCGAGCGAACCGCGGGTGGTGGACAGAGGCCCGCATCATCGGACGTGGGAAACGACACGCGAGGTGCAAACGCCAGGTGGAGAAATGCGTACGGAAACGGGTTCGTACATCGAGTTGCAGGGAGGGCTGCACCTTTGGACGGAACAGGGCTGGGTGGAGACGAATCCGCGCATCGAGGTGTTTCAGGACGGAGCGGTGGCGAAGAATCTCCAGTATCAAGCCATCTTCGCCCCGAATCTGGCCACGCCCGGGGCGATCGATTTGCTTTTGCCCGATGGCCAGCGGCTCCGGGGACACTTGCTGGGACTGGCCTACACCGAAGGCAACCAGTCGGTGCTTATCGCGGAAGTAAAGGATTGCGCGGGCGTGATCGGCGGAGCGGAGCAGAACGAAGTCACATTTTCGGATGCCTTCACGGACTTCAATATCTCCGTCCAGTTCGTCCTGCAACGCGACCGCATCTCGCAGAACGTGATCGTCCATCAGCAACTGCCACATCCGAGTGAATGGGGATTAACCGAGGATGCAATCCTGGAAGTGCTGACGGAGTTTACAACCGTTCCAACGGTGTGCGTGGAGAACCGCGAGGCGGTCGACGGCGTGAGCGCGCAGCATGTGAGTTTTGAGAGCATGGAGTTTGTGTCGGGCCGCGCTTTTTCCATCGGCAACGAGGCGAACGCGACGGCCGTCTCCAAGAGTTGGGAGGTTTTTGAAGGGCAACGGTCGTTCGTGGTCGAGAAAATCCCATGGAAATCCATTGCGCCAGAATTGGCCAAGCTGCCGCCCGTCGCGACGGACTGGAAAAAGAAGGAGGGGCCGCTCATGGCGCGCAAGCAATTGCGCCTGCCCCGCCGTGAGCAGGCACGGGCGGCAGTGAAGCCAATTCAGGTCGCGCAGGCCAGCACGCCAAAGCGCGGATATCTGATCGACTGGGAACTGGTCAGCAGCACCAACTATTTCCGGTGGACGAATTCCGGCACGTTCTACATTTCGGGCCCCGTTAGCATCAAAACCAATATTTTCGAGGGCGGGGTGGTGATCAAGTACGCGCCCACCAACATCGCCAAGCTCAGCATCACCGGGCCGGTCACCTGCCTGAGTTCAAATTACGCGCCGATTATCCTCACGGCGCGCGACGATCACTCGGTGGGCGAGGCAATCGGGAGCGCTTCTATCAGTGGTATGTATGCCAATACCGCCCTCTACCTCGACAACATGAGCTCCGGGCAGATCTTCGAGCTGAGAGACTTCCGTATCAGTCACGCCGACACGGCCATCAAGTTCAACTTTGGGAATGGCCACAAATTGCGCAACCTCCAGATCGTTAATTGCAACTATGCCGTCTCGAGCCACCAGTCGGAATTCCAGGTCCTGAATGCACTTTTCTCGCGCATCAACACTTACGCCATCCAACCGACGCATACCAGTGGAACGATCGGAACGCTGCAAAACGTCACCATTCGCGAGTGCAACACATTGGTGCCGATGTATGGAACGGCACGCGTAACGAACAGTCTCCTCATCGCAGTCACCAACATTGTTGGGTCCGGCGGCAGTTTCAGTGGTGCATTCAACGGGACGAATCCGACTCCGGCAAATGTGTTTCAACCTGTCGGCGCTGGCTATTCCTATCTCACAAATAACAGCTCTTTCCGCAACGCCGGCACCACCAACATCGATTCGACTCTCCTCGCTTCGCTTAAGCAGTTGACCACCTATCCGCCAATCGTCGCGGGGCATGCCACCACCATTGGAAATACGAATTGGACACTCACCCCGCAAGCGTTGAGGGACACGAACACCCCTGACGTGGGGTTTCATTATTCGCCGATCGATTGGGCTTTTGGCGGCGTTTACGTCACGAACTCCACGATCACCGTGCAAACCGGCACGGTCATCGCCTTCTATTCGCCGACCAATGCCGGTTCCAGTTTCGGCATCCGGTTGGGAAGCGGTGCCAAATTCTTTTCCGACGGCTCGCCTACAAACCAAAACAAACTGGTCCGCTACAATATGGTGCAGGAGCAAAGCACGTCAGCGTGGAGCACGCCGCCTAAGGAAAGCATTTCCTCCGATGCGTCGAGTGTCAGTGTGACGCCCGAAGCGCGTTTTACATTTACGCAATGGTCAATCCCGGCAGCCGATACTTATCATTTCTATGGCCTGGCGGGAACAGATCTCGCGGTGGCATTCAAGCACACCGAGTTCATTGGCGGCAAATTCCGGAGCGATCGCCCAAGGGTGAGCATCACCAACTGCCTGTTCCATCGCGTCGATACGATCATTGACGGCGCTTCATATCCGATCAACCCGACGTTCCAGAATTGCCTGCTCTACGGTGGCAGTTTGAAACTGACCAATTCGCAAGCGGGCACATGGAAGGTGCATGACACTCTCTTCGATGGCACGACGGTTTCGCAATCAGGAACGATCACGCATGACTACAATGGATATATCACCAATGCGGCGGGCCAATGGTTGACGAACAGCGGCAGCCACGATCTTTTCACGAACAGTTTCACCTGGTTCACCCTCGCTTTAGGGCGATTTTATCAGTTCCCGTTAGCCAATACGTTTATCAACAAGGGCAGCACAAATGCCAACTACCTTGGCCTTTATCACTTCACTTCCACGACCAGCAACGTGAAGGAAACCAACTCGACGGTAGACCTTGGGTATCACTACATCGCGCTGAATGCCCAGAATCAGCCATTCGACAGCGATGGCGATGGGATCCCCGACTACCGCGAAGATCCCGATGGCGACGGGGTCACGGACCCCGGCGAAAGCAGCTTCGCGAATCCGGTGCTCATCGTTGCGAGCATCACGGACTACATCAAAGGCAGTCCGGCAAAGCGCCTGGATGCCAACGCCGTTGCTTACGACATTGACACGCCGAATTTTCTCGGCGGCGAACTGAAGATAAGCATCGCCAGCGGAGCGGATTCGAATGACCGGCTTGCGATCCGCGACGAAGGACAGAGCACTGGGCAGATCGGAATCCTGACGAATACTTCGACCGTCACCTACGGCGGTGCAAGTATTGGAACGTATATTGGAGGGGAAGGCAGTGCTCCACTGATCGTTTCATTTAACAGCGGAGCGTCCAATGCAGCAATCCAGGCGCTCGTTCGGAACGTCACGTTCCAGAATGTCTCGAACGCGATTACGACCTCCAGCCGCTTGCTCCAGTTCGTTCTTACGGACGGTAACGGGGGCACGAACGCACCGACCTTCGAAACAGTCAATGTGATATGCCCGCAGGCGGTAGACGCCCTGCTGGTCATTGATATATCGAATTCCTTAACAACCAATTTCCCAACGGCGCAGGCTGCGGCGAGCAATTTCGTTTCGTACCTGGACCTAAGCAAGGATCGCGTGGGCCTAATCTCGTTCGCGGGCGATGCCTGGCTAAATATTCCGCTCACAAACAACGGTCCCGCGGTTCAGAGCATGATCATGGGTTTGACGAACGCCGGCGGCACGCGTTTTGCGCCTCCGTTGGATATTGCCCGCACGAATTTGAGTCAGACTGCCAGCAACGCTATGCCCCTGCTGATCTTGTTTTCCGATGGGCGAAGCGGAGGTCCGGGGGATTTCTATACGAACCGCGTTGAAGCAACAAACGCGTCCCTGGCGGTAAAGGCCGAGGGCATTCGGATCATTTCGATTGCGTATGGAGCGGTTGGAAACACCAATGGCGGCACGAACCTGATGAAATGGTTCGCTTCATCGCCCGGTGACTACTATTACTCGCCGAGCCCCGCGGAATTCGAATCCAACTATAACGCTATTGCGCAGGGGCTTTGCCGCGGACTTCGGCCCTTCATCACGCTGGTGACTCCGACGAACAATCAGGCGTTTCTGGCGCCTGCTGACATTGCCCTGAGCGCGATCGCTTCGGACCAGGATGGCGTCGTCACGAACGTCTCGTTCTACAACGGCGCCGCAAAGCTCGCAGATATCACGAGCGCGCCATACACGTTCACGTGGACGAATGTTCTCGGCACCAATTCTCCATATTCACTTTATGCCGTCGCAAAAGATAACGTCGGCCTGACCGTCACGTCGACGGTGGCGAGTGTGACCGTGCAGAAACGCCCGCCGGAGATCACGATTCTCAGCCCGCCGGTCAATACCGAGTTGGCCAGCGTGGCCACGTTCGAGATTCGAACGGACGCCAAAGATAAGGACGGCCGCGTTACGAAGGTGCAGTTCTTCAACGGCGCCGTGAGCATCGGCGTGGTGACGAACCTGCCGTTTCACCTGGTATGGAGCAACGTGACCGCCGGCACTTACGCCCTCAAGGCCGTCGCGACCGACAATGACAATCTTTCGACGAATGCTCAGGTGGGTCTTGTTGTCGCCGGTTGCCCTGGGCTCATCACAAACACCCTCGCGCTCAATCCAACTACGGTCGTGGGATCGCTGCGTTCGACCGGCACGGTCTCTATCGCTTCAGCAGCTGGGCCCGGAGGAGTAGCGGTAAACCTTTGGTCGGATCGGCCAGAGGTGTCGGTTCCCGGTTCAGTGTTAATTCCCCAGGGGACCAACACCACGAAGTTCGTGATCGAAACGAAGTCTTCTGATCAGAATTTTACAGCGATCATCAGCGCGCAAACGTCCGGAGGCACTTCGTCGGCCAACCTTTCCGTGGCGAGCAACGGTTTCAAATCAACTGACTTTCCGGAGCAATGCGGACCGATGGATGTGGCTGTGCTGATAGATCTGAGCGGGAGCATGGCGGATGAACTTGATACAATGAAAGGAGTTTTGACCAACATCTTGGACAGTGTGGAGTTTGCTTCGGGCGGCGATTACCGGCTGGCGTTGGTTAGTTTTTCTCAGAAGATCGAGATTAAACAGCAGTTTGGCCCCACCAATCGCGTGGCGTTCAGCACCAATTTGCAGGCTCTGCAAACCACGGGTGACTCGACGGAACCATCGGCCGAAGCAATCAATACAGTTGTCAATAATCTCACTTCAGCAGGCCGGACCAACCAAATTGGAAATTTCACCAATGCATTTCGCGCCAACGCCCAGAAGATTATCGTGTTAATCACGGACGAACCCCCCTATCAACTTGACCCTCCCAACGCGGAGGATACGAACGCGCACTGGAGAGCAGTGGAGGCGTACCTGAAGGATGTGCGCATATGTCCGTTACTCGCGTCATACGGCGCTGATGGCGGCGCGTTCGCATACCCGCCTCACGTTGTAGCTATCGCCAAAGACTATGCTGATACGACTGGAGGTGTGCTTGTATTCTGCAATCCTCCAGACCCCGAGAACAACAACATCCAAATCCAGGACATCGATCTCAAGTTTCAGCAGATCGTAGCTCAATGCGGCGCGGACTCCGGGAAGGTGATTTATTTCCGCGATGATCTTCGGGTGCTGAATTATCCGGCGCTCACGCTCAGACACACGCTCGCCTCTGCAACTTCAGTCGATGCCGCACGCTTTGACCTGAGCGGATTACCAGGAACGGTTTTCTCTTCGCAAATCCAACGCGGTGGTGAGCTTCGTATCAATGAAGGCAGCCGCTTTGACTTACAGCTTGGAGTGAAGTCCGCCCTCACGACGAACCTCGCTTCGTTTGGCCTCATCGTGACGAATGCGACCTCCATCTCCGTCGGCGCGCCGTATGCGGTCGCGTGGGAACTGCCGTTCACTTTTTATCCTGATCTTCAGCAGCACCTTGGCTCCGTGTATTCCCTTCACCTCTCGGACCGCGCCAGCGGTGCTTGCGGGAACAATTATGAAGTGGTGGATTCGCCGAATGCCGGTTTCCCGTTCAACAAAAATGTCCTGTCACTGGCTGTCGTCGCGCGACACGAGATCCCGCAGGGCCGTTGCCGTGACCTTGTCTTAAGCGGTTCAACGGCGCCGGTTCGCCACCAATGGGAGATCTATCGTGGTGGCATTCTTGAAGCCTCTTCGTTTTCACCGCAGGGGTGGAGCGTTGAGCCAGACCACTCGAGCTTCGGTGGCTTAAATCTGTGCGTGCCAGGCGCCGCCGTTATCGCCTGGGATTACGAGGTCCGCTATGCAAACGGAGGTTCCAGCCAATCGGGCTTCTTTAGCGTCGTGCCCGCTGCACTCTATGACACCGCCCCAGTGATGAAGCCACTGGCGCTTTCGGCTCTGCGCTGCTCCAGCAATGCGGTCGTCACCGTCACTGTGACTCTGGATGCGCCGGCGCGAGGCGATGGAGCATTTGTCACATTGACATGCGCCGCGATAACCAATGGACCGTTCCCAACCTATGTCCACATCCCATCCGGCCAAACGAGTGCGAGCCTTACATTTCGCCCGCGCGGCGCTTCAATCTTTGATGTGACGTACGAAATCACTGCGTCCTACAACGGCATTCGAAAGGCATCCGTCGTCGTCGTTGATCAGATGGGAGGACCTCCGACGGCCACGCCTGAGCTTTCGGCAACCCCAGAGTCGGACGTCATGAAACTCACGTGGACCGCCATTCCGAACACGCTCCACTATCGCCTTGAGCGAGGCCCATCGCTTTTAAGCCTCGCGCCCTTCGCCGACAAACTTACAGGTACGAATTACTACGATACACAAATCGAGCCGAATGAGACCTACTGCTACGCCGTCACGGCCGTCAATGGATTTGGTGAATCGGATCCCGATGGCGACTGTGAAACTTGGCTTGCATCACCGTTAGTGCTTCGCCCGCTGATCATCCCGAACGGCGGAAAATTCCACGACTACGCCGAGTTCACGATCACCAACCTGACCGCCGGAGCGCAGGCATATTTCACTACGAACGGCGTCGACCCAACCACAAACGACTTTGGGACCAACTTCTTCCGTCTTACCCACAGCGCCAGCGTGAAGGCGCAGGCATTCATTGGTTCCAGCACGAGCCTCATCTCTCGCGCCGATTTCATCGTCCTGCTGCCACCGGACATTTCGTGCGGCACGACGAACAACTCATCGCTCGCGAACACGAATTGGCTATCGACGCAGCGCGGCGATGCCCATTACGCGCAACGCTTCGCGTTCACAGGCAAACGCGGCACGCGCCAGACGATCCGCATGGAATCCGCCGATTTCGACACGCACCTCTATCTCATCGATCCGTCGCGCAACCTGGTCGCGGAAAGCCCCGGTTTCGGCGGCGTTGGTTCCGCGATTGAATACCGCGCGCTTACCAACGGCACTTATATCGTGGAATGCACCACGCGCGATCCGCTACGGACCGGCTCCTTCACGCTCTCGCTGGATTGTCAACCCACGCCCGAACTCGATGTGCTGATCGACGCCGCTAGCGTCACCAACGGCTTCGCCCTCGACCTCGGCATCACGCCAGTGAGCATGAACCTGCAGAAAATAATCACGCTGACGAACTCGGGCTCTTCGAATCTCGTGGTTTCCGGTGTAAGCGTCGCTTCGCCGTTCTCGATCAATCCAGCCACGTTAACCAACATTGCAACGAACAGTTCCACGAATCTCACGATCACCTTCAATTCTGGCACGGCGACCAATTACACCGGGTTGCTCCGCTTCGACAGCAACACCGGTGACGCGTCAGAAAAACCATTCCTGCTCAATCTCCTCGCGCGGGCCAACCCGGCGGGAACCGCCCCAACAAACACGCTCACGGCACCCACGAACAACCAGGCGGTCACAGCTCCAAGCAATTCTTTCCTCGTCAAGGCGATCGCCAACCCGTCGACCGTCACCAACGTCGATTTTTATGTCATTGGCCCTGCCGGGACCACACTGATTGGTTCGGATCCGTCGTCGCCATATCAAGTCCCATGGAACATCCCCAGTGGCGGCAAATACACCGTCAAATCCATCGCTACCGACAATGCCGGGCGCGTCAGCACGCAGAGCGTTGCGACGGTCACGGTTAACGACCGGCCGGTGGCGGGCAATTTCCGAACTTCGGTCAGTCAGGACTCGACCGAGGTTCTGATCGATGCCCGGGCGCATTGCTTCGACGCCAACAACGATGCGTTGTCCATCACGAATGTCTCTAACCCGCCCAACGGCACGGCGATCATCGCCGGTGGGAACGTCTATTACACACCCGACTTCGACTTCACTGGCTTCGATAACTTCTCCTACACGGTGACCGATCATCGCGGCGGGATGGCCACCGGAAGTATTCACGTATCCGTCCTCCCGCCAGTGTCGCCGCCGGGATATCCGGTGGCAGCACTCACTTCGCCCACCAACCAGACTCGGGTGACTGCCCCTGTCACGGTCACCGGCACGGCTTACAGTGCCTACCTGCAATTCTGGCAGGCGCAGCATCGGCGAATGGGGCCATTGGCTACGGCGTGGCAGACATTCGCCGAGGGCGAGATCGGGGTGACCAACGGCGTGCTCGGCACGTTCGATCCCACCGGGCTGCCCAATGGCGCCTACCAGTTGCAGCTACGCGTCACCGATTGGATCGATGGCACGACGCTCGAAACCGATCCGGTGACCGTGCAGGTCGGCGAGTTGAGCGGCGCCGGTGAAGGGATCAAGGTGGGCCAGTTCACCGTGGCGTTCAATGACCTGTCGATCCCGGTCTCGGGTTTGCCGATCACACTCACGCGCACCTACGACAGCCGAAGAATCGGTGGTAGGGACGCCGCGCCGTCGGGGTCCGACTTCGGGGCGGGCTGGGAACTGGCGGTAAGTTCGGTGCGGCTGCAGAAATCTGGTGTGCTCGGGGAAGGATGGGTGGCATCTCAATCGCTAACCGCAGACTGCATTTTTAATGGCCTAGGCCACGTGGTTACCATCACGTTCCCCGATAACACGGCATACCGATTCACGCCGCGGTTGGACCTAAATCGTCTTGGTGCGAACTGCACTGCGCCTGGCGGCTTAACCGTGGCCGACGCGGCGATGGTATTCGATCCAGTGATGCCGGGGAGTGGCACGCTGGTGGCGTTGCACGCGCCGCAGGACTTGAGGATCAACACCGCTCTGGGCCTCGATGAGATCACATTGCACGAAGATCGAGGCGAAATCACCACCCGTTTCGATGTCATCTACGACCCCGCAGAGTTCCTCTTCACGACGCTCGACGGGCGACAGTTCCTGTTCAACGCCGCCGGCAAAGTCGTGAAAATGACGGACCGCAATGGCAACTCGTTGACGTTCGGAGATGACGGCATCATCCACAGCTCGGGCAAGAGCGTGCGCTTCGTGCGGGACACGGCGGGGCGGATCACCAGAATTTATGATCCCAACGGGCTCGACGCCAATGGAGACCCAAACGGTCCGGCGGCCGTCCTCTATGAATACGACGCGTTGAATCTTGCGAAGGTGCGGCGCCTGACCGACCGCAGCCTTCCGACTTACCTGACCACCGAGTTCCTCTATACCAACGCCAGCTATCCACATTACCTGACTGCGATCAAAGACCCGCGCGGCATGACCGGCATCCGCAACGAGTACGACGACGACGGCAAACTGAAATCCCACACCGACGCCGACGGCAAAACCATCACCTACGTTCACGACATCAACGGCCGCAAAGAAACCATCGTCGACCGCCTCGGCCACACCAGCATCTTCAGCTACGACACCAAAGGTAATGTGACCATGACCGTGAATGCGTTGGGCGAAACCAACCTGTGCACGTACGACTCCAACGGGAACAAACTCAGTGAGACCAATCCGAAGGGAGAGACGATTGCCTACACCTACGGCGCCAACAACCTCCTGCTGAGCATCAGCAACGCGGTCAGCACGGTGAGTTTTGGTTACAATGAGTTCGGCCAGCCAACGAACTCGGTGGATGCGCTGGGGCGCGTCAGCAAAAGTGAGTACAACGCCTTCGGCAATCTCACGAAACTGGTCGATGCGTTGACCAATGCGACGCACTTCCTTTACGACACAAACGGGAACCTCGTGTCGCAGAAGGACGCGGGCAACAACATCGTCACGAACCGCTATGACGCCTTCGGCAGGCTGACGAACACGGTGGAGCTTTCCACGTTGCTCACAAATAGCTACGCCTACGATGCGAACGGAAATCGCACAAACCAGATCACCAGCCGCACTCTGCTTGGCGGCGGGATCGAAAAGACAACGAACACATTCATCTACGATGGCCAGGATCGTCTCGTTCACGCGATTGAACCCGATGGCAAAACCAATAGCGTTGTTTACAACGAGATCGGCAAGCAGAAGGAGGTTATCGACAAGCTCGGGCGAAAGACACAGTTCGATTACGACGAGCGGGGCTACCTAAAGCGCACCATATATCCCGACAACACGCCTCCCGAAGAGAGCGCCTACGACGCCGAAGGCAGAAGGACCTTCTCAACCAATCGGCTGAACTATGTCACCGAGTACGTTTATGACAGCCTCGGCCGACTGACGCAGAGCATTTTCCCCGACAAGACAACCAACATCACGATTTACGACTCTGCCGGACGTGTGGCACACACCGTCGATGCACGCGGCACGACGAACGCGTTTGGATACGACGACGCCGGGCGACGCACGTCCGTGACGAATGCATGGGGAATCCCTTCCCTTCAACAGGTCACTACTTACGCCTACGACGCCGCGGGCAACCTGACCAACATGGTTGACGCAGCGAGTCGCACGACAGATTGCGAGTACGACGACTTGAACCGAGCAGTGAAGACGATCTTCCCGGCAACTGTGAGCGGTGGCGCACGGCCATTCACGCTCACGGGATACGATTCCTTGGGACGCCGCGTCGCTGAAACCAACGAAGCCGGCGTCATCACTCGCTATGGCTACGACGGCGCGGGAAGAGTGATCGGAGTTACCAATGCCTGGAATACCGCCGACGTGACCCGGGCGACATATGCCTATGATCAGCACGGTAACCAAACCAACCAGACCGATGCTCTCGGACGCAAGACGCGATACGACTATGACAACCTGGGTCGACGTATCAAACGCGTGCTCCCGGGTGGGCAGTTCGAGACTTTTGGATACGACACTGCGGGTAACCTGCTTGCGCATACCAATTTCAACGGCCTTGTGATCACCAACCAGTACGACTTAATGAGCCGTCTGATGAAGAAGGCGGCTGGAACCAACGTGCTGGAAACATATGCGTACGATGCCCTGGGTCGGCTTACCAATCGAACAGACCCTGGCGGTGCATGGCGATTTGTCTACGACGAGCGTGACCGGTTGAAGACTAATGCCGGTCCAGTTGGATCCCTGTACTACAAATACGACGTAACCGGAAATCTCGTTAACCTCGCTTCCTCCACTGCGAACGGCACAACCAACGAATATCAGTACGACCGGTTAAACCGCGTGACTAACGTCGTCGATCAACGACTGACAGCAACCAGGAACACGGCGTATCAGTATGATGCGGTCGGGAATCTCGCGACGCTCAAATATCCCAACGGCATTACCAACCTGTGGCAGTACGACGCGCGCCACCGGCTAACTAATGTATTTTGGAAGCTGAACACGACCACCAACGCCAGCTTCGCCTATCGATTGGGAGTGGAGGGGAATCGGACAAACCTAATTGCCAACCTGAATGGCTGGCGGACAAACGCGTGGGGCTACGACCAACTCTATCGGCTGACCAGTGAAGTGATGGGTGGCACGGCACCGACAGGAACAATCAGCTACAAATACGACATCGTCGGCAATCGTACGAATCGCAGCTCAACAGTTGCTGGGATCACGAATCACACCCTGGCGTACAACACCAATGATTGGCTGACGATGGACTCTTACGACAACAATGGGAACACGACGAGCTCGGCAGGCGTTGGTTACCAATACAATTACGCCAATCGCCTGACCAATGCGAATAGCGGTGGCGTGATCATCATTTACAACGCCGCAGGAGATCGAATCAGCAAGAAGGTCGGCACCACGAATACTCTGTACCTTGTAGATGACCGCAATTTGACGGGCTACGCCCAGGTTCTTGAGGAACTAACCGTTATCAGCGGGGTAACGAATTTGGCACGGGCGTACACCTATGGTCTCGACCTCATCAGCCAGCGTCAACCGAGCGTCAGCACGAACTTCTTCGGCCACGACGGATTAGGTTCAACCCGATTCCTGGCCGACAGTGAAGGTGGCCTCCTCAATCGCTTCACCTACGACGCATACGGCACTCTGATCGAGTCGAACGGCGTTCCGCAGAGTGCATACCTGTTTGGGGGGGAACAGTGGGATTTCGATCTGGGGCTCTGCTACGAACGTGCCAGGTATCTCAAGCCGAACACCGGACGGTTCTGGACCATGGATTCCTACGAGGGCAGCCAAAACGACCCGCTGTCGCTCCACAAATACCTCTACGCGCACGGGAATCCTGCCAACATGATAGACCCGTCGGGCCACGAGTCGCTCATCGGCCTTTCCATCGGTTCGACGATCAACGCCTCTTTGAGCGCCATTTACAATGGCGTTGATGTCGAAGTCGGCAATGCGTTGCAGGCAACTTTGTTCGGCGTTCAGGCAGGGATGGGAGCAAACGAGATTCTGACTGGATTCATTTTTGACGAAACCGGAATCGGACTTGCGGTAGACGTCTTCAACGCGGTGCGAGGGCTGTTTCAGGATAAGGAATCCGAGGAGATTGCTGCCTACATGCTTTGGGAGGAACAGTTAATCGCGACGATTCTCGCGGCAATGGAGGACGATGAATTCGGAGAAATAACAGTAGAGATAGAGCCGCAATGTTTTGTCGCAGGCACTCCGGTCGCAACTGAGACCGGCTTGCGGCCAATCGAGGAGATTAAACCAGGTGACAAGGTATGGTCGTGGAACGAAGCCACAGATGAAGTGACTCTGCGGCCCGTGGTGAATCGCTTCGTCCATCAGCGCAGTGAAGTATTTGAAATCAAAGTAGGACGCGACGTCTTAAGAGTCACGGGTGAGCATCCCTTTTACGTGGCTGGCAAGGGCTGGACTCCCGCGCGAGAAGTGCGAAGCGGTGATCAGTTCATTACCGGCGAAGATTGCGCACTGATAGTGGACGCAATTGAGAGGCAAGACGGGGACGTGCATGTTTACAATTTTGAGGTCAGCATCGACCACAACTACTATGTTGGCGAAGAAGGTGTGCTAACGCACAACGCGAATGCCCTGAGGAGGGCTATGCGCTTAAACAATCCACTATTGGCGGCCCACCACATCGTGGCACTGGGAGCCGATGGGGCAGCTAAGGCAAGGACTCTCTTATTGATGCCAGGGACAGGTATCGTTAACTTGAATGATATTCGGAACGGTGTGCCATTGCCCAAAAATCTGAAGGTGAAACCACCGCGCGGTTTTGCGCGAGCGACCGTCCATTCAATAGTCCACACCCGAGCGTACTACGCTGAAGTGGAAAGGCGGCTGCAAATGGTCGCTCCGAGGCAGCGAATTCGTGTACTTCAGCAGATCGCGGGCAAATTGCGTATTGGAAAATTCCCCTATTGATGGTGTTATGAAAGTCTACGAAATAAGTACTCTCGCAAAACCAAGCAACAGCCCATTCAAAGTCTACGCTGGTCTCTATGCAGATGATAAGATTTGGAGATTCATTGTTACTCCTGAATGTGAAGGATTTATGGGCATACCAAGGAAGAAGACTTGGAAGACGCAACCTTTCTACATTGATAAACCATTGGCCCCAATTCCGAATTTCTTTCATGTCAGTGCTGGAGCATTTGTATGCGATGAGAAGGCGCGCGAGCTTGCTGCTGAACCGTTGGAAATGTCGGGAGAGTTCCTTTCGATCAAAGTTGAGGGTAAAAAGGGGAAGTATTGGATCTACAACTGCACGAACTGCATCAACGTCGTGGATTCGAAGAAAAGCAAATGGACTAAATTGGGACCAAAGCCGGATGATCGAATGATGGAAAGACCGGCTTTTTATGCGTCCCGATTTGGTGAGGAAAGCATTTTCAAAATCCCGGAAGACCGGGCCACGCTCGTGTATTGCGCAGAGTTCACCGGCGACTGGGAAGACGGTGAGTTCAAGGCAGTCGTGGAACATAGTGGCTTAACAGGACTCAAGTTTAAGTTGGTTTGGACGGATGAGGATTGAACACACCAACTTGGTTGACTCAATGAATTTGGTAAGCCGGTTCGAGATAGGGACACGTTTCTGACGGAAGACGTTGTCGAAGCTTTGAAGGAGGCGGGAATCAAGGGTGGCTGGTGCAACCGCCTATGGACACGACCAGCAGCTCCGGTGGGACTTACGGATACGATTATGCGAACCGGTTGACGAACCACATCTGGGGCACAACGAACGTGACGATCGCCTACAACGGCGACGGACAGCGGGTGCGGAACACCACGACGAATACTTACGATCCCAGTGGGAAAGTACTATCGGTCACGTTGCCGCATAAGCCGGGTGAAAATCCGGAGAGCTTTACCACGCGCTTCACGTACGATCAGTTTGGCAATCAAACCAGTGTCACGCTCCCGACGGGCGCTACGGTAACAAACACCTTCGATGCAAACACCGGCGAGTTGCTCTCGGTGAAAGCAGGCACGAACGTGATCACGAGTTACACGTATGACAGCGCAGGCAATGTGACTGCCGAGGTGGATCGATTCGGCACGAACAGTTTTAAGTTGGATGCTTTCGGCAACGCCAACCGGTTCACTAACTCCCTGTGCCAGGTGATCGCGCGTGATTACGACGCCAC
>Ga0137340_1000163_pt1 | contig 15468 bp, 2 predicted proteins | sample EasRivERMLT400_2_FD_102295 | JGI IMG/M metagenome (GOLD analysis project Ga0137340, IMG submission 102295) | Soil microbial communities from meander-bound floodplain in the East River, Colorado, USA - East River MetaG ERMLT400_2 | ecosystem: Environmental > Terrestrial > Soil > Floodplain ...
CAGGCAACGTGATCGACACGAGATTCATTCGCGTGAATGGCCAGATCGCGCAGTGGTCGCCCGTCGCCGGCACGTGGTCCATTTCAGGATTGTCGGTGCGGCCCGGGTTGAACGTCGTCACGATCGAAGCGCTCGGCGCGAATGGCCAGGTCGTGGGCAGCACCGCCATTCAAGTGTGGTACGACGACGGCACGACAACGACGGTCTCCGGCAATATCACTGCCAGTACGACTTGGACCGCTGCGACGGGCCCTTACGCAGTGAGTGCGAACGTGACGGTGCCCGCGGGAGTCACCCTGACGATTGAGCCGGGGACAACGATTTATTTCGCGCAGGGGACGAGCTTGACGGTGAACGGGCGATTGCTCGCCGAGGGCACGGCGTCTCGCCGCATCCGCTTTACGCGCGCGCCGGGCACGACGGCAACCTGGGGCGGTATCCGCTTCAACAACTCGCTGGTCGAGAATCGGATCACGTACGCGGACATCGAGTTTGCTTCCACCGCCGATCCGATCGTCGCGACCGGATCGACGATCCTGATCGACAATGTTGTGTTCTCGGGCACAACCCGCACGGTGATCGAACTGAGCAATTCGTCCGCGCTCATTCGCAACTCGGTTTTCCCGTCGATCGTCGACAATGAAACGATTCACGGCAACGGCATGCCGGCCAGTGGATATGTTATCATCCAAGGGAACTACTTCGGAGGGACCACCGGCTACAGTGACATCATCGATTTCACCGGCGGCCAGCGGCCCGGGCCAATCCTGCAGGTGCTCGACAACTTTTTCGACGGCGGCAGCGATGACGCGCTCGATCTCGACGATACCGATGCACACATCGAAGGGAACGTTTTCCAGCATATTCACCAGGATGCGCCGCGCGATAGCGCGTCGTTCGCAATTGCGACCGACTTCGGCGCGGAAATCACAGTTGCCCGGAACGTTTTTTATGACAACGACCATGCGGTCCTGCTCAAGGGAGGCGCATTCCTGACCGCGCACAATAACACGATCATCGGGAGCACAATTGCGGCAATCGCCTTTGACGAGACGAACCGTAACGTGACCGCCGGTCGCGGGGCTTACCTCGATGGCAACATCCTTTGGGGCAATGCCGCGCTTTTCCAGCATCTGTACTTCAACACCCCAGGTGAAACGAACACGGACCTGACAGTTCACCGTTCCATTATGCAGGGAACGAACTATCCGGGCATCGGCAACTTGAACGCTGATCCATTGTTTGTGGATGCCATCGGCGATTTTCGTTTGCGCGCGGGTTCGCCCGCGATTGGCACCGGGCCGAACGGACTCGACATGGGCGCGTTTGTGCCGCAATGGGCCTCGATCTCCGGCGAACCCGCCTCGCCGACGCCGCTCACAACCGCAACGCTGCGCGTCGGCGGTCCCGGCATTACGCATTACCGCCACCGCCTCAACACGGGCGCGTACGGCGCTGAGACATCGGTCACCAATCCCATCGTGCTCGCCGGGTTGACCAACGGCTCGTACACCGTGTTCGTCATCGGCAAGAATTCCGCCGGAGTGTATCAGGCGCAAAGCAATGCAACTGCTTCGCTATCGTGGACCGTTAACACCTCTGCGCCTGGCCTCCGCATTAACGAAGTCCTGGCGGCAAACAACCTGGCGGTGCCGGTCGGCACGCGGTTCCCGGATTTGGTCGAGCTCTACAATGCCAGTTCAGCCTCCGTCGATCTGACGGGCATGGGCATCACGGATGATCCGGATGATCCGTACCAGTTTGTCTTCCCTGCGGGCACGGTTATTGGCGCGGGGCAGTATCGACTTCTTTACGCGGATAGTGAAACGACACCGCCGGGCTTGCACATCGGTTTTGGCCTTGCCCAGCAAGGTGACCAACTGCTCCTGTTCGGCCCCACGGGTCGTCTGATCGATTCGGTCGCATTCGGGCCGCAGGTCGCGGACTTGTCCATCGGCAGATTGGAGGCGGGCGCGTGGGGGCTCACGCGGCCCACGTTCGGCACCGCGAATGTCGCGCAGGTCACGGGTGATGCGAGCACGGTGAAGATCAACGAATGGCTCGCGGACGGGGTGACGCCTTACGCCAATGACTTCATTGAGTTGTTTAATCCGAACCCGCGGCCGGTCGCACTTGGAGGATTGTTCCTCACGGACAACCCGATTGGCGCGCCGAGCCTGCACGAGATTCCGCCGTTGAGCTTCGTCGCGGGCAGCGGCTTCGCGGTGTTCACGGCTGACGGTGAACCGCAAGACGGGCCTGATCACTTGAACTTCCGCCTTTCGCCGGAGCAGGGGATGATCGGGCTTCACAACACCGATCTGTCGCTGATTGACTGTGTGATTTACGGTCCGCAGCGGACCGATGTCTCCCAAGGGCGCCAGCCGAATGGCTCGAACACGTACGGGTTCTTCGACGTGCCGACGCCAGGTTCGCCCAATCCCGGTATAGTGATTCCGAACCAAACAGTCACGATTAACGAAGTGCTTGCGTTTAATACGGTCGTCACGAACGCGTTTGGCAACTCGCCGGATTTCATCGAACTCTACAATCCTTCCGGCTCCAGCGTTGATCTGTCGGACATGAGCTTGAGCGACAATCCGGCAGTTCCGCGGCGCTTCGTCTTTCCGACAGGAATGATTATGCCACCCTTGAGCTTCCGCGTCATTCAGTTTGACAATGATCTTCCCGCGTCGGCCACGAACACGGCGTTCGGTTTGGCGCAATCCGGTGGCGCGGTTTATCTCTTCGATAAACTCGCGAACGGAGGTTCATTGCTGAGTTCGGTCGCTTACGGAATCCAGGCTGCGAACTTCTCACTCTCGCGCGTTCCGAACGGCGACACCAACTGGGTGCTTGGCCAGGTCACTCTCGGAAGCGGTAATATCGCGGTGCCTGCGCTCGGCGATCCTGCCAATCTCAAGGTCAACGAGTGGCTCGCGGACCCCGTGCCGGGTGAGGACGACTGGTTCGAGATTTTCAATCCGAACGCGCAGCCGGTCGCTGTCGGTGGACTTTACTTGAGTGACAGTCTAACCACGCGCACGGTGCATCGGATCGCGCCGTTTTCCTTCATTGGCGTTGACGCATATGCGTACCAGCAGTTCGTTGCCGACAACAATACGGGGGCAGGCGCCGACCATGTGGGCTTCCGCCTTTCCGGTGGTGGTGAAGCAGTCGGAATTTCGACCGTCGCAGGCGCGTTAATCGATGGCGTGAGCTTTGGGTCGCAGGCTTCCGGCGTTTCGCAGGGCCGCTTGCCCGACGGACAGGCGACGATCGTCAGCTTTCCGTCCACGGCGACGCCGGGTGATGCCAACTTCCTGCCGCTCGGCAATGTCGTGATCAACGAAGTGCTGGCCCACAGTGATCCACCGTATGAAGACGCGATCGAATTGCACAACCTGAGCGCCGCTCCGGTGAACATCAGTGGGTGGTATTTAAGCGACAGCAAGAACGCCCTGCGCAAATTTCAGGTTCCGACGAACACCATCATCGCGCCCGGCGGCTTTAAGGTTTTCTACGAGATTCAATTCAATGGCGACCCGACGTCGCCGCGCAGTTTCTCGCTCAGCTCGGCCCGCGGGGATGAGGTCCATCTTGCGCAGGCTGTTACAGGTGCGCTCACTGGTTTCCGGGCGACTGCGAAATTCGGCGCCTCGGAGAATGCGGTATCGATCGGACGTTACGTGAGGAGCGATAACATTGCCGATTTCGTGGCGATGAGCGGGCGAACCTTTGGCGCGGACAACCCGGACACGCCGGATGAATTTCGTACAGGCACGGGCCTTGCAAATGCCTATCCTGAGGTCGGTCCCATTGTCATCGCTGAGATTATGTATCATCCGCCCGACGCCGGAACGAACGATAACGTGGCTGACGAGTTTATCGAATTGCGGAACATCACGAGCGCGCCGGTGCCGCTTTACGACCCTGTCTATCCGACGAACACGTGGCGCTTCCTCGACGGCATGACTTTCGTGTTCACGCAAGGCGTCGTGATTCCGGCGAACGGCCAGTTTCTTGTTGTGTCGTTCGATCCCGTGAATGCTCCGGCCGCCCTGGGCGCCTTCCGCAACAAGTATAATATCGATCCCGGGGTGCCGATCTTCGGGCCGTACGGCGGCAGGCTCGATAACGGCGGTGAAAGCCTTGAACTTTACAAGCCCGACCCGCCACAGAGCGGCTCGGTTGCCGACACCGGGTTCGTACCGTACATCCTCGTCGATCGCGTGAGATATTCTGACGTTGCGCCCTGGCCGATTGCAGCTGATGGCAGTGGGAGTTCACTGCAGCGGCTCAGCCCCGAGGAGTACGGAAATGATCCGATCAACTGGATTGCGGCGAATCCAAATCCCGGTCCCTCACAAGGCGATACCGACGGCGATGGCATGCCCAACACCTGGGAAGTGGATAACGGTTTTAATCCCGGCAACCCTGCTGACGCGGGTCAGGACGCGGATGGGGACGGCATCTCGAATCTCGATGAGTATCGTGCCGGCACGGACCCGCGAAATGCATCGAGCACGTTGCGCTTGCTGATCACGCGGCCCGGAAATGTCCTGCTGCAATTCAACGCCGCGCCGAATCGCAGTTACACGATCGAGTACCGGGACAATTTGGAAGCGGCGACGTGGAATACGCTGACGACCGTTGCGCCAGGTTCCGGTGGCCCCATGCAGGTAACTAATTCGCCGGCTGGCGGTCGCAGATTTTATCGGATACGTACACCGTAAGCTCGCGGTTGGTTCGGCAATTTTGTAACCCCCGACGTGACGGGGTTGAAAGAAGCGGGTATAAAACCCGTTTAACTTAAAACGACCAGTGAATGCTATTGTTCGCATCGTGATGGCCTGGGTGTGGTGCCTGGGCTCCGTCCTCACCACCTTCGCCGCCAGCCCGGGGCCCCCGCGTGTTGCGCAGGTTTCGCCCGCGCCGGGTCAGGTCACGGCGCTCACCAGTATTACTGTTACGTTCAGCGAGGAGGTGACCGGCGTGGCTCCCGCCGACCTTCTCATCAACGGCGTGGCGGTCGCCAATACGGTCACGGGATCGGGAACCACTTACGTCTTTGAGTTGGGCTCCCAACCCGCCTACGGCGCCCTGCAAGTCTCCTGGGATGCCGGTCACGCCATTGTAGATTTCGATATTCCACCCACGCGCTTCGAGGACACGCACGCCGCCTCTACGTGGCAATATAATCTCATCGACCAGGTTGCCCCAACTGTTGCAACGCGGACGCCGGTGGCCGGCGCGAGCGTGCGGCAATTAACGCAGATCGAAGTATCCTTTAGCGAGCCCGTTGCCGGTGTGGACGCGGCGGACCTGTTGATCAATGGTGCGGCTGCGTCCGGAATCAGTCTCACCGGGCCGGGGCGCTATCTCTTCACATTCCCACAGCCTGCCAACGGGTCCGTCTCGGTCGCCTGGAGCGCGACGCATGGAATTGTCGATTTCGCCGCGAATCCGTTCGGCGGCGGATCATGGAACTACACGCTCGATCCGAACTTTGAGCTTCCGAACATTCGTATCAACGAATTCCTTGCGGCGAACCTGAGTGGTCTCGTCGACGAGAATGCCGAGCCGCAGGATTGGATCGAAATCTGGAATTACGGCGCCAGCACGGTGAACCTGAACGGATACGCGTTGACCGACGATCCGGAAGACCCCGGCCGCTGGACTTTTCCATCCACCAATCTGGCTCCCGGCCAGTTCCTCGTCGTCTTCGCGTCCGAGAAGAACCGAAAGACGCCGACCAATGCAACGCACCGCCTGCACACAAGCTTCAAGTTAAGTCCGAATGGCGAGTATCTGGGTTTGTACAACAACGAGTTGCCGCGCGTCGCCATCACGGAGTTTGCGCCGGAGTATCCGGAGCAGCGGAATAATTATTCCTACGGCTACGACACGACGAATGCGTTGAAGTATTTTGCCTCGCCGACCCCGGGCGCGGCGAACGGCGCGAGCGCGATTTCAAGCGTCCTGCCGCCACCGCATTTCAATGTCGACCGCGGTTTGTTCGAAACGCCTTTTACACTGATTCTGAGTTCGCCGGTGCCTGGAGCATCGATCCTCTATACGACCGACGGCACCGAACCGGCGCAGGGTTCGCCGAGTGTTCGGACCTATTCGCAACCGCTCACCGTCAGCATTACCACTGTCCTGCGCGCAGCGGTGTTCAAGAGCGGCATGCTCCCGTCAACCACGGTCACCCACACTTATTTATTCCTGGACCAGGTCGTGACGCAGCCGAACCGTCCGGTGGGCTTTCCCACCAACTGGGGGCCGAATGCCGGGTTCACGGGCGGCTTCGTGCCGGCCGATTACGAAATGGACATGGATCCCCTGCGTGTCGACCCGAACAATGTGAATTCGCCAATCGATGCGGTGAAGCTTCAGCGTCTCAAGGATGGCCTGCGCGAACTCCCTGTCCTGTCGATTGTGATGAAGACCGACGACATTTTCGGCACCGCGGGACTTTATCAGCGCAGCGCCATCGAGACAGGCACCCCGGGCACGAAGCCTGAAAACAAAAAGCCTTGTTCAATAGAAATGATTTTGCCCGACGGCACCACTGCCTTCACCACTACGTGCGGCATCGACCTCCACGGCAATGCCAGCCGCAACCCCATCAAGAATCCGAAGCACGGCTTCAAGTTGAGTTTCAGGGACGACTTCGGTCCGCCAACACTCGAATACAAGTTATTCGAGGACTCGCCGGTCCAGGAATTCGACGATATCGATCTGCGGGCGGACTTCAATTCGAGCTGGCGACACTGGTCGGACAGCGCTGGTCAAGGCCTGGGCGCCTTTCAGCGCACGCGCGCCACGCGCACGCGTGATGCGTGGATGAAGAACTCGATGCGCGACATGGGGGACCTGGCCAGCCACAACCGATTTGTGCACGTCTACCTCAACGGGCTCTACTGGGGTACCTATGACTTAAGCGAGGATCCTTCCGAGTCGTTTGCAAAGGCTACCCTTGGCGGCAATGACGAAGACTTCGATGTTGTCGACCAGGGTGTCATCAAGAACGGCACTATCAATTTTTACAATTCGATGGCCGCTTTGCCCGCTGCCACGACGCTCCAGCAGTACGAACAGTATCATCAATATCTCAACGTGCCCGAATTCATCGACTACATGCTCCTGCATTTCTTCATGGGCCATCAGGACTGGGCCACGACGCCTACCAAGAATTGGGCCGCTGTGCGCAAACGCGTCCCCGGCCCTGAGGGCACTTTCCGCTACCTTCCATGGGATGGCGAGTGCATCCTCCTCAATGAAAACGTCAACCAGGTCGCCGTAAGCCCGCAGTCGAATTTGCCCACCGGCCTCCAGCCGAAACTGGCTACCCATGCTGAGTACCGCCTGGCCTTCGCGGATCGAATCCACCGCCACATGGTCGCGCCGGGCGGGGCGCTGACGCCCGGCACCAACCAGGCCCGCTGGGAAAAGTGGCAGGCCATTATGGACAAGCCCATCGTGGCCGAGAGCGCTCGCTGGGGGGATTACCGCCGGGACGTGCATCAATATTCGGAGCCCGTTTATCAGCTTTACACGCGCGAAAACCACTGGCTGGCCGAAAATAATCGTATGCGCGGCTACTTTTCCAATCGCACTGCGACCGTGCTGGGCCAACTGCGCACTGCAAACCTTTACCCGGCCACCGCGGCCCCGACCTTCAATCAGCAGGGCGGTCGCGTCGCACGTGGCTTTAATCTCACGATGGCTGCGACCAACACGATTTATTACACGCTGGATGGTTCCGACCCGCGCGTTTACGGCACAGGCGCGATCTCGCCGCAGGCGCAGGCTTACTCGGGCGCGGTCGTTCTCACGAACTCGCTCATCGTCAAAGCGCGCGCTCTTTTCGGCACAAACTGGAGCGCGCTCAACGAAGCCCCGTTCCAGGCGGATGCTTTGGGTGTCCCGCTCCGCATCACCGAGATCATGTACAATCCGGTCGGTGGAGATGCTTACGAGTACGTCGAACTTCAAAACGTCGGCAGCGTTGCGATCAACATCGGCGGTTTCAGTTTCGATGGTTTTACGTTCGTGTTTCCGCCCAACGCGACGCTCGCGCCCGGCCAAACGATCGTGCTCGGTTCCGACGACAGCCCCGCCAATTGGGATGCGCGCTATACGGGAGTGACGGCGTTTGGACGCTTCGCGGGCGCGCTGGCGAACGGCGGCGAAAAACTCGCGGTTAAGGACGCCAATGGCAGCATCATCCACTCCGTCGACTACGACGATGAGGGCGGTTGGGTCACGCAGCCGGACGGCGGGGGCTACTCTCTGCAAATCGTCGACGTGTTCGCTGATCCCGATGACCCGGCGAATTGGCGGGCGAGCGACGCGGTCAATGGCACTCCCGGCACGCAAGTCGGACCTCCGCCCACCGGGCCTGTCGTGATCAACGAAGTCATGGCCGAAAATCTTTCGGCGGTTCCCAATGGCTCGACCTACCCCGATTGGATCGAAATCCGCAACGCTGGCGGGAGTCCAGTCAGTCTCACCGGCTGGAGCCTCAGCGACGACGGCAATGCGCGCAAATTTGTTTTTCCCAGCGCAACCATTCCTGCCAACGGCTATCTGGTCGTCTGGTGTGACAGCACCACCAACACGACGCCGGGCCTGCACACCGGATTCGCGCTTGGGCGAAATGGTGAGAGCATTTTCCTCTATAACGCCAGTACCGTCCGCGTGGATTCGGTCACCTTTGGCTTGCAGATGCCGAACTACTCGGTTGGGCGCATCGCCAACGCGTGGCGCTTGACCACGCCGACGCCGAACGCCGCGAATTCTATCGCTGCACTTGGCGCATCGAGCACTCTCGTCATCAACGAATGGCTGGCCAACGCAGCGCCCGGCGGCTCGGACTGGATCGAACTCTACAACCCTTCCGCAAATCCGGTTTCGCTGGACGGCATTTATCTCGGCAACGACGACACGATTTTCCAATTTTCGGCGCTGTCATTCATCGCGCCAGGCGGGTTCGCACAAATTTTTGCGGACGAACTGGCGGGCGCCGATCACGTCGATTTCAAGCTCGCGGCCGACGCGGGCTTCATCGTGCTCTACGATGAGGCGGGCGAAGAGAGGGATCGCGTCTCGTACGGGTCGCAGGCCGAAGGCGTCTCGCAGGGCCGGTTGCCGGACGGTTCGGGTAATATTGTCTCCTTTCCGATCAGTCCGAGTCCCGGCGCGAGCAATTACCTAATCCAGTATTCGGGCGCGCGCCTTAATGAGGTGCTGGCGATCAATGACTCTGTGGTTACCAATAGCGCGGGCAGGACTGCCGACTGGATTGAATTGCGCAATACGAACGCAGCCGCGCTCGATCTTTCGGGCATGCGTTTAAGTACCGATGCAAACGCTCCCGCGCAATGGGTATTCCCGGCGGGCGTTAGCATCCCGGCAAACGGATATTTGGTGGTCTGGTTCGACAATGAACGAGCAGCGTCGACAACTGCAGGAAGCTTGCTCAACACCGGTCATTCGCTCGATGGCGAGAGCGGCGACGTATACCTCTTCAATGCAAGCGGCCAGGCCGTCGATTCGATCCAGTACGGTTTCCAGGTTCCTGATCGCACCATTGGGGTGAGCGGGGCAGGGTGGACGCTGCTGGCCACTCCAACGCCGGGCGCGGCAAATTCCGCTCCGGCGACTCTGGGCAGCGCGGCGGCGCTGCGTCTTAACGAATGGATGGCAAACCCCGACGGCGAGGATGATTGGTTTGAGCTCTACAACAACAGCGATCAACCCGTGGCGCTGGGCGGAGTTTATGTTACTGACAATTTATCGATTGCCGGCGCCACGCAGTCGCCTTTGGCCCCCCTCAGTTTCATCGGCGCGCGTGGTTTTGTGCGCATAATTGCGGACGCGGATCGCAACAAGGGTCGCAATCACGCCGCGTTCAATCTCGACGCTCTCGGCGAAGCGTTGCGCGTCTACGTGCCCGCGCTGGGCTCGGTGGATGCCGTTTACTTCGATGAGCAGGAACCCGGTGTTTCGCAGGGGCGTATTCCTGACGGGGGCGACAACTTCGTGAGTTTCGGGACGACGCCAACACCGGCCGAGAGTAACTATCTGCCTGCCCCGAATGCTGCGATCAGTGAGGTCCTGACGCACACCGACCTTCCGCTGGAAGATGCGATTGAGATTTTCAATCCCAGCGCCGCGGCAACGAACATTGGCGGGTGGTATCTCAGCGACAGCTCGAGCAATTTCAAAAAATACCGCATCCCGGCCGGGACGACACTGAATCCGCTTGGCTTCAAAGTGATTTATGAAAACGACCTCACCAGCGGGGTGGGCGCGCTCGTGCCGTTCACGCTCGACTCAGTTCGTGGGGATACGATCCACCTCTCGGCCGCGGACGCGAATGGCAACCTCACAGGGTATCGTTCGGTCGTGAACTTCGGCGCGGCTTTCAACGGCGTTACGTTTGGACGGTACATCACGACTGTCGGCGCTGATTTCCCTGCGTTGGAGCAGCGGAGCTTTGGTGTCGATAACCCGTCGACGGTGACGCAGTTCCGCACGGGCACGGGCGCCGCAAATGCATATCCGCGGATCGGTCCAGTGGTGCTGAATGAAGTAATGTTCCACCCACCGGACATCGGCACGAACGACAACACGGTTGACGAGTATGTCGAACTGCACAACCTGACGACGAACGCGGTCGCGTTATACGATCCCGCTTATCCGACGAATACGTGGCGTTTGCGCGGAGGAGTTGACTTTGAGTTTCCAGGTGGCGTCACGCTTTCGTCGCGCGCGTTTGTGCTCGTGGTAAGTTTCAATCCCGTCACGAACACTGCGGCGCTAAACGCGTTCCGCGCCGCCTACAGCATCTCAACCACGATACCGATTTTCGGTCCGTATCGCGGCAAACTCGACAACGGCGGCGAGGAGGTTGAACTGTATCGCCCGGATGCTCCGCAATCCTCGGGGCCCGATGCCGGCTTTGTTCCATACGTGCTTGTTGATCGCCTGCTCTACGGAGACGATTCCCCGTGGCCCTTCACCGCGGATGGTGGCGGCGCATCGCTCCAGCGCCAACGGCCCGATGAGTATGGCAATGATCCGGTGAATTGGACCGGCGAGGGCTTGAGTCCCGGCCGGCCCAATGTTCCGGGGAGCACGTACACCGATGCCGACGCTGACGGTCTGTCCGATCAATGGGAAGCGGCGAACGGATTCAATTCCGCCAATCGCTCCGACGCGGACATGGACGCCGACGGTGACGGTGAAACGAACTTGCAGGAATACTGGGCGGGCACAAATCCGCACAACGCATCGAGTTATCTCGTGGCGCCTGCGATCACTTCACATCCCCAGAGCGCGACGGGCGTCGCTGGCTTTGACGTTACATTGTCTGTGGTGGCGAACGGCAGCGCGCCGTTGAGCTACAAATGGCGATTCAATGGTCGCGATATCGCTGGCGCAACGAACACGTCGTTGACCCTGGCGAATCTGCAACCTGAGCAGGCCGGGCAATACGAAGCGGTGGCGATGAATGCCCGGGGATACGCTGTGAGCCAACCCGCGGTGCTGATCATTTACCGACCGGCGCAGATCGAGCAACATCCGGTCAGCCAGGTGGTCACCAACGGCACTAACGTGACCTTCAGCGTAGCCGCCACTGGCACCGGCACGATCCGGTACCAATGGCAGTTCAACGGCGTAGACATCGTAGGTGCGACGGGGACCTCGTACACGATCGTTAGCCCTCAATTGCAGCATAGCGGAGAATACCGCGCGGTTGTCACCGACGACATTGCCACTATTTTTAGCGACGTGGCTACCCTTGAAGTGCGCATGCGGCCAATCATCGTGGAACAACCGGCCAGCCAAACTCTTATCGTCGGCAGCACACTGACGCTGTCGATCCGTGTGCAGGCGAGCACGCCGGTGGGCTATCGTTGGCGCAGGAGCGGTTTCAATGTGACGAATATCGTCCTGAACGACACGAACTGCACACTCGTGATTCCCAACGCCCAAACCAACCACAGTGGTTCTTATGCGGTGATTGTCACCAACGCAGCGTACGTGACCCCCGGAGTGCAAAGTTCACTGGCGATTGTCAACATCATGGAGCCGCCATCGGTGATCGCGCAGCCAACCAGTTAAACGGCAGCCGCGGGGGGCAACGTGCTGTTCTCCGTTCGCGCTGGAGGTTCCGCACCCTTTGGCTACCAGTGGCGTTTTAACGGGGCAAATATTTCGGGCGCGACCAGCACGAACCTTGCGCTTACGAACGTCCAACCGGCGCAGACCGGAGGGTACAGTGTGGTGATTACGAATGCGGTCGGTTCGATTACGAGCGTTGTCGCAACGCTCACCGTCACAGGATCTGCCGACAGCGACGGCGATGGCATGCCGGATGATTGGGAAACGCTCTACAGCTTTAACATCAATAATCCGGCCGACGCGCTTCAGGACGCGGACGGTGACCTGATGACGAACCTTCAGGAGTATAACGCGGGGACGAACCCGCGCGACCCACTGAGTTATCTGCGCTTGCGCCTCATCCGCTCCGGCGGATCGAGCCTCACATTCAACGCGGTCGCGGACAGGACCTACACAATCGAGTATCGCGACACGCTCTCACCAGGGTCGTGGCAGGTCTTGCAAAATGTTCCGGCAGGACCGACCCGCGAAGTCCAACTCAATGATGCCGCGGGTGGGAGCACCCGCTTCTACCGCTTGCGCACTCCATAGCGAGCGGGCGGGCAAACCGCCATGAAGACGTACGTTCAGCTGATTTCGGTTTGCCTGGCCATTCTCGGACTTATCGGTCCGACGCGGGTTGGCGCGGCTCCGACTCTGCAGGTGTTGTCTCCGGCGCCCGGTTCTATGGTCACAGCGCTTTCGCAGATTGTCGTTTCTTTCAGCGAACCGGTCACCGGACTGGACGCGTTCGATCTTTTGATCAATGGCGAGCCGGCGGCCGATGTCGCGGTTTCGGGGAGCAGCGTTTACACGTTCACTTGCACGACGCCCCTGCCTGGCTTCGTGTCAGTGTATTTTGATGTCGATCACGGCATTACCGATTTGGCGGCAAATGCGTTCGACCAGGCTGCGCCGGGCGCGACCTGGTTCTATACCGTCGCGGATGCGGTTCCGCCCATTGCTATCCGGTTGAGTCCGCCACCCAATGCGGTGGTTCGCTCGCTGGCGTCGGCTGAGGTTGTTTTCAGCGAGCCGGTCCGCGGGATAACCGCGGATGACCTGCTCATAAATGGCGTGACGGCCACAAACGTCGTTGGCACGGGCGCGGGGCCTTACCGATTTTTCTTTGCCCCGCCAACCGGTGGCACTGTTTCGTTTGCATGGGCGAACGCCGCAAACATCGGGGATCAGCACGATAATCCGTTCGGAGGCGGTTCGTGGTCGGTCGTTCTCAACGCCCTGGCGCCGGCGTCCGTTTCGATCAACGAATTCCTCACCGACAACGAGAGTTCGACTGGCCTGCGCGATGAAGACAATGAACTCCAGGACTGGATCGAGCTTTACAATCACGGTACTGAGCAGGTGAACCTCGCGGGCTGGTCTCTCGCCAATGAGCAAAACGTCTCCCGGCAGTGGGTCTTCCCACCGGTGACCCTGGGTCCCGGCCAATACGTGGTCGTGTTCGCGTCCGGCAAAAATCGCGCCGGCGTTCGGTTGCATTCAAACTTTCAACTAGGCAGCGCAGGGGAGTATCTTGCGCTTTACACGTCGGATGAACCTGCCGTGGCGGCGAGCGCGTTGAATTATCCTGAACAGCGCATGGACCATTCTTACGGCGCCACTGCGGGTGGTCCTCGTTACTTTAATGTGCCGACTCCCGGCGCGCCGAATGGTGCGAGTTCCCTGACGAACATTGCTCAGCCCGTCCACTTCAGCGTCGAGCGCGGCTTCTTCAACGCGCCGTTCAACCTTGTGTTGTCCACCCCGGGGCCCGGTGCAATGATTCGTTATACACTGGATGGAACCGTGCCGACGTCAGAAGTCGGACTCCTCTATAGCGGCCCGATCACTATTTCGAACACCACGCCCGTGCGTGCCGCTGCTTTCTCCACGAACACTGTCCCGTCACTGGTCCGCACTCACACCTATATTTTTCCGGAACAGGTCCTTCGCCAGCCTAACGCTCCACCCGGATTTCCGTCTTCGTGGGTCACGCAAAGCGGTTCGGTGATCGTGCCTGCGGACTACGCGATGGATCAGCGCGTCGTTAATAATCCTGCCTACAGCACCCTTGCTCGCCAGGGGATTGCCTCCATTCCCACGCTCTCCGTGGTCATGAGAACCAGCGATCTCTTTGGCCAGGCCAATGGCATCTATGCCAACCCGCGCGGCACCGGCTTGCTGTGGGAACGCCCTGCTTCCGCCGAATTCATTTTCAACGACGGTACCGATTCGGTCCAGATTGACGCAGGCTATCGCATCCAGGGTGGGAGCAGCCGGGAGGAAAACAAGGACCACAAACACTCCCAGCGTCTGCTCTTCCGCGGGTCGTACGGCGCGGGCAGGTTCGAACATCGTCTCTTCGAGGATTCCCCGGTGGAAAGCTTTGACTCGCTCGTCGTCGATGCCGGCTTGAACCTGGTTTGGACTCATCGCACAGATGCGACCCAGCGGCGACAGGCCCAATACGTGCGTGATCAATTCATGAGCGACCTTCACAACGCGATGGGATGGCCCGCGTTTCACGGACGTTTTTTTCACCTTTATCTCAACGGCCTGTACTGGGGCTTGCACGGTATCCATGAGCGCCCCGAGGAGGATTTCGCCGCGTCCTATTTCGGCGGCACTGAAAACGATTGGGACATCCTGAAGAACACCACCTCTTTCGAAGTGCTCAGCGGCGACCTGACTGCCTGGAATGCCATGCGCTCTCTCGCCAACTCTGGCCTCGCCAACGCCTCGCAATACCAGCAAATCCAGCAACACCTCGATATCGATAGTCTTATCGACTACATGATTCTCAACATCTACGGCGGGAACACCGACTGGCCCCACCATAATTGGTACGCGGGCCGCCGGCGAAATCCCGCGGGGACGTTCAAGTTCTTCAATTGGGACGCCGAGCACGTACTCAAAGCCACGAGCGACAACCGGAGCGCCGTGGCTGATGCAAACACTCCCGCCGAGTTCTACGACCATCTGCGCCGCAACAACGCTGAGTTCCGTCTCCGCTTTGCCGATCACGTTCACAAATACTTTTTCAACGACGGCCTGTGCACTTCAAACCAGGCTCTCGCGCGCTACATGGCGCGCATTCGCGAGATCGATCCCGCCATCGTTCTGGAATCGGCGCGGTGGGGCGATAACGCCAGCAACAACGACCGGCCGGGACAGCCTTACGAACGAAACGTTGAGTGGCTCGCTGAACTGGGCCGTCTCACCAATTCGTGGTTCCCGCAGCGTTCCACCCTGGTGCTGAACCAGTTTCGCGGCCTTGGATTGTATCCC
>Ga0137340_1000164_pt1 | contig 15349 bp, 20 predicted proteins | sample EasRivERMLT400_2_FD_102295 | JGI IMG/M metagenome (GOLD analysis project Ga0137340, IMG submission 102295) | Soil microbial communities from meander-bound floodplain in the East River, Colorado, USA - East River MetaG ERMLT400_2 | ecosystem: Environmental > Terrestrial > Soil > Floodplain ...
AAGGTGGTGGGGATCTGGAGCGGCTACCGGATCCGAACCCCCAAGAGGCCGCGGCGGAGATCCTGGGGCTCCTGTCCCTCCTGGTCGACGACTGGAACCGCGACCTCGAGATCGCGCACGACCGGCTTTCCCAGCAGACGGAGAAGCTCGCCGCGGCCACCGAAAAGCTGGACGGCTCGACCGAGCGACTCGACCGTCGGACGCGAAACCTGACCGTCGCGACCTGGGTGTTGATCGCGGCCACCCTGTTCCTGGCCGCCACGAAAGTCTTCGGCCACTAAGAGACGGCCCGACCCCCTACTTCCCCGCCCGGAGCCGCTCCAGGGCTTCCTTCACGATCGCGCTCGCCGTCGTCCGTCTGTTCAGGGCCTCGATGCGCGTCCAGACCCAGAGCGACGTCGGGACCTTCACGGTGATCGGGTGATCGAGGTCTCGATCTGGGTCGTGTGGATGCACGGGCGGTCTCGGGTCCTCAGCGTCGGCGCGGATCCCGAACTCCCGCTGCAGCCCGAGCAGATCGATGTGGCGATAGAGCGTTTGTCGGGTGATCCCGAGGGCGGTCGCGGTGCGCGTCACGTTCCCGCCGGCGGCCTCGAGGGCCGCGAGGATCTCGGCGCGGCGAGCGGGCGCCTTCATGGCCAACAGGCGGAAGGCTACCGCGTAGACCCGTCAGGCCGCTAGGGCTTTTGCTACGCCGTCCTCAGGGCCCGTCAGGCCGGCGCGCGCACGAAGGCGGGCGGGACGTCCACCAGCTCGCCTTCGGATCCTGATCGAAAACGACCATGTGCACGCCGGCGCCGACCGGCCAGTGGGAGACGAGCTCCGAGCAGCGCGCGCAGAACATTCCGGTCGCGCCCACCACGTGAACGATCTCCCGCGGGCGGTCGGCCTTGATCCGCCGGAGCCCCTCCTCGCGGTCCTGGGAATGCGTCACGAGTCACGGGCGATCGTCGCGAGCCGGAGCGCTTCGACCTCGACGGCATCGAGCGGCGTCACGAGTCACGGGCGATCGTCGCGAGCCGGAGCGCTTCGACCTCGACGGCATCGAGCGGCGGCGGGAGCCGGCCCTCCGCGATCGCCTCCGCCCGCAGGGCCAGGATGCGCCGGCCGATCACGATGAGGCCCCGGCGCCGCACTGCGGCCAGGTCGACCGGCTTCCCGGCGGCGTCCACCTCGACGTGGGGCGCGGTCCGCAGCGGCAGCTTCATTGGCAACATAGCTTCGTCCGACCTACGGCATGGAGAGAACGGGGGACGGGGTGCGCGGCACATGCTCTCTGGGTGCCGGCTGGTGACTGGCCGCACGCCCCGTCCCCGGAAAGCTTTGTCACCACGCCGCCCGCGCGAGCCTAAGGCGGGCGTCGTTGACGGAGCTCGGCACCGGCGGCCGCCGGGGGAAGGGCCGGTCTCGCTCCGGAACGCGCCCCGCCAGCCGCTCCCAGAGGGCAGACCGCGCGGTGCAGCGCTCGATCGCTGGCCAGCGTGTTCGCCGCCGCTCGATCGTATCTTGCGAGATCGCGTCTTGGTCGACCCGGTAGTCGCGGGAGCCCAGCTCCAGCGGCGGGGCGGTGCGGAGCCCCGACGTCCGCACGGCGACACTCGTCGCCTCGTAGGCGGGATAGGCGACCACGGACACGTCGACCAGCTCGACGTCGTTCACCTCCCGAACGATCTTCTGACCCCGTTGGTTCCAGTCGTCGTCGAGCGTGAGGAAGGCGAACGACATCCCGTCCAGGTCCCCCCGCTTGATCGACGTCACGACGTCCCGGCCCACCTGGGTGTCGGGTGGCGAGATCGTCGCGAACAGGCCCTTCGAATCGACGCGGAGCTCGAGCGTCTTGCTCTTCGTCCGCCCGAGGACCTGGTTCTGGTCGTGGCCCACCAGGGCCCGCACGTCGTGCTGCTCCCGGAGAGCACGATCGAAGGCGCCGGGCTTGATCACTTCCCAGAAGGAGTCGATCTTCGTCTCGGTGTTGAAGACCGCGGCGTATCCCTCGATGCGCATCGTGCCCCCTTACGAGACCCGCCGCAAGGATCCCCGACGCCGCGCCTTCTCGCTCTCGACGACGGAGTCGACTCCCTCGATCGCCGGGAGCGCCGCATAGGCCTCGCCGAACATCGCCTCGAGCTCGGCGGGCGTGGAGTACGCGCCCTTCTCCGTCCAACTCCTGACCTGCTGGGCGAGATCTCGGAGCGCTCGGCTCCGCACCTCGCAGCTCGCCGAGTTGCTGAACGTCTGGGCGATCACGGAGAGGGGCGCGTTCTCGTCCACGATCTCTCCGGTGACCCGCGGGTTGCTCGCGACGAAGAGCGCGGCGTCCGCCGGGAGCTCCCGGAGCTGCGGGTTGCGCAGGATGGCGACGGCCTCTTCCTCGACCCGCGCGATCAGCTCGTCCGCCCACGCCGGGCGCTCGGCCCAGAGGCGGGCCATGATCGGATCCCTCTGCGAGCAGTACCCGTCGCCAAGTCCGGCGAGCTCGCCCCCGAGCTCACCCTGCTCCCGATCCAGGTCGCGGTGCTTCTCCTGGGAAGCCGCGATCGCGCGCTGCAGCTCGTCCCGGCGGCGCTCGTAGCCCGCGGCCAGCGACACGAGCATGGCGCCCAGGGCCCGCCGCTCCGCCGCGGGCATCTCCGTGCGGGACTGTGGGCCCGCGGGCGGATCGAGCGCGCCCCGGAGAGCGGCACGTTCCTCGGGCGCGGCGTTCTTGACGGCCTCAACGATGCTCTTCAGCTCCATCACTCGCTCCCTTTCTTTTCCAGCTTCGCGATGTCGGCCTCGCTTTGCAGGGCCCCGGGCGTGAGCAGAACGCCGTCGGTCGACGTCGAGATCCCCGCCGCGTCGGGTGGCGCCACGGGCCCGGGGTTCGTCCCTGGCGTCCAGGTCGACGCCGGCGACGGCGTCTTGGCGGCGGGGGGATGGGCGTAGGAGCCGCCCGGCTTCAGGATCTGAACCATTTTCATGCTCCGTGAAAAGAGGGGCGAGAGGGAGCGGCGGGCGGCGGCGGCGGGCCCGCATCCGGCGCGAGCTCGCGCGCGAGCCGCAGGAGCTTCAGCGAGAGCGCTGCTACTTCCTGGGCGAGCTGCCGCCGGTCCATCCCCCGCGTTTCCGTCGCCAGCGCTTCGGCCCGATTCGTCATGCTCCGACTGTACGGCCTGGTACCGGCGCGCCCTGGTCCGAAATGGGAAGGATTTTTTTCGATCCCTCGGGCCGGCCGAGCTCGCGATCGAGGGCGGCGGCCATGGCGCCGACGATCGCGGCGAGCGGGTGAACGCGAGATGACGGCGTAGTGGCCAGGTGTGCGTTACCCTGGAGGCCGTGTGGCGCGCGTGCCCAACGTGTTTCGGCCCGGTCATCGAAAACTGGAGAAGTGACGTCGTCCGCTGTCCCGACCACGGCGCGCTCGTCTCCTGGGTCGTGATCGACATTCGGCGGTGGCGCGTCGTGGCCGCGGGGCGAGGGCAACGACAGAGCAACGGCCGGGTCCACTACCCCCCGCCTGGAAGCTGGTTGAGTCCGTCCTTCCTGGCCCTGCACGACGACCTCGCCTAACGTCACTTCTCGAAGTCCCCCTCCAACACCTTCCGAAGATCGATCGACCGCGGTCGCTTCCGCGGGGCGGCCTCGGCCTCGACCTGGTCGGGCCTGTCCCGGACCTCCCACTCGAGGCGGCGGCGCGCGATGGTGCTCAAGCCGAAGCACTCAGCTTGAAGCCGGATCTCGCCGGCGAGCGTCGTATCGCCGCGCCAGTAGCGGTCAATCAGGTCCATCAGGATCTCCAGGCGGAAGCGATCGGCGAGGAGGAAGCGACTCGCCATCGGGCTGCGCCAGAGGCGGTACCACGCGATGCGCGTTTGCTTCAGCCACCCGCCTTTCCGCGGCGGAAGCGGTGGAGGCCTGAAGCCCGGGCCCTCCCCCTCGGGTGGAAGGGTCCCGGCTCCGGGTCGGCGGTTGGTGCGCAGGCGTGTCTTCGGGTTCTTGGGGAGTGGACCTGGCATCAAGCTACCTCACGCGAGGGGCAAAGCGACACGGTCGCTTTTTGAGAGAACCGGGGAGGCGGGATCGGGGGATCCTGTAGAGAACAAAGTGGGGGCAGGGCCCGGTACTTTTCGACCAGGGCAAAGGCGATACGGCCTTTTGAAAACGCGGGTGGCCGGCGGGCATCAGAGATCCCCCTCCCCTTCCGGCTCCGCCGACCGGACGCCCGTCTTCTTCGGCACGTCGTCGAGGCGGCGGTGCATGGTGAAGTAGTGGTCGGTGTCGCCGAGCAGGTCCTCGCTGAGCCGCTCGGCCGCCTCGCGGGCCCGGGCGAGCTCTGCCGGGGCCAGGTCCCGGGGTGCAGAGCGCACGACATCACCCCGCGCGCCTCTCTCTTCGGCGGCGGCGGCGTCTTCCTCCTCTTCGTCGTCGAGCCCTTTCATCCGGAGGAGAACGGACCGTGCCGAGGCGAGCTTGTGATCCACGTCATCGAGCATGCGGATCCCGTCCTCGTACTTGAGCTCCATGCCGAACAGTTGCGCGACGCTCTCCTGAACCTCGGGCCAGGAGTAGTCCCGCGGCCGTGGAGCGGGTGAAAGATTCAAACAGTCCATCACGATTGAGCGCTCTTCCCCCTCTGGCAAGGCCCAGCGCTGCGCCCAGTGGTGCCAATCGCGAGGCTCTTGATCGCAAAGCTCCATCGCGAGGCTCTCGTATTCGCACGGTTGCCAGACCTCCCCACACTTGTCGCAGAAGCAGATCTCGAAGCCGAGGATCTCGTCGGTGATCAGGTACGCCATCGTGCAGGCGCGGGTGTCTTCGAGGATCTCTTCCTCGCGCTCGGCGAGTCGGGATAGCCCTGGAGGATGCCGACGCCGACCCTTCAAGAACCTGCGCTCGTAACGCTCACGCAGCAGAGACAGCCGGTCCCCCTCCTCCGAGCATTCGGAAGAGGGGCACCCCCACGTCACCTCCCGTGCCATCCAAACCGTGAAGGGGCCCCTGGGCGCCAGCTCTATGACCGCGGTCCTCTTCACGACGGTGCGCTCGAACTCCGTGTGAAGGCGTCCCGCCTTGTCGTACCACCTGACGTCTGGGATCTTCATGACCTTGCGGTAGTAGGTGAGCTTCTCCGGCCTGGTGTAGCCGATTTCGACGGCACAGTGGATCTTGCCCACGCGGTCGACCACCTGGATGTCCGGCAGCATGCGCGCCTTCGCTTTTGCCGCTAGAAACTTCTCGAAGAGGTACTCGTACTCCGACGGGGGGTAGTCTTTTGCAACGAGACCTCGGATGCGCTCGATCAGCTCGGGCGGATGGGGCATTTCAAACCGGCCGCTTCGTACCAGGCTCGAACAGCTTCCCCTGGCCCTCGGCCGCGGCGATCGCGCGATCGGCCTCCGCGTGCGACTGGAACGGCGCGGCCGCCGGCTCATCGACGGCCGGCTCGACGGCCTGGGCCGGATCCTGGGACGGCTCCTCGGGTGCGGCGTCCGCGACCGTGATCTTTTCCGTGTCGGACGCTTTCGAAGTCGCGAGGCCCAACGACTCCATGAGCGGGTCGGGGGCCGAAGGCGGCGGGAGCATCGCGGCGCGCGTCGCCGGGCTGGTCGGTGGCGCCGCCTCGAAGTCCGCGACCTCCTCCGCCAGCTGGAAGCCTCCCAACACGTCGGGGAAAACGTCCCTGGCCAGGAAGCCGAGAGCGCGCCATGCGAGCTGCCGCCGCGGGTACTCCTGCCACGGGCCAGCCTTCCCCCAAAGGTGGGCCTGCCGCGCGTCCTTCACGCTGAACTCGCGGCGGTCAGGCTCCTGGTAGCCGACGCGGTGCGCGACGGCTACGCCGACCATCTCCTCGCCCTCGCCCTCCGTCCAGAATCGGAGCGTCCCCGGCCGGCAGACGGCGCTGTTCTGGATGAGGGCGGCCGCGCCCTGGCCACGCCACGAGAGAACACCGTTGATGACGAGGCACTGCTGCAACCCACCGAGAGGGCCGAGACCACGCTCGAGCCCGGCCTGCACGGCCATGGCGGCGGCGCCCGCCGACATCCCCTTCGGCGCGGCCCCGCCCTCGACGGCGAGGCGCGCGAAGCGGAGAAGATCTTCCATCGAGCGGAGCATGATTCCGCGATCGCCGATGGCGACGAGCGCGGCCGCACCCTTCACCGGCGGTGGCGGCACCGTCTCCGGCATCACGACTTCGGGCTGTTCGTCGGTCATATTCATCACCTCTGCTATGCGTCCCAAGATCTCCTGGCCATCAGTCCTCCGTGCTCCAGCCCCTGAAAGCCCACGCCGGATAAGAGGCCAGCTCCGCGCCCGCCGGGTATCCGCTCCACACTCCGCTCTCGTTGCACTCCTTCCACTTTCGGAGGAAGCGCTCGCGCTCCTGCGCGGCCTGGGCGAGGGTGGCGTCGTCCACCTCGTAGACGGCGACGGGATGGGGCGGCTCGCTCTCCACGACCAAGAACAGGAAGCGCCGGGATGGGGCGCCCGCCGGGATGGGCACGAGCTTTTCGAGTCCGGCCAGGTAGTGAACGGCTTGTGTTCCGTAGCCGTAGGTGTAGAGCGCACGCTCGAAGTCGCGCCGCGCCGCGCTCCTGGCCGTCTTGATGTCGCCCACCACGGGCGAGTCGCCGACGTAGCCGATGCGGTCCACGCGTGCCTTTTGCCGGATGCCGCCGTCCTCCCAGGCCAGGGACACCTCGTTGACGCCGGGCCCGGAGAGGAACTCGCCCGCGGTCGGGTGCGCGAGGAGCGCCCGACGCATGGCCTGGGCCTTCTCGTGGTCGCCCGCATCGATGGCCTGGCGTCCCGGGTTCGCCGCTTCGAACTGCGCCCAGGTCGCCTTCCCCGCCTTCGTCCTGCGGTCCACCTTGGGGGGCACGACGAACTGCGCGTCGTAACGCTCCGGCTCCAAGACGGCGATGTGCGTCAGAAAGCCGAGGTCGAGGGCCGGCGTCGGCGGCCGGCCGCCGTGGTCCAGCTCGTAGCGGACGTGAGCCGGCGTCCGCGTGAAGCCGTGCAGGATGGAGTGGTTGACCGCGTCGATCGCGGCGTAGGTCTCGAAGTCCAGGCCCTTGTGGATTCCCGGCTTCAGCGCCGCGGCCTCGGCTCGCCGCCTGGCCAGCCACTCGCCCTCGTATTCCTTCTGCTCGGTGCGCTCGCTCGGGCTCAGCATCACAGCCGCTCCCTCCCGTCCGGAGAAAATCTGTCAAGGTCCTGCGCGGGATCGCCAGAGGCTTTCTCGACGACGCGCAGCGACACCTTCGGCCCGCGGTCGAAGGGCATCTCGTCCCGGGCCCGCGCGTGCCGCCGCTCCTCCGCTGCCTGTCGATCCTCCCAGGAGCGATAGGCGACGAGCGCGCGCGCGAAAGCCGCTTCTCGGCCCAGCTCCTGGTAGGCGTCGAAGACGTTGAGCGCTTCTCGCACGCCGTCCGCGTGCACGCCGGCCTCCGCTCGGACCTGAGAGACGGGGGTCATAGAGACTCTTGGTCCCTCAGAGGTTCATACGTCGGCCAGATCTGCTCGACCTTTCTCCCGCTGCGGTCCATCGTCGTGAGGTCGCGGTGGCAGTGTCTGCAGACGGACTCCAGGTCGAAGAGCGGCTCGCGGCCGACGTGGGTGTAGCGGAGGTGATGAACCTCGGTAGCCGCGCCGCGGCAGCCTGGGAGTTTCGCTCGGCAGCGGCCGGCGTCGCGCCGCAGCACGAGCTCTCGCTTCTCGAGCCAGGCGGGTGAGTTCAAATACTCGTCGTACTTCGCCCAGAAACCGCCGTCGCGCGGAGATGCGTCCTGCCCCGTCTGGTAGAGGAGGTCACGGCGCGCTTGCGCGGCCTTCCACATGGCGGACGTGTGCGTTTCGTGCGCGGTCTCGTCAAACGGCGGCAGCTCGCCCAACGAGAGCCCGTTGAGGTCGGCGTACTTTAGGGTCCCGAGGGCCTCGCCGCAGGGGCACTGCATCACCACGGTCACGCGCCCCAGCCTGTCGCGCTTCGCCGTGGGGCGTCGTTCCGCGTGGTCACACACTGGACGGCTCCGCGGCGGCGAGGAGGTAGAGCTCCGGCCGATAAGCGAGCGGCAGCTCGAACGCGGGGCCGTTGCGAGCCTTCGAGCAGCGGATTGTCGCGCCCGTCGCCGCGCGCGAGCCGTCGGGCCGTTTCTCCCACTGGACGACGAGCTCGAGGACGAAGTGGGCCTTGTGCTTCAGGATCGCGCTCTCGCGCATCGAGAAGGTCTCCTCGCTTCCCTCGCGGATGACGTTCACCTGCGAGGCCACCACGACCGCCGCCTGCTGCTCGGCCGCCAGCGCGATCGAGCGCGAGGCCACGGCGCCCACGGTCAGATAGCGCGGAGTGCGCGGGTCGGTGTCTGCGATTTCCTGGGCGTAGTCGACCAGCACCAGCGAGAGGGGGCCTCGAGCCCGACGGACCGACTCCGCAGCCTCCTCGATGTCGGCCATGGTGACCGCGGGTCGGTCGAGGAAGGCGATCGGCAGGTCCGACTCGAGCAGCCGAGACGCGGCCCGCGTGTGCGCCTCCGCAGCCTGGTTGCGCTCGAGGTCTGGTCGGGGGGCCCAGGGACGTCGAACCCACTTCATCACGCGCGAGGAGCGCACGACCTCGCGCAGCGCGAGCTCCGCCGCGGCCATCTCCGGCGTGACCACCAGTACGGACCCCACATGTGCCGCGGTGACGGCGAGCTGCATCAGGAACGTGGTCTTCCCGCCCCCGGTCGGGGCCCCGACCAGGACCACTTGCCGGCGACGAAGGCCGCCGCCGAGCTTCTGGTCGAGCGATACGATCCCGGTCGAGACGTAGGCGGTGAGGTCCCCGACATGGAATCGGTCGAGCTCGGCCACGGCCTCGACAACCGCGTCGCGCATCCACGTGAGCGACGGCGCCTCGGTGACCGGCTGCGGCCTTGAAGACGGCGGGGCGGCGAGATGCGCGGCGCACGGCTCGGGGGTGCCGCACACCGGGCACGGGCGCGGATCGCCCGCGGGCTTCCGCCAGGCCCAGGTCAAGATTTCCTCGACGTGGTCCTCCGGGACCGGAGGCGTGCACTTCGCAGCGACCGCGAGCAGGACCGCTCGGGCCTCGCCGAGGGAGACCCCCAGCGCACGTAGCCGCCCCGCCTCGGACGTGAGCGCCGAGCGCCTCGCGCCTTCCGGCGCGCCCTCGAGCTCGTCCTCGTGATGCGTGCGCCCGTTGCCCGCCGCCTTCCGCGGCGCGGTGACCTTCGCGAGTTCCTCCGCGAGTTGGTCGAGCGCGGCCTGGGCCTCTGGCCCGGACCGGATACCTTCGGGCGAGGTGAGCATCGTCTGCCCCGTGACCGTGAAGAACCGCGGACTCGCCGCGTCGTAGATTTCGACCATGCTGCCGTCGGGAAAGCGGGTCTGGCGAGCTCCGCCGCCCCACCGCGCGCGGAGCCAGACGTGGACCCCGAGGCCGCTGGGCGACACTTCGCTCCAGGAATCGAGGACCCCCAAAACGTGCCCGAGCCAGGAAGGCGGATCGGGTGGGGTGCAGTGTCGCCAGTCGACATCGATGCCGACGAAATCCGCGTCGATCGCGCGGCCGATCCCGGCGACCCCGCCGGCCTCGTGCGCCGCGACCGCCTCGTCGAACGTCGACCAGGTCGTCGGGTCGTTCGACTTGAACGCCCCACCGTCGGGGCGAACCGGGACCTTGGTCGCCTTGCCGCCGCGCTCCTCCGCTCGCCAGCAGCACCAGGCGCGCCCCGCGCGCAACTCCTCGGGGATACCGTCGACCGCGACGGGGGTCAGCATTCGTCGGCCGCGGGCGACTGCACGGTCGCGCCCTTTGCCGTCCACCAGTCGAGCACGCCCACTTCGCGGAGGATGTCGGCCTGGGGCGGCGTCAACTTCAACGTATCCGCCGCCTGCCACGCCGCCGCGAGCCAGTCGAAGACCTTGCGGCGTTCCCCGTCGCGGACGTAGCTCGCGGTGCCGTCCCTGAGCACGTACTCGGGTTGAACGACGCGCCCACGGTCGAGCCCGGCCGCACGCACCGCCACCGGGGCGCCGATCAGGAACTCCACCGGGTAACCGGCACCGACCCGGTCCGCGAAGACCCGCGCCTTGTCGGGAGGGAGGGAAGCGCGCCGGCCGAAGGCGAGGGCATAGGCGCGATTGAATCGTTTGATGGCCCCTCTGTAGTCTTGGGCGTCTATCGGGGTTGGGAGTTTTCGGCTCCGCCTGTTGCTGTTGTTGGTGTCCTTGTCCTTGTCCTTGTCCTTGTCCTTCGTTGGTCCAACGTTTTCCAACAAAACCGCTGTTGGCAAACGGGATTCGGACGACCTAAGTCCTTTCCTTTCTTTCCAGGCTCTCCACCGCGGCGTGCTGTAGTCCTTCGAGTAGTAGAGCTCGTGGTTCACGATTCGAACGAAACCGTCCGCGTCCCTGTCGATCCGCCGGCCGTCGAGCGCCTTGGTCCGAGAGTCGGGGTCGGGCTCGGAAAACTTCCGCAGGGCGGCCTCGATCACCGGCTGCGGAAGGCCCGACCCGTAGGCGATTCCAAGCTCGCGGTGGCGGACTACGCCGTCGTCATCGCAGTTTCCGAGCAGCCAGAGCCACAGCACCTTTTCCTCTGGCGTGCCCATGAGCCACATGCTCGAGCCGAAAACGCCGCGGTCCACTTGGAAGAAGCTCATGTTTGCCTCCACGAATTGACGGGACGCCGGATGGATGGCCTCGGCCCGGATGCGGTCCAGGGCGTCGAAAAGATCACCGCCAGGATCGCGGTCCGACCCCGCACGGATGCGCAGCTCGTGCACGGCCGCGGCCGCGAAGGCTGCGAGCCGGTGGGCGTTCATCCCGGGTAGGGGGCCTACCACGCCGTCCGGTAGGGGGCCTACCTCGACCCTACCAATCCCGGCTTCGTTAGGCGCCGGCGACGTGCCGCTCACGGCCGCCCCCCGGTATTTCCGGACTGGTCCGGAATTGCTCCCAACCATCCCTTCATGGCGACCTCGAGGGACTGCCGGATCGCGCGCTCTCCGACCAGGACCCGCTCCCAGGCCTCGGCGTCGATGTACTCGAGGATGGCGCTCCGGACGCGGCCCCGGGCGGTGGTGGGGGTCATCGGTGGAGCCACTCGGCGCGCTCGGCCGAATCCCCGTAGAGGATTTCGCCCCCACCCCTAGAGTCGGGGGCGGTCTGCTGCGTCGAATCCTGGGCATCCTGAAGCGTCGCTGGCGGTGGTTCGGCCGCCGAGGCCACGGAGGTGCCCAGTTTCGTGTAGAAGGGCGCGAGCCGACCCTTCTTGAAGTAGGGGAGCATGAACCGCTCGATGCGGGCGACTAGCCGCCTGCGTTCGGCGGGACCGGCCATGGCGGGATTGCCCTTCCGGTCCCGGCCCGCGGTCGGGTCGTTCTGGAACGAAAGGAGCGCCGCTTCGATGGTCCGGGACACCGTGTCGAGCGAGACCTTCGCGGATGCCTCCTCGATCTGGGTGTTGATCGGCGGGACCGGTGGGGTCGGGGTCGGTGTCCGGGCAACCGGTGGGCGGGGCACGGGGCGCTCGCTCTTCGCTTCGCCGCGCGCCGCGCGGATGGCCGATCGCGCGGTCGGCTTCGAGACGCCGGCCAGCTTGGCGATCTTGGCGACGTCGCCACGTGGTCGCCCGGTCTTTGCCTTGCCCGTCGCTCTGTGTGACCGCACGCGAGAGTCGGCGACGAGGTTGGCGATCGTCTCCGGATCGCCGGCGCCGCCCTCGGCGATGAGGCGGTCCGGGTTGGGGCTACTTCCGGAAAGAGTTTTCCGAAAGTCGCCCTTCTGCTTCGTCGGGTTGTCCTGCTCGCCGACTACCGGAGAACTCTTTCCGGTAGTCGGCTTCTTCGTGGCCTCGTAGGCGGCGATCGTCGCGACGACCAGGTCGACGCGCTCCGATGGCGTCAGGTGGCGCCGGCGGATGTTCGCCGCGATCACGACCTCGGCGGGCGTGAAGGACGACATCGCATCCGTCTCCTGCGCATAGTCGTCGGTGATCTTCCCGTCCTTCAGGAACGGCACGCCGCGCAGCTCGAGCGCATCGAGCCGGCTGCGGCCGTCGAGGAGATACACATTCTCGCCAGCCCGCCAGAGCGTTACCTTCTCCCTGAGACCAACCTGGCCGATGCTCGCGGCCAGGTCCTTCTTCTCGTCCGGCGTAATCTCCGGGAAGATGGCCGCGCAGGGGTGGACCGGGACGACGTCGCGCCAGGGCTTGGCGCTATACTGAGGGGCAGGTTCTACGTGGTCGTGCCTCCCCGGGCCCCCGCCCGGGGTTCCGTTTTTGGGGGGCATGGATCACCCGCGATTCGCGTGGCGTGCGGCCATGGCGCGGGCGGTCTTTGCACGGAGCGGCTCCGTTGGCCGCGAGCGCAGATAGGCGTTGAGCTCGCTTTCCAGATGCCTGAACCGACCCGGCGAGACCTGTCTCGGTGGCGGGAGCTCGCCGTCGATCACCAGCCGCCTCAAGGTCCCCGTCGAGATTCCGAGGCGTGCCGCCGCCTCTGGCCTGCTCAACGCACGCTCCTGCGTGTCCTCCATGTCAACCCTCCCTGGTAGCGCTTCTGTTGCCGTGATCAAGGCCAGGGCGCTGCCCCTGGCCTTTCGTTCGTCTGCCCATCGGTCAGGCCGTGGGCGACGTGGTCTTGCGGCGTGCCGCGTTGGCGGCGGCCTCCTCGGCCTCGTAGGCGGCTGCTTCGGCGATAACCCTGCGCCGCTCCGCGATCAGCCGCTCCATGGCCTCGGAGACGGCGTCGCCGTCAAAAACCTTTCTGGCCTCCGTCGCCTCTACGGGCTTTGGAAACTTCCCTTCGGCGATCAGTCGGCGGACGGTGCTCTCGGAGAGCGAGGTCATCTCGACGACGCCGCGGTAACTCAGCCAGCGCTTCATAGGGCAAGCCTCCAGTGCATATCCATGGAAGCACGGCCCTACGGCAAGAAAAGGGCTAGGGTTTCTGCCGCTCTCGGCGCTTGAGCCAGGTCTGTGCGACCTGACGGGCGAGCGCTCGTTTGACACCGGCGGTCACGAGGTCCTCGACGAGCGTGTGCTCGACGCCATCGCTCGGGCGCCCACCACGGCGGCCCCAGGCGATCACCAGCTTCGTCCCGGTGATCTTGCGGGTGACGCGCGCATCGAGGGGCAGGTTCAGCCGGGCGGCGTCCAGCCTCACCCGTTCAATCTCCCTCTCGACTTCCGTCGGCCAGTGCGCGGCAACCAGGGAGACGTTCCGGTCGGCCGTCCGCAATGCTCTCTCGACCATGCTCTTGGTCACGCGGTTGTCGTGGACCATCCGGCGCACGAGCTCGGGCCGGAGGACCTGCAGCTCGTCGAGCGGAGGAGGAGGAAACTTGATCCGCAATTCAGGCCCGGGCCTCCGCCGGCGCCGGCTCGCCGAGAATCCGCGCGAGCTCACCACCCCACCACTCGAGCGCCTGCCGTCTCTGCGGAAGCAGCTCCGCGTGGTCGTAGGTGCCGACGACCCCGGCCGGGACGTGGGCTAGGATCGCTTCCGAGACGCGGCCGTCGATCCCGTGCTCGCTCATCCTGGTCTTGATCGTGTCGCGGAGCCGGTGGAGCAGACCGCGTCCCTCCACGCCTGCTGCCGCCTTGATTCGGTTCGCGGCCTTCTGGTCTTTGTCCGCGTGGCCCGGTCGGTCGCAAACCTCGCAGCTCGCGGTGGCGCCGGGGAACAGCCAAGGGCTATTGCCGTAGCCCGCTGCGAGGTTCTCCTCGCGGATGCGAGCCTGGAGGGCAAGCGCGGCCGACGAGAGCGGGACCAGGTGCGGCGCCCCGGTGTGATCGCTCGTCTTGTGCTCCGGGATCGTCCAGAGCTTCCGGCCGAGGTCGAACTGCTCCTTGATCCGCGCCGCCCTCGCGTCGTGCGCCCTGACGCCGGTGAGCGCGAGCAGCTCGAGCCGGCGCGCGAAGGAGCGGGCCTCCAGCGCGTGCTGGAGCGTCGTGCTCGCGGCGCGCGTCTGACGGGTCGCGCTGGGATGCTCCGCCTCCCATTCGCGCATGGCCACGGCGGCCGCTTCCACCTGGGAAGCGGCCGCGGCGAAGATCGCGCGGAGTTGCGGGTCGGTGTACGCCTTCGTCGCGGCTTCGAAACGGGTCCGCACGCGACGGCGCTTCCGCCGGTAGCTCGAGGCCTCGATCGCGGGGTTGGTCGGGAGACGCGATATCCCGTGCCGCTTCCTGGCCAGCGCGATGTCCCGGTCGGCGGAGCTGGCCCAGGCGAAGATGCGGCGCACCACTTCGTGACAGCGGCGAGCGCTGACGGGCGCGGGCTTCCGCTTCCAGGTGGGGGAGCCGTCCTTCGCCTTGGGCCCGGGGACGCCGCGCTCGATCGTGGAGCGGAGTTCCGCGAGATCGTCGGCCGTGATGTCCACGGGCCTGCGCTTGCCGAGAGCCGGGACGATCTCCGCGGAGATGAAGCGGGCCCAGCCCTTCCTGGTGGCCGGTCGCAAGTGCGGCAGCTCCTCCGCCGCCCACGCGGCGCACACGTCGGCGAAGAGTGGGACCTTGGCGGTGGCGGCCGCGCGCCTCTTGGCACGTTCCTCGGCCGGGTCGATCGGCGGCTCGCGGCGGAGGAGGGCCAGGAGGTCGCGGGCCTCCTGCCGAGCGGCCTTGAGCGTCATCCCCTCGGAGATCGAGCCGATCGGCAGCTTGGCCGGCTGTCCGTCGCGGGGCCGGCGGTACGCGAGAAGGAGAATCCTCTCGCCGCTGGGCGAGACCCGCAGCCGTAGGCCCCGCTGCACGAGGTCGCTGTAATCGAGCTGCTTGCCGTCTCCGCTCGGGAGGGAGCGCAGCGAGGCGTCGGTGAGGCGCACCGCCCGAGACTGGCGGGGCGACCTCTTGGTTTTCTGCAATCAGGGCCTCCAATGCTTCACCAGTGCTTCACCACCGGCGCGCTGACATGATAGAGCATGACGGGGCATGATAGCAAGAATGGCCAGTATCGACGCGGGTGCCGTGCATGTCGGCGAAGTCTATGGCGTGGGATGAAGGAGCATGGAAAATGCGCCCTTCTGTTTTCGGGACCAAGAGGTCGGAGGTTCGAATCCTCTCGCCCCGACCACCTTAGATTCAATAACTTAAGTGGCAGATCAAAAGGGCCTCGAAAGAGGCCCTTTTCCCTTCCGTGCTTCGCCAGTGCTTCGCCACCATCCTGCCTGGGGTGCGGGCCTCGCTGCGCCACATGGGCGAGGAGCCACGCGGCGCCGCGCGGACGGGTCGGCAGCTCGGCCCGGGCGCGTAGCGCCTCAGGACGGGGCGCGTAGCGCTTTCGTGCAAACGCGCGAGCGGGCCAGCGGTAGTAGGCTTGTCGCCGATGCCCAGCGAAGAGAGGGAATCGATCCTCCGGCG
>Ga0137340_1000167_pt1 | contig 15238 bp, 8 predicted proteins | sample EasRivERMLT400_2_FD_102295 | JGI IMG/M metagenome (GOLD analysis project Ga0137340, IMG submission 102295) | Soil microbial communities from meander-bound floodplain in the East River, Colorado, USA - East River MetaG ERMLT400_2 | ecosystem: Environmental > Terrestrial > Soil > Floodplain ...
CGGTGATGACGAGCGGAAATTCCAATCCCGGCGGCAGCGGCCCGGGCAAACGATCCGGCGGCACCGGCGCGATGCCGACTTTCCCGCCGCGCGTGCCGTTGTCGCTGAACAGTGAGTTGGCCGGCACCATTAGCGTTACTCCCGCCAGCGCCGGGTTGTTCGAAAGCACGGACGGCGGAAAGGTGATCATCGTGTCGGCGGTTATGCTCACCGGCTGCAACGTCCCTTGCGTGATCAGCGGCAGAAAGATCCATCCGTTGCTGCTCGCGGCGTTGGTGCTGCCCGGCATGAACCCCGCGATGTTGTTGGTGCGGCCCGCCACCGCCCTCCACGATTTGCCCACCGTCGGATAATAAGAAAGATCGGGATAACGAATGCCCGCCGCGACGTTCGTCAAAGTGCGGCCATCGATGTGCACGAAAAAGGCGCCGGCCGGACACGGTGACAGCCGGAAGGAGCCGTTCGAGTCGGTGACGGTCCGCAACGTTTCCTCCATGCCGTCCACCGTGATGGTGACGCCGGGCAGCGGGCGGTTGATGAAATTGGTCGTGGTTGTTCCCGGCACGGGATCGGACGCAAATACAGTTCCTATGATGGCGGTTCCTCCAACGGGCGTGGTCCCCAGCGTGTAGAAATCGATGAGCTTGACGCCGCCGGGTTGCCCATCGCCATCCACATCCACAATGCGGCCCGCGGAATCGAGGAGAGCAAAGGGATTGAACGTGACGCGCACGCGGGCGCTGGCCGGAAGATTTTCGAGATAGAACAGCGTGACCGTCTTGCGGTCGCTGGAGAGTTCAACGCGCGAGAGCATTTTCCGCCCGGCGAATTCAGCATAGAGATGATTCGCCGTGAGCGTCGTCGAAGCCGCCAGTGGCCGCGTAAAACGCAAAATGGTCTCGCGCGTCACCGCCACGCCTTGCTCGCCATGGGCCGGCGACGTCTCGCGGATCGTGGTGTAGCCCTGGAAGCGGAGCCGGAAAAACCGGCTCGCCGCCGAGGCGTCGAGCGCCACGGAGAATTCGCCACTTTGCCGCAATGGCGTCTGGGCGACCCGTGCCCAGGTGAAGCCGTTCAGCGCGCCCGCTTCCTCAAGGTCAAAGTCGGCGGCCGTATCAGGCCAGGTCAGCCGGACGCTTTGGTTGGCGAAGAGTTGGACGGACAGGCGGGGGCTGGCCACGGCCTGGGCCAATGTCGGCGTGCTGCTCGCACAAACGAGGAGAAAAGCTACGAGGATGCACAAAGGCTTTTTCATGGCAAAGCCAGTTCAAGTGTCAGTAAGCGTGTTTAGCCGGTTTCGAATGAACAAGCCAGATCAATCTGGCCGGTTAAGCAGGTGGCCCGCTTCGAGCATTTGAAGGAGCTTTACCTTGGCACAAACGCGACGGACAACGGGCTTATGGAACTAGCGGGCCTCAAGGGAGGGAGCATGAAAACTTCATACTCCCGCCAGAGACGTGGTGCCCGCACCCCAAGACCGGCAGTTCCCGATGACCATCGAGCACAAGGGCTGAAGCGGCTTGCCGTTTGAGTCCTCGTGGCTGTCAATTTGCACGCCAACATAATTGAGGAGTGCTTCGAGTTGCTTGAGTTCCTACTTCGCGCCGTTGTCCGTCACTCTGAATGTTGCGTTCCACATAAATAACAACAATTGGAAAGGATATATATAATATGGCATCGCCGAAAACATCAAAGACCTTACTAATGCTCAAGCGTATGCGCCCTGGCAAACGATTTCGCTACGCTCTAAGATGACACTCATACGTCCTTCATGGCGTCGAATTGGTCACCGGCACGCCGCCTCCCAGCGCTTTATAAACGGCAACCAAAGCGGTGACGGTGCGTGTCTGGCTCGCGGCGAGTCGGTCCTGCGCTTCGAGGAGCGTCCGTTCGGCGTCGAGGACGCTGAGGAAATCTGCCGAGCCAGCTTCGTAACGTTGATGTGCAAGGTCTGCGGCTTTTTGACTGGCTTGGGCTGAATCCTGCAGGAAGCGCTGCCGCGCCTGCTCCTGGCCAAAGTCCACCATCGTGCTTTCAGCCTCCTCCAATGCACCAAGTACGGTGCGTTCGTAAAATGCCAGCGACGCTTCCGTGCGCGCGTCGGCGGCTTTGATGCGCGCGCGAACGCGGCCAAGGTCCAGTGCCGCCCAGGTGATGCGAGGACCAAAAGTCCAGGTGTCGGCGCCGCTCTTGCCGAGGCCAGCGAAGGTCGTGGCCTGCAAACCGATGCTGCCGACGAAAGTCACGCGGGGAAATAAATCAGCGGTAGCGACGCCGATGCGCGCGGTGGCCGCGGCGAGCGAGCGTTCTGCGGCGCGAATGTCGGGACGGCGGCGCAGGAGCGCTGCGGGATCGCCGACTGCGACGGCTGGTAGCGCAGAAGGCAACGGCTCGGGGTTGACGAGTTCGGAAGTTAGGACGGTGGGTTGCTGTCCGATCAACACCGCGATGCGGTAGATCGTTTTCTGAATACCAGCTTCCAGGGGCGGAATTGTTGAGAGTGTCAGATTAAGCAGCGCACGGCTGCGCGAAACGTCGAAATCCGTACCGCGCCCCCCTTCAAGGAGCGTTTGGGTGAGTTTGAGCGTTTCGCTTTGGACTTCGGCGTTCTTTCGCGCGACCGCCAGCTGGTTTTGGAGACCGCGCAGGTCGAAATAATTTCGTGCGACCTCAGAAGTGATGCTGACGAGAACATCGAGTTGCGTGGCTTCACTGGCGGTCACTTCCGCGTTAGCGGCCTGCACGGATCGGCGGACGCGGCCGAAAATATCAAGTTCCCACGTCGCGTCAAAGCCGGCGTCATAGAACTCCCCTTCACGTGCGTCACGTGGAGTGCCGGGCAGTGCAGCGGCTTTGCTGCGAAGGCTGTTTGCGTAGCCGGCGTTGGCGGTTACGGTCGGCGCAAGGTCGAAGGTGGTAAGCCGACGAAGCGCACGAACCTCTTTAAGGTTCGCCGTCGCGATGCGGAGGTCGTGATTGTTAGTGATGGCACGGGCGATAAGACCGTCGAGCTTCGTGTCGTTGAAACTGCGCCACCACGTCGTGAGCGCGGCTTCGTCGGCGGCGCTGGCGTTTGCAGGAGCATTCGCAAACCTGCCGCTAACGGACATTTGCGGCGGCTTGTAATTTGGGCCGACGGCGCAGCCAGCCAGCAGAAGGACAATGGATGCGATTCCACCCGCGAAGCGACGGAATTTGAGATGTTTAATGCGCTTCATGGGCGGCGGGCGCGATGACAGTTTCCGGAGCGCACTCTTTCGCGGGCTTGAGTCGATCGGTCAGCTTGCGAATGACGACGTAGAACACAGGTGTGAGGATCAGGCCGAAGAAGGTCACCCCCAGCATTCCGAAGAAGACGGCCGTGCCAAGCGCACGGCGCATTTCCGCGCCAGCGCCGGTCGCAATCACCAGCGGCACGACTCCGAGGATGAACGCGAAGCTCGTCATCAAAATCGGACGCAAACGCAGGCGTGCGGCTTCGACGGCAGCGTCGATGATACTCTTGCCGGTGTCTTCGAGTTGCCTCGCGAATTCGACGATGAGAATCGCATTCTTGCTGGCGAGTCCAACGAGCACAATGAGGCCGATTTGCGTGAAGATATTGTTGTCCATGCCGCGCAGCCAAAGGCCAGCGACTGCGCTGAGCAAACACATCGGCACGATGAGGATAATGGCAAGTGGCAGACTCCAGCTCTCGTACTGCGCGGCGAGCGTGAGGAATACGAGCACCACGCAGATCGGGAAGATGAACACAATCGTGTTGCCAGCGAGGATTTCCTGAAACGTTAATTCGGTCCACTCAAAGTCCATGCCTTGCGGCAGCTCTCGCGCGGCCAGTTTTTGAGCAAGCGCGATAGCCTGGCCGGAACTCACCCCGGGTAGCGCGACGCCATTGATGTCGGCGGCAGGATACAGGTTGTAGCGAATGACCTTGTCCGGGCCTGTAGTTTCGCGCACGTCCACGAGCGTGCCGATGGGCACCATATCTCCGGCAGCGTTGCGCGTTTTCAGTCTGGCAATGTCCTCGGCGCGCAGGCGGAAATCGGCGTCGGCCTGGGCAGTGACTTGATACGTGCGGCCGAACAGATTGAAATCATTCACGTAGAGCGAACCGAGATATGTTTGCAACGCGTCGTTCACGTCGCCCAACGCCACGCCCATGCTCTTGGCCTTCACACGGTCCACCTGGACCTGAAGCTGCGGCACGCGGGTGGTGAACGTGGTAAACACCTGCGCGAGCCCGGGCGTCTGGCTGCCGCTTACCATCATGCGGAAGGACGTGCCCGCGAGCGCGTCGAGACCGATGCCGGCGCGGTCCTGAATCATCATCTTGAACCCGGCCGTATTTCCCAAGCCCCGCACCGGCGGGGGTGGCAGGACGAGGACCAGCGCGTCGCGCAGTTCATCGTAGCGCCCGTGCAGTTGGCCCATGATGGCCTGGGCCGATTTGCTGCGATCCTTGCGGTGTTCGAAACTTTCGAGCGAGACAAACATCGTGCCCGCGTTGGGCAGATTGCCGCCCACTAATAAGTTGAATCCGGGAAACTCCACTGTTCCGTTCACGCCGGGAATGGTGCGCGCGATTTCACCGGCGCGGCTGATAATCTTGTGGGTGCGTTCGAGGCTCGCACCGTCGGGGAGTTGAGCGAAGACGATCAGGTAACCGGAGTCTTGCGTCGGAATGAAACCCGTTGGCACGATCTTGAAGCCGCCCCAGGTTAACACGAGCAACCCGACATACACGGCCAGGGCTATCCCTGCGCGGCGAAGCGTCCCGCCCACGGCCCGCGTGTAACTGTTTGTCGAGCGCTCAAAACCCTTGTTGAAAAGACGAAAGAACCAGCCGAGCAGGCGATCCATGCCGGCGGCAAACCAATCCTTCCTGGCGTGATGGCCTTTGAGCAGAATGGCGCTGAGCGCCGGGGAAAGCGTCAACGAGTTGAACGCGCTAATGACCGTCGAAACGGCGATCGTCAATGCAAACTGCCGGTAAAACTGGCCCGTGATGCCGCTGACGAATGCAGTCGGAATGAACACCGCGCATAATACGAGAGCAACGGCGATCACCGGTCCGCTGACCTCGTTCATCGCCTTCTTCGTAGCTTCGAACGGCGCGAGGCCGAGAGCGATATTGCGTTCCACGTTTTCGACCACAACGATGGCGTCGTCCACGACGATGCCGATCGCAAGAATCAGGCCGAAGAGCGAAAGATTGTTCAGCGAAAAGCCGAACGCCTGCATCACCGCGAACGTGCCGATCAACGAGACCGGTACCGCGAGCAGTGGAATGATAGACGCTCGCCAGTTTTGCAGGAAAACGATGACCACCAGGACCACGAGCAGCACGGCTTCGAACAACGTGTGGACGACCGCGCTGATGGATTCACGCGCGAATACTGTTGTGTCGTAAATGATGCGATAATCCACTCCAGGTGGAAAGTTCCTCTTCAGTTCCTCCAACTTCGCCCGAACGCTGTCGGAGGTATCAATGGCGTTGGAACCCGGTAATTGAAAGATCACCAACGCGGCGGCGGGCTTGCCGTTGAGTTGGGAGATGACGGAATAGTCGCGCGCTGCCAGCTCAACACGGGCGACATCTCGTACTCGCGTGACCTGACCCTGCGATCCTTGCTTGATGATGATGTCGCCGAATTGCTGTTCATCGAGCAGCCGTCCTTGTGTGCTGATAGTGAGTTGAAAATCACTGCCCCCTGGCACGGGCGGCTGCCCTATCGTGCCGGCGGCGACCTGAAGGTTCTGCTCGCGAATGGCGCGCACGATATCGCCGGGGGTCATGTTGCGCGAAGCGAGCTTTTCCGGGTCGAGCCAGACGCGCATCGAGTAATCACGCGCGCCGAACACAGTTACCTCGCCAACACCCGCGATGCGGGCGAGTTGGTCCTTCACCTGAAGGAAAGCATAGTTACCGAGATAGAGTTCGTCGCGCGAGCCGTCAGGTGAAACCAGATGCGCGACCATCGTGAGGTCGGACGAGCGTTTGGTGGCGGTAACGCCGAGGCGGCGGACTTCCTCGGGCAACTTGGACAGCGCGCTGGCCACCCGATTCTGTACGAGCACCTGCGCGATGTTGAGGTCCGTACCGAGCTTGAACGTGATAGTCAGCGTCATCACACCGTCGCTGGTCGAGGTGCTCGACATATAGAGCATGTTCTCGACGCCGTTCACTTCCTGTTCGATAGGTGTGGCAACAGTTTCGGCGAGAACTTTGGGATTCGCCCCCGGATAAATAGCGCGGACGACAACAGTCGGCGGCACGATTTCCGGGTATTGCGCGATGGGAAGTCGGAACATCGCGATCGCACCGACCAGCACGATGACGATGGAGAGAACCGCTGCGAAAATCGGCCTCCGGATGAAGAAGTGAGAGAAGTTCACGGCGAATCCCTGTTACCTCGCCGCTGACGTTTGCTTCGGAGCTTCCCACGGCTTCGCCTCAACCATCACTCCGGGTCGCACACGCATCAGACCTTCCACGATGACTTGCTCGCCAGATTTCAATCCGCCGGTCACGACCCGCAAGCCGTCAATAATCGGGCCGATATTTACCGGGCGGAACTCAACCTTCTTCTCCGAATTCACCACATAGACGAATTTCTGCGCCTGGTCCGAGCCGAACGCGCGGTCGGGCAATAGCAGGGCTGGATACTTGCCGCTGCCGGGCAGGCGCAGCCTCGCGAAGAAGCCAGGGCCGAGGGTGCGCTCGGGATTTGCGATCACGCCACGGCAACGCACCGTGCCCGTGGTCGGATCAATCCTGTTGTCCACGAAGTCTACATAACCCTTGCGCGGAAAACCCTCTTCATCAGCCAACGCAACCTCGACTGGTATTTCAGCGTCGAGAGCGCTGACGCGTTTGCCCTCCCTGCGGAGTTTGATATACTTTAGGATCGAGCGCTCGTCCACGTCCACGTAGCAGTAAAGCGGGTCTTGCGACACAATGGTCGTGAGCAGGGTCGCGCCCGCGCCGCTGAGACCGCCGCTCACGAGATTACCCTCAGTGACCAACGCACGGCCGATGCGTCCAGTGATTGGCGCGCGGATTTCGGTGAACTCCAAATTAAGGTTGGCCGAGTAGCGCGCGGCTTGCGCGGATTTCACCGTTGCCAATGCCGAAGCGTACGTTCGAGTCTTCGTGTCGAAGTCTTCTTCTGAGATGGCCTTGGTGGCGATGAGTCGCTTGGCTCGCTCGGCGTCATTCTTTGCAAGTTCGGCCTGGCTTTCGGCGCGCTGATGCTCGGCCTCTGCGCGATCGAACTCTGCCTGATACGGACGCCGGTCGATCGTGAACAGCAGATCGCCTTTCTCCACTGGCTTGCCTTCCTTAAAGTGAACCTGGGCGAGATAGCCATTCACTCGCGCGCGAACTTCGACAGCCTCAGGCGACTCGAGGCGGCCGGTGTATTCATCCCACTCAACGACTTCGCGCGCGACGGGCTCGATGATGGAAACAACGGGTGGAGGCCCGGTTACGAGTGGCGTGCGCTTTCCGCAACCTGCGAAGCAGGAGACTGCCACAAGAACGAAGAGCGTGAGCTGTTGGTCCGGCTTCATAGAATCAGTCCTTCACTTTATCGAACAATTCGTGCAAGCCGATGAAGTTCGGCCCTTTTACGTTCCAGTGGGCTTGCTTTGCCTGAAGGCCAGGGTCCAGCACATCGGCGAGGTGTTGGTTCAGCAAATCGATCATCGCGCGACGTGTCGACCCACGGAGATCGTTCTTAGTTTTGTGAAGCGTTGATTTCATGGATCTCGGCTGGCCAACGATTTGCTGAGGGCCTTCATTGTGTAATTATTGTGGGCATTGGACCTTCCAGTGCATTCATACTTTCCAATACGACGCAGATGCGAAACCTGAAAATGCAACCGAAACCGGTGACGAGCGCGACGCCACACGTGTGGCCAGTTTATGATTTGTTGGTTTGAACCGCGCTCGACGACCGGCTGTTCGCTCCTTTGGCAGCCGCTTCAATCAGTTTTGCGACGGCGCCTGGTTGCGATTCGTAAATCGCGTGACTGCCAGCAACTTCGACGACCGTCGAACCCGCACGCTTGGACATGAACTGCTGGGCTGGCGGCGGAATCATCTTGTCCTCAGTGGCGACCAAATACCAACTCGGCTTGGTCTTCCATGCTGCCTTGTTAACCGAGCCAGTGAGCGCCTCGACGCCCCAGGGCACTTGAGAGTCTGCCATGAACGCGGCGCGTTCAGCGTCCACGTCGGCTGCAAAAGACGCAGCGAACTTCGCTTTGTCGAGGAACAGGAAGCCTTCTTGCGGCGGCAAAATCGGCGGCACAGGCGCGCCGGGTGGCGGGTCTTTAATTAGCGATGACACCGACTCCCCGTCATCCAGGGCAAAGGCTGCAACATAAACAAGCCCCGCGACCTTTGGGTCGTTGCCAGCTTCTGTGATCACAGCGCCGCCGTAGGAGTGGCCAACAAGAATGACCGGACCGCTATGCGTCGCCAGAACGCGCCTGGTTACAGCAACATCATCTGCGAGTGACACCGTCGGATTTTGGACGATGCTCACATCATAGCCGTCTTTCTTTAGGATTTTATAGACTTCCCGCCAACCAGCGCCGTCCACAAAGCCGCCGTGGACGAGAACAATTGTTTTGACCGTTGAATTGGGTGCGTCAGGCATGATGGATTGCTTTCTTTGGTATTTGTTGTCGATCAGATTCGGGTCAAATCAGCGCATTCCGCCGGAGATGACGAATGTCTCGCCCGTGATCCATGCCGAATCGGAGGAGGCAAGGAAGAGAGCGAGGGCCGCGATGTCCTGCGGTTGGCCGATTCGCCCCAGGGATGCTTGCGCTTCGACTTGCTTTTGCATGTCGCTGCCTGCGATGCCCGCGGCATGGACACCTTCGGTTTCCACCATGCCCGGATTGATCGCGTTAACGCGAATCTTGCGCGGCCCGAGTTCTTTCGAGAGTGACCGCGTGAGCGCATCGACAGCTCCTTTCGTCGCGCTGTAAACGGCAGCGTTTGGAACGGCCATGCTGCTGACTATCGAACTGATATTGACAATGCTTCCACCGGCGGGACCGAACAGCTTCAGCGCCGCCTGTGTGGCGAGAATCGGCCCGAGCACATTCACATTGATCTGTTTATGGAAGTGCTCTTCCGTGATCGCCTCCAGCGGCGCAAATTCGTAGATGCCCGCGTTGTTAACGAGAATGTCGATGGTGTCGAACACCCTCTTTGCTTCAGCGAACAGCCGCTCGATGTCGGCCTTCTTCGACATGTCGCCCTGAACTGCTACGGCCTTTCCGCCGTTGGAAGTGATTTCGCGCGCGACATTGTCCGCGCCCGTTTTGCTCGATGCGTAGTTGACGACGACTGCGGCGCCTTCCGCGCCGAGCTGTTTGGCAATGGCCGCGCCGATTCCCTTCGAGGCGCCAGTAACAACAGCCACTTTGCCGGCGAGTTTTTTGTTTGGTGTGATCATAGTTCAGCTTTTGGTGTTCGTTGCTTTAATCTTCCTGTCTCCTAATTACGAATCGCGCGTGAAAGTTGAAAACGGGGGTCTCATGGGAGCCACTGGTTTGCTGTTCGCCGTTTCGTCATGAAGAGAGCCTCTCATAAAAATGCTCACACCAGGAAAGACCGAGTTTCTTGGCTCAGCATACCTGAAATGCATGCTGCCGTTTAAGCCGGCCGTAAGGTATTGTCATGGGGGTCGGAATTTTGGCCGAGAGGGCCGGATTTTGGCTGGAGTTTCAGCGCATGGTCCCACTCGGCGGACTCGTGCATCGGGGGTTGAAGCACTACTCCGCGGTGAAACGGCCGTTTTCGGTGACGCGAGTTCCGTCCTGGTTGCGGAGTTCGCGGCGAAGGGTGCCAAAGCCGGGTTCTTCGAAGGTAAACCACCAGGGGATGGTGCCGTCCGTGGCCATGGTGGCAGTGCTTTCCTTGCGCGAGTAAGTAAAGGTGCCGCGGACGAAGTTGGTTTGGTTGGCAAGGAGGGTGTAATTCGGTTCGGCAAACGTCATGACGTAAGTGGACCCTACCGGCAGAAAGGGCGGGCCGCTGCTTTCCGTCACGGTCACTGTCATGCGCGTGCCAGGCTGGGAGGGAAGCCGCCGGTAAGAGCCATTCCGCCCAAAAAGGAACAGCCCGGGTTTATCTTTCGGGAGCACATAAAACATTTGGATATCGCGCGCCCCCAGTTCGGCCAGAGTTTGAGCGGAAATGCCCGGTTCAAGCCGGGGCTCAAAGATCCATTCGGGGCCGCCGCCCATATGGCCCGCATCGGAGCTTTGCGAGAAGAAGTTGGTGAGGATGATCGGTTCCGCCGTGAATCCTTCGATGCGAGTCTGGCGGGCCCCCGATTTTGAAGCGACGGAGAACGTGAGGTTCGTGCGACCGTGACTGAAGATAAGGCGGGTTTCACCGTCGGGCGGTGAGCCGTCGGAGGGGGATTGCGAAACATGAACCAGACCAAGCGACTCGCGATTGGTGGTGGTGAGCGCGCCGCTGCGCCGGTAAAGGGTCGGAACGGCATGATCGTAAGTGGCAGTCACCGAAACAATTGCGTCGCGCATGGTCATCAATGGCGTCAGAGGAGACGAGGTAGTCGGAAGGACCGTTTCCAAAACGTAGTCAACGGGCCCTTCCAGCGTGTTCATGCGCCATGAGTCTCGCGCGATGAACCGGTGATCGATGTAGGAGACGTGGTTGGAATAGTTGGGAAATGTCTCGATGCGCCCGGAGAGCGTCTCGATCCGGGGGCCATTGAGGTGCTCGATGGCGATATCAAGATAGGGTGAGGCGGCGAAGTTACTCGCGGTGAGGCTCGCGTTGACGGTGCGGACGGTCCAGCGCGATTTGAGACGGTGGCTGGCAAAGACGTAACGTCCGAAACCCTGGTAGGGGACGAAAGCCGCCGGAGTATTGAGGAGGAACGTGGAGGCGCGGTTGGTGGTGTCAAACAACGGAATTTCTCGAACTTGTTTGACCTGAAGGACACCGGGCTGAACTTTTTTATATTCGAAGTCGAGGACGAACCTGCCAGTGTCACCGGTCATTTGGCGGTAGGCGTCACGCACGGACGCAAGCAACCGGGTGAGGTCTTGATAATCGTCCGGCCAGGTCATGACGTGCTCACCGAGCTGGAGCAGACTCGACCATTGCTCCAGACCGAACACGCCTTCGTGCTGAGGGTCCGGTACCGGGGCCTGCACAATTTCGGGGACGGCGTTCGTTTCGGGGTTGGTTACGGAAGTCGCACCGAGTTGAGTGACCAGCTTAGCCGAGAAGTCGAAGAAATCCACTTCGGTCGTAACAGTCGCAACGCCATTTGCCATTTCATAGGCATCGGGAGTTGAGTGATGGACCAACAAAGCCATGCCGACGTCGTTTTCGTTCACGCCGCGGCGCAAACGTTCGAGGTAAGCGTTGTCGTTGTAAAAACTGGCAAAAACGCGGCGAATGGCGCGGAAGACACCGCGTTCATCTTCTTCAGTGGGGTCGCAATGACTTGGGCCGCGGTTGTCGGCATCGAGGTCGTCGTTAAGACAGCCGCTGTAGCTGTCATACAAACCGGCGCCGGTGAAGGTCTCGCTGTCTTCGACATTGCTGGAACTGCGGAACCGAATGTTGCTGGCGGGATCAAACACGCCGAGAGCAGCGATAATCGCGTGCTGCTGCGCCGCGGTGAACTGGGTATTTTGTCGAATGACCGCGCGGATAACAGCGAGATTGGTTTGGATGCGAGGGATGTCCGCCGGATAGGTGAGACCCCAAAGACGATTGCTGATTTCGTGGCGGAGGGTATTGCCGGTGTAGATTGTTTGCTCCATGAACTCGAGCCAGAGATCGAACGAGATGGCGATGGCCGGCGGGGCGTTTGACGGAATTGTCCGACGCAGCAGGCCATAGTTGGCGGCCTTGCCGCCGAAAAAGCGGATGTCCGCGGGTACCAGGTCGTCGGTGGGGGCGGTATAAGCGCCGTAACGCGTAACGGGTTGGGGATGAATCGGTGCCGGGTTCCTCGAGGCAAGGATACTGGCCATGAGCGCAGGGTCGAAGTTCGTATCCAGCGCAAAAAGATCAACTTTACCGTGGTGAACATTGTAACCGCCGGCGTCATAAAGTATCGACGCTTGTAAGGCTATTTGACGACCGATCAACTGACGTGCGCGGTCGCGCTCGGAGGCGTCCCACAAATAGACGACCGGCACTTGCTGCGATCGGGCGAGAATCACCACGTGAGAATTCGGCGTTGCAGGGGTTAGACTGATGATGCCGGCGACAAACGGCACTTCGGCAGGCACGCCATCGGTGAGGAGGATGTCGGTGGGCTGGAGGCGACCATCGGCGTAGGCGGCTGCTATCTCGGCTCCGGCGAAATACTTCAAAGTGCCAACCGCCCACCCCGAAGAGTAACATGCATTCGCGGTCGCCCAGCGCTCCGGAGAGGAAACGGCAACACCGTTGGCAGCAAGCCAGGGCCGGTCAGCTTCGGCGGCGCGCGCCTGCTCGTAAGACGGCATATAGAATGGGACGTAGGTCTGTCCTACGACAGTGGAGGTTACGAGGGCGAACATGTCTCGCACCAATTCCGGCGGAAGCGGATCGTGGCTGACAAATTGCACACCATATTGAAGACGTGGAATTCCATTGCCTGAGGGAAAAAGAACCGCGCCGAGCAAGATCTTTCGACCTGCGTTGTAGAGGCTAACGTCATCGAAAGTGTCCGGATTCATGCCGCGGAATTCATCGAAATAGTTGGTGGCGAAGTCGTAGTGGAAAAGGTAGGCGCCACTGTCCGCGTAATGCACACGTGTTGGATCATCCATCAGAATTGCGAATTTGAGCCACTCGCCGGCGGAGAACATGTCGTAGCTACCGTAGATTTGGTTTTTGAGATAGTTGGTAAAGGTGCCATCCGATATAGAGCAACGGTAGAAGCGAAACGGCACTTTTGGGGAGACGGGATCGGCAAATTCGAAGTTGTAGGTGTGCAACACAGCGATGGTTTGCCAATGGATGAGATTGGAGGAAGCTTCCAGATGGACGACGCTGTAGTTGGTGGCGGCTCCCTGGATGTGCACCCAACCGTTGCTCTGAGTGGCGAGCACGCGAAGCGACGCTGCGAGAGGGGCGACCCCGGACGCCGTCGGGCAGAAAAGCAGAACCGAGCTGAACGCAAAAACCGCAGTCCGGAAACGCTGAATCCCCGTAAATGTCCCCTTCACTTGGATAACCAAGAATGTAGCCGGCAGGTGAGTGACAAGCGAAATGGGCTGCATACCTACCACAAAGACGCGAGCTCCGTGGTTCCTTAAGCGCAACTCCCCAATGGCGACTCCTTCATGAGGTTTTGGGTGGGAAGCTTTTTTTCAGCTTCAGGCGTTTTGGCGTAGTCTATCCTATGAATGAACGTGAGACTCTGGCCGCTGAACCGACTCAGAAAGCCACTTTTGCCGGCGGATGCTTTTGGTGCATGGAGCCGCCTTTTGAAAAACTAAATGGCGTCACCGAAGTCGTTTCGGGATACATGGGCGGCTCCGGCGCGAACCCGACCTATGACGACTATGCCGCCAAAGGGCACGTCGAGGCCGTGCAGATTACCTACGATCCATCCCAGGTCAGTTACCCGCAATTGTTGGAAGTGTTCTGGCGGCAGATTGATCCGACGGACGCCGGCGGGCAATTCGTGGACCGGGGGCGGCAGTATCGCTCGGCTGTTTTCTACCACGACGATGAACAAAAGCGGCTGGCAGAGAGATCCAGAGAATCGCTCGAAAAATCGCGGCGTTTTGACAGCCCGATTGTCACTGAACTCCTGCCCGCATCCACTTTTTACAAGGCAGAGGATTACCACCAGGATTACTACAGGAAGAGCTCGATTAGGTACAAGTACTACCGCTACCGCTCTGGCCGCGATCAATACCTCGACAAGGTCTGGGGAAAGGAGCGGGAGTCGTTCGATCCCGCCAGAGACGCGAGGGCGGACGAAACGAAAACGGACGATAACGGCCAAGACTACGTCAGACCCAGTGACGACCAAATCAAGCGAACGCTGACACCGCTGCAATACGAAGTGACGCAACAGGACGCCACTGAACCGCCGTTTAACAATGCCTATTGGAACGACAAGAAAGACGGGATTTACGTGGACATCCTGTCTGGCGAGCCGTTGTTCAGTTCCCGGGACAAGTACGACTCCCGCACCGGATGGCCCAGTTTCACCAGGCCGCTCGAGCCGCGAAATATCGTCGAGAAGCCAGACAATACGCTTCTGACCAAACGGACGGAGGTCCGCAGCCGGATCGCCGACTCGCATTTGGGTCACGTGTTTAACGATGGCCCGCAGCCAACCGGCCTCCGTTACTGCATGAACTCGGCCGCTCTTCGCTTTATTCCAAAGGAAACGTTGGAAAAAGAAGGATACGGTGAGCACGCCGCGCTATTTAAAAACTAGGCCTGCTCGCACGCGAGGCCATTAATTCTTATGAAAGCGATCCAGTTTCAAACGTATGGCGGGCCGGAGGTTCTCAAGCTTGTCGACTTGCCCGAACCCAAAGTGACTTCCGGACAGACGCTCATTCGTGTCCAGGCCGCCGCAGTCAATCCGCTCGATGGAGCTGTGCGTGCAGGACATTTCCCAATCGCCGCCAAGCCTCCACTCATTCCGGGCGAGGAAGCTTCAGGCATTGTCGTGCGTAACGGTGGCCAGTTTAAAGAGGGAGAACGGGTCGTCGTGTATGGTGGAGGGCTTGGTATTTTCGGGAACGGGACCTGGGCCGAACTCGTCGCAGTCCCAACCACATCCGTGCGACGTTTGCCAGAGGGTCTTTCATTCGAGCAAGGCGCAGCGTTACCGAATGTAGGTGTGACTGCCAACGGCGCGCTGCGACATGGCGGGCTGAAAGCAGGCGAGACCCTGCTGGTGCTTGGTGCGACCGGGGGCGTCGGCTCCGCGGGCGTTCAAATCGGAAAGGCGCTTGGGGCCCGCGTCATCGCGGTGGTTTCGAAACAGGATAAAGCGTCTCAAATTTCGAGCCTGGGCGCGGACCACGTGATTGCGCTTTCCGGCGCTCCGTTGGCTGAGCAGGTCCAGGCGCTGACTGAAGGCAAAGGCGCAGATCTGGTTCTGGATCCAATCGGCGGTGACGTTACAGGCAAGGCGTTAGCGGCAGCAGGAACCTTCGGTCGGTTGGTTCATCTTGGCTACAGCGCTGGCATGACTCTCACAATCAATTC
>Ga0137340_1000168_pt1 | contig 15176 bp, 26 predicted proteins | sample EasRivERMLT400_2_FD_102295 | JGI IMG/M metagenome (GOLD analysis project Ga0137340, IMG submission 102295) | Soil microbial communities from meander-bound floodplain in the East River, Colorado, USA - East River MetaG ERMLT400_2 | ecosystem: Environmental > Terrestrial > Soil > Floodplain ...
CATAGCGAAAGTCTCGATAGGCGCCTCGCACAGCCGACTTCACGGGCGCTGCCTTACTTCTCCCTTTCCTCGCAAATAACTCTCTCTATAACTCCATTCTGTTAATCCTAGGGGCATTCTAGGGCTCATTCCGTCCAGTAGATGCACACAATGGCGCAGCCACTATAATATTATAATCATTGCTACCATTATTTTATTAAAGATGCGACAAAACAATGCGCCAACGTTATAATATTACCTGTATCCTACAGATTCTAACCGAATACTATCCAGTTTCTGCCCGGTTCCTACCCGCCTCCTACCCTGCCGGATTGGGGTCAAGTGGTTCAAAATGAACGACTTACGGCGAACCCCCTCTGACTCCCCTTTTCGTTAGGGGGCCTCAAAACCCACTTTGACCCCTTGTCAGGTTCGGTGTTCTTGCTCTTTTATTTTTTTTTTTTTTTTTTTATATAATAATATTATACCACCGAATTTAACTCCATGTCCCAATAATGAACATGTCCTCATAATAGGTCACATGGATAGGGTTATAGGGCCTATAATAAAAGTGGGTCTGTCCCTGGGTGTGCCCTAAGTCCTTTAGATGGAGCACTTAGGCCCGATTCGGCCGGTTAGAAAAAGGCTAGAAAGTGGGCAGAAAGCGGTCAGAATCTGGTTAGAAAGTGGTGGGTAGCATATTATATAATTACTTTGATAGTATGCCCTTTAGCTAGACTTTAGAGGGATTCCAGAAATAAAAGGCGAAAGTATAATAGTATCTTCGCTTTCTGTTCACCTATATCAGAAAGTCATCTGAAAGTCAGACTATTGTCAACTGTCCTGAATTTAGGACCACAATAGGTAGTGGTGACAAAAAGTGTCACACAATATAATGTGGTATCGTATCAGGTATGATTCTTGCACATTCACCAGGTGACAGCAGTCTCAAAAATAGGACAATAATATTATGACAGACAGTGTTATTAAATCTTGTGAAATAGGCGGTCCTGATTGTCAGGAAACTAATGACCTACGCACATACGGCGGAATGATTGTGTGTGGTAACTGTTACGCTATTGAAATGGGTCTACTCAAAACTAACTCTACTCCACAAGCTCAGAATGAGCGAGTTGAAGAATCTAACAATAAAATGGCCCTCGCATTAGAAGCTAGTAGGGCTGTAGATGAGAGTATAAAGGTCAGAACAGACCTATTCAATGCAGCTACCACTAGCATCATCGAGCTTAAAGCTCAAATCGATGGTAATGCAGAGATTACCAATAAACCCTACGCATTAGCCGAAGAACTGACTAAACGATTCGAGCATCATAAACAAGTGGTGTTTGAACTATCAGAGCAAATCGTAGCGGCTGGTAATTCTCAGAAGGCTATTCAGATATACCTCAATCAGTTGGCAAATAGTCTCAGAGCCGAAGAACGTGAAAAGCTCAAGATTGCCGACATCAACTATAAGCCCAATCCAGTTAAGCCTGTCAAAACACGAGCAGTTAAGACTACAGGCACTAGTAAGAAGTTAGATAAGGCTGAACTTAAAAAGTATGCAGCCGAATTGGGAGTATCTGAATTCACATTACAGATGGTATGCGTATCACAGGGCATTAGTCCTGAGATGGCTGCCAATAAACTGCGTAAATCCATTAAAGAATCATTGTCCGAAGGACAGTAATCATGCGGACTATTACAGACTATTCGCCGTGTCCATTGGATAACGGTATTATTCGTATCATACATACGTGTTATCCATTGAATCCTCTGTATCAGTGTGATATCAAGCAGTCTCACGAGCATGCTATCTGTCGCTGTGGATATCATACGGTAACTATTGACTTCACTAATAACAAACAGGGACATCTGAATACTATTGAGCCTCGCACTGCCGCTGGCTCATTGGATTAATTATGGATAGAATGATAGCTCATAAACTGTGCCGAACTGAATTGGACCGGCATGGTCTATTAGATTGGGGTATTCGTATATCGTCAGACCCTAATCAGCCATTCCTAGGATTGTGCATATACAAAGACAAGGTAATTGTCATCAATGCACATCACTGTGACATTCACCCTGATGCAGAAGTTAGAGATACTATTCTGCATGAGGTAGCCCACGCGCTTTGTCCTGGACAGGGACATAATGAAGTATGGGCTACTAAGGCTAGAGAAATTGGTTGCACTAATACTTTCCCATGTAGTCATTTGAATCTCCCTGAACATGTCATTGATGCTATTAGGTCAGGACATATGGTTGAGATTCAGGTAACTGAGAAGAAAGTAGAACAGGTCATTCGAGAAGTTAAGCATGTTGTCACGAGATTACAGGATAAGTGTCCTGATTGTGGCAAGGTAGCAGTAGAGATATTCGCCATCGAATCAGTAGATAAAGATGGTAATCAAGTTAAACTCATTACATTACAGTGTTTCCACATCATTAAGAAAATCATCCCTCGCGGCACAGCGTTTGAGTCGATGGTTTCTAATTATTGGAAACCTGAAATCGCTGCCTGTAAGCATGATTGGCCCACACGAGAAGAGGCCAAGTCCTTACATATACCGTCTAATCGTTGCCGCAAGTGTGGAGAGTTTAAACTCTACAACTTCCAAGTAATAGGCGCACGTTTAGCGGAGGCGGGACTAGCTACACAGAAGGGATTTGGTATCTTTGATGATATGGGCCTGGGTAAGACGATGCAGGCTCTAGCCATATTAAGGTTTCATTCATCATTATACAGTCCCACAATGGTGGTAACAAAGAGTGCCATCAAGTTTCAGTGGTTTAAGGCTGCTATTCAATGGCTTGGGCCTGAATTCATTAGCCAGATTATCAGCACATCTAAAGACTATCTGATACCAGGACTGAAACTCTACATCATTCCATATGACTTGCTTCGCCGTTTTCCACGTGAGAAGTTACACAAGTTAGGTATTAAACTTGTGATTCTCGACGAAGTCCAGCAGATTAAGAATCCTGATTCTTCACGCACGCAAGAAGTTAGGAAACTAGTGAGTGCCAATAGTGACTGTAAAGTCCTACCACTCTCAGCTACACCGTGGAAGAATAGAGGAAGTGAATTCTTCCCCGCGCTCAATCTAATGGACCCTATTAAGTTCCATTCATATCAGGGATACCTTGACCAGTGGGTAGATTACTTTTACGAAGGCCCTAAGAAGAAGATGGGTGGTATTCGTAATATTCCTAAGTTCAAGGCATACACTGAGTCACTCATTGCACGTAGGGAATACAATGAAGTAATGGATGAATTTCCTGATATAAATCGTATGAAGTTGCCTGTGCAGCTTGATGAGTTGCAACAGTCCACATACGATGATAGTGTGAGTGACTTCGTCGCTTGGTATAATGACTTCGTCCTATCAGGAGAAGAAGAAAACATCAATGGTATCGAACTACTAGCCAAGATGGCTAGGATGAGGCATATAACGGGCCTCGCCAAAATCCCAGCAACGCTCGGATTTATTGAACAATTTGTCAGTGATACTGACCGCAAGATGGTTGTATTCGTTCATCATAAGGATGTGGGCGAACTAATGTATGGGGCATTAATCAATACTGATAAGGAATCTAACCCTGATTGGTATGAATTAGCACAGACTCTCAAGGATGAGAAGATTCCAGTCTATCAGTATACGTCCAAACATACTGGTAAACCTGAAGGATATCAAATCCAGGAGGATTTCAATAATAACAAGCGATGCATTATGATTGCATCAACCCTCGCATGTGGTGAAGGACTCAATCTCCAGACGTGTGCTGATTCTATTCTCCATGAGAGACAGTGGAATCCACAGAATGAGGACCAAGCTACACCGGGCCGGTTCCGACGTATTGGACAGACGGCGGGGGTAATCAATATTACCTGTCCTGAGAGTGAGGGAACTATCGACGAACATCTTGATATCATCGTCGAAACCAAACGCGCACAGTTTCACGCCGCAATGAATAAAGGCGAAGCTCCTGTATGGAATGAAGGTCAATTCGCTAAGGAATTGGCTGAGATGATTGTCAAGAAGCATAAGAGTAAGAAGGCTAAGTCGGGTAAGCCTGTCACTAAGACTAACATCACTGCAATGGCTACAATGTAATGCCGAGGATTAAAATCAATTGTAGACCAATGGACCCTAAACACATGGAGGGTAGGCAAGTTATCCTCAATGTGGAGAAGGTTGATGTAGAGAAGGGAGAGATTCTCTGCACATTGGTAGCTGTGTCTGGTGACATTAAGGATGGAGCTATACCTGTTACACCTATTAGTGCTGAATGGGGGCCAACTAAACCATACTATGAGCCTCAGTCTGATATGTATCAGGAAGTAATGGGAATGATTGAAGCACTGGAACAGGATGCTTATGGCTCACATAACATTCGACAAAAAAGAAATAGAAAGGGTTAAGAGTAGGCAAGGAGTCTATTCAGCCCTCAATAAACCTGGAGTAATTATTGAGATGGAACCTGTTGAAAAGGCTTTCAAGAAGTATGCTAAGGCACACGGTTGTCAGGAAAAACAATTGCATATTGAATGGAAGCGTTTTGAGAAGATTCTATTTCAGACTTTGAGAGGTAAATAATGCCAGAAATAAATCCTCATAAGTTACATCCTAATGATTGGTGTAACGGTGATGGATTTCTCTGTTATGGGTGTCCAGCATGTCTTGGTGCTCAATTATCAAAAGGAATTGTAATGGCAGTAAAACCCAATTTAGAGAAACTAATTCTGGATGCAGTTAATACGCATAGCAGCATCCGCAATGTAGACCTCGTCCTCAATGTCATGTCTCACATCAATCCAACGATGTTTGACATTGTCGATTACGATGCGGCAATTGCACATCTATTAAGCAAAGGCGATATCATTGAAGTTGAAGTGATAATGCCTCAAGCTAACTACAGAGTTAAATCCATTTACTTTCCAAGAGGAACTGAGTTTGTCGAAATCAAAGACGCAACCCGTAAAGTACAAATCCGCTATGATGAATAAGGTCATAGTAATGGATGGTCAGGGAGCTATCGGGTCAGGGTATCTACTTAATTTCCCTGATGGTGGCTTTAAGGTAGCTGCGCTCACTGATTTACTCGGTAATGAGATGCCTCCGGGACACTATGATTTACGGCCTACTACTGAATCTTTCTTAGTTGTTGTGCCTGATAGGATTCAATAATGCCAAACTTGACTAATATCGAATACGAGTTCAGTGATTACGATGAAGCCTCCGCGGCTATTAATGCTTGGGATAGAGTAAAACCAGGTAACATCAATTGTATTCCATATCCTAAGTTTGAGATAGACTGGATAGATTTGAAACAGCATGACACGATTGTCATCTGGCTCAAACTCAAGAAGGACGAGTAATGGATAACAGTAGTGTCAACGAGACACTGATAGATACCGTAGTTGAGAACATCATGGGTGGCAAGAAGAATGTCATTCTAGATGCTACGGTTCTGTCAACACTTATGAACTGTGGACGCCTCGCGGATTTTCGATTCAACCATAATCTCCAGTCGATTAATGGTAGGTCAAATTCATTGGAGTGTGGCCTAATTGTTCATAAGTTTACCGAAGTGATGTATGGCAACATCATTAACGGTATGAAACGTGATATGGCAGTTCAGCATGGTATGGCTGCTGCTGAATTATATATAGCAGGATGCAAGTTCTGCACTGGTTTCCATCCTTCCGAAGCATTACCCAAACCCCCATGTGGACATAAGGTAGATGAGTTTCCTGGTGTGCAGAATACGCCCAAGGAAACGGAAGGATATAAGATTGGCTGGCATTGGGTATTAGATACCTGTGACCAGTATCAGCAACACTACAAGAATGACCATTGGGTTCCTCTTGAAGTAGAAGTAGTCAAAGGTAAAGTCCTCTACGAAGATGATGAGATTCGCGTATTGTGGAAAGCTAAGTTAGACCTCGTGTCTGACACTAATCAGGGTATATTCCCTGTAGACCACAAGACGATGAAGCAGCGTCGAGATACTATCTCATTGAACAATCAGTTTATTGGACAGTGCCTTATCATGGGGACGCGTAATGCCTTCGTCAACAAGATTGGTTTTCAAACGTCGCTCAAACCGGAAGAAAAGTTCCAGCGCACACCAATATCTTATAGTGCTCCTAGACTTCTGGAATGGCAGTCTGAAACCCTTCCCTATTACGCAAAGCTCCTCCTCATGTATGCCGAGACTGGACACTTCCCGCCCAATTACACTCATTGTGATGGGAAATATGGTAAGTGTGCCTTCGTGAAAGTATGTGAGTCTGACCCTGGAATGAGAGAAGAAACTATCAAACTTCACTTCTATGTCGGTCCTGTGTGGGACCCCACTAATGATGATGAGGACTAAATGGTCAGACAGACTACTGTTAAAGGATATCACATTCTGCGTGTGCCTCCGCGAATAGGTGAACTAGAAAGATGGGCTGTCGATTGGAAACGTAATCATTATGGGTATATCATCAAGGCTGTCTATAAGGGACATATTGGTGAAAAACCTGTAGTGTTTTGGTTCTGCCGTGCTGAGAAGCAGGTAGGATATCGACGATTCATTAATCAGAAGGTAGCTAACACTAGAACTCAGATAGTTCTGGAGTTAGCTGCAATGAGAGAAGGTAGAAATGTTGAAAGTATACGTAATCATGAATGATTGTCCCAGGGACTTCGGAGATATAGAGATGCTGAGAATCTATATCAATCGTAAGGATGCTCGTAAGTATGTAAAGACACAGAAAGGTGCGGCTCCCTACGAAAATCAATATCTCAAGATAGTTCCAATGAATGTGAAGACCAATGAGTAGCCATGCATGTAACTATTGTCTCTATCAATACTATCTGAAGGAATATGGAGATAAAGTAACTACTCAACCTAAAGAAATAAAAGGAGTAGGAACAGGAGTAGACGTATTTGTTGACGGTAAGTGGGTAAGCTGGTTTATGAAGTTACCAGACCACTGCTGTTGTTGAGGAATTATGAGTAAAGCAGCTAATCACATCCATCGATATAAGAAGGTCAATCTTTCACGTAAGAAAGATGAGCCGTATCTTGTATATCAATGCACTAAGCCACTCTGTTCTCACTACACTCCTATGGCACAAGCTGAGGGAAAGATGTGTGAGTGTAACAGGTGTGGTGAGGCTATGATTATTGGCCGCTCTACTCTTGTTCACTCCGGCGGAAAGCCTATGGCGAAGCCGCATTGCAATAGTTGCGTGAAACGCAAAGCTAAGGCTGGCGTAGAAGATATCGCCGCATTTCTTAGTAAAGCAGGAGTATAGATGCCAAGTCTAGCAGACGAAAAACTTGATGCACTATTCACAATGCTCAAGGGAGAACCAGGAACACGTAAGTCAACATGTGCTCTATCATACCCTACTCCACAGTATTGGGTATCTACTGACCAAAAGATGGAGTCAATGGTTCTCCCCGCGAAACGTTGGGGAGTCAAGACTAGAGACATTACATACGATGACTATACTGACTGGGATAAGGTCAACGCTAAACTGAAGCAACTACAAGTTAACTGTCCTTATAAGACGGTTATCGTCGATTCAATTACGTCTATTGGTGATGCTATGACTTCACAAGTTAAGAAGTCTAAGCGTGCTGAGGGACAAGGTAAGACAATAGGTGGGATTCCTGTTAGTGGACTAGAGGAATTTAACGCCGAGAGTTCAGCGTTCCAAGAGTTGATAGCGCAGCTTAAGGATATTAACAAGTTCCACAAAGTTAATATCATTATGATTGCTCATGTCCTCGGAGCGCGTAAAGATAATGATGCGAATAAGCTGACGCATCATTCACGCATCATCGTTACTGGTGCGGAGAAGATATCAGCCAAACTTGCTTCATACATGACTGAGGTGTATCACTTTAACATCAAGCCAGCGTTTGAAGCAGATAAGGAGGGTTCGTATACCCTACTAACTACTCATACTGGTAATGACTACGCGAGAACTAGTTTGCCGCTTCCTAAAGAGGTTGAGTTTAACGACCAGCCACTATATGAGCGGTGGATTGCACCGGCTATCATTTCTCTGAATAACGAGAAGCCGGTTCAACGTATCTCCACACCAACAACACCAACCACAACACAACAACCACCAACAACTTCCGCTTTTGTGAAGTAGGAGAAACTACATGCCTGTAGTGTCATTCAGTGCGCGCGACTTGATGCGGGGTAAGATTATTACTCCCGCGTGGTATCGAGTCGTAATTAATAGCGTGGGGGAGGCACCTGCCAAGGCTTCTGAAAAGGGGCCATCCACGAACTATCCCGTTGAAGCTACTATTCAGTTCAATGGTGATGATGGCAGCACCGAGTTTGCTGGTGTGCCACTGGATTGGAATTTCAACAGCAAGGCTATTGGTTTTGCTGTGGGATACCTCCAGGCTTTCGGTGTGGAAGTTAAGGAAGGAACACGTTTCGACCTTAAGTCATCCGAAGGTAGACAGCTCGACGTATTCGTGGAGAACGATACTTATCAGGGACGCCTTGTCAACAGAGTGAACCACAAGTATCGCCCTATCCGTGAGGACGTTACCGCTATCGCGTAACTAACTGTTGGCCCACTGCTTCTAGCCAGTAGGATACTAATGTAATCCCTGAACTGACAGGGTGCCAGCAACTTAACCATAACTAGTAAACAGGAGTATACACAATGAACCCGATGTTCCTTTCACCCGCTGATGACGATACTGTTGACATGGACGAAACCTCCAAGTCTCAGGAAGTTCTCGAAGAAACCGACATCGAAGATGAGGGTGACGATGTCGATGATGATATCGAAGATGACGATGACATTGAAGATGTCGAGGACGAGACTGAGAAGACTCTCGACGAATAACAACATTCACTCATTAGATAGCCCCCAATAGTTTATTCTCAGAATGGAGAAAGGTCTGCGCCATTCAAATCTTTACTGTCTCAGATGTAGTAGAGATGAGGATAAGCGGCTTAAGTTTAATGAGTGATAGGTCCCCTACCATAACCGCTACGGCAACCTTGGTAGGGGGCCGCTCTAATATGGAGACTGATAGTGATTAACCGTAAGACTATTGAAACTACCATCGGTAAGACCTTCGCTGACAAACTGGATGAACTAGTCTTGGATATCAGCGAAGAACTGTCATTTACTCGACGTCAGATGATTGAGGATTTGGGATGTGCTAATTTCCTCGCAGCATATCGCTTACAGAAGGTTCTCAAGCGTCTTGACATTACGACAGTTAATAAGCTATTTAAGACGGACCCATTATCCCTCGCGCGTTCTAAGGGTATTGGAGAAACAGCTATCTACGTTGCAATGTGCATTCTCAACGCACGACATAAGAATGTTAGTGTGTGGTGGGGATGGAAGGAAACCAACACTCTGAAATTTAATGCCTTCAAAGAGAAGGCTATTAAGCAGGCGCGTAAGCGTCGGCATGAGGTATAACTATGAAACTCACTAGAGCACAGGAACAAGTTCTTATTGGTATTGGACTGTCAACAGTCCTTAATGGTCTATTGCCTATCAAGGCTAAGAAGAAAAAGTCTGGGGCTAAATGGACCAAAGAACGTCGTGATAAGTTTTCTCAGACCATGAAGAAGAAATGGGCTGGGAAGAAGTAATTGCCCAGTTTTGCTAACGAGTATGCTGGCGACATACTAACTAATTCGACTGATTGACGTGAACGGAGCAAGATGACAATGGTGAAACTGTTTGAAACGCTACTTGGTGGTAATGGAGATAAGGCTCCAGACCCTGCTGATAGCGCCGAACCACGTAAGGAAGATAAGCGCGTAATAGGTAAGATTATCAAAGTTGATGAAGATGGGTGGGGTTTCATTACATCCAAAGACATCAAGTTTACGCGCATCTTTTTCCACTGGACCTCACTACGTCAAGACACCTTGAAATTTACTGACCTTAAAGTTGGCATGAAGGTGGAGTTTACCCCTGTGGAAGTGCAGGATAAGGGGTATCGTGCCATCAAAATTAAGGTCATTATAAATGACAAGGCACCAGGTAACTAGGAGACATTTCCTAAACCTAATAGCTCTCGGAGTAGCTGGTTTACACGTCAAAGAAATAGACGTGGACCAGCTACTTTGGGTTCCAGGCAAGAAGAAGATATTCATACCACCTTCTCCTGTAAGTAGTGGTATGTCTTATCATCAGATTATAGACCTGGAGCTACAGCGCATTATACCTCACTTAAAAACACTATTTGAAAGGGATGATACATTCTATAAAGTTCTATCGCGCTCGGACGAACGATGACCTTTTTAGAACGGTATCAACAAGAAACTACTTGGCACGGACGCGCTATGGTGATGGAGATATACCATCTTGCCATGCGCTCTAGGTCTGCCAAATGGACTATTGAAAAGACTGCCGCACATTTTGAAGTTTCCATAGGGTTAGTCAGTGAAAATCTACGATTAGCCCACGCACTCCATATCAATCCAAAACTTGTTGAAGTTGAGACTCGCCAAGATGCTCTCAAGAGGGTAAAGTAATGTCTAAACTCTGGCAACCACAGGATAGAGACGTTATTAATCATTGGATTAACACTATTCTTGATGAGGCATCTGATGACCTTAATCCTTGGGAACTGAAATTCATTAGTGATATGGAGATTCGACTAGCTAACGGTTGGTCTTGGACTCAGGCGCAAGAAGAAAAACTGGAACAAATCTATGCCAGCAAGACAGCATAATACAACTGACGAAAGCTTGTTTGAGAAGCGTGCTGCCCACGCATTAGATACCTGTGCTCTATGCGAGGAAGAAATTCCACAGGACAGACTTATCCTTAAGCATAAAGAGACAGGTAAGATTATCTGTCTGATGTGTGTCATTGAGTTTGCTAAAGTATCATGAGCGACGAAAAGAAATACATACCTGGTTATGGTCCTTTAGGGGCCAAGATTATGGTGCTAGGTGAATGTCCTACGTATGAGGACAATCAAGCTGGCAAATTATTCTCTAAGTCAGGCGAACTCAAAAGACTCCTACAGGAATCAGGTATTAATCCTAATGAATGTTGGATGTCTGCTGTTTCTAAATACCATGTTCCCCCTAACGTGGGCAAGAAAAAGATACCCTTTGCTGTTCGTGCTAAAGCAGCAGGTATCGACATGCAACAACAACTAACGGACCTACAAAATGAGATTAACGCTATCAAGCCTAATTGTATTCTCGGTCTTGGTAAGACTAGTCTATGGGCATTCACTGGTAAAACTGATATTACTAGCTATCGCGGCTCTATTCTTAACGGCATGGGGCGTAAATTTGTTCCAACGTATAATCCCGACCATCTCTCGTGGCAAGCGACAGATGTGGAATTTAAGGGATACTGGAACAGACAGATTATCATCTTCGACATTAAACGAGTTAAGACGCAATCATCCTTCCCCGACTTCAGGCTCCCACAACGAACATTACAGATAGCTCATAACTCCTATGAGTTGTCTCAGTTCTATGCCCGATATAAGCACTTAAGAAAACTAAGTGTTGATATCGAAGCTAATGGAACCTGCATACCTGTTTGTGTGGGCCTCGCATTCAATAAGCAGCATGGTATGACGGTGCCTCTCTGGAATGAGGGAGGTATCAGTAACATACCTACATCCGATTTAGTTCAGATGTGGATTCTGCTTGCGCAGATTCTATTTAGCCACGACATCATAGGACAGAACTTCAACTATGATAGTGATAAACTACGTCGCCTTGGGTTCATTATTAGAAAACTCATTTCTGATACAATGCTCAAGGCAATGGCAATCAATCCCGAACTACCAAAGGGACTCGGTTTTAATACCAGCCTCTATACTGAAGAACCCTTCTACAAGAACGAAGGAATGTATGAAGGTTCTATCACCGACCTACTCATGGGATGTGCCAGAGACGAATGTGTTACCTTTGAAATTGACGAGAATATGGACGCTGACCTCGATGAAATTGGACAGCGACAATTCTTCCAAAATTTCCTAATGCGACTCCCTAGACTCTATTCTTCAATCGAGACTCAGGGATTTAGAGTTGACCCTGATGAGAGGGATAGGTTACTAAGGAAATATGTTGAATGGGATGAGAAGGTTCGGTATGAGCTATTTCAACTTGTGGGCACAGAAGTTAACGTTAACAGTCCTAAACAGATTAGTCTCTTACTATTTGAGAACTTCAAGTTACCTGTTAGAGCCGGAACAGGGGAAGAAGAAATTACTGCTTTACTTAATAGTCAGTCAGCTATTAAAAAACCAGAACATCGCAGAGTCTGTGAACTCATTCTTGAAGGTAGACGCGTCAGGAAAAGCATCTCAACATATCTCATGGCACTTCCCGATTACGACGGAAGGATGCGAACTACATATTTCCCATGCTTGGATACAGGTAGAACTTCAACTGGACAGCAAGACCCACCAATCAGACCAACAGTAGAAGTAGTTGATGAGAATGGGAAAAAGAAGAATAAAGTCTTAGGCATCGCATTCCAGACCATGACTAAACATGGTGATATTGGTGCAGACATTAGGTCTATGTATGTCCCCGATAATATCCATGTGGAATTTGGACCTGATAACTCTATACGAGTTGTTGAGGAAGAAGAAGTATTTGTTCAAGCTGACTCATCACAAGCTGAGGCTAGAGTTGTATGGCTATTAGCTGATGATGAAGAAGCATTAAGGTTAGTAGATGAGATTGATTATCACGCTCTCACGGCCTCATGGTTTTTCGGTGGCACTGAGGCAGACTACTCAAAGAAAGTCTTGGGCTATGAATCGCCTATTAGATTTGCTGGAAAAACTCTTAGACACGCCGGCCACTTGGGCGCTGGCAAACGGAGAGCGGCAATTAGCGTTAACACTGATGCCAGGAAGTATAAGATTCCTATCCAAATTACTGAAGCTATTGCCGAGAAGGCTCTTATTATCTTCCATAGTAAGCAGCCCAAAATTCAGCAAGTATTTCAAAACGGTGTCGTAGAGTGTCTCAAAAAGTCTAGAACACTCATCGCAGCATTACCGTATGGTATTGATTCTCCTGTAGGTGGACGAAGAATGTTCTTTGAACGTTGGGGCGAAGAAATGAATCGCCAAGCGTTTAGTTACATTCCACAGCGCACAGTATCAGATAACACTAAGGCTGCCGCATTACGAATCCGTGCTAAGATTCCTACAATCAAGATTGTAATGGAGTCGCACGATGCTCTCTTATTCAGCATTCCTGTAAGTAAGAAGACCGAATGGATTCCCATTATCAAGCAGGAGATGGAACGCCCTATCTCATTTGCTAACTGTTCAATTAAACGTAGAGATTTAGTTATACCCTGTGAAGTTGAAATGGGTCATAACTATAAGGACTTAAAGAAGTTCAAGGATATTGCAATTATTCCTGAACCAATTATAATTCCTAAGATGCCTCCACGCAACATTACTGAAGCATTCCTCGCGGATACACTACCACCAGATACGCACATGGACAATCTGATTTACCATCATACTGTAGAAAGGAAACTACATGAATGATAGACTTAAACTAGACCCCAACTATGCTCCGTCAGCCTTCGCATTTTACGACTATGAAGTGAAGGCACTGTGGAGAATACTACAACATCAATACATTAACTATGAGGACCTGGAAGCTATGGCAGTGGGCACAAAGATTAGGAAGATTGTAGATGGACTGGCTTCAGGACCTAGTAAATCAGCATAGAGAGCTTGAATCTCCTAGGTCTTTCTGGTATTGGTCAGCGATAGCTGCTATATCAGCCGTAATGAAGGACCAAGTATGGCTCGATAGACAGATTTACAACTTGTATCCGAATATTTACGTGATGCTCCACGCTGAAAGCGGGATGAAGAAAGGTCCGCCTATCAGCATGGCAAAACAGTTAGTGAGGCCAGTTAATACTACCCGTATCATCGGTGGGCGTAGTTCTATTCAGGGCATCCTGAAAGAAATGGGAACTGCATATACACAACCAGGTGGAAAGGTTCAAACTAAGTCGGTTGCGTTTATTGCATCCTCGGAACTGAGTAGTTCTATTGTCGATGATAAGGTAGCTACGAAGATTCTCACTGACCTGTATGACCGGCAGTATAACGTAGGTGAGTGGAAGTCACTACTGAAGATGGAAACTTTCGAGTTGAAAGACCCCACCATCACAATGCTCACAGCCACTAATGAAGCTATGTCTGAAGATTTCTTCACACGTAGTGCCATTCAAGGTGGTTACTTCGCCCGCACATTCATTATCTACGAGCGCGAAGGACAGACATCTAACTCTCTAGTATACCCATTAGAGAAGAAGGTAGACTACACAGCATCATCTGAATACCTGAAGGAGTTATCAGGACTTAAGGGTGCATTTGCTCCATTCGCTCAGATTGAAAAGACAGATGAATTCTCTATCAGAAGGATTAAGCATGGTAGAGAAATCTGGTTCAATCCTGTTGGAGCACTATATGATGACTGGTATGATGCCTTCAAGGAGGCAATGAAGATTCAAGAGACTAAGGATGAAACTGGCACACTGAATAGATTTGGGGACTCCGTCCTTAAAGTTGCAATGTTGTTAAGCCTCGCGCAACATCCGAAACTAATCATTACTATGGAAGCAATGGAACAAGCTATTACTGAATGTGAGAAACTACTTGGTAACGTTCGCCGAACTACTATGGGTAAGCATGGCATGTCTAATGCTGCCTTACTGAAGTCATTAGTTATCATGGAGCTTCTCAACAGAGAACCACATACCGTAACCCGAATCGTTCTCATGAAGAAGATGTGGATGCACTATGATAATAGCGAAGAATTTGACAACATGATGCAGGCATTCGATGCCTCGGGCATGATTACAACTTCTAGTATTGGGAACAATATTCTCTACACAATGCCAGAAAATCAAGTGGAAGAACTCAAGAAGTTTATGGCTGGAAAACAAGGAGTCAAGCAATGATTACAAAAGCAGTTATCGAGAACAGTTTCACGTATCATGCACCCGTCGGCAATCAGCAGGAGAGATACGTTCGACTGAGAGATATGGCTAAGCAGTTAGCCATTCAAATCATTAACGATACCCCTTCTAGTCGAGAGCAGTCTACTGCTATCACTAAGTTAGAAGAAGCAATCATGTGGGCGAATAAGGCTATCGCCTGTAACGAATGAA